>Ga0209063_1000252_pt1 | contig 47941 bp, 45 predicted proteins | sample KloWWTmeKNB19Kit_FD_187177 | JGI IMG/M metagenome (GOLD analysis project Ga0209063, IMG submission 187177) | Active sludge microbial communities from Klosterneuburg, Austria, studying microevolution and ecology of nitrifiers - Klosterneuburg... | ecosystem: Engineered > WWTP > Aerobic digester >... | reverse complement strand
TGCAGTTGGTGGCTGGTCTTGCTGCTGCCGTCGTGGCTCCAGCCCGGAGGGCCGAAGACGTACATGAACTTGTCCTTGAGCTTGGGCGACTTCTTCATGTCGCGCCAGATCTCTTGGAATTCGAAGATGTTGTGCGTGATCGGGTTGTTGGTGTTCGGATCGTGGCTGATGCCGAATACGGGGACCATGCCCTTGATGGGTAGCTGCCACGTATTGTACAGCCGATCCCAGAAGGTGAAGAGTCCACCGTGGTTGCGGTCCAGGTATTCGGTGTTGCTGCTGTGGTGTACCACATGGACGTAAGAGGAGTTGAAGATGTTCTCCAACCAACCGTAAGAAGGCATTAGCTGGGAGTGGAGCGTGAATTGGTAGAAGGCATTCGCGATGAGGCACGTAGCGATCATGATCGGCTCGAAGCCCAAGAGCGGCATCCAAAGCCAGTAGATCGGTTTCACCAAGGTGATGAACCAGCCGTTGCGGATGCTGATGGTGAGGTTGAATTTGCGGCCCGAGTGGTGCGGCAAGTGGGCGGCCCAAAGCAGGCGGATGTTATGCGCCAAGCGGTGGTGCCAATAGAAGTTGTGGTCGTCCGCGATGATGCAGATCACCCAGATGTACCACGCATAACCGAGGCTGTTGTACCCCAGATACTCCTGCCGGAAGTCCGCAGCCCACCAGAACAGCAACATGTACAGGGAGATCTCGAACACGTTGGTGATGACGCGGATGATGGTGGCCCCGACCCCGATCAAGAATCCGGAGAAGCTCTCCTTTAGATCGTACAGGTGCTTTGCGCTGAAGTACTCCAGCAGGATAAGCGCAAGAAAGATCGGATAGATGTACTTGATCCCGATACCCTCGATGGCCAGTTCGGGCAGTTGGGCCTTCATATCCAGCCACGCTTGTACAAGGTCGAAACGCATGCGTTCTGCAAGGGTTTGAATGCGAAAGCGCCAAAGGTATCCGGATCGGTTGGCCGACCAAGCCAGTAGAGAGGGCCAACGCCTCTTATCCACTGCAAATGCCGTAGGATACCATCCACAGATGGCGCAGATGGCCACAGATATTCCGCCAGCGGAATAAGAGCTGTCCTTCTGCCTTGCGATCCCATTGGAATGGGTCGGGACCCGGTACCGTCATCACTTCCGGATGCATTGCCATTGTATTCATCTGTGTCATCTGCGCCATCGGTGGATCGAATTACGACCCGATAGGCTTTGGCCAGAAGAGGTCATCTTTGTGTCATGAAGAAGATCAGTGGGTTGGCGGTGCTTTTGGCTTTCGTAGCGCAAGGGCAACGGTTGATCAGTGGCCCCATGGCCGGACCACCGGATCTGATGGAGACGGCGATCTGGTTGCAGTGCAATGGCCCATGCGATGCGGCCATCACGTATTGGCCGGAAGACGCGCCCGAAGAGCGACGCACCACGCCAGTGATGTCATCGAATGCACACGATGGCCATGCCTTGACCTTTCGCCTTGGACCCTTGACCCCCGGAACGACCTACCGGTATGATGTGGTCCTGAATGATACGAGCAGGTCATCTGAAGAGTCCCTACGTTTCACCACGCAATCGATCTGGAAACACCGGACGGACCCGCCGCCCTTCAGTATCGCGCTGGGCAGTTGCGCCTACATCAATGAGCCCGCATACGATCGCCCCGGTCGCCCGTACGGTGATTCGCTGGGGATCTTCGATCGCATCGCGGACAAGGATCCCGACCTGATGCTTTGGCTCGGCGACAACGTCTACCTGCGCGAACCCGATCGGGGCAGTCGTTCCGGTTTCTTGCATCGCTATACGCACACACGCTCCACACCAGAGATGCAACGGTTGCTACGCACCACGGCCCATTGCGCCATTTGGGACGATCACGATTTCGGACCCAACGATGGAGACGGTAGTTTCATCGGTAGTGCCATGAGCCGCGAGGTCTTCGGCCTGTTCTGGCCCAACCCCACCACAAGCGCTCCAGGGGTGGATGCGAACGTAACGGCATTCAGCTACTACGATGCGGACCTCTTCCTGCTGGACGACCGCACCTTCCGGATCCGCGCCGGTGCGCGAACGGAGGATCCACAATTGCTCGGCCAAGCGCAATTGGATTGGCTGATCCGCGCACTGCGATACAGCGATGCACCGTTCAAACTGGTGGCCCTCGGCGGACAGGTCCTGAACCCCGGTGCGGTGTTCGAGAATTACAGCACCATGAAAAAGGAACGCGACGAATTGCTGCGTCGGATCGAAAAAGAAGGGATCCGCGGTGTGGTCTTCCTCACCGGTGATCGCCACTTCACGGAGTTGACCGATCTACGACTGCCGGATGGACGCGTGATCCACGACCTCACCTGCTCCCCATTGACCTCCGGCACGTACGCGCCCGTGGAGGAGAACACGTTGCTCGTACCCGGTACGTTGGTGCAACGCCGCAACTTCGGAACGCTGGGTTTTACGGGCAAGAAGAACGAACGGGTCATGACGATCCGGGTCTTCAGCAACGAAGGCGACCTCCTCTGGGAACGCGCTATCCCTCAGGAGTAGCACCCCTGTGCCGATGGGCGAATCGACCGTAACTGACCAACTCGCTCAAGGGCTTGCGCGTGGAGTACTGCCACTCCCGTTCGCGTAGCGCCTCTTCCAAGTCGTTCGGATCGCCCGGAAAGCCCAAGGCGACCACGCTGACCAGATCGAATTCAGCCGGTATGGCGAATGCTGCCCGGGCCACTTCCGGATGGAATCCGGCCAATTGGCGCAGCCCCATGCCTAGGGCGGTGGCCTGTGCCGTCAGTTGCGCCGTGGCCGCGCCCAGATCGTGCCAGGCGTGGTGATTCTCATTCCCGTAGCGGGACAATTCGCGACTCACCATGTTCAGGATCAGCACCGGTGCCTTATCCGCCCACACGGCATTGCTTGGCTCCAACGCGGACAGCAACGCGGCATGGCCTTCTCTACCCTGCCGCGTCACGAGGAATCGCCACGGCTGTTCGTTCATGCTGCTGCACGTCCAACGCGCAGCTTCCAACACCAATTCCAGTTCGGTATCCGTCACCGGTCTTGCACTGAAGGCGCGCGGACTGAACCGTTCATTCAACACCGCATGGATCGGCAGGTGACTCCTCCGCACCTTTTCATCGCTCATTTCGCGGCGATGTCGAAGGTCAGCGATACCGTGTCGGAAATGATCTTGTCGCCCACCTCCGGGAAGAAGGTGCTCGAGCGGAACTTGACGTCGTATTGCGCGCGGTCGAAGGTGAAGGTGGCTGCAGCCCGTGCATTTCCATCGCTGGTCCAGAACAGGCAATCGAAGGTGTTCGGTTCGGTGATGCCCTTGATGGTGAGATCACCCGTTACGCGGTAGTTGGGCTTGCCGGCTGCAACACCGGACAGGGCCTCAATGGCGGTGGATACGAAGCTGGCTGTACCGAATTGCTCCACGTCGAAGAAATCCTCGGACTTCAAGTGAGCGACCAATTTGGCATTCGTTCCTGGGCTCTCGATGTCGATGCAGGTGATCCCGGTCATGTCGATCGTGATCTCAGCAGCCGTCAGAACACCTTTGGTTTCGGTGATGCTTCCTGCTTTCACCGACACAACGCCCGTATGTTCACCGGTCAATTTCGAAGCGGTCCACATCACTTTGCTCGATGCAGGATCCACCTGTGCCGTGTTCGATTGCGCCGACACGGCAGTTGATGTGATGAGGGCGAAAACAAGGAATAGGTTCTTCATGGTTGGAATTGGAAAGGAATGATGGGTTGTACTTCTGTGTGATCGACCCGACCCTCAACCGCGCCACGCATCGAGCAATCGGTTCAAGGTCTGGGCTTCGGACTCGGTGATCCGCTCGGACTTGATCTGTAAGGCTTCGGTCTTCTTGTCCAAGGTGGACAGCAGTTCGAGGCCTTTGGCGCTGATCCGTACGAAGACCACGCGCCGGTCCTCTTCACACCGTTCGCGTTCCACCAATCCTTTTGCAATGAGTTTGTCCGTTAGTCGTGTGGCGTTGGGCGCACGATCGATCATGCGTTCCTTCACCTGGTGCATGTTCATTTGGCCCTTCGCACCGCGCAGGATCCGCAGGATGTTGTACTGCTGTGGGCTGATCCCATACGGCTTCAGTAGACCCACTTGGAGGCTCTTGAACCAGTTCGCCGTGAACAGCACATTCAGCATCGCCTTTTGCTGTTCACTTTTGAACCGGCTCTTCAACTCGTCATCGATACGCGCCATGCCCACTTCCTTGGATCGGGTCAAAAGTAGCCATACCATTTCCCATGGGATATTTTTCCACTGCCAGCCAGCGCTCCGTTGTCCACGACTTCGATACTTTTGGGCCTTCAATCCAACGCCATGCGCCTATTCGGACCATTCGCCCTTCTTCTCGCCGTATCGTGTTCCACCACCCCGGACCAACCGGAAGCCGTAGTACAGACCCCGGAGGCACCAGCGGCAAGCGTTCCTTCGAGTTCGACCGCAGAGCGCGATGCGTGGCAGAAACCCCAGATCATCCTGGAGTTGATGGGCAATGATCTGCGTGGCCGGAAAGTGGCCGATCTGAAGGCTGGCGATGGCTACTTCACCTTCAAAATGATCGAAGTGGGTGCGAATGTGATCGCCATCGACGACGACCCGGCGAACATCGCCCTGATCGAAGCACGAAAGAAGGAACTGAACTTGGGGGACGATCGATTGCAGGTCCGCTTGGTGAAACTGGGTGAGACGGGTTTGGCACCCGATGAAGTGGAGGTCTGTGTGATGATCCACGGTTTCGTTCGGATCCCGAACAAGCTCGAATTCATCACCCAAGTGTACAATGCCACCCAAGAGCCCAAGCCTTTCTTCCTGGTGGAGTGGCTGAACAGTGCCACACCGATCGGCCCACCGATGAGCGACCGCATGTCATCCGAGAAGATCATGGACGAGATCGGTATGGTGGGCTATACGGATATCGGTGCATACTCCGCCAAGATCCCCTATCAGGTCTTCCTCTTCGCCTCCTACCAGACCGAGGTGTTGCCGATGCCCGAAGGAGTGGACCCGGAATCGCTATTACCGTAAGGATAGCTTGTGCGCCGCTCTCCGGTATCTCTTGCACCTCAAGGTACGTTCACGCCAGCTTCTTGGCCTGCTCTTTCATACGCCACTTCGGGTCTTCGCCGACTACAGGTGCTACCCCTTTGTAGCTGATGAACATGTTGGCCCAAAGGGCCTTGGACCAAGCGTACAGCACGGGTGAAAACACCACCAGTCCACCCAAGACCCACAGCAATCGTGTGGTCTGCGTGGTCTCTGGGAACAGTACCAACAGGACTACATAGATGGAGACCGATTGGACGAGCGCCAAGGCGTAGGATACGTACATGCCACCGTAATAGAATCCGGGTTCCGTGGAGAATTTCCGATGGCATACGCTACAACCGGGCATCAGGTCTCCCGTATTCGCCAAGTCGTATGGGTTGCGCGAAACCAAGAATTCGCCCTCGTGACAGTGCGGGCATTTGCGGTGCAGAACGCTATACGCCTTGCTGCCTTTGTTCAACATGCCGCAAAAGTAGAGGAAGGTCGAATCTGCACGGGGCCGTACTATTTCAGCCTATCCGCGAAGACCTTCCGGAACTTGTCCAGTTTCGGACGGATGACCATTTGGCAATAGCCTTGGTCGCCGTTCAACGCGTAGTAATTCTGGTGGTAATTCTCTGCTGGGTAGAACTCGGTCTCCTTGCTGATCTCCGTAACGATCGGCCCGCGGAACGCACCGCTCTCGTTCAACTTCTTCATGTACGCCTCAGCGATGTCGCGCTGCTCTTCCGTACGCCAGAAGATCGCAGAGCGGTATTGCGTTCCCGAATCCGCTCCTTGGCGGTTCAAGGTGGTAGGATCATGGGTCTGCCAAAACACCTCAAGGATCTCATCGAAGGAGATCACCTTCGGATCGTAAACGAGCCTCGCCACTTCCGCATGGCCTGTATTGCCCGTACACACTTCGCTGTAGCTCGGGTCCTTCACGTGTCCGCCCATGTAGCCGGACGTTACGGATGCCACGCCTTTCAATTCCACGAAGACGGCTTCAACGCACCAGAAACATCCGGCGCCAAGCGTAATGGTGTCCATACCTACTGGGGAAAAGTCTTGGTTCATCGTTGTGACCTGCGCTTGCAATTCATTCGGTACGGCACCCCCGCCGCAGGCCATCAACGACGAGGCACAGAGGGTGAAGGTCATGAACTTGGAAACAATACGGCCAGCACGGACGGGCATTCGTTCAGCGATACGCTGCATCACAGCTTCGGTTTGTGCGTACGTCGGGCCTTGGCCGGAATCCTGACCGATGGCTGCTCACCGGCGATCCGATCCCGGAGTGCCGTGCCGATGCGTTCCACCACACCCACCACCAGTGCGTTGCCCATGAAAAAGGCCCGCCACGTATCACTCACGCCTTCGGTATGGCCATCCGGGAACATGTTGAGGCGCTCCAGTTCCACCGGTGTCAACCGGCGGTAGCGTTTGCCATCCGTACACACCACGTGCTTGAACCGCGAGGCGGAACGTCCGCCCTCTCCGGTAATGATGGTGCGCGACGGACGATCCAATGGATCCGGGAAGACCATGGCCCCTTCCGAATACGCGTAATCGTGTCCGCTCGCACTGGACCGCGATTCGCGCTTGGACCCTTTCAGGTAACGCCATTGCTTCAGGTCCTTTTTCGCGATGAAGTAGGAAGCAGGAACGGCCGCATCGGGTTGCAGGAAGTCCTTGAGTTGGGCGGTATCGCCTTTGAACACCGGCTTGCACGCGCCCGTGAACACCACGCCATCCATCATGATACCGGCCGATCGGAATGGCGAGATGCCCTTTCCCGAGCCGAACTTCTTGGACAGCACATCCAGATCCTGTGCAATGGAAAAGGAACCGACCGTGGCCGATCCGAACGAGACGGGAAAGGCCTTGGCCAACGTGCCCTCGCTTTCCAACCAATCCGTGGGAACGGCTTTCCGAAGTGTTTTGTATGTGGCCGTTCGCTTGTGATAGCCCAACAGGAATACGCGCCTGCGACGTTGCGGCATGCCGTAGTCCGCTGCATTGATCACGCGCCATTCCACCGCGTAACCGAGCAGGTCCAGCGAACGAAGCATCACCGCGAGGTCACGGCCACGCTGTCCAACGGGCGACCCCAATAAGCGATCCACGTTCTCCAGTAGCAGGTAGGATGGTCGCGTCTTCTTCTCTTCCAGAATGCGGTGGATCTGCCACCACAGCACCCCTTTCTTCCCCTGCAAGCCTTTGCTGTTCTTCAGCGTGCTGGCCACCGAATAGTCCTGGCAGGGAAAGCCACCAACGAGCAGATCGTGATCGGGGATCGCATGCACGGGTACGGTGGAGATGTCGGCATTCAGGTGTTGCGCTGCGCCGAAGCGGGCAACGTACACATCCGAAGCGTGCTGGCTGCGTTTGCCCGGCTCCCATTGGTTGCTGAACACCACTTCGAAACGCAACCGGTCCGTCGATGCGCGCTCCAAGCCCAGACGAAAACCGCCTACACCAGCGAATAGTTCGGCCACATGAATGACCTTGCCCCCTTGTCGATCGGACTTCACGGGCCGAACATAGCGCCATGGACGGGTCCACGTTCATCCCCCACACCCCTAACGTCAACGAACGAATGTGGATGACCGCACACGAAAAGACCCGTCGATGGGACGGGCCTTGAGCGGGAAACGGGACTCGAACCCGCGACGTTCAGCTTGGGAAGCTGATGCTCTACCAACTGAGCTACTCCCGCTTGCGCAGCGAAAGTAGCGCACCATCGGGTCATTTGCACCAGTTCCATTCACCGAACCCTGGTAGGCCTTAACCTATATTTGACCGTCCCTTAACATCCACACAGAACACGCAACGAACCTTTGCACCGGATCCATGGATGAGCATATGACAGGGACGGCACAGAAGGTCTTGTTGGTGGATGATGAGCCCGATATCGTAGAATTGCTGCGGTACAATCTGGAACGCGAGGGCTATGCTGTACAGACGGCACTCAATGGAAAGGATGCGCTGAAGTCCGCCAAGACTTGGCACCCGGACCTGGTGGTACTGGACATCATGATGCCCGGCATGGACGGTGTGGAAGTCTGCATGCAATTGCGCCAGCTTCCCGAATTCAAGAACACGGTGATCACCTTCCTGACCGCCCGTGGCGAGGACTATTCGCAGATCGCAGGCTTTGAAGCGGGTGCCGATGATTACATCACCAAACCCGTGCGGCCCAAGGTCTTCGTGAGCAAGGTGAAGGCTTTGCTGAAACGGAGCGGTGCCGATCGGCCCGAAGGCCGGATCCTGGAATCCAACGGCGTGAAGGTGGACCTGGAGAAGGTGATGGTCCATGTGGAGGGCAGGGATGTGCAGCTTCCAAAGAAGGAATTCGAATTGCTCGTTCTACTGATCGGAAAACCGGGCAAGGTCTTCAAGCGCGACGAGATCTACAGCCAGATCTGGGGCAACGACCTGTTCGTAGGCGACCGCACCATCGATGTACACATCCGCAAATTGCGGGAGAAGATCGGCGACGAACGGATCAAGACCATCAAGGGGATCGGGTATAAGTTCGATGCTTAGGTTGGTTAGTTGTTAGTTGGTTAGTTGTTAGTTGTTAGTTATTAGTTGGCAGTTGTTAGTTGGCAGTTGGCAGTCTTGTGTCTCGTCCTGAAAAGTTGACGGGTGGATGGTGTTGGTCCTGTGTTCGGGGTACAGGTTCGGGAGCCGATGAGAGGCGCTATGGCGAGTTGAGAGTAGATCGTACTCACTGCGACCGTGAAGCTGGAGACGGGGATCGAGCTTTGCAGAATAGAAGTCCAAGTTCCTACTTTTGCCGGGTCCACATTCGGGGTGTAGCGCAGCCCGGTAGCGCGCGTCGTTCGGGACGACGAGGTCGGAGGTTCGAACCCTCTCACCCCGACCAAATGAAGCCCTTGCGACGAAGTCGCGGGGCTTTTTTGCAGCCCGACCGCGCCAACCAAAGCGCACCGGGGCTTCCTCTGTTGCACCCCCAATGGAGCATGGCCCGCCTCAAGCGATCCTCCGCATACCGATCCATCTTCGTGCTCAACACGCTGCATGCCCCACCGCTCCCTCCCCTTTCCCGACCGTTTCTGTGAAAAAGTAGTGAACGCCGCTTCTTACAGGCATCCCTTTTGCTTCCCTCAGCGTCTACTTATCGGAACCATGTCACGCTCCTACAAAATAGCACTCATCCTCAAGAGCAAAAGCAGCCTGCCGGTGTACCGGGACTTGGCCGCACTGAGCGATCGCGAACTTGACGAACAGGTACTTGCCATGATCCGGCGGATGCGCGCCAATGAAAGCGCCGTGATCGCCCGGATGGCCCTGCGTCAACCCACCTTCAGCCTGAACTGAACGGAGGGGTTTCGTGCTTCGCCGCTCAAAAGACGATCATTTCGTCCGGCTCCTATATTTGCGGCTGAACCGATCAGCCATGAGCGACCATCATTTCGAGGGACATTTTCCAGAAGAAGCTGAAGAGAATGAGATCGGCGGACCGGTGCTCGTGAGCCTGATCGTGCTGGCCGTGATCGTGCTCTTGATCTGGGCGCTCTAAAGGCTCAGTCCTTCTTCAGATCGCCAGCGCGACCCAAGTACTCGTCCCGGCGCACCAGCATGAACCAACTCTCCCCGAGTTCCAGGTACCCATGCTCGAAACAGAACACGTAGTTGTTCCCCGCCTTTGTTCGGTGGGTGTTGGTGTGGTACATGAAACTATACCCGCGTTCCAACAGCCTATCCCGGTGCACCTTGGTCTTCCCTTCCGGTCCGTTGTTCAGTTCGGATAGCACACGGCGGTTGCGCTTCAACGCATTCACCACGTTGCGCACATAGTTGATCGGCGCATTGTTCGCGTGGTAGTGATACAGGTTGCGGCACGCATCGGAGCAGAATCGCTTGTCCGTACGCCCCACGATCTTCTCACCACATTCCAAACAGACCTTCTCGGCTTGGGCTGGCATGATCCGAATGTACGCCTTGGTTCGGAATACGAGGCATGGCCTCCAACCACGGCCCACCGCGAGAGCGCGTAGCGACCTATCCTCTCCGTCCCACCGGAAGAACGTGGTAACGTTCTATCCGGTGACTCACCAAAGCCTACCGCCCAGCAAACCCTTGTGAGACGCCGGGTCCCGAACGCACCAGCCCACCCTCCGCACGGCGGGACGGGCCTGGGTAGTACGTCCCACCGGAAGGGCGCGTGGATCGCTTCCGCCATCGGCGGCGCTCGCCTATCTTTCACACGGGCTTGGTCCCATCCCATTTCCATGCATAACTCCAACACCTTCCTTGCAGCATGTCTGCTCAGTGTCGCGTACCCCAGCACTTCCTCGGCGCAGTGGCAAGTACTACCTACCGTGCCACCTTTGGACAACCGCGGCATGCAAGCTCTGACGGATCAGACCCTGCTGGCAGGTGCCGAAGATGCCGTGCTGCGCTCCACGAACGGTGGCGATTCGTGGACCAGCTTGCCGATCACCTTGTTCGGCCAGTCCTATCCGGGGCCGGTGTTCGACCTGCATTTCAAGGATGCATTGGAAGGGTACGCCGTAGGCTTGCATTCACTGGGCGACGAGACGGTGATCCTACGAACCACGGATGGCGGAACCACCTGGCAAGTCGGGTTCAGTGACTTGTCCGGCCAATGGCCGCGCTTCACGTACGGCATTGACTTCGCTAGTGCATCAGTCGGCGTCACAGTGGGTAGTTCAGGCAAGATCCAACGCACCATCGATGGAGGTAACTCGTGGTACGTGGAGAGTTCGGTGACCTCGAGCACCTTGTACGACGTGCAATTCTCCAGTGCCACGAATGGCGTAGCGGTCGGTGCCAACGTGATCCTGCGCACCACGAACGGAGGCGATGTCTGGACCTTTCAATCCGTGGCCGGGACATTACGCGGCGTATCCTTCAGCAGTGCGACCAACGGATTCGCGATCGGTAGCGCCAACCTGCTCTACCAAACGACGAACGGCGGTTCGACCTGGCAACAAGTGGTCCCGTTGCTGTTGGAAACGGTCGATTTCACAAGCATCCACGCCGCGTCGTCCACAGTACTCCATGCCACATCGAACCAGCGGATCTGGCGTTCCACGGACGGTGGGCTGCACTGGGAATGGTACGCGTGCAACGGTGTCATGAACGACATCTTGTTCACTCCCGGCGGAACCGGCTACGCTTCGGGCAATGATGGTGAATTGCGCCGCACCGGACCTGTGGATGGCCCGTATACGCCGAGCCCCTACTTCACCTTGGAACCGGTGGTGGCCTGCGCAGACTCGGTGCTGTACTGTACCAACGGCACTGCGGGCGCACAGGCTTTCACATGGCTCATCAACGGTGTTCCTTTCTCCGCACAGACAGATGCCAGCATCGTATTGAACGCACCGGCACAGACGGATACCATCGGTTTGGTCGCGATGAACGGGGCGCTGGCGGATACGGCCTACCGATCGGTGAACGTGGCTCCCACCTTGGTGATCGGCGGGGAAGTCTCGTTGATAAGTGACACGCTGTGCAGTGGTCAAAGCACCAGTGTGCGTGTGACCGGTTCCCAATCCGGAACGAGCTACCGCCTGTATCGCGGCGGTGTCCCCGTGGGGAATGCGCAGAACGGGAACGGTGGTGTTTTGAATTTCGGCACAGGTGTCATTACGGCGAACGATACAGTGGTGTTGGTCGCGGACCGCACGGTGATCGGTTGCGGCTCGACTTCCACTTCCGATACCCTCACGATCCTGATGGCCACGCCGTCCGCTGCATTTGCTCTGGCTCCGTTGGAGAGCGCACTTTGTTACGGGGACAGCACCGTGATCGTACTTCCGGTAAGTGCGCTGAACACAAGCTACCGGCTATACAAGGGGAATACCGCCTTTGGTCTGGCGGTGAACGGAACGGGCGGTGCGCTGAACTTGCCCACCGGCCCGTTGACCACCACCACTACGTTCAGTGTACGGGCCACGCACGTGAGCGGCTGCATGGCTACTGCCACCGCGACGGCCACCATACAGGTGCAGGATCCAAGGGCGTATTTCAACCTAAGCGCGATCAACCCGGTAGCCGGGGTAGTCGTGGATGCACAGAACACCACCGATGTGCCGGGTGGAACCTACCTTTGGCAGTTCGGTGCAGGTGCCATGCCGCAAACCAGCACGGCCACTTCACCCACAGGCATCGTCTTCGGTTCGGGAGTACACGATGTACAGCTTACCGTGACCTCTCCGGCCGGTTGCCAACACACCCGCACTGTGCGTGTGCATGGGATCGCACCACTGAGCGCTTCGGGTTGCTTGGCCGTGCAGGGTGTGCTGGACAATGTGAACATGAACCTACCCACGGTGAACATCAACCCCACAACACAGGAGGTGTACGCCATCGTTCATGCGACCGATGCACGCAAGGCATTGTTCACGAGCGGCCGGGGCGATACCTTGGAACTGGAGATGCCCTTGATCGACTACCCGAACAGCATTTCGGAGTTGGGGGAGTCGGAATTGTTCGTGAAGTTCAGCCCGGAGCTGGTACCTCTTTGGGGAGTGCCGTTGCACCACAACTCGTGGTTATCCGGGGGCGGTGATATCGCATTCGCTGCGGATGGGTCGGTGTATCTCGCCTTTGGCCATAGCCATTATCTGGACAGTCTTCGCATCCATTCCAGTGATGGTTCCTTCGTGACCATCGACCCCTCCGTCGGATCGGCACAATATCCGCTGATGCTGATCAAATACGACCCATCTGGCCGGCACCTCTGGCACGTATCTCTACAAGGCCTAACAGGGAAGTATGTGCTGAAGGTTGCCGCGAACGGCGACCTGATCCTGTCCGATGAAGGCAGAGTTCGGCGGCTGAACAGCCTAGGCGAGGAACTATGGGTCAATGGGGTCACCTTCACAAGGGACGTGGAACTCGTGCCAAATGGCGACATCTGGGCGATCGGAATTCAGGCTTCCACAGTCCCTCCGCTGGTACGAATTGGTCCGGACGGAACGGAACAATTCGTTTCTCCGTTGATCGAACAACTGCCCGGTCCCACTGGACAAATTCAGTTCGGCGATATCCGGATCGACGGGGACGGCTTGCTAGCAAGCGGATTTTTCAAAGGTCGATGGGTCTTTGGTCCAGATACCCTGGAATACTACCCACCGGCCGGGCTGAACTATAACGCTTCGTTCCTCACTCGGTTCAACTTACAAGGGATCCCGCAGTGGGCGCACCGCACAGAACCCTCTTCCGTGATCACCCACAAGGGGGCGGACTTGGTGGAAGGCCGTTACTATGCCATGTTCCGTGCACTGGGGGTGGTGGCGCTTGAGGATGGAACCTCCATCGATCAGGGCATTGACGGATATCACTTATTCAGTGCGGATGCCGATGGCTCTGACCCTGCACTGGACGTCGTGTACTCGGCACCCTCTTTTCTTACCGGCTTGGGCACAATGGAGACCGACATCCGTTACGATCCCGGCAGCGAGGAATTGTGCATGATGATGACCGTCTCCGATGAGGGGCCATTCCAAGTTGGCGATCTGGCGCTGATCCCTGCCACTCCATTCGAGCGCAACAACAACCTCGCGATCGTAAAAGGACCGATCGGCTGTTTTACGAGCGGGACCCCGACCACCCCGTACTCGTATTTCCAAACACCTACCGGGACCTGTGCCAATGCGCCGTTCATACTACAGGACGCAAGCAGCCAAGAACCTACCACATGGGCCTGGTCCATGCCCGGTGCCGTGCCGGATGTGTCCACAGAAGAAGCACCGGAGATCAGTTACGCACTGCCCGGCACCTACACCGTAACGCTGACCGCCAGTAATGCCAACGGCACAGGAACCACCTACACCAGTGATCTGGTGATCGATGTGTGTACGGCGATCAGCAACGGCACCACGGCAGGCATGCTACTCAGCCCCGTGCCAGCGGACGAGGGGCTCTGGATCGATGCTTCCTCCTTCGCGGGTGCGGCGTACCATGTGGTGGATATGACGGGGCGCCACCTACTCCAAGGCATACTGCTGCACCGGACATACTTAACTACCGCAGCGCTGCCAACGGGTTGCTACATGGTCGTGATGGACGGCCCTTCCGGCCGGCACTCGATGCGCTTCTTGGTAGCGCATTGAGGCGGGGCGAACGAACGGCAAGACAAGCCGGTTGCAGCGCGGCAGCTGGCCATCCAGTGACTCTTCGTTGCCCACCAGAGCGGAAGAATGTGACAACGATCTGATCCGGACCGAAGCTACATGAGTAGCGGGCGCGTTTGAGCGGTCAGAGCATGTTCCGGCTGTCAACAACCGATCGTGAAGCGTCGGCGTGTGTCGTATTGCGTTACTGCGGTCATCTTTGCAGTACGCGAATTCGTCTGAGGTGCTTTGGCTCACAGGGTCAAGACAACATCAAGCATTCAAGCACCGTTCGATTCATCCGCATGAGATCGGAACGCATTCTTTTGATCGTTGCATGCATGGTCGGGTCCACCTATGGGCCTACAGCCCTGTGCCAGCCTCTGTGGGAGCAGCTAGACGAAGGACTGAGCACCAGTGGACCACGTTGCTTTCTAGAAGATACCGAGAATAACATCCTGTACGTGAGTGGAGCATTCGCTATGGCCGGAGAGGACGTGATCAGTCCGGGGATCATGTCTTGGGATGGTGATCAATTCAGCGCGATGGCCTGCGGTTTCAACTGGGACTGTTCCTCCAAGTTAAGCCAAGGCGGTTTGGCGAATGGTGGTATCGCCACACTCACCTTTTGGAATGGCGAGCTCTATGCTGGTGGGGACATTTACTCGATCAATGGACAACCAGCATCCTATGCCGCACGATGGGATGGACAGAATTGGCATTCTCTGGGCCTAGGCTTGGACGGGATCGTGTATCGCCTGCACGGCTATCCCGATGGTCTGTATGCGGTTGGTTCGTTCACTCATGCTGGTGGCGAAGAAGCGAACGGCCTCGCCCGGTGGGATGGCGAACAATGGCATTCGGTCTTCGACCTGCCCCTGTTCGATGACGAGGTGAATCTGATCTACGATATGGCGTGGTACAACGACCACATCTACATCTGTGGCAATTTCGGCGACGGCAACGGCATCCGTGATATCGCCTACTACGATGGCACGGCGTGGGCTTCGGTAGGCGGAGGTTTCGGCGGTGCCTTCTCGCTCGTGAACTTAATGGAGGAGCACAATGGGCTGCTCTACGTGGCCGGTGCGTTCGCACAGTCGCAACCGTATGGCCCCTCCGATAATCCCGGCTGTGGGATCGTTACCTGGGATGGCACGAACTGGGGCCAACTCGGAGAGGGTACGTGTGGATCTGTGAACCCGGCGATCTACCGAATGGTCTGGATCCAAGACACCTTGTACGTGACCGGCCGATTCGATCGGATCGGGGGTGTGCCAACCGGGCGCGTGGGGCGTTGGGATGGCACCCGGTGGTGCAGCTTGGTCCCTCCGAATTACTTCTACCCCGACATCGGCGCCTTGGGTGCTTTCCGGGATACACTGCTGATCGGTGGTACGTTCTGGATCGCTGGTACGGACAGCATCGAACGAGTTGCGAAGTGGGTAGGTGGCAACTACACCAGTGCCTGTGGTGGGCCTACCGGTATTGATGATACAGGCACTGTTGTACGGGACCTCCTGATCTTTCCAAACCCCGCTACGGATCACGTTCGGATCGAATTCCCTTTATCGACCATTGGGGAACAACTTGTTCTTTTCGACGCAACGGGTCGTTTGGTCGATACGTGGCGGATCGATCGCTCCACGATGGACCTTGACCTATCTCACCTCGCTTTAGGAAGCTACGCTGTTTGGACCACGGCTGGGCAACAAGCCCGGGTCGTTCTTGTTCGATAACGTTGAACCCGTGCAGGATCTCAGATGCTGGTTCGGATGTGAGATCCGTGGTGGTGGACGAATTCCGACCGCAGTGTAGCAGCTACACGCTGAGTTGGGATCTCAACATCGCGCTGTGGAGGGACGGCGCAACGCGCTACTTGATCCCTCCTCTTCCGCCATTCACCTTTGCCCCGTGGTCCACGAATGAGTTGACCCATGCGTGCCATGCGCCCCATACGTATTCTTGCCCAACCCGACGACAGCACCTGCGGCCCAACGGCCCTGCATGCGGTGTACGCTTCGTTCGGCTTGGACCTGCCCTTGGAGCAGGTGATCGATGAGGTACATTTCTTGGAGGACGGTGGCACCTTGGCGGTGTTCCTCGGGATCCATGCGTTGAAGCGTGGTTTCCATGCGCGCATCCACAGCTACAACCTGCGCGTGTTCGACCCCACGTGGGAAGGCTTGCCGCCGGGGCAAATGCGCAAGAAGTTGCTGGCCCAAACCAAACACAAGGAGGGCAAGAAGTTGCACGCGGCCTGCCTGGCCTATTCGAAATTCCTGAAGGAAGGCGGTGAGATCCGGTTGGACGACCCCTCGCCTGCCCTGCTCCAAGCATATTTCGATCGCGACCTGCCGGTCCTTACGGGACTGAGCGCAACGTACCTGTACAAAAGCAAGCGCGAATACGAAGGCTCCGCCGGCGATAGCATCTACGACGACCTGCGCGGCAAACCGATGGGGCACTTCGTGGTGCTCTGCGGTATGGACCCCGCATCAAGTGCAAGGGAACGTGCGGTATTGGTGGCGGATCCGTACCAGGACAACCCCTTCAGCGACGACCTGTACTACCATGTTCCGATAGGCCGGTTGATCAATGCGATCATGCTGGGGATCGTGACCTACGATGCGAATCTGTTGATCATTTCGAAGGAACCGTTGGAATGAAAACGAATACGAGGCGACAGTTTGCAGTAGGCAGTAGGCAGTGAATGCCACCACCGAATCACTACCCACTGCCTACTGCAACCTGCCAACTCCCCACTGCCCCCTCCCCCTCTGACCAATGAAAAAGATCATCGTCGTACGCGAACCCAAGGAGTGGAATTTGGGTGTGAAGAACCTGGAGGTGATCAGCTCCAAGGAGTATCTCACGGATCCAAAATATGCCGCCACCAAGAACGTGCGTGTATTCAACCTGGCGCGCAGCTTTAGTTACCAGAGTCGTGGATACTACGTGAGTTTGCTGGCCGAGGCCCGTGGCCAGAAAGTGATCCCGAGTGCGAAGACGATCCTCGACCTGAAGTCGCCCAGCATCGTGAAGGTGCTTTCGCGGGATCTGGATGAGGTGATCCAACACAGCCTGGCCAGCAAGAACAAACACGAGTTCATCTTCAGCATCTACTTCGGGCGGAACCTGAACCGTAAGTACGACAAGCTCGCGCACGAACTCTACAAGGTGTTCCAATCGCCCCTGTTGCGTGCGCGGTTCGTGCGGATCGAGAGCGGGAAATGGGAGTTGCGCTCCGTGCGCCCCATCCCGTACAACGACATTCCGGAGGAGCACCTCTCCTACGTGAAACGCTACGCGGCAGAATACTTCGCCAAGAAGCGGTACGACGGGGCGCGTGCGAACAAGAGCCATTACGACCTCGCCATCCTGATCAATCCGGCGGACAAAGCGGCGCCATCCAACCAGCGCGCTACCGTAAAATTCCGGCAAGCAGCAGAGGACATGGGCTTCGCGGTGGAGATCATCGGTCCGGACGACATCGATCGGATCGCTGAATACGATGCGCTGTTGATCCGGGAGAATACGCACGTGAACGACCACACCTACCGCTTCGCGCGGAAGGCACAGAGCGAAGGGCTGGCGGTGATCGATGCACCGGATGCGATCCTGAAATGCAACAACAAGGTCTACCTCGCTGAGGTGATGAATGCCGCAGAAGTACCTTCTCCCCGGACCATGATCGTACACTCGGAGAACCGGGATCAGGTAGGCAAGGTGTTCGGCCTACCCGTTGTATTGAAGCTGCCGGACAGCACCTTCAGCCGTGGCGTGGTGAAAGCGAAAACACCGGAGGAACTGGAACAACAGTTGGACATGATCCTCGCGGATAGCGACCTCGCCATCGCACAGGAATACATGCCCAGCGATTTCGATTGGCGGATCGGCGTGCTCGATGGTAAACCGTTGTATGCGTGCAAGTACTTCATGGCGCGCGGCCATTGGCAGATCTACAATTGGGGAAGCGATACCAAGAAGCACCAGATCGGCGATTTCGAGACCATGGCGGTGGAGAAGGCACCGGACTTCATCGTTGCTGCGGCTTTGAAAGCGGTCCGGGCCATCGTCGGGGATCGCGGCCTCTTCGGTGTGGACGTGAAGGAATTCGAAGGCAAGCCCTACGTGATCGAAGTGAACGAATGCCCCAACATCGATCACGGTGTAGAAGATGTGGTGTTGGGAGATGAGCTTTACCGCGCCATCATCGGCTCCTTGAAGAATGCCATTGAAGAAAAGATCGGCATACCACGAATACCAACGATCGCCACACCGTGATCGACCATCATGAGCAACCCGCCCAAACCCTACAAACTACTCGAGGTCACCGGCATCGAATTGGAGTACATGATCGTGGACCGCGACACCTTGCGCGTGCTTCCCATCGTTGACAAACTGTTCGAGGATGTCACGGGCCGCATCACCGGCGATGTCGAGCGCGGTGCGGTGGAATGGAGCAACGAACTGGTCGCGCACGTGCTGGAACTGAAGACCGCGAAACCGACCAAGAAGATCCCTCCGTTCCGCGCGAAGTTCAGCAAGGAGGTGAAGGTGATCAATGCCGTGCTGGCCAAGCGAAACGCCATGTTGCTGCCCGGTGCCGCACACCCTTTCATGGACCCCTTCACCGAAACCGTGATCTGGCCGCACGAGCACAACGAAGTGTATGCGCTCTATGATCGGATCTTCGATTGCCGCGGTCACGGTTGGAGCAACCTACAGAGCACACACCTGAACGTGCCCTTCGCCAACGATGAGGAATTCGGGAAGCTCCATGCCGCGATCCGACTTCTGCTCCCCATCATCCCAGCACTCAGTGCCAGTTCGCCGATCCTCGATGGAAAAGTGACCGGCCACCTTGATTCCCGCATGGAAGCCTACCTCCATCACCAGGAGAAACTTCCGGAGTTGATGGGTGCTTTGATCCCGGAAGCCGTTTTCACGCAAGAGGAGTATTACCGCACGGTCTTCAGCCCGATCGCACAGGCCTTGGCTCCGTATGACACCAAGCAGGTGATGGACCACCACTTCGCCAATTCGCGGGGTGCCATCGCACGTTTCGACCGCGGTGCGATCGAGATCCGCGTGATCGATATCCAAGAATGCCCGAGCGCCGACCTCGCCATTGCCGAGCTGATCGTTGCGGTACTGAAAGCCATGACCAGTGGCCGTTGGGTCAGTTCCTACCTCCAACGCGCTTGGGATGAAGTGGATCTGGTCCCGATCTTCAACAACGTGATCAGAACGGGTGGTGAAGCGGTGATCACGGACCGCGATTACCTCTTCATGTTCGGCATGATGAAGCAGGATGAAATGAGTGTTCAGAAGTTGTGGCAGCACCTCTTCGTGGAGATGTACGGCGACCTCAGCGAATCCTGCCGACAGGGGATCGCGCACATCCTGGAGCACGGTTGCTTGGCTACACGGATCCTGGCACGCACAGGCCCCGCTCCGGATCTGGAGGGCATCCGCACCGTGTACAAGGAGTTGGCCGTCTGTCTCGCAGAAGACCGGATGTTCCTCTAACGTCGAGGTCCGAGGCGCTCTTTAGGCAGAGCTATCGCCTCTTGTTCCTGCGACCCCGCTGGGGTCGTTCTCCCATGGGGGCAATTTCTAATTTCTGTGACCCCTCTGGGGTCAGAACGCAGCACCGGTCATTCTCCTTTTGGGTCGACCAGGAGGCGTCACAGAGAATAGAATTCGAGTCGGACGAACGTGTTCGACCCCAGCGGGGTCGCAGAAACAACAGACTTGGTGCGTAAACTCTTTAGAGGTGATAACCCTGGCTTTTTCGGCGATCTCGGTCGTGCCCTGATGTGGTGCAAAGGCGTTCCGGTCGAAGTTCCGTAACCCTTGGTGAGGCTGGTCGTTCAGTCTTTCGGACCCAAGCTGTTCGAAGGATGGAACACTTCGCTTTTACTATCACCACCCCATTGCACCGCGCAGAACAGAGGCACCGAATGGATGGTTGGAACACGGTCGGACGATCCGTGGGAACACGACGTTTCTCCGACCGGAACGAGATCACGTTGGATCGGAAGTTTGTTGGCCTGTACCCGGTCTGCCTGCTGGGTGGGGGGCAGTGGCGCACTTGGTCCAACGTGGTACCTTGAATGCACAGGCCCCGGCCCTCACAGAGGACCGGGGCCTGTCTTCAAGGAGATCCTATCGAACTACACTGAATCGTTCTTCGGTGGTGCCATCGGACCACAGCATACGCAGGACGTACTCCCCTCCTGCGAGGCCGCGCACATCCATCTGAAGCATTCCTACGGAGGTCGGGCGTACAGACCGTTGCAGCACCGTGCGACCGGTGAGATCCACCACTTCCAAACGGACCGGTTCGGTGGAGGCTGTACGGAGCGAGACATTCAACTGATCGTTCGCAGGCACGGGCCACATAGCGGAGACCCGACCAGGAACGGTACCATCGATCGCACTCACGTCGTTCTCATTCCACAATTCCACATCATCCAATGCCGCTTCGATCAAGCTGCCACCGTCCAACTCTTGGCCAAGGCGAACGCTATCGCTGGCAATGAATTTCAACCGGATGCTATTCACATTGCCCAACACGTCCTGTACACGGAAGACCTTCCTGCGCCAAACGCGCTGACCGCTCTTGGTGTCTTCTACAGGGACCCACGTGCCCCCGTTATCGCTACTGGCATACACCTGCCACCAATCGGCATTCGGATTCGCACCGCTTGGTGGGTTGTTCGTGTACCAACGCCAGTAGCTCATCGCTGGGTTCATGACACCGGACAGGTCGATGTTCGGCCCCATCAAGGTGGTGTGGCCTCCATCCACATCGTTCTCTCCGATACCCGAAGTGATCGTGGCTGCATTGCCCGTGAACCAACACAATTCACCTCCCGGTGTATGCTGGGCACCCGTCTGGCAAATGGAACTGGGATCCTGCGTATCCGAAAAAGAGGCCAACGGCGCCCCGAACTCCCATTGGCCGGTGGTTGCATTGTCCCCTGGTTGGCCTTCCACCCATGGGCCGAGTTCGCTCAGATCATCGGCATTCTCGGTGGCCTCCAACTCGTAACCGACCAACATGTAGTACGGCAAGCCGGGGTCGGCAAGATGTGCCGCAATGGGCGTGATGGAACTGCTCTGCCCGAAGATGTCACGCAAGGCCATGTAGTAGGCCACCACGGTACCCGCAGGCTGAGCCGGGATGGAAGCATCGTACGTGGTACCACCGCTGGATGTCATGGGGACACTGGTCCATTCCGCATCGGTGTTCACTTTGTAGAAGAGTGTAGCATCCTCGAAATACAAGGTGGACGGGAAGGTGATCACGACATCGGCGTTGATCGCAATGAATTCGTCGGCATCAGCACTCAAACGATCATCGTGCAACAGTTCTGCATCGCTGATCAAGGTGATGCCATGGATCGCGAACCCTTCTACGATGGCCGCTCCGTTCGGCGTACCGTTGGTGATATCGCCATCGTCATCATCCGCTTGTAACACGTCCAACAACACGTCCCGGAATGCTTGGCCTTCATTCCCGTTGAAGGTATTCGCTTGCAGACCTGGATACGCCGCAGCGAAAAGGTCCAAGGTCAAGTCCATGTCACTGCCGAGCAAGAGATACGTATCCCACCACGCGCCACAGATGATCTCGCCATCCGCATGCACCTCGCCGGTCAAGTCGATCGGGAACACCTTGGGCGCCTGATCGTAGCGGCGGACCGTGGAGTTGTCATTGTCCAAATTCATACCCAAGCCTAGAACTGGATTCTCAGTAAGGGTCAGTGCCCACACGTCGGCATACCCTTCGTTCATTCCACCATTGGTAAAATTGCTACTCAGAGCGGTGTAGAATCGACCGTTGATCCCATGTCCGTATTCATGGTAGACCACATCGTTGATGGTGGCCAAGGAACGGCAGTTGTTGCCTTCCGCATAGAAGTTGATGCTGCTGCCGTCGTAGAACGCGTTGCAATTGTCGGTGGTCAGATCCAATCGGGTCGGGATCGGAAAATCCATTCCTGTGAAGGTGGGTAGAACCTCCTTCATGTGCGCATGGATCTGATTCACATAGATGTATGCGGATCGCTCACGCACGTTGGCGTTGCTGTTGAAATTGACGGTATTCGCCCCTTCATTCAAGTTCCCCGAAAAGGTGGGGGTCACATTGTTCGTGCTCACGATCGACCAACGGCCACGCAATTGGTAGAAACTCGATACCGGACCCGGAATGCCGGAGGCCAAGAAGCCGTTCACATCGGTCTGGAACAACGAGCTTCCAACGGTCACATCGATCTCCGCAAGGTTCTGCACCACCGGTGGTACCAACGGGCTACCGGGGTATGCCAACGCCGTCATCGTGACATCGGCACCCGCTTCCCCATCTCCTGCTTCTCCTTCACCATGACCGCATGTGGTCACCTCATTCGTACGGTACCGCAATTCGCCGGTTTGCGCATCCACCAAGCAGCGGTAGCGGCCCGGTGTATCGCCTCGTTGTGTGCGAACCACCACCTCCCGTACCAAGTGTACCTCACTGGTACGACCGGCTTGGATGGGTAGGTAACGAAGGCCCATATCCTCGGTCGTGGTGATGTTCGCAAGACCCGTTTTGGCCACTACGATCAATGCGTCGGTGGAAACAGCAGGTGTAGCGCTCACGGTGATCTCGCGTGCGAGGTCCGCAGCAAAGCCGATGATCCGGCCCTGGCCGTCGAACTTCACCATGGCCTTGGCCCCCAAAACGGGCAGGCCCTCATGTTCCTGTCCAAAGTGTACATACGTGATCTTGCCCGTGGGTGCGATGGCACCTTGGACCAACTCCGAAATGGGCAGATCGAATGCCGCGAGTTCGGTAGCCAAGAACTGCCGGGCAGCAGAGGCATCCGCCGTGCCGTATCCGGGGATCGGATCACCGTAAGCGCGGCGCGGAAGTCCGGTACCTTCATTGAATTCAGCGGACCAACGCGGGTGCGCTGACTTGAAGTCCTGCCAAGCCCCACGATGGCGCAATTCACGTTGCCACTCTACGTCAGGAACGCGGTGGATGTCGGTTACGAAGGTGACCTCCGCGTTGTGTTGTTGCGCATCCGTGATCAAAGGCACGGCACAGAGTGCAGCGCCCAGAAGGATTGCTGGGTAACGGTGTAGCATGTTTCCAACCATTTATCAGTTGGCACGAAGTTCGTCCAATGGAGCGGAGCTTCCAAACACTTCCAGCTTGCCCTCCAAGGATGGGCGGAATTCGCACGCTCCTAAAGGTCAACGATCAGTCCATCGTAAGCCAATTCGACCCCTATCGGCAGCTCGCCCTGCACGTCCTCGTGCTTGCCCAGTAAATGACTGATGTGGGTGAAATAGGCCCGCTCGGGTGCTACTTGTTCCACCACAGCAATGGCTTCCTTAAGGTTCAAATGGGAAAGGTGCTCCTTCTTGCGCAACGCATTCAGCACAAGGACCTCCACCCCTTCCAACTTCCGCAGTTCGGTGGGTGCTATCGTTTTGGCATCGGTGATGTAGGCGAAGGATCCGATCCGAAAGCCCAGCACAGGCATGTTGTGGTGCATCACTTCGATCGGGACCACGGGCACTCCCAACACGTCGAATGGCAGGTTATCCAAAGTATGCAGATCGAGTTGGGGAACGCCCGGATAACGTTGCGGGCCGAATGCATAGTGGTACACCCGACGCACCGCTTCCAAGGTCGCGGCGTTGCCATGGATATCCATGGGTCGGCCCTGTGCGAAATTGAAGGCCCGCAGTTCATCGATGCCTGCAATGTGATCCATGTGTTCATGGGTGAGCAGGACGGCATCCAACTTCTTCATCCCACTTCGCAAGGCTTGCTGTCGGAGGTCAGGACCGGCATCGATCAGCAACTCCTTTCCATCCACCTGAACGCGTACCGATGAGCGCAACCGCTGATCGCGCGGGTCCATACTTGCACACACCGAACAGGCGCACGCGACCACCGGCACACCTTGGCTGGTACCGGTTCCGAGGAATTCGACGCGCACTTTCATCAGCCTGCAAATATCGCAGCCTCGCAAGGAACGCACTACTTTCGCCGCGCCAAGCGAAAAGTCGACTTTTCGCCCAACGACCGGAGAGGTGGCAGAGCGGTCGAATGCGGCGGTCTTGAAAACCGCTTTACTCGCAAGGGTAACGGGGGTTCGAATCCCTCCCTCTCCGCCAAAGTAGAGACCGCCCCGCCGAAGGCGGTCTTTTCGTTCACACGAACACCAAGCGCAGCTTGAGTGGACGGGTGAACGAAAAGACCGGCGAGCGAAGCGAGGGGCGGTCCCTACTTTGATGCCTCCCCCAACGGGATAGCCCGCTTCGGGCAATCCCATTTCCAAGTACATCCTGAGCGTTCGGCCGAACGAAAAGATCGGCGAGCGAAGCGAGGGGCGGTCCCTACTTTGATGCCTCCCCCAACGGGATAGCCCGCTTCGGGCAATCCCGTTTCCAAGTACATCCTGAGCGTTCGGTCGAACGAAAAGACCGGCGAGCGAAGCGAGGGGCGGTCCCTACTTTGATGCCTCCCCCAACGGGATAGCCCGCCTCGGGCAATCCCGTTTCCAAGTACATCCTGAGCGTTCGGTCGAACGAAAAGACCGGCGAGCGAAGCGAGGGGCGGTCCCTACTTTGATGCCTCCCCCAACGGGATAGCCCGCTTCGGGCAATCCCGTTTCCAAGTACATCCTGAGCGTTCGGTTGAACGAAAAGACCGGCGAGCAAAGCGAGCAACGGTCTATCCGTTGATCCCTCCCCCAACGGGATAGCCCGCCTCGGGCGACCCCTGTTCCAAGCGAAGCGAACGACGGTTTCTACATTCAACGCTGCCCGTCAATGCATTGCCTGAACAGGCGACCCCAAGCCAAGCAAGCCTGCATTCCAAGGCCAGATCCCAATGATCTTCACAGCGAAAGAAAGGCACCCTTCATCCAATAGCCGGTAGCCATCACCCAGTGAACGGTCCGCGATTCGGCACTCATGTCCTTAGCTTTGTGAACATGCGGATCATCTCCTTCTTCGCCGTCCTGATCCTGGCTGCATGGCCTTACCAGTTCGCTCATGGAGCTGTAGAAGCCGTGGTCGAAACCCGAACCTTCTATTCCCCGGATGGGTCGCCCATGGTGGAAGTGAACATGGCATTCTTGGCTGGCACCATGGCCTTCATCACCAACGACCGTGGATTCATGCAGTCCCGTGTGGAAGTCATCACCTTGATCGAACAGGCCGGAGTGATCAAGGCCTTCGGTAAAACGGAGGTGTCCGGACCAGAACGATTGGACAGTATCCAAGTGGATCTGCTCCATCAGGAATTCTTCGAACTGGAACCCGGGTCCTACGACCTGACGGTGGAAGTTCGGGATCTCGGTCTATCGGACTCCACCCACACGACCTACCAAGCTCCCTTGGTCGTAGGTGCATTACCGAAAGGGATCTCCGTATCCGACATCCTGTTGGCCGAACGCATCACCCCAGCCCCTGATGGTGAACGCTCCCACTACGGATATACTGTTGTGCCGTTGCTGACCGATTATTTCCCGCCAACGTTGAAGACCTTGAGCTTCTATGCGGAAGTCCATGGATCGGACCAGACCATCGGAAAGGATAGTCTCTACTTGCTTACGTATCAGATCGAAGGGTTCGAAAGCAAGGCCGTCTTCGGTCCGTACAAGCGGAGTATCCGTGCAACAGGGAAACCCGTTGAGCCCGTCATGGCCGAATTCGACATCGAACAACTCCCTTCTGGGAATTACGTGCTGGCCATCGAGGCACTGGACCGATCCGGGAACCTTCTGGTGCGGCGCGAGCAATTCATCCAACGGAACAACCCGATCACGTACAATTACGACCTACAGGCCATGGACCGCTTGGATCTGGATGGCAAATTCTCCGGAGCCTTCACCAATGCGGATACACTGGCGGAACACATCGCAAGCCTCACTCCGATCGCCGACCCCTTGGAGCGTAAGATCATCGCAGACCGCGCCAAGGACCGCGATCTGGACTTGATGAAGCGTTTCTTCTACAGCTTCTGGGGCAACCGCAGCACGGACCCGGAAGCCGCGTGGGCCGCGTACTATCAGGAAGTGGTGAAAGTGAACAAACTTTACGGCTGCCGTGTGTTGAAAGGCTACGAGACCGATCGTGGAAGAGTGTATCTACAGTACGGTCCGCCGAACACCATGATGGATCGGTTCAACGAAATGGGAACCCTGCCCTACACGATCTGGCATTTCTACCGGGCCGGCAAATTCACCAACCGCCGCTTTATCTTCTACCAACCGGATAGGGTCACCAATTGCTTTCAATTGCTCCACAGCGATATGCCGGGTGAGGTGAACAACCCCCAATGGAACATCCTACTCCACACCGGGCTGGTCCCCATCACCGATGTGCAACAGACGGATCCCGGCACCATCGAAAGCGATCGCGTCCGCGACTTCTTCAACTCTCCCCGGTGATCATCGCACCGATAGCGCATCTTTGCCGCGCTCATGGGCACCGCGATCGTCATCCTCAACTGGAATGGTAGAACTTGGCTGGAACGATTCCTGCCCGGTGTGATCGAGCACCGCTGTGGTGCAACTGTGGTCGTAGCGGACAACGGATCCACGGACGATTCCCTTGATTGGCTGGAGCGCACCTACCCTACGGTTCAACGGATCACGCTGCCCAGCAACTTGGGCTTCGCTGGAGGGTACAATGCGGCGCTGGCCGAAGTAGATGCCGAACGTTACCTGCTGCTGAACTCCGATGTGCAAGTGACTCCCGGATGGTTGGACCGACTGAATGCGTACCTGGACCGCGACCCCGGTATGGCGGCCTGTCAACCTAAAGTGCTCGCCCATGGACAACCCGGCCATTTCGAGCATGCAGGCGCTGCGGGTGGTTACATCGATCGCAACGGTTATCCGTTCTGCCGAGGAAGGATCTTCGAGATCACGGAACAGGACGCTGGGCAATACGATGACGAGCAAGAAGTATTCTGGGCCACCGGCGCCTGCTTGCTGATCCGGGCAGCGGCCTTTCACGAGGCCGGTGGGTTCGATGCCGCACTCTTCGCACACATGGAAGAGATCGATCTGTGCTGGCGGTTGCGCCGAATGGGCTGGCGGATCGGGTATACGAGCCAAGCGATGGTACACCACGTGGGCGGCGGATCCTTGGGCTATAGTTCGCCACATAAGACCTACCTCAATTTCCGCAACAGCCTTATCGTTTTGACCAAGAACCTGCACAACGGTTGGTCCTGGTGGTGGTTGTTCCGGCGACTTGTGCTGGATGGATTCGCCGCGTTGAAATTCCTGCTAGAAGGTCACGCCGCACACGCTTGGCAAGTGGGCAGGGCGCACCGCCACTTCTTCCTGCGCTTACCCCAAGTGATCCGCCAACGACGTGAACTGATGGCCACCGAACGCGAACCGGACCTGACCGGGATGTACCATCGCAGTATCGCCTACGATCGATTCATACTGGGCTGGAAACGCTTCGAACAGCTGGATAAAGAGGCTTTCCGCTAGCCGCGCTTGAGCAAATGCTCCACTGCCAAGCGGTAACCCTCTGACCCAAAGCCAGTGATCACCCCCGCGCAGACCGCTCCTGTGATCGTATTGTGCCGAAACTCTTCGCGAGCATGGATGTTGCTGATATGCACCTCCACCACCGGAAGGTCGATCAAGGCGATGGCATCGCGCAGTGCGACGCTCGTGTGCGAATATCCCGCTGGGTTGATGATGATGCCTTCGAATTCCCCGACTGCACCGCGCACGGCCGAAACGAGTTCGCCCTCCACATTCGATTGCACATAGCTGAAGGTGACCTGAGGGTAACGCTTCCGCAGTTCCTCCAAAAGCTCCGGAAAAGAACGATCACCATAGATGTGAGGTTCCCGCGTGCCAAGCAGGTCCAAGTTGGGGCCGTTGAGGAAAAGAATGCGCATCGCCGCGAAGTTGAGAACAATCAAGCTTGCGTCAACACGGATCAGTTGGCAGAAGGAGTGTTGCCCCTTCCAGATGCCGCTCCATGGAACGGAACTTCGTCCCGTGACTTGGGAACAAGCGCTGACCGATCTGCGGATGCACCTCAAGCTGGAGCGTTCGTTGAGCGATCGCACGGTGGAAGCCTACCTGCGCGATGTAGGGAAGCTACGGACCTATGCACAGGCCCAAGCGCCACCCCTAAAGCCCGCGTCCATTGCTCTGGACGACCTGCAAGCCTTCATTACCGGGGTCGCGAAGCAGGGGTTGCAGGCCAACAGCCAGGCACGCATGCTCAGTGCCGTGCGCGTGTTCTACCGCAACTTGCAACGTGAACGGGTGATCGAGGTGGACCCCACGGAACTGATCGAAAGCCCACGGATCGCACGCAAGCTGCCGGTCTTTCTACGCTTGGATGAGATCGATGCCATGATCGCGGCGATCGATATGAGCAAACCGTTGGCCCACCGGGACCGGGCGATGCTTGAAACCCTTTACAGCTGTGGACTGCGGGTGAGCGAACTATGCAACTTGCGCCGCTCTTGGCTACACTTCGATGATGGCTTCATCCGTGTTGTTGGCAAAGGCGATAAGGAACGGTTGGTACCGATCGGGCCGGAAGCCATGCGGCAGATCGGGACGTACATCAGCGGTGAACGCGTGCATCTTCCCATACGGACCAAAGCCGAGGATATGGTTTTCCTCAACGCACGCGGCGGACCACTTTCACGCATGTCGGTCTTCAATTTGGTGAAGGAACTGGGGGTGAAAGCCGGGATCCAGAAGACCATTAGTCCGCACACGTTTCGGCATTCCTTCGCAACACACTTGGTGGAAGGTGGAGCGGATCTGCGCGCGGTCCAGGAAATGCTGGGTCACGCCAGTATCACCACCACGGAGATCTACACACATTTGGATCGGGAATACCTGCGAAGCAACATCCTACAGTTCCATCCCCGTTCTGGAAAACGGAAAGGGAGTGCCGCTTGACACTCCCTTTCCGTTCGGTGAATACCGATCAATACACTTGCACCCGCTTGCGTGCACCGATGTATACCCCCGGTGCGGGCTGTCCTTGCACAGGACGACCGAGTACATCCACATAGATTCCGGACTCCTGTAGGTTGCGCTGGAAGTTCTCCGCGATGCCGACTTGGACCGTACTGCAGGGACTGGTGACGATACGCATGGCATCAAGTTGCCAAGACCCATCGCCACCTTGATAGGCTTGCATGCGCAATTGGAATCCAGAATAATCCGACCCCTGGTGCGCTACCAAACATCCAAGATCCGTGAATACGGTCTCCTCGTAGTCCGATGTCACATCCACGTCGCCCAACGTTACCGGTGCTTGCAAGGCATCATTCGTGAATTGAACACGCATCCGTTGGGGTCCCGCTGCGGAACGACGGTGACGAATGATCACGCTGTCCACTTGGACATCCTCCAAGGTCACGGTGGAAAGGCCAACGTAGATGCCCGGAGTCGGCTCGATCGGCCAATTTTCCGTGAATACCGTGTTGTTGGCCGTACTGAGCGGATGCGGACAAACCGCCACGCCGTACCAAAGCACATTGGTCCCGAAGAAATTAGCTGGCTGGCCTGCCGGCAAGTTGCACGCCGAACATCCTGTGTTGCAATTCAGGTTGTCCCCGCAAGGGAAGTTCAGCCAGTCGTAGGACAAGGTCTGTGCGGTCAAGAGGCCCACACCGGTAAGCAGGGCAGCACTGAGAGAGAGGAATCGCAAGCGGTTCATGCAAGATGGACGAACGGTTAATAGCGTTCGTGGCGCTGTTACGCGACTCGTCGCACAGGGTTACGCTTTCGTCGACGAAAGCACTCAGGTCAACCCCAGCATGACCTCCATGTGCCGTTCCAGAAGTTCACCCATCGAAGCGCACTTCGAAAAGGCCGGGTCCTTATGATGCACGGCCAATTCGTTGGCCAATTCCAACGTGAGTTCCGCCGAAGAAAGCGTATCACTCCGCATGATCGCGATGAGCTGTCCCAGCCGTTCCTTGGCCAAGCGTTGCCGTTTTCGCAAGAGGGCACGTTCCTCATTCCGGTACTGCTCTGCGGTCTCCATTGAAATGGCCTGCTGCGCGAAATGAACGAAAGGCAGGTTCTCCTTGTAGAATTGCGGCAGATAGATCCTTGCCCGCCCTTCATAGTTCTGCTGGTCAAAGTCGATGCTTCGGATCCGATATTGCGCTTGGTCCAGATCATGGATCACGTCCACCACGAAATTGTACGCGCGCATATCACCCAACAGCCGAACGAAACACCGCTCGTTGAACTTCACGAACTCCTTGCTGAGTCGTACTGGATTCAGATGCCCTCCATATTGCTCCGGGTGTTGAATGAAGGTATCGCCCGGAACGCCGATGATGTGCTCCTCCACCAACGTATCCCCGTCGCGGATGTAGTTGATGGCATTGGGACTGAGTAGATGCTCCAACTCCAACCCGTAGATCCGGCTGGCATCGGCGTACTTGATGTAGTAGTAGTCGTGGTTGTCGTTGATCTGGTTCAGGATCTTGACCCGGAATGGTTGTGAATTGCCATAGGTACACAGGTCGATCCGCGCCACACGCAAGTGCTCGATGTGATGCCCATCGGCCACCAACAATTGGTAGATCTCCACCAACTGCTGATGCAGCCCCTCCAGATCATTGGGGCGATAGAGCACCGTACTCCACAAGGTCTCCTTGCCAGCGACATCGTAGGTGGGCATCAACCCATCGTACCGCCGCAGATCCGCATAGGTCAACGGCGATCGACCTTGCCTTCCGTGTTGGGCCAAGTACTCGCTCAGCGCATCAATCACTGGATAGAACGGTTTGCGCAACCCCATGACGTTCAGGGGGCCTTCTTCCAAAGGGCCGATCGGCATCAGCGAATGATCTGGAATCGTTCGTCCATGGAATCAATTCCGTGGGCATCCGTTGCACGAAGGACATACGTACCCGTGGCCAGATCCGACACATCCAACGCCAACTGATAATCACCCGAGATCACTTCCGTGGTCCGTTCGATCAGCCTCCCGTCACTCCCGATCACATCCCACCAATAGGTTCCTTGTCCATCGATCCGTCCCGACACTCCCAGTGTGGTGCTTGTAGGCACAGGCCCCAAACGCATGGTGAACGACCGCTCCTCCCCTTCACCGATACCGATGGCGAACGTGGTCTTTCCAAAGGCATACTGCCCGCGTTGCATGTTCTCGAAAGTGATACTCCCGTGCCCATTGGTCAGGTTTCCGGTCAAGACCGATTGGTCTTGAAAAATGGTCCACGGTTCATTCGCCGTTGCGCGGAAGAGTAGTGCCATCCCGTATTCATTCCCATCGATCAACTCAAAGTCGAATTCCGAAGCTTGACCACCGTTGTAGAACAAACGCCCGCCCAGCACGGTGCCATCTGGCCAAAGGCCATCCACGTTCCAATAGTGTGTGGTACTCACCTCCAGAATGTCTGCGGGTAGTGGGGATTGATCCGCGCTGGAATAGATGTGATCCACCCGAACCAGCGTGCTATCCACCAATTCCGTTCCGTACACGCGGAAATCAACGTAGGGCAGTGTACTGGAGAATGGCACACCCGGCACCAACGTGACCTCGTTGTCCATGCGTGCTTGGTTCAGGTGCATACCGCGGTTCAACACCACCATGGCTGGTTCGAACGGGGCATCCAGTGAAACAGTCGTTATCAGACCGCTCACAGTAATGGAGCGCTCTGCCACTTCCCCATCGGCAGATAGGAATGATACCGTGAGGGGGACTTCTTCATGCAATGCTTCCGTGCCCAACAGCTTCTGCCCTACCTCCACGTCCACGATCCACGCATCTTCGATCGCTGTGCTCAGATATTGCCGAACCTCGAATACCGAATATCCCGGGGCGAATACCCAGGCATCGAAGAAGGGATCCAGATCCAACCCGCTATGCGCTTCAAGTGCATCCTTGAATCCCTCGGAGGTGATGGTGGAATTCGCAAGGTCCATCTGGATACCGCGCAAAGCCTGCCGAAAGAGTTCATCGCCCATATACCCACGCAGGTTGTGCATCACCGAGGCGCCTTTGTAATACGTGTGCGTCCCGTATATGTACGGATCCGGCATGGGGGAAAGCGGCTGGTAACCACCATCGTTCACATGTGCCGTACGCAGCACACTGAAGTGGTTGTCCTTCACCACCTTGATGTACTCCGATCTGCCGTAGATCCATTCCTCGATCAGGTGTCCGCTGTATTCGGCCGGTCCTTCCTTCAACCACATCTCATTGTGGACGTATGGCGTTACGACATCCCCCCACCAGTGGTGACCGAGCTCATGCGTGAATAGCCCCCTGTTCCCTACGATGCTTTGATCCACCATGAACTGGGGATAAGCAACGTTCGTCGGGATCTCCAACGCGCCATCCGTCGTAAGCACATAACCGACACGGTCGTATCCATACGGACCGTACCAATATTCGCACACGTCGATGGCGGCACCGAGATCCACGAATTTGCTGATCATGTTGGTCAAGTTCGAGGACTTCGCACTTAGTCGAACCGGAATGTCCCCGTTCACTCCGCTGTGAACGTAGTCGTGATCCACATAAGCGGATACGGCGACCGCACTCAGGTGTGTGGGAATGGATTGCGGCAGTTCGAAGGATCGGACCACCGTGTCGCCAGCGAGTTGTTCCTCACCCAAGAAATTGCCTTGCCCATGGAAACGGTACGTGCCAGCGCTCTTGACATGGTAGGTATACGTTGCTCGCTCAACGAAACTGTCAAAGCAGGGATACCACACCTTGCCGAAGTTGGGCGGAATGGTCCTCAGGCCGATCCCCAAGTTGTACGCATAGCCACTTTCAAAGTAGAAACCACCCCACTCCGGATCGCGATGCGGAACCCCGTGGTAATGCACGGTGAGCGCTTGCTCTTCCCCCACGACCGGTACCGAGTTGAATTCCACCTTCAAGAATTGGTCGTCGTAAGTGAATGTCAGCGGACCGTCCGCATTCCGCACAGAATCCACCGTGAGTTGAAAGAGGTCGAAGCGGATGAAGATCTGATCCTCCAAAAGCGGAACGAAGGTGATGGTCGTGGCGGCCCGGATGGTGGATGCACCGGTTGCAGTGACATCCAATGCGATGTCGTAGTGCAGTATATCGAAGGTGTCACTGCGTGCGATGGTCTCATCGATCTGTTCACGCGAACCGGCAGTCCACGAGATGGGACCCGGCGTATTGCGGAAATAGTGGCAGCCGAAGGGCTCCGGTTGCGCTTGGACAAATGAGGCAAGAACGACAGCACCGAGTAGCAAGGAAGTACGAAAGGTCATGTGGTGAATGGCCTTCCGGCCAATGGCCGAATCTACGCCATCCTGTGGGCTACGCTACAGCCTTCGCGGTTATTGGGTGGCATGAGGGCATACCACGTCCTAGAAGCAGCCCACCTTCACCGTGATACCCGCATTGAAACCATGCAAAGCATCTTTTGGTGTTTCCGGCAGGGTGATGTCCGTGGTGTACCGGTACGATGCGCCAACGCCCAATCGGACCAAGCGGATCAGGTTGAACTCCAGTTCTACGCCGGCATCCACCACGAAGAAGGCCTGGTAGTCGTCATCCGCGTACCAATAGAGACCCTCATCGTGCTGTCGCTTTTGGAAGGTTTGGTAGCCACAACCACCGGCACCCACGATGATCGGCAGGCTGATGTGGATCGGGCTGCGCGGTGCAATGATCGGCTCAAGGAGCAGTCCACCATAACCCATCACGAAGCGGCTTCCACGGTACAGACTGTCCCCTTCGGTGGAGCGATGCAGGTCATAGGCTCGATTCGGCACATCGGTAACAAGCCCATGTCCGGCCAGACCCAAGGTGAAGCCATGATCGATGAGCCAGCCGCCACGCCCACCTACTAACAGTGCATCGTGATCCATGATCCGGGTGAAGCTTACGCTCGGAGCGCCCCAGCCTCCATTCGCTAGATCTCTTTCTCCACCGAAGAGCGTGCGGATATCGGGTTCGGCAGCTTCTTGTGCGTACAAGATGTGAAGAGGTGTGAGGAACAGGAATGCGGAAATGGTGATGGCTTTCATGATCGTTTGGTTCTAGTGCTAAGACAACTGCACCCCGCCATACCCCTATTCAAGCCAAGAAATAAAGCCCGAGGTTGATCAACGTGGTAGTCGAACTAGAGTTTACCGCAAGTGAAATAGATCGGATCGATGAAGTTGGTGGTATTCCTGAAGCCGCTGGCCCTACACTTGGCCGGTGGGATTCGGGCTGGCCCCTTCGAGGACACCGCTGCTGGTCCGAAAGACGTTCATCTGGTGTCGACTTCCCGACCAGCAAGTGGTCCAAGATCCTTGGTTCGCTACTGCTTGCTGCTTACTAACTTTCCGGCCGGTCCTACCACAAGGGCTTTTCCTGAACCGAACGCATGGTGCGAGTTGTTGCTCGCGCGTATGGACGACCCTCGTACGATTAGCACCCTATTCCCCTGACCCGATGTCCCACGCTCCTTACCTCAAATGGCTCCACGAAGTTGAACTCAGCGACATCCCTACCGTGGGCGGCAAGAATGCCAGCCTCGGAGAGATGATCCAGCACCTCGGGAAGCTCGGCGTAACCGTGCCCGGTGGATTCGTGATCACCGTGGCGAGTTACGAGGCCTTCATTGCCCACAATGTGTTGGACCAGAAGATCCGCGACATCGTGGCTGGGCTGGACGTGGACGATGTGGAGAACATTCGCCGGACCGGACTTGCCGCACGCACACTCATCAAGAACGGAAAGTTCCCAGAGGAGATCTGGAAGGGCATTCTTCAACGGTATGATGAAATGAGCCAGCAATACGGACAAGAAGCCACGGACGTGGCGGTCCGTTCTTCAGCCACAGCGGAGGACCTTCCGGATGCATCCTTCGCCGGACAGCAAGAAACGTTCTTGAACATTCGTGGACACCAGGATTTGATCAGTGCGGTGCGCAACTGCTTCGCATCGCTCTTCACGGACCGTGCGATCGTGTACCGCGAAAGCCTCGGGTACGATCACTTCCAAGTAGGTCTGAGCGTTGGCATCCAGAAGATGGTGCGCTCCGATGTGGGCAGCAGTGGTGTGGCATTCTCGTTGGATACCGAAAGTGGATTCAAGGATGTAGTGCTCATCAATGGCAGTTACGGCCTCGGTGAAATGGTGGTGCAAGGTGCCGTGAGCCCGGATGAATTCCTGGTATTCAAACCCACCTTGGCTGAAGGCTACAGCAGCATCATCGAGAAGAAGCTTGGCAACAAGGACCGGAAGATGGTGTACGGTGGCGAGCCGGGAAAACCTACGTCCATCATTCCGATCGAGCGTGCGCAACGCAATCGCTTCTGCATCAATGACGATCAAGCGTTGGAGATCGCCCGCAGTGTGGCAGCGATCGAGAAATACTACAGCGACAAGAAAGGGCACTGGTGTCCAATGGATGTGGAATGGGCCGTGGACGGTCTCACCAAGCAACTGTTCATCGTGCAAGCACGCCCCGAAACGATCCATAGCCGAAAGGCCACGGATCGGGTGGTGGAATACAAGATCGACAAACCGGCGGAAGTCAAGGAGATCATCCGTGGGATCGCCATCGGGGATCGAGTGGGTGCCGGAAAGGTCCGGATCCTATTCAGCCTCGACGGACGTGGTGGCGATACGGACGGCAAGGATTTCCAACACGGGGATGTGCTCGTAACCGACATGACCGACCCCGATTGGGAGCCGATCATGAAAAAGGCCAGCGCGATCATCACCAATAAGGGAGGTCGCACTTGCCATGCAGCTATCGTGGCCCGTGAGATGGGAGTACCGGCCATCGTGGGTTGCGGTAATGCCACCGACCTGCTGGATACCGGAAGAGAGGTGACAGCCAGTTGCTGTGAAGGCGATACGGGTGTGGTCTATGAAGGCATCATCCCCTACGCCAAGGAGGAAACCATGCTCTCCGACATACCGGAAACGAAAACGCCGATCATGCTCAACGTGGCGAGCCCGGATCTTGCCTTCAAGTTCAGTGGACTGCCCAATGCGGGTGTTGGATTGGCGCGCGAAGAATTCATCATCAACAACTACATCCAGGCACATCCGCTCGCGCTCTTGCAACACAAGGAATTGGGTGACACCAACCTGAGCGGCAAGATCAGTTACCTGATCAATGGATACGAGGACGAGGAGATCTTCTTCGTGAAGAAACTCAGCTACGGCATCGCCAAGATCGCCAGCGCCTTTTACCCGAACAAGGTCATCGTGCGATTCAGTGACTTCAAGAGCAACGAGTACAAGAACCTCTTGGGTGGCGAGCATTTCGAGCCTGACGAGGAGAATCCGATGATCGGATGGCGTGGTGCAAGCCGCTACTACAGCGAAGTGTACAAGGAAGCCTTTGGGCTGGAGTGCAAGGCGATCCGGCGCGTACGCGAGAAAATGGGCCTGAAGAACGTGGTGGTGATGGTGCCTTTCTGCCGAACGGTGGAAGAGTTGAAGAAGGTGAAGGGCGTGATGGAGGAATACGGACTCCAGCGCGGCAAGGAAGGCTTGGAACTGTACCTCATGGCCGAATTGCCGAGCAATATCATCATGGCCGAGGAGTTCAGCAAATACATCGATGGCTTCTCCATCGGTAGCAACGACCTCACCCAACTCACCCTTGGTCTGGACCGCGATAGCGCGCTAGTGAGCCACCTCTACGATGAAAGGGATCCCGCCGTCAAAGGGATGTTGAAGATGCTGATCGAGACCGCCAAACGTACCGGTACCAAAGTGGGCATTTGTGGCCAAGGACCCTCTGACTTCCCTGATTTCGCCCAATTCCTGGTCCAATTGGGGATCGACTCCATCAGTGTAACACCAGACTCCTTGCTGAAGACCAAGCGGGCGATCGCTGAGGTGGAGAAGACGCTGGCCGGGAAGAAGGAAAGTGCGACGGCCTAGGTGCACGGAGACTTACCGGAAGCGCTCGCATTGGGTATCGATCGACTTGCCATTCGTGATCCGGTCGCGTTCTTGGTCGATGTGCTCCATCACATTGCCGCGCTAACATTCGTCTTGTCGGCACACCGCCCAAGTGCTGGGCCTGTCGATCGAAACAATCGAGTCCCTGCCACCGTAGCAAGCACCTCGAATCGATGACCATGAAGAAATTCCTACTTGCCTTCGCAGCATCCGGCCTCGTACTCGCAGGTCATGCGCAATCTTCCATTCCCCCGAACGCGGATGGGTCCCTCCTGAACAAAGAGGCCGACAGCACGGAACCCGTGAATGCGAAATCAGTCGCGCCATCCAAGATGAACACCGTCCGTGTTCACCCGGTACCCGTTCAAGGGTCCACCAATGTGGACTGCCCGGCAGGCATCCTTTCCATCACCGTACGCCGAACGGATGGCAACATCATCCAGCAGATCCCAGTGAACGGGGCTCAACATGTGGTGGTCACCTTCCAGCACCGAGGCATCCATGTGCTGGAGGTCATGGATCGCGATGGCATTCGCCACGTGATGCGGATCCTCGTGGAATCGGTCTAGACGCTGCAATTCCGGCGTTCCGGACCCGAGGTCACCACGCAGGACCACGCCCGTTCTGAACCGCGGATTTCGACTGGGTCAAAGCGGGCATGATCGAACGGGGCGATCCGTTCAATGGAGCTTTAGTGAACAGATCCTCCCCATCTTTCGGCACATGATCACGTTGCCGATCCCTTCCCTCGTTGGCCTCACCACCGAGCGCTTGTTGTTCCGCCATGCCACCTTGAAGGATAATGCATGGTGGATGGAGTACCACAACAGTGCCGAGGCCATCCGCTTCATGCCGTTCACTGTTGGAAGTGAAAGCGACTGTGTACAGTTCATTCAATGGACCCTGGATCGGATACCGCGTGATGGATCATGTTTGAATGCCATTCTTGAACGGTCCACCGGTAGCCCGGTAGCGATGATCGGGCTGCTGACACAGGAAGTTGAAGGCACCACCGAACTGGAGATCGGATACCACCTAGTACCGTCAGCTTGGGGAAGAGGTTATGCTACAGAAGCTGCGATGGCTTGCAAAGAATTCGCACAGAAGCATGCGCTGGCACCTTCCGTGGTGTCGTTGATCGATGCTGGGAATGAAAGAAGTGTCGCGGTCGCAGAGCGCAATGGCATGCAGTTCGAACGCCTCGCGATCCACCGCGATGAAGAAGTGATGCTGTACCGCGTTGGGTTAAGGTGACCTTCACTTTCTCTTGGCGCTCCCCCACTTGGCTTCCAATTCCGCAACCTTCTCCTTCACGATCGCCTTCACAACGGCCGCAGGGATGGGCTTTTTCGACGTGAATTGTATGGTACCCTTGCTTCGTTTGAAATCTTTCAGGACGTCATCAAAGCCCTTCGGCATCATCCCATACAAAGCGCAATGATTCTTCGCGGCACCCATGTAGAGCAAAGGATGTCCGTGCAACTTGAACCCCGGGAGGCCATAGCCGAAGTATTCTTCGCAGCTGGGTACGGCGGCGAGGATCTGCTTCCGTAGTTTCTGCAAAGCTGAGGCCTGGTCCGTTGGAAGTGCTTCCAGGTAGTCGTCGGTGTTCGTCGGTTTCTTGGGAAGGTCGCGCATGGTGTTGGTATTTGGAACGCAGCTCGCGCAGATGAATATGATCACGCGGATCTGAATCCATTGCTGGCTCTATCAGCGTTCATCTGCATCGTCCGCGTCATCTGCGTTCAATTCACTTCTGAAGCGCCGTTGGATCCATCCAGAAGACCTCCCAGATGTGTCCATCAAGGTCATTGAAACTGCGACCGTACATGAAACCATGATCCTCAGTTGGCCTGCATTCCGTAGCACCCGCTGCGATCGCTTTTTCGAATAGCACGTTCACGGCCTCCTTACTTTCGACTGAAAGCGCCAGCAGTGTCTCGGTGGTCCTGGTCGCGTCTGAGATGGTCTTCTCCTTCGGCACAAAGCGCTCCATGTGCCCAGTGGTGAGCAGCATGGCGTAGATGGTGTCGCTGATCACCAGGCAAGCCGCGTTCTCATCCGTGAACTGGCGCTTGAATGTGTAGCCGAGGTCCTCGAAGAAGGCTTTGCTTTTTGCGAGGTCCTTCACGTGCATGTTGATGAAGATCTGCGTAGTCATGGGGTACGTGTTCGTCGTTGTTCAATGAATGGTCTCACCGCGTTCCAACATACTGATGAACAGCGTGAGCCGTCTGGCGCGGGTCTCCGCTTTCTTGGCTGTATGAAGCCGGTGCAGTATCGCATAGCGGTTGCTCCCCTTCAGCGTATCGAAGAAGATCCGTGCTTTCTTGTTCTTCTTCAACGCCGTTTCCAGATCGGAAGGAACGGTGATCGTGCTTGCAGGTGCGTATGCGTTGTCCCATTGGCCATTCGCCTTGGCACGATCGATCGCAGCAAGTCCGGCCGGGTGCATCAACTTGGCCTTGATCAATTGTTGTACGGTCCTTTTGTTGATCTCACTCCAGATGCTCCGTGGACCACGTGGTGTGTATTTCTGCAAGAAATAGGTCTCATCGAACCGCTTCCGAATGGCATCGATCCAGCCGTGGCACAATGCAATTTCCAATGCTTCCGGACAGGTGATCGATCGCACACCCGTGCCCTTCTTGGCCACCTTGATGTACACACCTTGTGAAGATGCGCCGTTGACCTGCAGCCACGCCTCCCACTCTTGAGGCGTCTCGAACTCCATGGTCGGTCGATCGGTAGGTAGTCCGGTCATTGTTGATCTTTTATTTCACTTATCCACCAACCACCCAGTTCAACTCTGTGCGATGGTCCTTGGCATCCTTCACATCATTCGGGTTGGTCAGGTATCGCTCCCAGAACCGCCCACTCTCCGGAAGTTTCTGCTCGCGAACCCAAGCCTGCAATTCTCCCCATGCATCCCCTAACGCCTCATACGGACCTTGGTAGACGGAGCGAACCACCCTCTCCGCTGGCAGTGTGCCGTTCACCACGCGTCCGCTCGCCTTGATCGCCTTCTCCACAGGAAATCCGATCTCGAAGTTGAAGGTATCCGACGGACGACAATGGTGGTAAGAGAACATCGGCCCGGTTGGTTGCATGCCTTGGTCGGCAAGTGTTTTCAGGATCTCTTGGATCGCGGGGTCCATGTACTTGGGCATGTCGCGGCCCGGGATGACCAAGTGGATCACAGCAGTGGTCTGCTCTTGGGTTTCGACGATGGTTGGGGTGGTGTTCATGGTCTTGAGGTTGTCCATTCGCTAGTTCACGGCAACACACCCTCGCGCTCCAACACATCAATGGCGATCGCACGGCGTGCAGGGCCGAAGGTCTGCGACAATGTATCCGCAGTACGAAGGCGGTTAGCGAAGATGTACGGGCCGCTCCCATCTTCCTTCTCGACCCAGCCAACGAACCAACCGATACTGCCATCACCGCCCATAGCCCAACCGGTCTTACCATGCAATTGATATCCCAACGTATCCTCTTGTAGGGTGATGTCCTTCACGATGTCCATGGTGCGTTGCGAAAATGGGAGTGCATTGCGCTGCAACCGCTCCAAGAAGTCGATCTGTTGCCGGGGTGTGATGCGCAACCCGCCCATGACCCAAGCGCGATCAAAACCACCCGACGTATCCGCGTTCCCATAACCCACCGTATCCATCCAGTGTTTCAACGTCGCAGCTCCGGCCCGTCTTGCGATCTCGCGGTGATACCAATAGGCGCTATGATCCAAGGCTTGGCGAAGGGTCAAGTCCCGGTTGATCGCCGACCTTCCGTAGTTCACACTGTCCCAAGGGATCACGAAATCGGCATCCGCGACCACTCCACTCTCCAAGCCGTACAAACTGCTGAAGATCTTGAACGTGCTCGCTGGAAGCGTGGCGACATCGGCTTCTGCACGATCGATGAAGAGCCAATGGTCCCGACCCACATCATGAAGGATGAAGGAGCCCGTCACCTTCGCACTGTCGTATAGGAAGCGCAGGTCGTCACGGTTCTCCGTTGAAGATGCAACTGCGATGGACCTTGGTTCCGGTGTTGCGGTGCAGGCGAAAAGGAGCAGGACCATTGGAGGGAAACGCATGCCGAAAACTATACACCAGAACCGACAATTTCGTTCGCGATCTACTTTGCGGCCATGATCCGGGTGCGCCTTATCGAAGAGTTCATCGGTATCGCCGGGCCGATGATCGATGTCCGATCGCCCGGCGAGTTCGCTCAGGGACACATTCCCGGTGCAACCAGCATGCCTCTTTTCACCGATGCAGAGCGCGCCATCGTTGGTACACTGTACAAGCAACAAGGACGTGATGTGGCGATGTTGGAAGGTCTCCGGATCGTCGGCCCGAAACTGGCATCGATCGTGAGCGAGGCCAAGGAACTCGCGCCGGAGGGACGTATTCGCGTGCATTGTTGGCGAGGTGGCGAACGAAGCGGGAGTGTCGCATGGATGCTGGACAAAGCCGGTTTTGCTGAAGTACACACCTTGAAAGGCGGCTACAAAGCCTTCCGGAACCATGTGCTGGCCGGTTTCGCAGCACCGTTGAAGTTGGCCGTTATGGGAGGCTATACGGGTACCGGCAAAACGGAACTCCTCTCCCACTTGCGCGATCTCGGACAGCAGACCATCGACCTCGAAGCGCTCGCCAACCACAAGGGCAGCAGCTACGGAGCGATCGGCGAAGCACCACAACCGACCACCGAGCATTTCGAGAACCTCTTGTGGAATGCAACCGAACGGATGGACGTGGAGAAGTTGATCTGGGTGGAGGATGAAAGCCAGTTGATCGGTCGGGTGAAGATCCCTGACGCGATATTCCAGCAAATACGGATCGCGCCTTGCTACTTCGCTGATGTTCCACGCGAAGAGCGCGCTGCACGCTTAGTTGCGGATTATGGCAAATACCCGAAGGACCAGTTGGCCGAGGCAACGAAACGGATCGAGAAACGGATCGGTCCGCAGCACTGCAAGACCGCGTTAGAAGCCCTAGCGAATGATGACTTGTTCACCGTGGCCATGATCACACTCACGTATTACGACAAGACCTATCTGCACGGCTTGGGAAAGAGGGATCCCACATGTGTTACGCGCGTGCCTGCTAGCACGAAAGACATGCGAGCCATTGCCAAGAAAGCCACTGAAGAATATGGAGAACACGAGCACCACTGAACCGATCCGCTTAACACGATACAGCCATGGCGCAGGCTGTGGATGTAAGATCGCACCGGCGGTATTGGAAGAGATCCTGAAAAGTGATCTCGGCACATTACCTGAAAAGAAACTTCTGGTGGGCTATGGAACCCGAGACGATGCTGCCGTCTACGACAACGGCAACGGTCGCGCACTGATCAGCACAACCGATTTCTTCCCACCCATCGTAGATGATCCATTCGACTTCGGTCGAATCGCGGCGACCAATGCCATTAGCGATGTATATGCCATGGGAGGCCGTCCGTTGTTGGCCATAGCGATACTCGGTTGGCCCATTGAGAAGCTCGGACCAGAACTGGCCCAGCGCGTCGTGGAAGGTGGTAGGCAGGCCTGTCACGATGCCGGGATCCCACTTGCCGGAGGGCACAGCATCGATGCACCGGAGCCGTTCTTCGGACTCGCTGTAACTGGTGAGGTGGAGATCAAGAACATCAAACGGAACGATACGGCCCAGGCAGGCGACCACCTCTTCCTGACCAAACCGATCGGCGTAGGGATCCTCAGTACCGCCATGAAACGCGGGATCCTTTCCGCCGAGGATGCCGTTCTTCTTCGCGACACCATGGTCCAACTCAATTCGGTCGGCACCCAACTTGGCGAACTCAAAGAAGTACATGCCATGACGGATGTCACAGGTTTCGGTCTACTCGGACATTTGCGCGAACTCTGCCTTGGAAGCCGACTACAAGCCGAACTGGACTTCGACCGCATCCCGGTACTGGAAGCGTGCCTCGCTTTGATCGCACAAGGGTGCTACCCGGATGGCTCGTTGCGCAATTGGAAAAGTTATGGTGATGAAGTGAGCGGTGCCTCAACGATGGAACGCATGTTCCTGCTCGCCGACCCGGAGACCAGTGGCGGCCTGTTGCTTGCTGTGGATCCCTCCGGATCATCCGCGATGACCGAACGCCTAAGCGCACTTGGACTGCCCGCTGAACCCATTGGAAAACTTCGAGCATCGCGTGATGGCGCCTTGATCTCGGTGATCTGATCACCGGCATTCGCCCGAAAGCACGATCTTTGTACCTATTGCTCCGTGATCGCAGATCGGGGTCACTCTGACTCAACTAACGAACGACTACCAAGAAAGATGGCGACCAAACGACTTGGCGAAAAGAATATCGAACTCCTGCTCGGCCATTACCGCTCTGAGCGGAAACGACTCATCTTCCAACTGGATCGAGTGCGAGGAACGATCTCCGAACTCAAGGAGAAATTGGAGAAGGAAAAGGCATCAGTCAAAGTTTCAGGGCCTAAGAGGCCGGTAGGCAGACCGAGGAAAGATCCCACAGCAGACACAGCGGATAAACCGCCAGTAAAAAAGACCGGTTATCGATTGAGTGATTGGGACGAAATGGTGATCGCTACCATCCGCAAAGGCGGACTGATGCCCAAAGAAGAGATCATGAAAGCGGCGCGGACCTGGGCAGCGAAAAAGGCACCCAAAATGTCGGCCCCTGAGGTGGAGGTGAAGATCACCCGGGTACTGCAGAAGTTGAGCGGAAAGCGTGGTGAATTGGGTACCCATCGTACCGGACTGCGCCGTGGCTACCATTACGGGTTGAAGGAATGGTTCTTCGCCAGTAGCGGCCTGTTGCGTAGATCCTACTTGGACAAATTGGTGATCAAGAAGTAGGGATCCGAACAACCGGATCCAGCCGACCCGTCGACTTCACTTTTCGTTCTGTTCTTCTCGACGCTGTTCGTAGCTTGCGAGAAACCGAAGCACCATGAAGAACATCTTGGTACCTACGGACTTCTCGGATGCTGCCCACCACGTAGTGCAGGTGGCAACGACCTTGGCGGGTCCCCTAGGGGCGAAGATCTGGATCGTGCATGTGGCCGCGCCGGATCCGGATTTCGTCGGGTTCGATGCTGGCCCACAATACGTGCGGGAACAACGAGCTGATGTGCTGCGCAAGGAGCACCTTGACCTACAGAACATGGCCAAGGGTATCCGCGACCAAAGCATCGAGGCAGAGGCACTGCTGGTGCAAGGACCAACCTCCGAAACACTGTTGGATGAGGTGGAACGCTTGAAGATCGACCTCATCGTCATGGGTTCTCACGGGCGCAGCGGTCTATTCAAGGCCTTGCTCGGTAGTGTGAGCGAGCAAGTGTTGGGCGCAAGCAAGATCCCGGTGCTCATCGTTCCATTCCCAGACCGGCATTGATCGTGCGTTCCTCTTCTGCCGCTCTCGTCATCGGTGTCCTGTTCGTTTCCTCAGGCTCGGTCTGCCTGCCTACTGTTAAGCGCTCCGGTCCTGAATTGACCAGCATTCGAGTGCCGGTTGGATTCAAGATCGAGGTGTTCGCAGAAGGGGTTTCCAATGCCCGCGCCATGTGCTGGGGCGATCGCGGCACCTTGTTCGTAGGCTCCAGGGATCTAGGCATGGTGCATGCCTTGGAGGATACCGACGGGGATGGGCACCCTGATGTGCAGCATATCATTGCCAAGGGTCTGCAAATGCCTGCAGGAGTGGCATTCCGGAACGGAGATCTGTATGTGAGTTCGGTGGATAGGATCGTGAAATTGCCGTCGATCGAAGATCATTTGACGGATCCTCCAGAACCGATCGTGGTCACCGATCGTTTCCCGTCCAAGGAGCATCACGGTTGGAAGTTCATCGCTTTCGGTCCGGACGGTAAGTTGTACGTCCCGGTCGGAGCACCTTGCAACAATTGCTTGAGCGAGGATAGCATTTTCGCTTCCATCACACGGATCGATCCGGACGGAAGTGGACTGGAGGTCGTCGCACACGGTGTGCGCAATACGGTCGGTTTCGATTGGCAGCCCGGCACCAACGACCTGTGGTTCACGGATAACGGTCGTGATTGGTTGGGGGACGATAGCCCCGACTGCGAATTGAACCGTGGGGTCCCGGGTGGCCATTACGGCTACCCCTTCTGCCATGCCGGATCGGTCAGCGACCCGGAATTCGGTGATCAGCGCGCATGTGATGAGTTCATCCCACCTGCTGCACTCCTCGGACCACATGTGGCACCGCTAGGCATGCGCTTCTATACCGGGACCGCTTTTCCGGAGAAGTACCGAGGGGCCATCTTCATCGCGGAACACGGCAGTTGGAACCGCTCCACCCCGATCGGTTACCGGGTGGTGGTCGCCTTTCCGAATGCCGATGGCACGACCACCACCGAGGTCTTCGCGGACGGTTGGTTGGATGGGGCTCGGACCACGGGCCGTCCGGTGGATGTGCTCGTTGCTCCGGATGGTAGCCTGCTGGTGAGCGATGATGCCGCCGACCGGATCTACCGGATCAGCTATTCCGGGCATTGAAGATCTATTCTGGAAATGGGTGTGACCCTTTTGTTACCCCACGTCTTAATGCCGGAAAGCGACGGAACGGAAGGGAGAGTCCGAACCGTTGCAGACCCGGGAGGCGCCGCAAGGCGCCTTTCGTATTATCCTACTTCTCATGGGTCCTTCCCATTTCGTACGCGGTAGGGCACCTAGCGATCCTGCTGTTGCAGTCTGCGTCGTTGTGCTCATCAACATGATCCGAATCCCTGCCTCTGGAAGCACGAACTTTGGACCATGAAACGACTCCTGTTGTGCGCCCTGTTGCTATCCGCCCTCCATACGAAGGCACAGGACCACGGTCTTGGCGTAGGTCTCATGGTCGGTGAGCCGACCGGTCTATCTGCGAAGTACTGGATAGCAGGTGAGCGTGCGTTGGACTTTGGTTTGGCTTGGGGGCTGTGGCGCGGAGGATATGTCCACCTGCATGCGGACTACCTCTTCCACAACATGAACCTCATCACGGTATCCAAGGGAAAACTCCCTCTGTATTACGGACCCGGCCTCCGGATCAGGTCGTGGGGTGCGAATGGCTATTGGCATCGAGGCCGCTATGAAGAAGGGGGCGGTGGGCATATCGACCTGGGAATTCGATTCCCCGTGGGATCGGCCTACTTGATCGATGGGGCACCGGTCGATGTCTTCTTCGAACTCGTCCCAACGTTGGATCTGGTTCCCGCAACCAGCGTGGATCTGGATTTCGCTCTTGGAGCGCGGTACTGGTTCAACTAGCGCGGAGCCTACGATCCAGCCACGCCCGGGTGGAATACGAACTCCGGTACAAGAGCACGTACACCAGCAGGCTTGTGATCGTTCCCACGACGGCACCAGCAAGGATATCTTCCGTGAAATGTTGCGAGAGGTAGACCCTGGAATAGGCCAATAGTCCTGCCAACAGCGCGAAACCGATCCCACGGAACCGACCAGGGATCAGCACCGCCAACGCGAAACACATGTTGAAGGCTGCCGTGGCATGTCCACTGGGAAAACTGAAATGATGGTTCAACTCCAACCCGGACACCCAGGGTAGATCCACCAACGCATCTTGGAACATGAACGGCCGATCCATGTGTGCGAAAGGTCCGCGTTTCAACCCTTGCGTGACCAAGGCACCGAACGAGCAGCCTAAGCCCATCATCAAGAACGAACGCATGGTACCGAAGTACAGCAATATCAACGCCAGTATCGTGGGTACGATACCGTCTGCCAGATGTGTAATGGTGCTGAAGGACCGATCAAGGAACGGTGTATGCACCGGTTGCATCAGGACGTGCAACGCGAACCTATCCGTTGTGAGAACAAGGACCAACAAACCTGCAACGAAGAGCGCCCAAATGAGCAGAAAAGCGGTGATGCCCGATGGTGTTCGCACGCCGCGAAGCTATCATCACAACGCATTCGGAGCGAGGCAAGTTATCTTGGTCCGCATGGGTCGGCCCTTTTCTCTTCTAGGCTTCCTCCCCCTCGCGTTCAGCCTTCACTTGAGCGGCCAAAGCTTTACGCATACGATCGGCGGACCCGGAGCACAGGATGGCGTGGGTGCCCTGTTGCTGGGGAGTGGGTTCGCAGTGGGTGTGCGTGAATTCAAAGATGCAGGTCCACACCAAGGTCTGGTGTACACGATGTCCAACACCGGTGGTCTCGTCTCTTCCAGCCCGTTGGGCTTCGATCAGAACACTTTCCTCCAAGGACTTGCGAACGCACCCAACGGTGAGGCTTTTCTTTTTGGATCGGTATTGGATCCTACGGAAGGTCGGCATCATGCGCTGGTGGTGAAACTCGATGCGAACGGGGAAGAGGAATGGAGCCATATCCAAAACGAAGCCGCTACACAACAGTACCTTGGAGCTGCGTCACTTCCGGATGGTGGTGTGATCCTCTGTGGTGTGGCCGCCAACGATTCGGATCACGATGTACTTGTGGCCCGACACGATGCCAGCGGAGAAAGGCTATGGGAATACGTGAATGCCACGTTGACCGATGCTGAAGCGTATGGTGTTGCTGTGGATGGGAATGAGATCATCGTAACGGGCAGGCAACTCACCTTCAGTGGTCATAGCGATGTGCTCTTCTTACGCTTGGACCTGGAAGGGAACCTGATGAACTCGAACACCACCGGTGGAGCCTTGGATGAGGTGGGCCGGGCGGTGGTGGGTCTGGGGAACGATACGTACGTGATCGGCGGTTGGACCGATTCCTTTGGAACACTGGATATTTCCAGCCAGAGCCGGAAGCAGCACGCCTACTTGCTTTG
>Ga0209063_1000250_pt1 | contig 48202 bp, 35 predicted proteins | sample KloWWTmeKNB19Kit_FD_187177 | JGI IMG/M metagenome (GOLD analysis project Ga0209063, IMG submission 187177) | Active sludge microbial communities from Klosterneuburg, Austria, studying microevolution and ecology of nitrifiers - Klosterneuburg... | ecosystem: Engineered > WWTP > Aerobic digester >... | reverse complement strand
CCATTTTTTGGCAATGGGATGCATTTTATCCTGTTGCTCACTGTTATCAGTTTTTTTCACTGTAGCCATTACGGGCAACAATGGTGGCACATAAAACAACATAGGCAGGGTGCGGAACTCAGGATGCAACGGCAAAGCCAGTTTCCATTCTTTTACAAATTTGTAAATAGGAGAATTTTGAGCAGAGTGGATTGTTGAATCGGCTACACCGTTTTTCTTTGCTGCTTTAATTACCTGCTCATCAAATGGATCTAAAATAATATCCAGCTGGCTGTTAATTAAATTATTATCATCTGCACTGGCTGCTTCTTCAATACGGGAAGCATCATAAAGCAACACACCCAAATACCTAATGCGGCCTACGCAGGAATGCATACATGCAGGCGCCAGCCCGGCTTCTATACGAGGATAACAGAGAATACATTTTTCTGATTTGCCGGTATGCCAGTTGTAATAAGATTTTTTATAAGGGCAGGCGGTAACGCACATTCTCCATGCACGGCATACTTCCTGGTTAATAAGTACCACACCATCTTCCCCTCGTTTATAAATTGCGCCTGACGGGCAAGAGGCAACACATGCCGGGTTGAGGCAATGGTTGCAAATTCTGGGAAGATAAAACAGTGCCATTTTTTCCAGTTGAAACATCACTTCCTTTTCTTCTTCGGAAATGTTGTGCAAATTCGGATCGTTACGGGCATAATCGGGTGTGCCGCTAAGGTCATCGTCCCAGTTTGGTCCCATTTTTATATCAATAGGTTCGCCTGTTATTAATGATACCGGCCTTGCTGTTGGCTGGTCTTCTCCTTCGGGCGATTCAATGAGGTCTAAATATTTATAAGTAAAAGGCTCGTAATAATCATCAATTACCGGCAGGTTGGGGTTATAAAAAATATTGGTGAGGCCACGTCTTTTACCGGCGCCTTTTAAATCTATACTTCCATTTCTTTTTTTTTCCCAGCCGCCTTTATAAATCCCCTGATCTTCCCACTTGGTAGGATATCCGGTGCCGGGTTTTGTTTCTACATTATTCCACCACATATACTCGGCGCCTTTTCGGTCGGTCCAAATATTTTTACAGGCAATAGAGCAGGTATGGCAGCCAATACATTTATCTAAATGAAAAACCATTGCTATTTGTGATCGTACGTCCATAAGTTTTGAATTATGAATTGTGAATGATGAATTGTGAATGATGAACTATATTTTATTTTTTTTCTGACATTATCTTGAATTATTTTTCCTAATGGACTTAAAATGCAATTAACCAAAATCAATTAACCATTACCACACCAGTTTTTCCATTTTCTTTACAATTACATGAGTATCTCTTTGTGGCGCTACTGGCCCCCAATAATTAAAGTGGTAAGAAAACTGGCCATATCCGCCATTGAGATAATTGGGTTTTAAGTGAATACGTGTTACGCTGTTATGCCCGCCTCCTCTTCTATTTCCCCTCAATTGCGATTTGGGAATCCCTACGGTTCTTTCGGGCACATGATAAACAATACATACTCCCGGAGGTATACGGGAACTTACACATGCACGGGTTACATACACACCATGATCGTTGTGCACTTCTACCCAGTCGTTATCTTTTATGCCCAGTTCTTCCGCATCTACTTCACTCAGCCAGCAGGGCTCAATACCTCTGGAAAGGGTGAGCATTCTTAAATTTTCCATATAAGTGGAGTGAATATGCCATTTACCATGCGGTGTGAGATAGTTCAATGCTTTTGCTTTTCCGTTTTTCCAGGTTTCTCTTAAATCACCATATACTTCTGGGCTTGGCGCCGGCTTAAATGTGGGCAAATGTTCGCCATAAGCAATGTACATTTCCTGGTCAAGATAAAAATGCTGCCTTCCGGTAAGAGTTCGCCATGGTACTAATCGCTCTACATTATAAGTATAAGCAGAATAAGCCCGGCCATTATTCATTAACCCCGACCAAACAGGAGAAGTGTTGTAACGATGCGGCTTTGCCAAAAGATCAGCATAGCGGATTTTTACACCTAATGAATCATCGGACAGGTCCACAAGTGCAAGGCCTGTTTTCTTTTCCATGTATTCATAGGCTTTTTTGGTAAGCTTTCCATTGGTTAATGAAGAAAGATGTAATACAGCATTTGCGGCCCACTCATCTTCCTGGATAGAAGGGAGCTTTTTGTCTTTATACTTTCGTTGATGAAAATGTTGTGAACTGCACATTTCATCAAATTCTTCTTTACACATATAATGGTTGCCGTGTGCACTCAATCCTTTTTCCCTAATGCCTTCGCCAAGTGTGATGAATTTTTCATACAGGTCAGTATAATCTCTTTCTACAACACTTATTTTATGCATAGATTTTCCGGGAATTGCCTCACATTCCCCGGTGTACCAATCTTTAATAGTAGGTTGGGTAATTTCATCTGCACTATCATGCGAAAGTGGTGTAAACACAACATCTTTCTGCACATCATTAAAATATTTTTTGGCCATTTCGCTGGTTGCTTTTGCCAAATGTTTAAAAATATCCCAGTCTGTTTTTGATTCCCATACCGGGGCAACAGCCTGGCCAAGGGGATGGATGAACGAATGCAGATCGGTACTGTTCAAATCGGCTTTTTCATACCACGAAGCAGCGGGTAAAACAATATCCGAATACAGTGCAGAAGAATCCATCCGGAAATTAAGGTCTACCACTAAATCCATTTTACCTACAGGCGCAATGTCGTGCCATTTTATTTCTTCCGGTTTATCCTCTACATCTTTTGCAATTACGTTGCTATGTGTGCCCAGGTAATGTTTCAATGCATACTCATGCCCTTTCATGCTGCCCACAATAGCATTGCCACGCCATATATACCACACCCTTGGATAATTCACTTCCTCTTCCGGCTCACTTACGGAATATTTTAGTTCTTTGGATTTTAATTTTTCCAGCACATAAGCTTTTATCTCCTCATCACTTTTGGCGCCATTGGCCATGGCCTTTTTGGCAAGCTCTAGTGAGTTTTCATTAAACTGAGGATAAAAAGGCATCCACCCGTTTCTTACAGATGTAAAGATGGTATCGGCCACATGTTTATCAGTCCATTTATTTTTATGTGTGGTATTATAGTTGGAGTGATGGCCATCATAGCGATACTGGCAGGTATTGATATAATGCCAGAGTGGCGCTTGTTGCAGCCTCGAAACAGGAACCCAGTCTTTGGCAAATGCAATAGAACCCCAGGATTCTACTGGGGCTAGTTTTTCCTGGCCAACGTAATGGTTTAATCCTCCTCCATTTTTACCTACGCATCCACAAACCATTAATGCCATTGCACCGGCACGATAGGTTAAATTTTGATGATACCAGTGGTTTACACCAGCGCCTACCAAAATCATACATTTTCCTTCGGTTACATTTGCCGTATCGGCCCACTCACGGGCAAACTGGAAAAGGGTTTTAGAATCAATACCAGTAAAAATTTCCTGCCAGGCAGGTGTATAAGCTGCATCGGGGTCGGTATAATCTTTGGGATATGCTCCACCCAGGCTACGGTCCACACCATATTGTGCCATAGTGAGATCATAAACAGTTGTAACAGGAATTTTTCCATTTACCGTATCCAGCATTTTTACCGGAACGCCACGTAATGCATTTTTTGAAAGTCCAAATTCTGTAAACTCAACCTGTAGCACTTCATCTTTTTGGTTTAATAAAGTAAGAACAGGATCAAAATTTGCATCGGTTTCACCACATTCATATTTCATGTTCCATTTGCCACCGTTTTTATCCCAGCGATAACCCATTGTACCTTTTGGCACAACCAGTTCTTTGCTTTTTTCATCTATGGATAAAAATTTCCAGTCTCCGTTTTCAATATCCTTCCATTTTGGTAATTCATTGGCCCTAACCATTCTTCCGGGGGTGTAGCCATTTTCTGTTTTATCTAAATGCACCAGCATTGGGCTGTCGGTATATCGCTTTACATAATCAATAAAGTAGGGCGTTTGTTTTTCGTAATGATATTCTTTAAGTATTATATGCGTTACTGCCATCCAAAAAGCACCATCGCTACCTGCATGAAGTGGTATCCATTGATCGGCGTATTTACACAGCTGGCTAAAGTCTGGTGAAAAAACAACTGCTTTGGTTCCGTTATGGCGGGATTCTGCAAAAAAGTGACAATCTGGTGTACGGGTCATGTTTAGGTTGGTACCCATATCGGCAATCATTTTTGCATTGTACCAATCGGCGCTTTCGCATACATCCGTTTGCTCGCCCCATAGTTCGGGAAATGCCGGGGGCAAATCGCAATACCAATCATAAAAGCTCAGGTTTACTCCGCCAAAAAGTTGAAGAAACCTTGCACCCGAAGCATAACTTAACATGGACATTGCCGGAATAGGAGAAAATCCAATTACCCTGTCGGGTCCATATTTTTTTGCCGTATAAATATTTGAAGCAGCCATTATTTCCAGCACCTCATCCCATGTTGTACGCCTGAAGCCGCCTTTTCCCCTTGAATTTTGATATTTTTTTCTTTTTTCTTTATTGTTTTGCAGGTTTTCCCATGCAGCAACCGGGTTACCACCGGCTTTTTCTTTTTCTTCCCGGTAAGCATCAATTAATGTTCCACGTATAAGTGGATATTTTATTCGAAGCGGACTATATAAATACCAGGAATAAGAAATCCCTCTTTGGCAGCCACGGGGTTCGTAAGGTGGTATTTTGTCATCAATTAACGGGTAATCCAACTGTTGTGTTTCAAACACTACAATTCCTTCTTTTACATGAATGGCCCAGGAACAACCACCGGTACAGTTTACACCATGTGTACTGCGAACTATCCGATCATGTTGAAAGCGATTACGGTAAAACTCTTCCCACTTACGGGTTTGCGGTGAAATAATGTCCTTAATCCAGCTCATGGTTTATTTATTAATGATGAACAAATTGCATTTTTTCTTTGCCCTTCTTCTTATTTTTTCTTTACTGCCTATGCCGATTTTATTTGTCTTTTGAATACCGAAAAATTAACAGGGTGCTTTTTACGTTTTATCCAAAAGAATGAATACAAAATGATTAAGAGAACCAAACCGGTAATACCACCAACAAGTAAATAATTACCTGTTTTACTGGTAGCGGTAAGCGCTGCTTCTTTATCTACTTTTACCAGAAATGCAGTTAGGTCGGCGGTTTCCTGCGGAGTAACCGGGTGGGCCGCATAGGTTTCTTTCATTTGGGGAAATGGCAAACCGGTAATAATACCCGAAACGCCATCCGCAGATAACCTTGCTATGGCATGCGTAAGGTCTTTACCTAATGCACCACCACTCATATAACCTTGCATGGCTACATTGTGGCAGGAATTGCAGGCCGCACCATTGTTCATAAAACGAATATTGCCCACAAATAATTCCTTTCCCCTATCGCTATTTCCCTGTGGCTGTGTTGTTGCAGCAATTGTTGTTGAGGGCATACTGCTTTGTGTTTTGATGTAGGCAATTAAGCCTTTTACCTGTGCATTGTTGAGATTTGGATGATCGGGCATGAGCAATTGGTTGTATGCCTTATAAATGGAATCGGCATATTGATCACCCGATTTAATAACCGATTGTGAAGACTGTACAAAATTGATGATCCAGTCCTCTGAATGACGGTCCTGAACATTTAACAGGTCGGGGCCAATTAATTTGCCGCCTCCAATTGTGTGGCACACAGCACACACACTTTTAAATGTAGCGCTGTCGCTTTCCTGCGCAAAAGCAGGTGGGCATGAAAGAAAAAGAATTACTGACGTAACAAAAACTGAGTGAAGGGTTATTTTCATACTGCTGTATTTACCAGTTAAAAAAAATGCACTATTTCCCTGCTCCTGCTTAATTTACTTTCTATATTCTAATCATATCCGTACTAAAAAATTCCCAATTTCGATAATTAAAGACAAATATATCCTCTAAGGGTACGGGCTATAAATAATTGAAATCATGTTTGCAAATGTTTTTTGTCATGCTTTTGGGTTTAACCAGCAATAATTCAACAGATTTGCCTGATTTTCATTAACTTTTTTTGGCATATCAAAAATTGATAATGTTCTTTTTAAATAAGATGATACTATTGAATTGACAGAAGCCTTTTCCGTTGGTTTATGTGGCGAAAAATATGGGCAAAGTTTTGTTTTTCGTAACTTTATTACTTCTCCAGGATTAAAGAAACCGGCAATAAAAAATTTTGTACAGAAAACTGGCAGAAATTATTACATGATTAGTTGGGCTGAAATAGTTTTAAGGTTATCGCTTGCATCATTATTTGGAGCGCTTATAGGCTTAGAAAGGGAACGGAGGCACTGGGCAGCAGGCTTGCGTACACACATGATGGTATGCGTAGGCTCCTGCCTGGTAATGATTGTTTCGGCATTTGGTTTTACAGATGTATTGGGAACAAGTAATACGGTACTCGACCCATCCAGAATTGCAGCTCAGGTAATAAGTGGTATTGGTTTTATTGGGGCAGGAGCCATACTGCTGTTAAAGCAGGGCACTATTCGTGGGTTAACTACCGCTTCGGGTTTATGGACGGTTGCGGCAATAGGCCTGGCAACAGGTGGAGGCATGTATTTTGCTGCTGGCATTACCAGTTTTATTGCATTAATAATTCTTTGGGCTTTAAAACCATTAGAACGGATGTATTTTAAAAAATCCAATCAAAAAACATTGCAAATAACCGCCACCCCGTCCCCGGCAAATAATGAGTTGATTAAATCTTTGCTTGAGTCAAAAGAGGTTAGCTTTCAAAATTTTTCCATAAAAAAAGAAAATGATGAACTTATTTTTATTATAGAGCTTGACAAAACAGACGCTACTATTATACAGCCTATTTTACAGCAATTAAAAACAAACTCATCGGTTAAAGAAATTTCCTGGAGTTGATAATATTATTCTTACTATCCAACTAAAGGCAAAGCAACATTTTATAATCTGTTGTAACCTTTTGTATATACAGTTACTCTAATTATTTCAGACGGGAGTAAACAAGCATTCGCTAACAGGAGCTAAAAGAATATTTTAAAGCAGGTATTTTATGAATCCAATAAATAAATTATCAGAGGAAGAAATAATACAACGAATTTTAGCAGGAGAAAAACCACTTTACGAACTTATCGTAAAGAGGTTCAACCCTACGCTGTACAAAATTGGAAGATCGTATAATTTCAACCACCAGGACACACAGGATTTAATGCAGGACAGCTTTATTGATGCCTATAAAAACCTGAAACAATTTGAAGGCCGTGCCCACTTTAAAACCTGGATCATACGCATAATGCTCAACAACTGTTACCGAAAAAAAGAAAAACTTAGTTTTAAAAACGAATTAACAACCGACTTTAATGAAAATGCAAAGCCAATGTTTAGTAATACCCAATACAATGCAGTAAACAACATTCAAAACCGTGAGCTTGGGCATATTATTGAAAATGCCCTTGCCACTATTACTGAAGATTACCGCATAGTTTTTTCGCTGAGGGAAATAAACGGGTTAAATGTAGCCGAAACCGCAGAACTGCTTGGTATAAGCGAAGCCAATGTAAAAGTGCGGCTCAACAGGGCAAAAACTATACTGCGTAATAAAATTGAACTTACCTATAGCAATGTGGAACTTTACGAATTTAACCTGCAGTATTGCGACGCTATTGTAATAAATGTAATGCAAAAAATTAATGACTTATAAAAAACAGAAAAATGGAAGCACTTGTTAATTATGAAAGGATAAAAAAGATAACGGAAGCACAAATTGGCAACCCACTTAATGATTTAACCGACAAAGAAAAAATAACCCTTATTGCCGGTCATTTTGAAAAAATCATGCAAACCCTGGGCCTCAACCTTAATGACGACAGCCTTAACGGCACACCCAACCGTGTTGCCAAAATGTATGTTAAAGAATTATTCAGCGGCCTCCGCCCCGAAAACAAACCTCAAATTAGCCTCTTTGAAAACAAATATGGCTATCATAAAATGCTGGTGGAAAAAGATATTACTTTGTTTTCATGCTGCGAACATCATTTTGTGCCCATCATTGGAAAAGCGCATGTAGCCTACATTCCACACAAGCAGGTAATTGGTTTATCGAAAATTAACCGGCTGGTACAGTATTATGCCAAAAGGCCGCAGGTGCAGGAGCGCTTAACTATTCAAATAGCAGAAGCCTTAAAAGGAATTTTGCAGCACGATGACGTAGCCGTACTTATTGAAGCCGATCATTTATGCGTAGCTTCGAGGGGAATAAAAGACACCAATAGCCAAACGGTTACGTCGAGCTACTCCGGCCATTTTGAAAACAACGATACACGGCAGGAATTTTTATCTTATTTGAACAACAAAAAATAATTTATCATGGCAAATGCAGTTAAAATAAAATCTATTGAAAAAATTACACACGACGTATTGCATATTGTTGCACAAAAACCAGGAGGGTTACAATACCATGCCGGGCAGGCTGTAGATGTATCCATTAATAAACCCGGATGGGAAAAAGAATTGAGGCCCTTTACTTTTACTTCGCTGCCCACAGACAACCAAATTGAATTTACCATAAAAACTTACCCGGCGCATAACGGGGTTACCAACCAGTTACTTTTGCTGCAGCCTGGTGATGAATTACTGATTGGTGAAGTTTTTGGAGATATTGCCTATAAAGGAGAAGGGGTTTTTATTGCAGGCGGAGCAGGCATTACACCGTTTTTAGCTATTTTAAAACAATTGGAAAAAGAAAATAAAATTGGGAACAATAAACTTTTATTTGCCAATAATACCCAGGCAGATATTATTAATAAAGAAAAATTGACAAATCTTTTAGGGAATAATTTTATCAATATACTTTCCAATGAAAAAAAAGAAGGCTTTGAAAATGGTTTTATTACCGCCGGTTTAATTCAAAAACATACAGGGAAAAATTCTTTTTATTATCTCTGCGGCCCACCACCCATGATGGCTGCAATAGAAAATCAGCTTGCTTTACTGGGCGTAAAAAGTGAGTACATAGTAAAAGAAGCTTTTTAATTTAGTTTTTCAGCACAGGGTTCAAATCATCCTGGCAAACCATAAGGCGCTGTAACATTATTCTATGATGGTTTAGTTTATTTCCACTGTAAAGAGGCGTAAATTTGTCCCATAGTTTCCTAATGCATTTATGCAAATATCCACTCCATGTCAAAAAATCTTTCTACGGAACAAAAAAGATTAGAAGAAAATTATTCAAATCAAAAAAATTGGTTGAAATGGGGCCCTTACATATCAGAACGGCAATGGGCTACTGTAAGGGAAGACTATAGCGCCGATGGAGATGCATGGAACTATATAACCCACGATATGTCCCGCTCCAAAACCTATCGCTGGGGCGAAGATGGCATTGCAGGTATATCCGATGATAAACAACGCATTTGTTTTGCGCTTACTTTATGGAACGGCAACGATCCCATTTTAAAAGAACGGCTCTTTGGCCTTACTCCTGCAAACGGCAACCATGGTGAAGATGTAAAAGAATTATATTATTATCTCGATAATACGCCTACCCATTCGTACATGAAATATCTATACAAATATCCGCAACAGGCATTTCCCTATGCCGAACTGGAAGAAAAAAATAAGCACCGAAGCAGGCTGCAAGATGAATATGAAATTATAGATACCGGTATTTTTAACGAGGGTAAATACTTTGATGTATTTATAGAATATGCCAAAAACAATGAAGAAGATATTTGTATAAAAATTACGGTGCACAACCGCTGTAACCTTAAAGCGCCCATTGTTTTAATGCCCACTTTATGGATGCGCAACTTATGGGCTTTTAACCTGGAAAATGAAAAACCTGTTATTGAACTCATAAATGAAGACAGTAATACCAGTGAAGCATTTATTTACACACCGAAACTAGGAGCATATCAATTTTATTTTCAAACACCAGAAAGGGTATTATTCACCGAAAATGAAACCAATACTGAGCGCCTCTATAATATTCCCAACAAAAATCCTTTTGTAAAAGATATTTTTCATGAAGCAGTTATCTCCAACAATTTTAATTTACCTGAAAATAAAAAAAGTGGAACTAAGTTTGCTCCTTTTTACCGGTACAACGTTGATGGAATAGGATCTGTAAGTATAAAATTACGGTTAAGCAAAACAAAACTGAACAATCCGCTGGGTAAAGATTTTGACGAAATATTTAAAAGCAGGATGCAGGAAGCCAATGAATTTTATGATCAGCTTATCACTACAAAAAATGAAGATCTAAAAAATATACAACGCCAGGCTTATGCAGGAATGTTGTGGAACAAGCAATTTTATTATATTGATATTCCCAGTTGGTTAAAAGGTGACGAAGGGCAGCCGCCACCGCCTCAAGAACGCCTCAATGGCCGCAACAGCAAATGGCTCACACTGAATAATGAAGATATTATTTCCATGCCGGACAAATGGGAATATCCTTGGTATGCCGCATGGGACCTTCCTTTTCACTGTTTACCCCTTGCTTCACTTGATCCGCAATTTGCCAAAAACCAATTGCTGTTATTACTAAGAGAATGGTATATGAACCCTTATGGCCAGATACCTGCGTATGAATGGAATTTTAGCGATGTAAACCCTCCGGTGCAAGCCTGGGCATGTATGCGGGTATATAAAGCCGAAAAGGAAAGCCTGGGAAAAGGCGATACTCTATTTTTAGAAAGGGTGTTTCAAAAACTGCTCATCAATTTTACCTGGTGGGTAAACAGAAAAGACAGGCAGGATAATAATGTATTTGAAGCTGGTTTTTTGGGCCTGGATAATATAGGCGTATTTGACCGTAACAATGTACCCGAAGGTGGCTCACTGGAACAGGCAGACGGCACCGCATGGATGGGAATGTATTGCCTGGATATGATGGAAATAGCGCTGGAACTAGCCCAAACGAATAAAGCCTATGAAGATTTAGCCACCAAATTTTTTGAACACTTTACTTATATTGCCGAATCCATTAACCAGATACATACCGGCGCTGGTGGGGCGTGGGATGAAGAAGATGAATTTTTTTATGATGTACTGAAACTACCTAACCACCGTAGCATTCCTTTAAAAGTTCGGTCATTGGTTGGCCTCACCTCCTTATTTGCCGTACATGTAATTGATCAATCTTTACTTTCAAAAGTTCCCGAATTTTATCAAAGGCTCAAATGGTTTGTTACTTACCAGCAAAAAAACGACCATTTTCTTGCTATTGAAATAAATTCAACCGGCGCTATACTGCTATCGCTTGCACCAAAAAAACGTTTAGAAAAAATTTTGAAAGCATTGCTGGATGAAAATGAATTTTTATCTCCCGGGGGTATACGCTCTTTATCAAAAATTCATGAGAAACCTTATGTAATTAATATTGACGGGAAGGAGTTTGGCCTAAACTATGAACCCGGCGAATCACAAACGGCACTATTTGGCGGCAACTCTAACTGGCGTGGGCCCGTATGGATGCCCATAAATTACCTTACCATATCGGCATTGAATAAATATTTTCAATTTTTTGATGAAGACCTGCTGGCTGAGTATCCCACACATTCCGGCCAAAGCCTAAACCTTAAAATGGTTGCCGGGCAATTGAGCCAAAGGCTTATTAATAATTTCACCAGGAATAATGAAGGAAAGAGAAAAATTAATGGTGGAAATACCCTTTTAGATGAGAATCAATATTTTAACAACCTGGTTTTATTCTACGAGTATTTTCATGGCGATAATGGCAAAGGCATTGGCGCATCTCACCAAACCGGGTGGACGGGATTAATAGCGGAAATTATCAGGAAAAATGTTGATTAATTCACCTGCAGATAAAAAGATATACAGGTATTCTTTTGTACCTTTCACTAAACATTTTTTTATGAAAAAGTACTTTTTTATTGCTATTGCTTCAATATTTATCATCTCCTGCAATTCTGGAAATCAAAAGAATTCGCCTGAAGTAAAATCGGTTAATAAAGAAAACAAGACTACCGTTAACAACGCCGACAATCGTATTTTATTTAAAGCAAATGGCGCTGCAGTAAATTCTGAAGGCTGGATAGTACAAAGGTTTTTATGGGATGAAAAAACGCCAGCAGCATGGCTGAACATTACCAGTAATATGCATATGGATAAAAGAACTATTAATGTTAACCTTAATAAGGCAACTTCGGGCACTTTTCAGCTTTTTGAAACAGGAATGATGAAGAATTCACATGGAGGCTATTTCCCAGATTTTTCAAATCCAATGGATAGTTATTCATTTGTAAGCGGTGAATTTAATATTACCGAACTTGACACTATAAAAAATATTTTAAATGGCACATTTAACGGGGTTGCAAAAAATATAAATGACAAAACTGTTAGTATTACCGAAGGTCAACTTATAAATGTAAAAATAAAGCCCGGCGTTACCAACCTTTCCGAAGAAATTGATGCAATAAAAAAACCCTAAAAAAGGGTTTTAGTAAAAATAATTATTTAAAAAGGCTTAAAATTATCTTGTAAAGCTTACCAGTTCTAATGATTGATCCAAAAACAAATTAGTTGCAGGTCCGGCAGCTTTTTCATCGTAGGTATTGAATTTAATTAAAATGGCTCCATCTTTTGAAAACCAAAATTCGTCTTCCTTGCTATTGGAATCATCTCCTTCTACCATGTAACAATTTGAGAAACTACCTGCAGGAACTGTTACCGAAGCATTAATTTCTTTAACCAGGCAAGTACCAAAAGCATATGGATAGGTTTCATTTACCGCAGCCGGATATTTAAACCATAAACTTGGTGGGCCGTCCGGGTATGCATTATACCACCAACCTTCGGTTCTTTTTTGAATGGCAATTATGGGCTGGCCTGTAGACTGATCCACCATATTGAGCCAAGTGCTGCCGCCAATAGTAGCCGCAACTGCTTTTAAGGTGATGTTACCGGTTTCTATTACCGATCCGCCTTCGTTATAAGTTGTGGATTTATAAACCCATTGGCTATTTTCAATTGGTCCATTACCTGGCGGTGGCTGGTTATTGTCTGAATCTTTTTTACAGGATAGCATTACAACAGATAATGCTAAAATACTAATGAATACTTTCATGGTTGCTTTTTTTAATTGAGTTTAGGAATAAGTTGTAAAACTCTTAAAACACTTGCTTTGAAAAAATGTGATATTGATGTTATGCCTTACTTAGAGCAAGCCGGTTTTTTTTAATGCTTCTGCCCTGGAGTTTACCTGTAGCTTTTCGTAAATATTTCGCACATGCGTACGTACCGTATCTAAACTTACAAAAAGTTTATCGGCAATTTCTTTATAACGATAACCCATGCTTAAATTTTCAAGTATTTCCTGCTCCCTTCGGGTGAGGTTTTGAAAGTACTCATTGGTATTTTCTTTAATAGCAAAAGCTTCTATTACTTTTCGGGCTATTTGGCTGCTTATTGGGCTCCCCCCTTTATTTACTTCTGCTATGGCTTCAATAATTTTTTCTGCCGGTGTACTCTTTAATAAATAGCTTATGGCTCCGGCTTTTAATGCTTCAAAAATAATATCTGGCTTATCATACACGGTAAGTACCATGCACTGTGTTTTGGGGTGAACCATTTTTAACTTCCTTATGCAATCTATACCATTCATTCCGGGCAGGTTTACATCAAAAAGGGCAATATCCACAGGCTCTGCAATCAGTTCTTTCAAAGCTGTTTCGGCATTACCAAAAACCCTAAGCTCGGCTACATCAATACAAAGTTGTATTTGTTCGGCCAAATAATGCAGTACCGTTTCATCATCTTCTATTATTGCAATTGAATTTATTTTCACCATACAAAAATGGGTTTAAACGTATTTACCGGCAATGTGATTTATATGGTAGCATTTAGGAAGATACTAAAATTGAAACGACAGCCTTTTCCGGGGCTTGTATCTATACTTATGCTTCCACCCAGCTCCTTTATCCTGATTTGTATATTTTTTATTCCATTACCGTTGTGTGATTTTTGCAAATCAAAACCATCGCCATCATCATTAATTTCAAATAAAAGTGTTCCGTTTTGTATGATTGATTTTACAAAAATATTTTGTGCATTGCTGTATTTAATAGCATTGTTGATGATTTCTTTTGTTACCAGCACTAAATTTCGGCGCTGTTCGTTGGTAAGTAAAATGTTGTTGCCGGCTTTGGGTAAACTAATGTAGTATTTAAAGTTTGCGTATTCCAATTGAAGGTTTATTTGCTCCCTTAAATAGGCAAAAAGGTCACTCAATGTTTTTTGGTTGGGGTTTAAACTCCAAATAATTTCACCCATATTATTTACCAGTTTACGGCTTGTGCTGGTAATATTATCAAGGTCTTTGCCGGCATAACCGGTCATTTTATTTTTTAACGATTCCGTCATTAAGGTAATTTGGGTAAGTCCGGCTCCTATATCGTCATGCATTTCCCTGGATATTCTTTGTCTTTCCTTTTCAATTTCATTTTGTTTTTTAAGTTCTGCTATTTCTGCTTTTAGTTTTTGATTTATAAAAAAACGGGTAATAAAAATAACAGAAAGCAAAACTGCTATTGCCGTTAAGGTATAGAACCACCATGTTTTCCAAAATGGTGGACGAATGGTAATATAAACTTCCCTTGGTTTTTCGCTCCATATACCCATGTTTCCCTGTGCCATAACCTTAAAAGTATATTTGCCACTCGGTAAATTGTTATAATAAACTTCATTAAGTGTACCCGGATAAATCCAATCTTTATCCCAACCTTTAAGCATATATTTATAGCGGATTTTAAGTGCATTATTAAATTCCACACTCCTGAACCGGAAGTATAAATTGTTCTCATTATAAGACAATTGAAGCGCCTGGATATAGCCAGCCGCCAGTGCAGTATCTGCTTCATAATCGTTTACCAGCAAACCGGTAATTTGAATATTTGGTTTTGTGAGGTTTGATTTGATATCTTCAGGCTTAAACCAAACTACACCTTTTACGCTTCCAAAATAAAGGTTACCGCTTTTACCTTTATAAAAAGCGCCGGTATTCATCTCATCAGCCGGTAGTCCTTCGGAAACGGTGTAGTTCATAAATTTTATTTCCGGCAATCGTTCCCCGGTTTTATAAACAATTTTTCCTTTTGATAATCCATTATTGGTGCTAACCCATATTTCATCATTATTGCTTATTGTTCCATATACAAAACTATTCAACAACCCGTCTTTTTCGGTATAAAACCGGTGTTGACCATCGGGATACGAATAGGCAATTAACCCATCAGAGCTGGAAATCCACAGTAAGTGTTTGGCTGCATCATAACGTATGGATTTTACATCAAGTCCTTTAAAAATACGCTGTTCGGCAATAGGGTCATCGGGTTTGTTTAATATTAAAATCCCGTTCGATCCTGCCACGGTCCAAATTTTTCCTTCGGGCGAAACCCATAGCCCAATTACTTTTGACTGGTTGTAATTGGTAACATGCCTCACCCGGTAAATACCTTTTTCTTTTTTAATAAAATACAAGCCAATATTGGTTCCGGCCAGCCAGCCATTTTCATAATCTACAATACTATTTAGCTGGGGCGTTTGTAAAGCGCTTATAGGAACGGGCATTTTAACAGGTATAAAATCATTTTTTCCCTTTTCTCTTATGTATAAATAACCGGAGTAACTCGCCCATAGGTTTCCGCTACTATCTGTAGCAATGAGTGGCACCGATTTGGCATAGAGCAGCTTATTGTCAAAAAAAGGAAATGCAAAAGGTTTTGCCTCTCCTGTTTTTTTATTTACAACCAATAACCCGTTTTGAAAAGTTCCCAACCACATATTTTCTTCAGAATCTTCATAAATAGAGTACACAAATAAATCTTTGTTGTTATTTGCTTCATTTTTTACATTTGGGAACCTGTTAAAACCACTATGCGTAATATCTGCTTTTAATAAACCCAAAACATCTGCACCCACCCAAAGATTGCCCGAAGTATCTGCATACATGCAATAAACCGGATACTTTGTTCGGGCATTACCATTAATGTTTCCTTTCCAAATAAATTCATTTGCTATTGCAGGTTTATAAAAAATATTCCCATCCTGGTCGCCAGCCCAAATATTCATTTTTCCATCTGTAGTTATATACCGGATTGTTTTTTGTTCCGCCTGAAAATTATTTATTTTGCAGAACCCTTTTTTTAAAGACTTTGTATCAAACCACTCAATATTCTCATTGTTACCGAGGTATAAAGTATCCCTGCAATGGGCAATAGAAAAAAAAGACTGCCCTGCCAAAAAAAGGTCCCATTGCTTATGGATTAAATTAAAGCGCAACAATCCTTTGGGTGATGCAAACCATATATTATTTTTAAGTGCAACACCCTGGTACATAAGTGGAATATTGTTTCCTTTTTCATCTTTTATTGTTACCGGGTAATTAAAGCAGTTATTCTTTTTTGTGTTTAAAGCAAACAATCCTTCACTCGCCGATGAAAACCAGTAATAGCCTTCTTTTATGATTAACGGATTGGCAAATATTTCTATATTGGGCGTGCTATCCAACCTGCCTAAACCCGTTTTATTCCAATACAATTGCCGTTGCGTAAAAACCTGCTTCTTTTTATTAAAACAATTAACAACCCTATCGCTTCCAAACCAAATTTGATCTGCATCATCTTCCAGCAATGCACTGCGTATTATTCTTCCCTTCATTTTACCCTGCGGCTCACTATATGAAGGCTTGTATATGTTCATGGAAGTACCATCAAACCGGTTAAGCCCGTTTGCCGTAGCAACCCATAAAAAGCCCTGCTTATCTTTTAATATTGAATATACTGTACTTTGTGAAAGCCCGCTAATTGAGTGAAAGCTCAGTTGGCTATTGCTTTGGCCATAAGATAGCGTAGAAAGAAAAAAAAGAAAAGAGAAAATTTTATTTCTCATGCTTAAGGTTTAACAAATACACTTTACAGCTCAACACTCCACTATTTCGTTCAAGTTAATTCAAAAGATATTAAAAAAAATCAGGCACCTTGCTTTACAAATTTTACTTTTTCCAGTAATTATTTGCCGCAGCAACCGTTTGAAAATTAATAGCAATCACCTGCGAAGCAGCAGTAAGAGCATTAGGATCATTAGCATATTGTGGCCTAAGTTTTTGCAATACTTCTGCATCGGGCTGGGTATATTTAACGCCACGGCGTGAAAGTGTAATCGCCAGTTCATATCCTTCCTGTGGTGTTGCCGTAATTAAAGTGGTTAACCAGGTATCCATAATAAAAAAATTTTTAGTTAAGAAATCAATTAGCTAAAGGTACAAAAAGGCGTTCACTATATTTCCTGCGCCTGTTTTATTCTTTTAATAAATAATCATAACAAAAAAAACATGGTGAGGTAAATTTCCTTTAAATTATGCACCCAATAATTAATTACAATAACTTTGAAAAAAAAACATGGAAGAATACATTTCTTTTATGCGGCAATGTGAAGCATTAGGGAAAAATGCTGCTTTAAAAGGAAATTCGCCAGTAGGCGCAATGATAATTAAAGACCATACTATTATCAGCAAAGCAGAAGAAGCAGCTCACAGTAAAAACGATATTACCTGCCATGCAGAAATAGAAGCCATTAGATTTGCCATAGAAAAACTACATACCAACGACCTGTCAAACTGTATTTTAGTTACTACGCATGAGCCTTGTATTATGTGCGCTTATGCATTAAGGTTTTATAAGATTAAAAAAATTGTTTACAAATATCCCGTTCAGTACCTTGGAAGTATTACTTCTGATTTCGCTTTATTAGTTTCTAACAAAGTGCCTTCAAATTGGGGAAATCCACCGGAAATAATATGGTTAATATAAAATACGGGTATTTTATGTCTTTAATTAAAAAAAATCTTAAATCAGGAGTATAATTTTAAGCACCGGGCTGGTTGATTTAACAAAAAAATGAGTAGTATTGTTTTAGTTAATGAAAACTAAATGCGTAAAACATATTTGCTATTTTGTATATTTTATTTTGGCTTATTATCCTGCAATAAAAACAATGAAAAGATTAGTAAAAATCCTTACCCGGGAACTGCAGAAACACTCATTCAAAGTCTTTTTGAAAAAGTTGTAGTGCAAAAAAGTTTTGCCATTGATAGTGCAGAAAAATATTTTTCATCGTTGGATTCCCTAACAACACTAAAAAAAGATTACCAGGCCAAAAAGGAGCTAATTAAAGGAAGCATTTATCTAAAAAAAGCAAGCCTTCAACTTTCTTTATCTTACTACGAAAATGCATTGCAACTTGTGGATTCATCCAGCTTGCTGGCAGATTATGCCTTACAGGGAATGGGAACAGCCAATAAAAGTTTAGGCAATTATCCAAAAGCATTACTCGATTTACATCAATCCATAACCAATAACGAAGCAAGAAAAGATACCCTGCGCCTTTCCGGCACCTATACAATTTTGGCCCAACTTTATCAGGAGAAGGAAGATTTTGACAAAGCAAAAGATGCCATAAATAAGGTTTTTGAACTATTGAAAAATAATGATACCTCCCGGTCTTACCTTATTACGCTACATACTTTAGCCAATGTTGAGGCTCAATCGGGCAATTTTACCAAAGCAATGGAAATTGACAAAAGAGGAATAGCCATAGCCGATAAAATAGGCAACACTTTAGTTAAAACAAGTTTCCAGGATAACCTGGCAAGGTGTAATTTATTTTTTCTAAAAGATTATAACCAAGCCAATTACTATTTTAAAGAAAACCTAAAGATAGATAAGCAATTGAATAATCCTGCGTGGATTGCCGACACATACATTAACCTTGCGGAAGTAGCAACAGCAGAAAGCAAGTTTATCATTGCTGAAAATTATTTAAAAGAGGCCATAAAAATTTTTACCGAAAGCAAGCAATTGAACAATGCATTAAAAGGCAGCCATGCATTAGCTGCATTGTACCAAAAACAGGGCAAGCTGCAAAAAGCATTGGATGCAAAAGAAGCTTACATTGAGCAGTATAAAAAATTCATTAACGAAAAAGGCGAGCAATCCATAGCCGAGTATAATATACTTTTTGAAACCCATAAAAAAGAAAAAGAATTAGCCAATGCAAACCTTCAAATTGCAGAAAACAAGCTAATCTCCAGGCAAAAAAATTTATGGCTCATTGCTTTAGGATGCGCCTTGTTTATTGGCATAATTGTATTAAGAAACCAAAAGGTAAAGGCCAGTTTTATTGAAAATAAATTACAGTTAGAAAATCAATTATTACAGGAGCAGGCACAATCACAAATACAGCAGCAACGCCTGGCTATTTCCCGTGACCTGCACGACAGCATTGGTGCACAACTTACATTCATCAATTCTATTTTAGATGGATTGAAAAATTTATCTGCTCAACTAAATGCTACCATAAACAAAAAAATAAATACGCTTGCTGAGTTTTCAGAAAATTCCATAACCGAATTACGTAATACACTGTGGGTACTCAATTCCAAAGAAATTTTTCTTGACGATTTAAAGGTAAAAATTTTGAATTATATCAACCATGCCGCAGAAGCAAAGGAAACCATGCAGTTTCACTTTAACTTTGAGGCGCCCGAAAACTACCTGCTTAGCTCCAGGCAGGCAATTAACCTCTTTAGGGCCGTGCAGGAAATTATTACGAATGCCATAAAATATTCTACGGCAAAAGAAATACTCATTGACATTACCCAAAAAGAAAAACTACTGGCCATAAAAATTGCTGACAACGGAACTGGTTTTGACTTTGAAAAACTTAAAAATAAATCCTACGGGCTTTCCAATATACAAAACAGGGTTGCCGAAATAAACGGCAGCCTAAAAGTGGAAACCAGCGAAGGTAAAGGCACTACTTACTTCATTGAAATACTGTTTTAATATGATAAACATTGCTATTGCGGAAGACAATAATATTGCCCTAAATACGCTCAAAGAAAAACTCTCTGCTTTTCCTGATATTATTTTAAAACATACAGCAAAAAATGGCAAGGAAGCAATTGAAAACATTGAAACCAGTAGCGAAATAGATATACTGCTGATGGACATTGAAATGCCGGAAATGAACGGAATTGATGCAACAGAAAAAATAAAAAAGCAATATCCGCAGGTTAAAATTGTAATGATTACTATTTACGATGATGATGACTATATTTTTAATGCCATAAAAGCAGGCGCCGACAGCTACATACTGAAAGATACCAAAGCAGAAAAAATTTACGAAACAATAACCGATACATTAAATGGAGGCTCGGTAATGTCTCCTTCTATTGCCATAAAAGCATTGCAGTTATTAAAAAACGCAGCCCATATAAAATATTTTTCAAAGCAGGATGTACCGCTCCTTTCGGACAGGGAAACCGAAATATTGGAACAACTCAGCAAAGGGCATACGAACAAAAACATTGCAGAAAATTTATTTATTTCCCCCTTTACCGTTAAAAGGCATATTGAAAATATATACAAAAAACTCCAGGCGCAAAACCGTATTGAACTAATTGAAAAAGCAAGGAGAGAAGGATTAATTTAAACCAGCTTCCCTATTACATTATTTAAGCTGCAAATACCATCGGCAACTTTTTTGTTCCCAAATTACAAATAAAAATTGGGCTTCTCAGCCCATTGTATATGCCATTGAATTGCATGACTTTTGAATGGCAAAAAACCTGTATAAAACACCTTAAAATTCTAACCAGTATGCCTTAGTGGCAGAATTTACAAATCAAAAAAATTTTTAAGTATGAAGAAGCTATTCACTTTTTTATCATTTGTTATTATGACACATTTGTCTATAGCAAATAACGTAACCACCGCAAATGTTTCTGTGGGCAGCCAAAACACATCCCTGCATTACAGCATGGTAAAATTTGATATTGCCTGGGAAAACTCATGGCGAACAGTTACCAATGAAAGCAACTATGATGGTTGCTGGATTTTTGTAAAATTTCGTAAAAAAAATACGTATGCGTGGCAACATGCTACTTTTAATTATGTAAGCCCGGGCACAGCCGGAGCATCGGGCCACACAGAGCCTTCTGGCAGCACTATAAGCACCCCATCCGATGGCAAAGGAATTTTTATTTACCGAAATGCAGTAGGTAATGGAAATATCAATTGGACTGGCGCACAGCTACGCTGGAACTATGGCGCAGATGGAGTGGCAGATAATGACAGTGTAGAAATAAAACTTTTTGCCGTAGAAGTGGTTTATGTTCCACAAGGTTCATTTTATTTAGGCAGCAATGGAACCGAGCCGTACCATTTACGCAGGGGCGACAAAGATACATGCTTTAATGTAACATCAGAAAATGCGTTAACAGTAGGCACATTAGCTTCCGACCTTTTTTCTGCTTCGGGCACTTTACAAAATGGTACAATACCTGCACTTTATCCCAAAGGTTTTAATAGCTTTTGGTGCATGAAATACGAAATAAGCCAGCAGCAATATGCCGATTTTTTAAATACACTTGATGCAGCTACAGCAACTACCCGTACCCCAAGTGCATTTACTACAGGCAGCCATCCTGCTTTAGTACCCAACCAGCCAGAGCGTGCAATGAATAGTCTTAGTAACGATGATGTATTGTCCTTATTAGACTGGAGTGCTTTAAGGCCAATGACCGAACTGGAATATGAGAAAGCATGCCGAGGCGCCAATCAGGCACCTGTACCCAACGAATATGCCTGGGGAAATACTACTATTGAATTTGTACAAACGCCTACCGATATTGGCTTAAGTACAGAAACCTGGGCTAGTGGAAATATTGGATATAACAATTCATATCCTATACGTTGTGGCGCTTTGGCTACAAGCACTTCCACAAGGCAAAGCAGTGGAGGATCTTTTTATGGCATTATGGAAATGAGCGGAAATATTTATGAAATAGTTGTAAGCGCCGATGTTCCGGGAAGGACATTTATAAGTAAACATGGCGATGGTAACTTAGGTGGCGCTACTCAAAATTTTGATGTTGCCGAATGGTATAATAGCAGCCCCGGATTTTATGGTTACCGTGGGGACCATTATGGCCAAAGCTCTTTTTATTATAGCTATGCCTCAATTTCAAGCAGGGTAAACTATATGACCTACTATAATAACAGCAGGCTAGCTGGCGGAGGTGGCCGTGGTGTGCGTACAGCAGAATAATTTTTTCAAACTTTAAAACCAGGTAATGAAAAAAATTCTGATTATGATACTTTGTCTTATTGCAATAGAAAGTATCTGTGCACAAAACAATCCATTTATATTTTTTGGGGGAAATGGAGATGGCTTAGCGGTAAACAATTATGCACAAGCTACTACCAGCACACTGGTGCATGGTGGCAACGGAGATGGGTTTGCTGCTACTCTTTATATACAATCTACAGATGGTACTTTAAGCCGTGGAGGCAATGGAGATGGGTTTGCCCTAAGTAACTATTTGCAGGCAACCGATAGCACACTCAACTTAGGCAGCATAGGAGATGGGTTTACAACAATAAAATATGTGCAAATCACCGATAGCACACTCAACCATGGCGGACAGGGAGATGGCTGGGCAAATATTTATTACCCACTCAACCCTTTGCCCGTTGATTTAATTTCTTTTACCGGTAAAAAAGTAAATGATGGCCACTTACTCCAATGGCAAACGGTTAATGAAATAAATGTAGCACACTACAGGCTCGAACGCTCCATAGATACAAGGAATTACAACTTGATAAACAAACAGGATGCAAAAGGAAACGGAACTTCCCAAACTAATCAATACCGTTTTACAGATGCAGCGCCTTCATTAGGTGATAATTATTATCGCTTGCGAATAATTGATATTGACGGCATTGAAAAGTTAAGCAACATAGTGATGCTAAGGGTAACCGATAAAGGGAAAACCATTTTTACACTTTTTCCTAACCCAACAGCCCACCTGCTCCATTTAAAAATGAGCGGCATTGCTGCTGCAGAAAAAGTAGAAATTAGTATTTCCGACAGCAAAGGAAGCCAAGTGTATAAAGGAACTGCTACCGGCGAGCAACAAGTGCAAATTGCTGTTCAATCTTTGGCCAAAGGCACATACATTTTAACCATCTATTATTCCAACAAGCAGGAATCCATACGTTTTGTAAAACAATAAATATTTTCTCTAGTTCTTCTTCATACTAATGCCCGGAAGTTTTTCCGGGTATTTTTTCTTTTTTATTTTAGGCATACTTAGAATATCCTCGGGTATTAAATTATGCAACTGCCGGGAATAAATTAATGGGGAATATTTTCAAGCCTACTTTCAAATATTGCCTTTAATTGATGCTCTGCCTCATCTAATAGATTTCTAAAATTACAATTTCCTGGATCGGAAAGCCCATTTTCTGTAATACTCAATTTTCTGTAATACTCAATACCGCTAATTAACTGGTTATAAAATTCGGTAAAATATTTTCCCTTTTTTTTATCTATTAATACATACTTTTCAGAAACCAACTTGCCCAGGTAATCAATATAAAGAAATAGTTCGTTTATAAATACATGTGCCCTGTTATTATCCGTTACAAGATTGGCCCTGCCATAAATATGATCTGTCATTTCCCGGAGTGACACTGTTTTTGAAAAATAAGCAATGTTGGGTCCCGGGCAAATAGTAACATCGGTAAGCTTTTTTAAAAATGGTTGCTTATATCTAATTGAAGCGGAATTGCTTAAACCTATGCATAAGCATTCTTTATCCAATACTTTTTGTAATTCGTATTCATATTGTTCTACAGGTAAGATAAGAGATTTTAATTGATTAATTTTCAACTTTTGGTACTTAGATGATGCGGTACAAATAGGCTCTTCAGTAAATTCAGTATTGTTCACCAAATGCTTTTCAGTACAAGGACTGCCTGGGAATTTTTTTGAAATTCGCTCCTTTTTTTGGTAATCAGAGCTTGTGCCGTTTAAATAATGAAATGGAACTCCAAGCGGGGAGTTGTTACTTAAATAAATATCTTTCTTTTCGGCTTTTTGTAATAAACGTAACGTATCATCATCTACAGTAGTTGCTTCTGGCACTAATAAAAACGGAGAGCCCCAACCTGTACTATCCACTCTATAATAATTGCACAAAAATTGGTGCTCCTCATAAGTGCCAATTCCTCCCTGGGCACTTATTTTTATAGGATGTGGTTCGCTGAAAGTGATGCAGGATTTAGCATCCAGGGCTTTGTTGTATATTTCAAACAATGTTGTAGTGAGTTCATTTCTTTTTAATTTAAATTCTTCAAGTATTGGTCCCATCAAATATCCATCGGTGGCAAAAGCATGGCCGCCGCAGTTCAAGCCCGATTCAATTCTGAATTCGCTCACCCAAATTCCTTTTTTGGCCAAATACTTTCCCTGTATCAGGGCTGAGCGGTAGTCACTCACTTTTATTACAATTTTCTTTTCAAACTGGCCGGGGCCTTTTGCCTCAAACTCCCTGAACTGGTCTATGTAATTAAATAAACGTGGGTTCATTCCGGCAGATAAAACAAGCGAAGAGTTATTAAGTCTACTTTTTGCATAACCTCTTAATGCTGAAATTGCATCTGACCCGTTTTCTATTAATGTGCCTTCCCTGGTAAAATTATTTTTATCTAACTTGGTCATGATGTTAACATCAATGCCTCCGGGTGTAATAGTATTTCTAAGCTTATTTTCAAGCTCCGTTTTTTTTATTCCATCTTCTGTATTCTGCATTTGCCTGTACAGTTGTTTCACCAGGCTGTTATCTGGCAGCATTTCAAAATATTTCACTATTTCTGAGCCGGCTTCAAATACTGAATTTCTCAATTTTTCTATTTGTTCCAATACAATCCTGCTTACTAAATTTAAATAGTCTGTGATTCTTTTCTCACGGTAATTTTCCTCTTTGGTTGATATAGGTAAAAATTGCTCATTTATATAAGCATAATAATGCTTCCGCATCATTTCTATAAGCCTGTCTTCCATTATTGAAATAACAGAGGATATGCCATATTGTGCAACTTTTACAGGAGAATCAATGGTAAAGGCCAGGCCCATAACCGGAATATGGAATTGGTGCGGATTTGAACTCATAATCAGTATAAGTGTTGATAATAGATTATTTTAATAAACGTCTTTTTATGCCAATAGTAATTTTTCTTTTTCAAAAAAAAAGCACTGTTTTATAATGAAAACCGGGTAACCCGGGAAAACCAGTTACAAAGCTATTAAATAAGGATAACTTAGTCCTTATTTATTTACCGTATTTTTGGAAAAATGAAAAAGCAAATGGGAGTGTATATAACAAATTTATCCTTAACCATTAGTACAAAAGAAAGATATACTTTTTCTACTTCAGATAATATTTTTATTTAATGTTTTTATGTGTTACTGGCGGTAAATATCTATTTAATATTTATTGCTAAAGATAAATAATAAGAATCCCGATAGCTACCGGGACTGATTACTCCAATATCAAACCACAATATTGGCAATACCAAAGTTACCGGATGCCTTTCTTCCTGTCCGAAGAGATGTCGTATCAAGATTATTATCAATTTGGACAACGAACCACACTCAAAAAGACATCAGTCCCTGCATTTTGTACGGTGAGTTAAAGTTATATTCATTGAAAAATATTTATTCATTCTTAAAACACATTTAGAAATAGGAGAACAGCATACATGAAGTTAACAAACAGCGCTAAGAGAAAATATTTTACTTCGTGTTTTGTTTTGGTTAATGAAAACACCAAATATATGGCTCCTGAAAATAAGCTCATGTAAATTGGTTTCAATACATAGTCCAATCCGTCAAATCCTGTTCCTTTAGGTGGCGGAAATAGCTTTGCCATAATAAATGTTGCCACAAGGGTGAAAATAACAATAGAGAAAAATTTAGCAAATAATATCAGGATGCCTTTTGCTTTCATACTGAATTCGCTATAAATTTATTTTAAAACAAGTTCTACCCGCCTGTTGAGTTTTCTGCCTTCTTCGGTTTCATTTGTGGATATAGGAGCAAGCGGACCAACACCTTCACCGGATAAGCGTGATGAAGAAATGTCATACTTCTTTACCAACTCATTTACAACTGCAACGGCACGGCTTTTAGAAAGCGTTATGTTGTATTCATAAGAGCCTTTCATGTCAGTATGTCCTACCACATACAAATTCAGTGTAGGGTTTGCTTTTAAAATTTTTGAAATTTCATTAAGCGTAGATTCTGATTCGGGTTTAATATTAGTTTTGTCGAAATCGAAATAAATGCCGTAGAGTGCAATTTTGCCATCGCTTTTCAACCCCTTCAAAATTTCGTCAGCGTTCACTTTTATCAAGTCATCTTGCAAGGTGGTTTGTTCAATGATATCAACAATGCAAACTTTTTCATTGGATGCATATTGACTGCCACCAATAGCTACATAAACATTGCTTCCCGTTTTTTCCAGTTGCGCAGCAATGTAAAATGCACCTGCTGAAGAGGAGGAGCCGGTATTAATTTTGATACCTGCATTAGTGGGATAAGGATTTTTTGTGTAAAAAGTATTTAAAAATCCCCTTCCGCCAATCTCTTTTGAAACACCGCTTGTAGGATTACTGCCTTGGGCAAGTGTTTTGAAACCAGCTTTGCTTAATGCTGTTTTGTAATTTTGAAATACTTCGGTAAGCGTTGTTTCTCCTTTTATGATGTAATAAATGCGGGTAAACTTACCTTCTGCTTCAACCCATTTATCAATTTGCTTATACCCTGTTTCCGGACCTGTGGCAATATGATACTTCTGGTATTTCTGCACTTCATAGTAACCTATTTCAGAACCAGGATATCGGGTAATCAATGGATGGTCTTTACTGCCTGCAATATCTTGTCCGAAAATGGAACCACAATAAACGAATGACAGAAGAAAAATTAAAGCCTGAATGGAAAGCTTATTTGTGGTTGAATTTTTATTTTTCATTCTATTAAAGCTTAAGAAATTGAATTGAAATATTTCATTTGCAAAAGTAATTTTTTAAGTATGCAATTTTATTTTCTTGGTATTCTAATCATAGGCGAATTTTAAAATTAAATAAGATGTCGCCCAAATGTTTCTGGCAACAACGAGGTTTATCATAATCTCACTGAAATTTTTTCACTCTTTACTCCTTCTATATTTGCCTTGCTTACTGATGCTAATTGATAGAAATATAATTTCTCTTTAGAAACATTTTTATCTGTAAATGAATCGGCATCGGAAATGGTTGCAATTAATTTTGCTGGTACGCCCGGCTCTGACCTGTAAATTTTAATGGCTGTAACATCTTCAGTTATCTGCCCCCAGGTTATATAAACATCATTTTCTGTCTGGCTCACCCGAATACCTGATGGCGCACCAGGCGATTCATCAGAAATAGCAGGGATTAGAATAATAGATTTTTCACTTTCATTTCCTGAAATATCCAATGAACTCACCGCAAAAGAATAATCAACTCCGGGTTGAATGGTTGAATCCAAAAAGAAATTACGCTCAGGTTGCAAGCTGTCATTGGCCATTCTGATAAAATTGCCGGTTCCGGCTTTTCTGAATACTTTATATCCCAATAAATCATTTACCCATTTTGACATATCCTCCCATATTATCGTTATTTGGCGATCATTCAATCTATACCTCAAATTAACTGGTGCTGCAATTTTCATTTTCACTCCCGGATTAGCAGATACTGTATCGGACGCACTACTTAAAAGATTATCTTCATTAATAGTACGAACTGTATATTCATATACTTCACCTGAACGTAATTGCAGTGATGTATCAGCGAATGAGTATGTTATTGCACCGGCAATTATTAGGGAGCTTACCTGTTTGAAACTTTCAAAACTGTTACTTCTGCGATAAACATAAAAACCCTTAACGTATGGCTCTTCACTTTTCCAGAATACTTTAATGCCATTTAGAATTGTGCTGGCATCAATTTCTGTGGGTGGGTTTGGTTTTTCTGCAACACCTCCATAAGTAGCAAATATTTTTGTTGTTGGAATTGGATCGGCATTTGCACTATGCAACAACAAATAATAGTAGTAGTTCTCACCCGAAACCGGAATGATGTCGGTATACTCTGTTTCATTAACGGGAAGCGTTACTATTCTTTTATATCCTGAATCGTACTGTGTACTACGCATAATGGAAACTCCATTTAAATACTTCTTATTCTCAAAACGCCAGGATAATTTTATTTCATGATTTTTTCCTTTATTTACTGCATTGAAATTAGTAACCGGTGGTGCATAATAATCTTCTACATTACCGCCGCTGGCGTGACCTTGCTTTTCACCTTCGTTCCCATATGCATCTACTGCAGCAATTTCGTATTCATACCAAGCCGGATTTTTCCCAATTGTATCAATAGCCAGTAAAACCAGGTTTTCGTTTTGAGTATAACCTCCTTTTTCAATAGCTATTTTCTTATATTCCTCTTTAGCAAAAACAGATCGGTAAATATTAAAATGTGACATTTTCATGGGGTCCATTACACTCCAGGTGAGTGCAAGTTTTCCATCGGCAAATTTCCTGTCTAAAAATTTTATAAGAGGCAGTTCAGCTCTTTTAATTGAAGCGGATGGATTGCTTTCTTTTGAAGAAATAATTTTTCCATCACTATCCAGCAGGTTTATTTTGTAAACATAACTTACATTTCTTTCTGCTGTAGCATCAAAGTATGCAGTACCTGCCATTAAATGCATCATAGGAAGGTTATTACTGAAAAGGCTGTCTGCAACGCTATAATTTTGAACAGTTTGCCAAAGGCGTTTTATTTCTTCATCTTTCAACGGATCCAGCTTTTCAAAATATTTTATGTGGGATTGTTGCCGGGTTGTCATTTCTAATATTGAAGCCGGTGCAACAACATCAGCAATTTTTTTGAAGCGGTTATTGCCTTTGCTTCGCTCCACCTGGTAATGCATATTCTTGGGAAATTTATTGCCGAGATAAACCCATATTCCCTGTGCAACAGGAACTGCCACTGGTAACGCTCCGGGATTATTATTCTGCGCTTCCGTATCTAAGGTATGGATGTTGCATAAAAACAATACGAGAATAAAGCGTTTCATTATTAAAATATTTTATGTTCATAAATTTCGAACGGCTAAATGAAAAAGATAATGCTCTTTAAAAAAACACCGGCTTTATCTTACCAATTTCCACTCATTGTAGCCTGCCCGCTGCAATTACCAAAGCCAAAAGTCAAATCTGTATTTCCATTTGAATCTAAAGTGAGATCAACTTTTATTCCCGTACTCTTGCTTATGCCAATGCATCCTTCACAACAAATGCCATCGCTCCAGCAGGGCGTAGGGAAACATTGCTGAATACTTCCACCGATGGTAAAGCTACCGCAACCAACCAAAGAGAACGCTCCGGTTGAAGTTGCATACTTTCCTTTTAAACCCAGTTCGGCTCTTGCATCTGCCCCAAATTTTGTACAGGTTATTGACGCTCCCTTTAAAAATGCATGTGCAAATACCATTGCCCCAATGCCATATTCATTTCCACCAGATGCAAAATCCATCCATAACCTTGCATCTAAACCTGCCTGGGCTCCAAAAGAAGCGCTGATCACTCCCAGGTCAATACTGTAATTTGGAATATTCAATACTGGCAACTCTTTCATGCCTGTAAAGAAAAATCCTGAAATTCCATTTTTAAAACTTGGAGGTACATTTTTATCATAGGCATATTGCATGAGTGTAGTAGAAACACCTGCAGGCATACTGTTATAATCGCCCAATAACAACCCCGCAGAAAACTGTCCTAAACCTGGTGATTGCACCTTGCCGCCTGCAAGAAAATACCAGCCTCCCGGATCTACCAGCAGATTTGCCGTACCTGCAATAGACAATGGGCCCATAGTTTTATCCAATTGAAGGTTGCCGGTAAACCGGCTATTCGCTATATCGTAAGTCAATCCAATATTTCCAAATCCTGAAGGGATATTCTTTACTTCTATCTTTTCGTTGTTTGCATTTATAGAGCCGGTAACAATAAAGGTTTTTCTTGTATCTCCCTGCATCCCTTTAAAGCCCTGCATCTCACCACTGAAAATAAAATTATTCCACAAGCCTTCGCCCATATTGGCTACCATTTTTCCTTTTATATTGGCAAGGCTGCTGTTACTTCCTCCTAAGGGTAATTTTTGATTTTCGGGATCTACCTGTATCCATGCAGCATTTATAGTTTTATTTAATACTCCTTTCAATACAATGCCTTCTTTATCGTGTATGGTACCTAAAGCTGTAAATTTCCCTTCTGAAAGATTTTGTGGATGGTCATTAAATTGAACATTGGCAGTAAAATCCACGTCACCCGGTCCTTTCAATGATACATTTAAAGGATAAAGCATTATTTTTACTTGCCCACCTTTCTTTGTAAATTGTATTACGCCGCTGGTTTCCTGAAGCTGCGGAATTTCCAGGTCTATACCACAAGTCATGTTCACATAATCTGGTCCGCTCATAAATGAAAGCGGTTTTACTTTCATAATATTATAAAAAGTGAGATTATTAGTTTGATTGCCGGGATTGATAAATTGTTCGCCATTACTCACCAGTGAAAATTTTTGGAATTTCATTTCATCATTTGGTTTCATTCCCGGCAATGATTTTATGATTACTGCCGGCATGGAATTATCACCTATTAAACGTAGTTCGTAATGTGCTTTTTGATCGGAGCCAATACTTTTATTGTAGCCGAATATTGGATTTACAGCAGTAACCTGCACGGGAATTAAACCGCCAAGGGTAAGGTTATTCACTTCATAATCTCCAATATCAAGTTGATTTGGCCTTAATTCGATATCAGACAAAGGCACATCAATTGTTCCTGTTTTTATTGTACCTGTGGCAATATTTATGGAGCTGCTGTTTTGTGAAAGTTGCCAGTTGTTGCCGATGAATTGCCATTTTTCCAAATTAAATTTAATGGGCTGATTGCCTTTTAAGGGTTCCAGTTTTTCGGGGTGAATAATGAGATTGCCTGCTTGTAAAGCTATGCTGGAAGGTGACATGCCAGGAAGGTTGTTGACATGGATTATTGTTGCAAGATTAATATCCTTATCTTGTATCCATGATTTTGCAGCATCAACTTCGGCATTAAAACCAAGCAAAGTAAAATCCAAAGCTTTACTCTGTAAATTAGCCAAACCGAATTTCTTTTTCGTTACTGTACCTATTTCAATTGAAGAAATATCTGTGTTATACGAACCGGGGCTATCTGTAACCAGCATAGCCTTATCAGGATCATCATTAAAGGTTACATAATTTTGAGTAAACTTGAAGGACGATTTTTGAATGGCCATTATTCCCATCAATTTTCCCTTATTGTTTTCGACCTTCACCTGAAGCTGATCTCCTTTTACAGGTTGCTGCAATACACCAAAAGAATGATGCAATAGCAGTTTAATATTGGCAAGGTCGGTTGATAAAATATTATCTGCAGGAACGCCAATTGAAATACCATTTTTTGATGCCCCGCTTTTCTTTATTTTCAGGTTCTGGAAAGGCAAGGATTGTTTATTATCCTGGAGTGAAAAATTTTCGTTTGCCGGCAAGTTGATAAGGCTGCCACTTACCAGCCAAGTACCATCAGATTGCTTTACTTTTGATTGAACATCTGCATCAAAGCCAAAAATTGTTTCAATTAGAAGTTCATTATCATTTACCAGATTAAAATCCAACTCATTTTTAATGCCCAGCGTGATACTTTTATTTTGACTGAGAATGTTGGGTATTGCACCTGCTTTACCTGCCCAAACAATTTTTTCAACTGGTGAGGCCGGCACTCCTTTTAAAATATATTTACCATCAGTTCCAGTTGTGGTTTCAATTTTTTTTCCGTTTCCTATCTCTATATAAACTTTTGCATCATTCAGCGGTTTACTATCCTGGCCAGTAGTAACCCGGCCAGTAATTGTAGCGGCGTTTTTAAGGTAGGCATTGCCGTAAGTTACTATTTGTGTTGTATTTTTCACACCGGTAAGCGTATAATAACCTGTTTCATAATCGGCATCGGCAGGTGGCGTAATAATAAAATCAAAATTCGCTGCACTATTGTCAAAAATAAAAGTTACTATTCCATCCTTATCACTGGTTTGGGTAATTGTTTCTCCGGGGATATCTAATTTTACAATTGCTCCGGCAATTACTTTGCTGCTTGAAGAACCAATAATGTGAAGCCTGCCTTTGGAGCCCGGAGGCTGTTCTGCCACTTGAAACCGTATTCTCTTTTGTGAACGTAAAACCACAAACTTGATTTCTTTTGATTTTATTTCTTCTTTTTTAATTACCAGTAAAGTATCCTTTTTGTCAAAAGCATTATCTGTTGGGGTAATCGTTAGTTTCCTGTCTCCCGATGGGGCTTTCATTGAAAAAAACTGCCTCGTACCTGTTGGTATTACCATATTTACAGCGTTCTTACTATCTGGCTTTCCAGGGTTTCCAATAACGTATTGCTGACCTTTGGCTTTTGCAGGTAATTTTTTATACGTTGTGGTTGCAGATTTTTTATAAGTAAACTGCAATTTTGTAGTGGTTTTTGTATATCCTTCAACTTCAATATCGGCTTCTACAGGATTCCCATTTTCATCTTCCACATAACCTTTCAATAATCCATCAGGTGAAATTGAAAAATCCTGGTTCAATAACTGCTGGCCCCATTTTAGTGGCGGATAAGGAGGTTTTGCCGGTAGTATTCCACTCTTAAAGCCATTGGGTTTTGTAATTAAGGTACGGGTAGGCCCTATTACTGAAGTTACCATGCCTACTTTAAATTCCCCTGTTTCTACCGGTAAATTATTAAACTCATACCTTCCATTTTCATTAGTTTTAACCGTTGTAAAAAGTTTCGTGGGTTCAGTAGGGTTTTTATATTTGTTTATCATAACCACCTTAATATCACTCATAGCTTTTGCATCTACCTTTTCTGCAACTTCTACCTTTCCGGCAATTCGTGGCGCCGCCGGGTATAAAGCAATACTATCTAAATACGTTTTAATGTCAAGTTGATGATTCCAAATAATATCCTCTCCATAAGTAATTGGGATATTGAATCCTCCTTGTACAGGCGGCGGGTTGTAAGTACTTGCCGAATTGAAGGGGAAGCCAGATAGTTCATTATTGAACAACGGATAATAGCTTTCTTCTTTCTCTTTAAATACAAAATCGCCTTTCATTTTATCTGGTGTACATTTTATATAATAACGATCGGATTTATTGTTTGGGTCATGTCTTACCAAATGATGAAAAGTAACAAAGCCATCTTTTCCCGATTCATGTGTTGCCAACACTTCGCCCTGGCTATTTTTCTCTCCTTCATCTTTTGGTACAGAGACAATTACATTTTTTCGCAAAATCGTTGCCGCAACTCCCGGTAATGGGCTGCCCTGGCCTTGAGCCATATCCCAGAATTTTGCTGTAGTGCTGGTTATTTTAATTTTTAATGTATAGCTCTTTACATAAGAAATCAGTTTGCCCAAATCAACACCTTTCCATGGATCAATTTTAATATTTACATCGGGGCTGCAATAATACTTGTCTTCTATCCTTATACGAAATACCTTAAATAATTTACCATTTACCTTATACCCAAATTCACCAGAAGTAGAAAAAGCATAGTCTCCCTTTAAAAGACCCAAAGTTTTTTCTGCATTAATAAAACTAAACATAAAGCTGCCGTCGCTTCCTGTAGTAGTTGTTGCCAATACCTGGTCTGCACCAGCTATGTCTTTCTTGGGCATATACATGTTGTTTGGGACAATGGGTTCTTCGGTTACATTCTTACCACCCAGGTTTCCAGAAAAAATATACGTAACAACAAGGCTAATTTTTTTGCCAGCTAAAGGCTTTGCATCACCTAAAGAGGTATTATCTTTATTGTACAACATGTTGTCGGGTGTACCTCCTCCATACATTTGAGTATTTGCCTGCATGGAAATATCCTGATTGCTTACCTGGCTTGACTGAATAGTTGTTTTACTGCTTAAGTCATCTTTAAACCGATAATACAATATTCCTTTTAATTCACTCATCGGAACCGGGTCTAAATTGGAAACGACATATCCGGGTGATGGCTTTAATGGTTTCTTAACGGGTTGCTTTATTTCGGTAATGATGATGTTTGAATTGCCAAATTTCCCTTTTGTAAAAGTTACCACTTCACTTCGGCCGTTATTCATAAAACCTACCTGCTTATTAATATCTCTGGCAATAACCTGCACTGCATAAAGTGAACTGGAATCAATTTTTAAATCGTATGGCTGTGTTACATATTGGTTACCGGTGAGGTTTGTTTTTATAAGTGGATTGTTAGCTTTATAATTTATAGCAGCATTCATTACATCATTGGGGTTTTGCCCGTGAGGCACTTTTACAATATAGAGATCATAAACAATGCTTGCGCCAATGATATTACCAATGGGTGGCGTCCAGGTAAATATGGTAGTGGGCATTTGAGTGTTTAATTCCTGCCCATTGTAAGGCGAAGAAATTACCGGCGCCTGTGCAAGAGAAATGCTAAATCTAAAGCAAGCATCGCCAGCAGGCACTAAAAGCCCTGAAGGATCAACCCAAAATGCACTTACACAAAACTCGTAAGATCCATCGGGCAATTGCCCGGTTTTTAATATTTGCACCCATTCTTCATCAGGTATTCCTAAGTGCTCTACATTGTTTCTCCCCAAAAAAAGCATAGAAGCAAAATCGCTTATCATTACTTTTGTTTGATTGGAACCAAGGCTAAACACACCACCCAGATATGCTTCTTTTGTAACAATTCTAAAATCTCTTTGTATATTAGTCAATGAACCATGCAAAACAATATTCATGGGTTGTGTACTACCCAGTAATGTAATAATGGCATGATTGGATAAATTTTCAAACGTACTATAATTGGAGGAATAAGGTGGTTTAAGTATTACATTTTTTACTATTGATAATGATTGCCCCAATACAAAACTATACATTGACAGTAGGCAAAATAAGAGGTATGCTCTTCTCGGTAGGAAGCATAACTTTAAAGAAAATAGTTTCATCTCTGCTACATTTAAAAGGTTAATCCGTAAATAAACTGCACATTGGTTTCATTAAAGTTTTGAATAATGGTAACATCTTTTGATGTGTTATTCAAATAATTTCCCTGCAATTGAAAATTATGGCGTGTGCCCACAGGTACCAAAAATCCAACAGAAGCCCTTATGGAATTCCCGTTAGAGGTTCCTTTGAACAAATTTTGCAGGTAAGAAGCAGATGCATTTACCATTATTCTCTTTTTTGCAATAGGAACCATTCCACCAAGTGTTCCTCCATAAGAACTAATATCGCCTGCAGCAATTTTAGAATTTATATAATTTACAGAAACATTTGCATTAATTCCTCTTTGTATCCAGGTATTACTAAATGCTCCTGTAAGCGAATAACTGTTCATATCCGGCATACTACCTATACTGCTCTGCGGTGTTTTTAACGACTGATAAGTGGCAATAATATTCAGATTCTTAATGGCTTTTTCATTGGTCCAAAAGAAAAAAGGCATCAGCATAAAACTATTATTTACTTGCTTGAATAATTCATTACCCATTGAAGTGGGTAATGGATTATTGGTAATACCATAATTGCTGAAATTAAAATTGATGCCAAATTTTTGCGAAGGAATATAACTAATATTGGCACTGCCGATAAATCTTTTTGAAGTGGATGTTTTTTGTTTTTTTAAATTATCTTTTTGAAACCCAATATTCGTGTTGATACTCAATTTACCACTGTCTAATTTAAAATTATTGGCAAAACTATATTCCTGTATATCATGTTGAAAAAAATAGGCCCCCATAGACTGATAACCGGGGTCTATTCGTTTAATAATAAGTTGTGCACCCCATTTTTTTTCTTGATAGCCAAGCCTAGTTTCCCCTGCAAAGTAATAGTGGGTACTTACTTTATCTTTAACCAAAATGCTGATCAAATTTTTTGGCCATTCTTTTTTAATTCCCGATGTATCCCTGCCATCTTCCCTGTTTAAAGTAAAAGCACTTATACCTAAATCAACAACCCATGAAAATTTTTGAAGAAAGTTTATTGAAGAAATAATGCCTATGCTGGTATTCTCAGCAGGCATAACAGAATCTTTCAGCTTATCACTTAACGAAGATGTTTTATCCCAGCCTTTGAAAAATACCAGGTCCACATAATTTTTTTTGAAACTATAACCCAGTTTTGCCGCCATACCTAACCGCTTGTAAGTTGGCGCTGGCCTTACATACATAGGGTTTGCATTCATACTGGAATCAATGGATGCTGAACGTCTTAATTGCCCGTACATAAAACCAATTCTAAAATTCTTTGGCTTTAAATCAAAGCCAGCGCCTAATATACGGTGGCCTGCTAATGTATAGTTGGAATACGTAAGATTTCGATAACCCAAATGCAATGTTGCCCATTTGTATTTTGGGCTTATACCAAACTGGTTAAATGGCTGATAAAATTTATTTTCAAAATTAGATAACACAAAAGATAGGGGAATGTCAACACCAAGTACGGTTAATACTGGGTTTCCATTAATGAGCCAGCTAAACTCTTTTTGCCGGGCAGAAATTCCATTAGCTTTATAATAATCCAATTGCAGGTTAACATTCCCATGAAATTGAAATGGATTTTTGATATTCATACTTTCTACATCCTGAGCCTGAACATCAAAAACAACTAAAAAAGAAAATATTAATGGTAAGAAAATTCTCCAATAATCAGGAAATTTTTCTTTTCGTTTAAGTGTAAACATATTATACAACTATAAATTTCTAAAATGGTGTTTCTATGGCGGCAAAAAAATAGAAAGTAAAAAAGAAATTCGTTCCATTAATTAAGAAAATTATCAAAAGAAATTTACAAGTAAAAAAAATATTATGCACAATTTGCATTATTTCTTACAGCAAAACATTCCTATCATAGTGGTATTCAAGTAATTAGAAGATTATAAATAAGGATAAATATGTCTTTTATTTTTCATTGGAGCTAACCTTTTAAACTAACTATATACAGCATTTCACTTAACTTTTCAGCTTTGCACCCTGCACTTCACCATCTTTTATGAGCACTTCAATATACTCTTTCCAACCGCTGGCTATAGAAAGACCGACATAATCCACCGCTATGGGAAATAATTTATGGGTACGCTCTACCAAAGCAAGGGTTTGTATTTCGGCAGGATGCTGGCTAAGCAAAGGCGTTAAAGCATACAACATGGTTTGGCCGCTGTTGGCAACATCATCTATTAGAATAATGTATTTATCTTTAAGGCTAACATTTTCACTAAGCAATATTTCGCCGGGTTGTTTTTTATTAATTTGTAAAGAAAGTGTTTTAATGGCGCCTTTAAAATTTTCTGCCAGGCTTGCCGCAATTTTTTGGGCAATAAAAAAACCATTTTCCTTAATGCCAATAAGTACAATTTCATTTTTAGAATAATGGCGTTCGGCAATTTCCATTGCCATACGGTAAATTTTTTTTGCGGCGGCATCCTTGTCTAAAATCATAAGCAAATGTATTTATTTGGCGGCAGAATTATTTATCTTAGCTTTTAAATAAGCGCTATGCACTATATATCCCAGGTTATTTTTATACTGTTGGCTGGTTATGCAATATGGCTTTTTGCCAAAAATATAGGGCAAATAAGAAAAAATATTGCCCTGGGCAAGGATGAAAGCCTGTCGGATAACCCTTTCTTACGTTGGAAAAATGTATTGCTGCTTGCCTTTGGCCAAAAGAAAATGTTCAGGAACCCATTAGTGGCCTTACTGCATTTTGCAGTATATGCCGGTTTTATAATTATTAATATTGAAGTGCTGGAAATTGTGCTGGATGGCTTACTGGGCACTCACCGGCTATTTTTAAAACCTTTGGGCAGTTTATATCCTATCCTGATAAACAGTTTTGAAATTTTGGCATTTTTGGTAATTATTAGCTGTGTCGTTTTTTTAATCCGCAGGAATATTATCAAACTCCGTCGCTTTATCAGTAAAGATTTAGATGGATGGCCACGCAGCGATGCCAATTATATTTTATTTACCGAAATTATTTTAATGAGCCTTTTTCTTTGCATGAATGCAACAGACCGTTCTTTGCAATTGCAGGGCGCTCCTCATTATTTAGATACAGGCAGCTTTGTAGTTTCGGGCAAGCTGGTACCATTATTCCAAAATTTTTCGCAAAGCACTTTATTGGGTATTGAGCGGGGCTGCTGGTGGCTGCACATTATTGGTATTTTTGCCTTTTTAAATTATTTGCCTTACAGTAAGCACCTACATATTTTACTGGCTTTTCCCAATGCTTATTATGCCAGCCTTAAACCCATGGGCGAAATGCAAAACATGGAAAACATACAAACGGAAGTAAAGTACATGATGCAACCTGAGCTTGCACCCACAACCAGTAGTGAAGCTGCTTCCATGAAATTTGGCGCAAAAGATGTATTTGACTTAAGCTGGAAAAGCCTGCTGGATGCATACAGTTGTACCGAATGTGGCCGGTGCAGCGCTGCCTGCCCTGCAACTCAAACCGGCAAAATATTAAGCCCCAGAAAAATTATGATGGCCACCCGTGACAGGCTGGAAGAAGTGGGAAAAAATATTAAAGCCAATGGCGCTTTTAAAAACGACGGCAAGGCCTTATTACATCATTATATTACCACAGAAGAATTAAGAGCCTGCACTACCTGCCAGGCCTGTGTACAGGAGTGCCCGGTAAGCATCAGCCCTTTGCAAATAATTGGGGAATTGCGCCGTAATTTAATAATGGAAGAAAGCAATGCGCCACAGGAGTGGAACGGCATGTTCAGCAATATTGAAAATAATTTTGCTCCATGGAAATTGAGTCCCGATGAACGGGATAAATGGACGCAGGAAATATAGCAACTTTACAATCTTAGTTTTTCCACATCTTCATCTTTGATGTGTTCCATTCTATCTACACTATTCTTGTGGCTTATAATTTTCCAAAGTTGAATAAGGGCAGTAATAGTAAAAATGCCGCCAATAACCCAGTTGATATATTGTGTACTGTTTTTTATAGTACCCACCAGCCATTTGCCGCCAAATATAAAAACTGCATTGCCCAGCAAGGTTCCTAAGCCTATGCCCATAATATAAAAGTTGTATTGCATCCTTGAAGGTTCCAGTATTTTTTTGGTAAACAAAACCGTACTCCAGCCAAACCAAAAGGGTATTTGCACCGGGTTAATTGCGCTCATTAATGCGCCAAGCAAAAAGCGGTGCATATTATTTTGAAGGATTACATTTTTTCCATCGCCACTATCGTTTGCCGCTGCAATAAAACTGCCAATTGCCAAAGCCACTATTATGCCCAGGGTAATCCATCCCATTGCTTTCATAAGTTTTACCTGCTTGCGCACCCAATCAATACCCACAAGCGAAAGCCTTACATAAACCATTTCTACCAATAAAGATCCTGCCGAAAAAAATAAGGCATTTTTAATACTTTCCTGTATGCCAATTTGCATGGCTGCCACATTTAATGTACCCAATGGCAAAGAGCCCAAAAAGCTAATGAACAAACCCCATAAAAAAATGCAGAAAATTTTGGACATAGGTCAAAGATACAGGCAGAAACAATGCCTTATGCTACGCAATATTATTTTGCCATTACACTCAGCAATACTTTTACATTGTCTCCCATTACCCTGCTTTCACCGCCTACATGGTAATCCAGGCGGTTAATGGTAAATTCGCCGGTAAATAATTTTCCTCCGTCTTTAAGCGCCACTGTAAACGGAAATTGTATTTCACGGGTTACATCTTTAATAGTGAGGTAGGCAAACAAATAATAATTGCCCGGCGTATTTGTGGGTTGTATCCTTTTACTTTTTATCCTGATTTGTGGAAATTTATCGGCGCCAAAATATTCTTCTTCACGCAAATGGTTGTCTCTTCTTTCATTATCGGTATCAATGGTTTTTACATCGCAGGTTACCTCTATTGCCTGCGGCACATTACCGGCATCTATTGTAATTCCTCCTTTTAAGTTGCTTAAGTAGCCGGTTACCGTAATCCCAAAGTTTTTTATTTGAAATTTAACTTTACTGCCTTCATTGTTGGGCACATGGTTGTGCTGCGCCATAGCAGCAACTGTAACGAAAAGAAATGCAAAAACTAAACGGTATTTCATACTTAAAATTTTAACCATACAAAAATGCGGTTCTAATAAATACAAATGAAGCCGCCCTTCATTATTAAATCAATTTTAACCAATTTTTTCATCGGTTTCTTTCATTTGCTTATTTAGCTTTTTTGAATACTGCAAAAAACGCCAACCTTTTAAAAAAGGCCAGGGCTTAACGCCATTTTTGCTGTTGTACTTACTAATGGTATATAAAGCCTTCCAATGTTTTAAGATTTCACGGTAAGCGCCTGCAAGTGTATAACCGGTATCGTAAAAATGGTTGGGCTCGGCGCCACATCCATTATACTCCAATATGGTAAAATTTTTCCCGGCTTTTAATTCTTCCACACTGCTACACATAATATCATACCGGCCATAAAAAAATCCATTGTTATTATTGCTCAGTTGGTCAAACATTTTAATTAATGTATCATCAATATGCCCTTTTAAATCTATAAAATGGGCGCCTCGGTTGTGGTTGGCCGCATAACTCAACATACATTTTTCGCCTTGTGGAATAATAGTATGCCATTTTTCTTTATGCTTGCTGTGCAACTCTCCTACTCTTTTTTTTCCCTTTGGGTGTAGTAAAACCAATTCTTCCAGGCTGAGTTTTCCGTCGCCTGTTACCTGCAGTGGAACCTTATGCAAAAAGCCGGTAATAATTCCTTTATTATTTTGTGGATGCCGTATGTAAAATACACTTACTTCCATTGGATATTCCACTAACTCCTGCACCATGTATTCCATTACCATATTGCTGTGGTAATGCTTTAGCTCATCAGCTTTATCAATCTTTCTGAACAACACGCCCTGCCAGCCCACTTGTGGTTTTACCACAAAGGGAAAATTAAAACCAGCCTGCTCAATTCTTTTTAATATATCATCAAAATTTTCATTGGGCAATACATATAATGTTTTTGGATATAGATGCGTGGGTAATAAATCATACATTTCTTTTTTGGGTTCACCTTCCAGGCCGCCAAAAGTAATTTTGGGGTTGCTGGGTGTAAAAAACCAAACGGAGCCCGACCGCAACATATACCAAGCCCATAACGGTGTAAGTGGTGCATAGAGCAGCCTGAAAGGCCATGCTTCCCAATTAAAAATTTTATGTATTAACTTTTTCAAACAGGTAAATACTGCAAAAATACTTGCATACAAGTAAACAACCTTATCAATTTCTAACTAATTTGCCAAAAAATAAGTTATGCATATTCCTGTAATGGCAGAAATGGCGGCAAGTAACCAGCAGCCCGATGTTTTGTTTTGGATTGGCTGTGCAGGCAGTTTTGATCAGCGGGCGCAAAAAATTACTAAAGCATTTGTAACTATTTTAGATAAAGTTGGCATTAACTACGCCATTTTAGGCAAAGAAGAAATGTGTACCGGCGACCCGGCACGCAGGGCTGGCAACGAATTTTTATTTCAAATGATGGCTTACCAGAACATACAAACACTTAGCAACTACAACATTAAAAAAATTGTAACTACCTGCCCGCATTGTTTTAATATTTTTAAAAACGAATACCCGGCGCTTGGCGGCAAATTTGAAGTAATGCACCATGCCAGTTTTTTACAGCAATTAATTGATGAAGGAAAAGTAAAATTAAAAGAAGGCGGAACTTATAAAGGCAAAAAAATTACTTACCACGACAGTTGCTACCTGGGCCGTGCCAACAATATTTACGAAGCGCCACGAAAAGTTTTGGAAGCATTAGATACCGAACTGGTAGAAATGAAACGCTGCAAGAGCAATGGATTTTGCTGTGGCGCAGGCGGCGCCCAAATGTTTAAAGAAGAAGAAAAAGGAGATGTACGCATTAATATAGACCGCAGTAACGAAGCTATAGCTACCGGCGCAACTATTATTGCTTCTGCCTGCCCTTATTGCAATACCATGCTTACCGATGGTGTAAAAAATGCAGAAAACGAAAACGTAGCTGTAGTGGATATTGCCGAATTGGTTGCAGCATCTCTTGCTTAAAAATTTATGATGATGAATTTAGAATATAAAGAACATCTTCCACAGGAATTTTCCCCGCAAAGCAGGATTTGGATTTACCAGGCAAGCCGTATGTTTACCATTACCGAAGCTTTTGAACTGGAAGATTTGCTTAAAGAATTTATACAAAACTGGAAAAGCCATGGGGATGATGTAACCGGTTATGCCAATTTATTCTTTGGCCGATTTATTATTATTATTGCCGATGAAAGCCAAACAGGCGTAGGTGGCTGTAGTACCGATAGCTCGGTGAGATTTGTAAAATCTATTGAGCAAAAGTTTAATACCGAAATGTTCAACAGGCAACTGCTTGCTTTTATTGTAAAAGACAAAATAGAGCTCATACCGCTATCGCAACTGGAGTATGCTTTTGCCAAAGGTTTTATAAATGAAAACACACTCTACTTTAACAATACGGTACTTACTCTTGAGGCGCTCAACAGCCAATGGATTGTTCCCGTAAAAGAAAGCTGGCTTGCAACAAAGCTGCCTGCCAATAGCCATTAATTTTTTTAAACCATTTTTTTTGTTGGTATATTCACAAAAAAATATTTGCTGTACCAGGCGCTTAAAATACCGGCAAAATTAAGCCTGCTCTTATTTTTAAGGCATTTAAAAATTAATGACAAACAATGGCTTTCGGCAAAAGGCCCGTTATTGCTTGCGTGCAACCATCCCAATTCTTTTTTAGACGCCATTATTATTTGCACTTTATTTAAATGCCCTGTTTATTCCCTAGCCCGTGGCGATGCATTTAAAAACAAAACTGCTGCAGCTTTATTAAAAAAATTAAATATGCTGCCGGTGTACCGCAGCAGCGAAGGCGTAGAAAACCTGGAGCATAATTATACCACTTTTTCTACCTGTAAAGAAATTTTTAAACAAAACGGTATTGTTCTCATTTTTTCCGAAGGTAGGTGTATGAATGAATGGCATTTACGGCCTTTAAAAAAGGGAACGGCAAGAATGGCGCTCAGCAGTTGGGATGAAGCTATTCCCTTAAAAGTTCTTCCTGTAGCTATTAATTATCAGCGATTTCATTGTTATGATAAAGATGTGCATCTATCTTTTGGAAATATTATAACCCGTGATGATGTAGATCACAACAACGGGTTTGGCCGTTCTACCCTATCTTTCAACAATCTTTTACAAAAAGAATTAGAGCCTTTAGTTTATGAAATAGCACCCGGTGATGCAGAAGCAAGGGATAAAATTTTTGAACAAAAAACTCCCTTTTGGAAAAAAACGCTTTTAGCCATACCTGCTGCATTGGGATGGTTCATTCATTTACCGATGTATTTAACCGCTTTATTTTTTGCAAAAAAATTTGGCACAGGTAACGGTCATTACGATTCCATACTTGTAGCTGTTTTGCTGCTTACCTATCCACTATATACAGTATTACTTACGGCAATTGCCTGTCTAGTTTCGGGCAACCTGTTTTCTTTACTGCTTATTTTTGCAATGCCTTTTTGTGCATGGAGTTATTTGCAAATAAAAAAGGTCTGATATGAACCAGCCCTAAATAAATAAATTTATCATATAAATTTTATCTTTTACAATCCTTCACAACTTGAGAACCCTGCGGATCCAAACATGAATAGCTACTAATCTTTCCATTTTCATCGTAATTTGCAACACAATAACCATCATTGTCCGCTGGTTTATCTGCTTCAGGACAAACTGAAACACCACCACCCGGCGTGCCTTTTCCATTTACAATTAAAGTAAATGCTGTAAACAGGATTAGTGCAAAAAAAATAATCTTTTTCATTTCAGTAAAATTTTGTGTTTAAATAAATTTGGTTTGGGCTATTTGAAAACGCAGTTAAGTTTCAAAGGGCCTTTCGCAAATAAAGTTGAAAAATTTTTTCCTTCTTAAAAATTTGTATTTGAAATATTCTATTGCATGTAGCTATAATGGCAACCGCTTAGTCTGCCTTTCTTTCTCCTTTTATTGAAGCAGATTTCATTTTGGCAAATTTTGAAAGCCTGATATTGGAAAAATAATATGCAAACCTTATGCTAATTAACCTTGATGGCCTTATTATGTTGCTATATTGGCTTAACCCATTGAAAACACTATACGTTTTTTTCTCCCTGTTTTTAACCAGAAACTCATCCAGGATGAATACAACGGTAAATTTTCTTTGAATAATGGATTTAGCATAAGATAAAGAATACCTCAGCGGCCCGGTAGTTTTCCCCTGGCTGGTAACATTATTGCCCTCAATAATGCCCCAAAAGTTTAAGTTTCCATATTTACGGCCCAAAAAATAAGTTATCGTTGGTTGTATCCTGAAGCGCAACCCGCTTGAACTGGTATGGATGCTTTTATTTATAATTTTTTGATAAATTATGCTGGAGTAAAATGAAAGGTTAAGCTTTTTGGCTATTAATTTCTGAAAATTTAAATTGTAGCCTATGCCATAACTTTTGTAACCGTTATTTGGGCTTGTAACCATTAATTTATTAATGCTGTCATAAGCAGTAAAGAATGTAGGATCATCAAAGCTGTGCCAGCAATTTAATTCACTTGAAAAAGTTGATTTATTAACCAATAAATATTCTACACCTGCGCCAATAGTTTTCCCGGGCGCCAAATCTGCCGATCCACGATGGGCTTCCGCCGGGTTATTATAGTATTGCTGCCCTGTAAAATAATCTTCCGAAGGCTTTGAATAATTAAAACTTATTGAATATGTTAAAGAAGCATTATTATCAAACAGCGTTTTATAAGAAACATCTATATCGGGCAGGTAATAATTTTTTCGTTTAAAATTTTTAGGCAATATGGAGTACCATTCCGAGCTTAAGTTCAATATTAAGTTCTTCTTTGGAGTAAAATCTTTGTCGTATTTAAAATAGGGCCTTATAGCGTACTGGGTTAACCGCATGGAATCTTCCTGCGCATCTATAAGGTAAAAATTTTCGTTTGTAATATTGTTGAGTGTGTAAATGTAGTAAGACTGGCTATAATCTTTTTGATAGAACTGTAAGCCGTATTCAATATTATAAGTTTCATGCCGGGTATTAAGATAATTGTACTCTACAATCCAGTTCATTGGTTTTGTTTGAAACTGCCGGCTTATGCTATCATTTTTCACTGGCTGCATATAAGCAAGCCGGTTATCATATTCTATGTTTTCAATTTTTGCTTTTGCAACAATACTTTTGGTTATAAACTTACTTTTCCTATGTATATAACTTAAATTGATTTCTCCTCCTGAATTAATATGCTCATCATTTTGGTTATTTACTGGCGTGGGATAGGCATATTCATTTTGAAATGCACTTATGGTTTTATAACGGTGCATGGATAAATTTACCGACAAATCATTTGCAGAATCCACACGCAGGCCATAACCTAAATTTAAAGAATACCCGTGGAAGCGGAAGTTTGTTTTTATTCTGTTTTCGCTTATAATGTTTTCGTTTTCCATAACTTTAGCTTGCAAAAAGTTTGTTTGCCTGTCGTTATTATTATTTGCACTTATGGAAAAATCGGCCTTTTTATGCTGCAATGTAAAACTGGTACTGGGATTAATATTATTCCTCGTATTGAAAAACGTAGCCGCAGTAAAGGTTTTTCCATACAAGTTTGCATCAAGCGTTAAAATATCTATAATTACATCATAGCCCTGGTTTTTTACAAATGCAGGAACTTCTGTAATCAGTTCCACTTTATAAATATCTTTGGCATTAATGGCATTTAAAACACTGTTCCAGCTATTTCCTATCCCTTTTTTTTCTCTGCCGTTAATTTTAAACATAATTTTTCCACGGGTATATTCAATTGCGTCTTCCCCTTTTAAAATTATAAATGGCAACCTTTGTAAAGAAACCAAAAGGCTCCTGTTTTTAAAAACGCTGTCGTTTTGTGGTGAATATTCAAACCCTTTAAGGGTTTGCCTTACAATGGTTTTTCTGCTTTGTACTACTACCGATTCGAGGTTTTTATATCCAATAAAAATTAAGGTATCGCTGTATATTTTAAGGCTTTTTATACCCGGGATGATAAAGCCGGGATGATTAAATTCTATGATGCAATTTACACCGGTATCAACAGCAATTTTTTCATTCAACCTTACTTTATGTAAATAGCCTTTTTGCGTAAAGCTGATTTTTGTATTCGTAAGATCCGCATTCAGCGAGGTATCTAACCTGAACTCAATAAAACATTTTTTGTTTTGAGCAAATAAATTACTGCATGATATTATATAAAAAACAATACCAAATATTAATTTGAGGGAAGCTTTCATATAGGCTTTATTAAGGCTTTATTAAGGCTTTATTAAGGCTTTAGGTATTGTAAAGATAAAATTTTAATCATCCTTATGATCATTTTGAGCAATTACAGAAAAAAGTAGATGATATATGAAAAAAAATAAATATTGCCATATTGGAAATAAAAAAAGGCTGAAAGTATCAGCCTCATTAAATACTTTGTTGTTAAATTAGTTTTATTTACAACAATTGAGTACAACTGCTGAATTCCCTGGATCCAAGCATACTGACTTACCGACATTATTGGCATCAAATATTTCAACACAATACCCATCACTATTGGGGCCTCCACTGGGGCAGCTTGCTTCGGGAGGTGGGGTGACTTTTGCATGTAAATACATTGCAGTGCCAAAAACGAAGATTGAAATCACAAAAATAATTTTTTTCATTTCTAAAGTTTTAGATTAAAATTTATACCCTAAATTCAAACATTTTACTTTATAATAAAATTTGCATTTGCAATAAATCATTTCAATTCGCAATATCAATTTGCCGATTTCTCATCGTGCACACGGGTAGACTTTTTTTGAGCAAATTTCCGTATCACAAGGTTTGAAAAATTATAAGCCAACCTTATTTTAAATAACCGGAATGGAGTAATTTGATTTGTAAACCGCTCAGTATTATTATAAATACTATAAGTTTTAATATCCCTGTTCTTTTTCAAAAACTGACTGGCAATTAATGTCATTACCAGCTTCCGTTTTATTATGGTGCGAGCATAGTAAATACTATACATTATGGAACCGTTATAATATCCCTGGTTGGTAATTACATTAGTGTTTAAAAAACTTGTAAAGCCCAGGAACCCGGCTTTAGTACCTAATGAATAAGTACCATTGCTAAGGCTTCTAATACTAAATCCACTATGCGAAGCATTATTCTTCCCGGTATGTGTAATGATATAATTGGGGCTTGCACTAATAGAAAATCGAAATTTTTTGTTCACTTGTTTTTGAAAATAAATATAATAATTTAAATATAAGCTTCGGTCTTCATTTATCGAGTTGGTAATAAGCATCTTGGCAGATGTATCATAAACTGTATAGAATGTAGGAACATCATAAAAATAAGTTGCAGAGAGTTTTTGCGAAATTGTTACTTTATTTGTATACGTTAAATCAATATCTGCATTAATGGATTTGCCGGGAGACAATGTAGTGGAGCCATTTCTTTCTTCTATTGGAGACATGAAATAATTTTTGCCGGTTAAAAAATCAATAGATGGTTTAAAATAATTATACTTTACCCCATACTTTAATGACCCATTATTTTTCAGCAATTTTTTATAGGATACATCAATTGAGGGTAATAAAAAATGTTTTTGATTTTCACTTTTATTCTTTAATGAATAATACTCAGCGCTAAGCGTGAGTGTTATATTTTTTTTATTGGTAAAATCTTTATCAAGTTTAAAATAAGGCCGAATGGCAAATTGATTAAACAATACAGAGTCTTCGCTTTGCTTAATAAGACTCCCGTTTTTATTTGTTAGGCTGTCAATCGCATAAGTATAAAAAGATTGACCCAGGTATTTTTTATATGCCTGTACACCGTATTCTATATTATATGTTTCATGTTTTGTATTTAAATAATTATACTCAACAATCCAATTTGTTGGCTTAGTATTGGTTTTATAGTCAATATGTAAGCGTCCCCAATCTTCGGCAGTTTGAAATTAGAGAATAATCTTTAATTTTAAAATTGTCAATTATGAAAAGAACAAGATTTACCGAAAGCCAGATAGTGGCTTCAATTAAGAAACAGGAAAGC
>Ga0209063_1000246_pt1 | contig 48761 bp, 39 predicted proteins | sample KloWWTmeKNB19Kit_FD_187177 | JGI IMG/M metagenome (GOLD analysis project Ga0209063, IMG submission 187177) | Active sludge microbial communities from Klosterneuburg, Austria, studying microevolution and ecology of nitrifiers - Klosterneuburg... | ecosystem: Engineered > WWTP > Aerobic digester >... | reverse complement strand
ATTCCCACCTGTATTTATTCTATCCTGCTCATCACCGGCACCACCAGTTTTTCTTTTCTGTGAATTGACTTTACCTTTATTGAACCTGTAAGTGAAATTTAAACTAAATACCCTAGAATCTCTTACTTGTTGAAAGGCTGCATCTATATTTCCATATTTTATAGTGCCACCAATCTTTTGTGACCACAAAACATCCCGAACACTGAAACGTAAAGCACCTTTACCTTTTAATACTTGTCTACTCACTCCAAGGTTCATCATTCCAAATCCACCGATTCTAAAAACCCCATCAATACCCGGCGTTCTGTAAATGCCACTCAATTCAGCACCCCATGTTTTTCCAAACTTAAACTGGTTAGATAAATTGAATTGTCCTGTAGATGCACTGATCGTTTCAAATCCTCCATTAATGATTCCTTCAAATTTATTATTATAAACGTTTGCATAAAGATTAGCACTCCACCATTTATTAATTTCTCCGCCCGCATTAACGGCAATACCAAATTGCTGCTGCTTCGCAATATTCTCTTTTTTAATCGCTGTTTCGTTTTTGTCTGGGAATTGTTCAAGCACTTCATTTATAATATCCGTAGTATTCGTATAGTTCAACGTTGTTGTAATAAATCCTTTGTAGGTATGACTCAATTCTATATTATGCGAAAACTGTGGCCGTAAATTGGGGTTACCTTTTTCATACGTATACCTATCCAGAAATTCAAGAAAAGGATTTAAGTCTTCATAATTGGGACGGTTGATCCTACGACCATAATTCAATCCAAAACTATTCTTCTCATTTGCAGTGTACATGAAGTAAGCTGTCGGGAAAAGTTGCGTATAATTTCTCTTGAATTTTTCACCTGTCGTTAATTGGTTTCCTTTGGCATTTGTATTTTCAGCTCTCAAACCAAACTGCCCAAAAATTTTCTTACTTAAAGGCCTGCTATAATTTACGTAAACAGCATTTACATTTTCATCATATTTAAAATGATTACTTCTGTTAACATCCCTAACTCTAATTCCATAATTCAGACTATCATAAATAGCATCGTTATCAGTTGTAACGAAACTTGTTTTCACACCAGCTTCAAATTTTGCACCATTCTTTAATGGATGCAAATAATCAAATTTCGCAGTACGAATATCAATATCCTGGGGCAGGTTTCCATATAAAGTGTCTGCTTTCATATAAGGAATCCCAAATGGATCGTAATATGCATTGATAAGAGAATTAGAATTTTTTCTTCCATAATTTAAAAAGTCAACATCTGCAGTCAATTCTTTACCAGAAGAATCAAATACATGACGGAAATTTAAATTCGTTGTGTAGCTTTTCCATTTTGTATTGTTTCCTGAATTTGCTAAAGTGCGACTTAACAGATTTCTATTTGGATCATATATATATACATCACTATTACTCTTAAACTCGCTTGGATTAATGTTACCAGTTAAAACAAAACCAATTGTTGTCTTCTTTGAAACAGAATAGTCCATTCCAAGTTTTGCATAATAAGATTGATTTTCATTTTTTAGTTTTGTTTCCTGGTCAAAATGTGACGTAACTTCTTTTGTAGAAGTTTCAATAAATTTTCTTTGGATTTTAATATCGTTAAAATTCTGATTTGAATTATAGCTTAAGTTGGTAAACAGATTTACTTTATTCTTACGATAGTTAAAATTAACGGACTCATTAAAGCGAGGATAACGACCTTGGCTATAGGTCGAAGATATACTTCCGTTGTAACCAAATTGTTTTGTCTTCTTCGTTTTTATATTAATAATACCACTATTCCCCGATGCTTCGTACTTCGCTGGAGGGTTCGTCATTATTTCAATTTGCTCAAGCTGACTACTATTTAAACTAGTAAGATAATTTACAAGATCGGCTCCGGCCAAGTAAGTAGGTCGTCCATCAATATATATTTGTACTCCCTGTTTTCCTTTCAAACTTATATTACCATCTTTATCAACACTAATACCAGGAGATTTTTCCAGCACTTCCAATGCTGTAGTACCTACATTCGTAACAGTAGCATCGACATTCACTATCATCCGATCAACCTTTTGTTCTATCAAAGGCTTCTTTGTTGTAATAACAACAGCGTTCAACGATTTAGCCTGTGGAATCAATTCAATAGTTTTTAAATTAACTGAAGTGTTTATTGAGTTTATTTCGACTAGTTCAGAAAATCCTTTGGCATGTCCAACCGCTGAAATTGATACTAGGTATTTACCATCCGGAATAGCTTCAAATACATATTTTCCAGTCTTATCGGCAACACTAATTTTTACTACTGTAGAATCGGCTGCTTTTAGCAATGTTATTGTTGCAGACTCGATTGTTTTTGTGTTCCCATCTATTACAGTTCCGGTAATTTTTCCAGTTTTTGTTTGCGCCTGGCTGGTTAAGGTTAATGCTGATAAAGCAACTGTCAGCATGGTTAAAATCTTTCTCATTTTTTCGGTTTTTATATGTTTGTACCCTAGTTTCAATATTACAGGATAAAATTAAGTACTTTACATTACCAAGTACATTGTTTCATATTAAACGGCCTGTTTTAGGGATAATCGGCTGTTTTCCTGACATGGGTATGACGCAGAGCCTTATAGTGAGTTACTGATTTCAGTTTTTATGGGATAAATGGCGACAAACTCCGATAAATGGTCACCAACGCCATAAACCAACGCAAATGTCAATTGCGATTGACTTGAAAGCAATCAAATTAAGGTGAACACTGTTTTATTTGAATGAACCGAAGAGATAAGGGTTAAAGCACTACTCATTTAATCAAATTAGATTCATGTAGTGTATTTCAGCAGTAATAGCGAACGTAGACCGTGTTTCCAATTCACAAATGCTTTATTTAAGAAGTGAACTGTTTATATTGTGCAAAATTTTTACTAATGATAATTGATTTCAGATCGGATACAGTTACTAAACCGACTCCTCAAATGATAGAGGCAATGATGAAAGCAAAAGTGGGTGATGATGTTTTTGGTGAGGATGTTTCGATCAATGAATTGGAAAATATAACTGCGTCTATGTTTGGTATGGAAGCGGCAATTTTTTGTCCTTCGGGTACTATGACCAATCAAATAGCCATCAAATGCCACTCTCAGCCAGGTGATGAAGTAATTTGTGATGAGAGTTCACATATTTATCAGTACGAAGGTGGTGGCATTGCATCCAATTCAGGGGCTTCTGTAAAATTACTGCAAGGCAACTTGGGAAGAATAAATGCGGACTTGGTCAAAGTAGCAATCAATGCGGATGATGTACATAAGGCTAATACAAGTTTAGTTTCGCTGGAAAACACTTCCAACAGAGGTGGCGGCAGTTGTTATGATTTTGAAGAGATAAAAAAACTACAAGCTTTATGTAAAGAAAATCAACTTGCCTTTCATCTTGATGGTGCTAGATTATGGAATGCACTTGTTGCAAAAAAAGAAACAGCAAAACAATATGGAGAAGCTTTCGATAGCATTTCAGTTTGCCTTAGTAAAAGCCTAGGTTGCCCTGTTGGCAGCTTATTAGTAGGTAAAAAAGATTTTATTAAAAAAGCGAGAAGAGTAAGAAAAGCTTTTGGCGGCGGAATGCGGCAAGCAGGTTTTATTGCAGCAGCCGGAATCTATGCATTAGAGAATAATATTAACCGACTAGAAGAAGATCATATACATGCAAAAAAAATTGCTGAAGCTATATCAAAAAAAGAGTTTGTAAAAATGGTACTGCCAGTAGAAACAAACATTATCATTTTTGAATTAGATGATACTATTACAGCACCAAATCTAGTTTCGAAATTAAAACTCGAAAATATTTTAGGCTATGCTATATCGCCCAACCGTGTAAGATTAGTACTGCATCTGGATATAAATGAGCAAATGGTAAACAAAACTATTGAAGTCTTTAATTCACTATAATTACGTTAGCCTTATGTTACCTTCAATCAACCCGACTACAACAACAGCATGGAAAAACCTTGAAGAACATGCAGCAAGCATGAAGAAAACAAGTATGCGGGAATTGTTCAATAACGACTCGAGCCGCTTTTCCAAATTCTCCATGTGTCTTGATGAAATAGTGCTGGATTATTCTAAGAACTTAATCACAGAAGAAACAATAAAATCGCTGATTCAACTTGCAGAAGAATGCAAAGTAGCTGATGCTATTAAAGCAATGTTTAATGGCAATAAAATTAATGCAACTGAAAAAAGGGCCGTTCTACATACTGCGTTAAGAAATTTTTCTGATAGCCCTGTATATGAAGAAGGAAAAGATATTATGCCTGATATAAAAAAGGTTTTGCAAAGAATGAAGAGTTTTACAAAACAGCTTCACTCAGGAAAACATAAAGGTTATACAGGAAAAAAAATAAAGTACATTGTCAATATCGGTATTGGGGGCAGCGATCTTGGACCGTTGATGGTAACAGAAGCATTAAAGCCTTATTGGGTAGATGGGATACAAACATTTTTCGTATCGAATATAGATGGCTCGCATATTGCCGAAACGATGAAGAAAATAAAAGCGGATCAAACATTATTTCTAATAGCTTCCAAAACTTTTACTACACAAGAAACTATGACAAATGCTCTTACTGCTAGAGCCTGGTTTCTTAAAAAAGCAAAAAATGAAAAGCATATTGCTAAACATTTTATTGCACTTTCTACTAACGAGACTGAAGTTGTAAAGTTTGGAATTGATAAAAAAAATATTTTCGGTTTTTGGGATTGGGTGGGCGGAAGATATTCGCTTTGGAGTGCAGTCGGTATGTCAATAGCCTTGACAATTGGTTATAAAAATTTTGAGCTGCTATTAAAAGGTGCTCATGCTACTGATAATCATTTTCGAAATACGTCTTTCGAAAAAAATATTCCAGTGCTAATGGCCTTGTTGGGCATCTGGTACACCAACTTTTTTGGAGCTCAGTCTGAAGCCATATTGCCTTATGACCAATACCTCCATCGTTTTGCAGCTTATTTTCAGCAGGGAAATATGGAAAGCAATGGTAAATCCATTGACCGTAATGGGGAGCCTGTTGAGTATGCAACAGGACCGATAATATGGGGAGAGCCGGGAACCAATGGCCAACATGCATTTTACCAGTTAATTCATCAGGGAACACCGCTTATACCCTGCGATTTTATTGCTCCGGCAATCAGTCACAACCCTATTGGCGATCATCATGAAAAATTATTGAGCAATTTTTTTGCCCAAACAGAAGCGCTGATGAATGGTAAAAATGAAAAAGAAGCTGAAGATGAGTTAATAAAACAAGGACTTTCGACAGAAGCAATTGTCCGTTTATTACCATTCAAAATCTTTAGCGGTAATAAACCTTCTAATTCAATATTAGTAAAAAAAATAACGCCATTTACTCTGGGAGAATTAATTGCTTTTTATGAACACAAGATATTTGTACAAGGCATTATCTGGAATGTATACAGCTTCGATCAATGGGGAGTGGAATTGGGCAAACAATTAGCCAATAAAATTCTCCCTGAATTACAATCTGAGGAAACCGTTACCAATCATGACTCTTCCACGAACAGTCTTATCAATGTCTGGAAGCAAATGAAAAAATAATCCTACTTTTAAGGAAGCCAAAAGTTCAGTATGAAAAGAATTTTTCTTCTTTTAGGTATCGCTGGTTTTACAACCGCATCTGCCCAGCAGAAAGAATTATTTGATATAAATAAGCATCTAAAAAAGAAACATGCTGAAAAATCGATAGCTACTCCCAAAACTAAAGAGGATTTACAAAGAGCCAATCCTTTTCAATTTAAGACAAATAAGAAATTAACCAATTATTCCTTCGCTTTGCCCACTGGTAACAAGGTCTATCGATCTCCTGCATACCATATGCCAATTATAGTTACCGATATGAGGCAATTTAATAAAATGCCCAACGTAATTATTGGAGAAACTATTGCTACAATTTTTCCAACTAGAATCCCTAATGCTGCGCCACCTTTTACCATTCCCCCAATGTTTAAATAGCTTTTTTAGTTACTAAGTAACTAGAATCGATTCGCTTCTATTATTAGCTTTTACTTTCTGCTGTTTCTAGTAAAGAGAGGTTAATCGTTAATGCCATTAGTAAACCATTCGCTGCTAATTAAAAAAGCCCTTCCGAAAATTCGGAAGGGCTTTGAAAATTTATTAATCTAAATATTATTGTACCAATACTAAACCTGAAACAATTTTACCTGTAAACTCATGAACAACTTTTACTACATATGTACCTCTAGCCAATTTCGACAAGTCGAAGTCCATTTGTAAATAAGGAGCTGTAATGTTCAGCAAATTGTAACGTTGGCTAGTGATTTCCTGTCCGGCTGAATTGTAAATCGTAACAATTCTCTTCTCTGAAAAATCGCTTTGGAAATACAATCTTGCCTGGAAGGCACCTGTTGTTGGATTTGGATAAATCCACAAACGATCAGATGATTCAGATCCAATTACAAGTATGTTAGACTTCGCTGTACAACCAGGAGTTTGATTATCAACAGCTGTTGCTTGATAAGCACCAAGTGTATTAATATTTACAGTTTGTGTATTAGTAGTTCCCGCAATTGGAGCACCATCCCTAGTCCAAGACCAAGAGATTGCAGCAGGAGAACTGCTACCAGTAATAACTGTAGTTGATCCTGGCGTTAATGCCAAATCAGGAGCTGAGATCGTAACAACTGGTAATGGATTAACTGTCAGCTTAGCAGAAGCAGAAGATATAGTTCCTGCACAAGGCGCTGCTGTATAGTTAACACGGTATAAGTTATTATTCATTATCTGTGTAACATTAGTCAACGTTAACGTTGCACCAGTTGCACCTGCAATATTGGACCAAGTTAAACCGCTATTCACACTTTCCTGCCATTGGCGTACAAATGGTCCACCAGTTACTGTAGCACTTGTAAATGTAGCAGTATTACCCAAACAAGCTGAAGTGTTAACTGGATTAGCAACATTGCTTAATGGGGTTACAACGTTCACTGGTACTGTTGTTACAGAAGAAGTACAAGGAGTTGTTGTTGTAAATGAAACCTGATAGTTAGAGTTAACTGTAGGTTTAACATAAATTGTTGAAGCAGGTGTACCTGTATAAGGTATAGTCGCAGCAAGGTTAGTAAACATGGTTCCAGCAGGGCCAGTCCATGTACCAGTTGCTGTGCCACCAGCAGATGTGTAAACTACATTATCAATACCAATGAAATTTGAGTTTGCACCAGCAGGGCCACCATTTGTAACAAAATATCTGAAGGCCATACGTCCTGTTGCAGGAGCTCCGAGACCACTAACTGTAGCTGTAAATTGAGTCCAAGTATCAGGATAGCCTGCAGGACCTGCTACCAATGCAGAGTTAACAGTCAACAACAAGTTTGTAAAGTCTCCAACAGAAGTAGCTGTAGCACCCACATTTGTACTTGCACCATTCGTACTAGCCCTTACTTCCAATCTATCAGGGAAAGTAGCTCCCGTTGCTGTTCTAGTCCAAAAAGTAAGTACATCGCCATTTTTAATACTCATACTTGGTAAGAACAACCAGTTGCTTATTGTATTTGCGCCTGTTGTATTATTGAAATTTGCGCCGATATAAGAATCAGGAGCACCATTTTGTGCATTGAAAACTGCAGGATTTCCCTGGAACCAATCTGTAGTACCAACGGGAGAGCTATTATTTTGTAAAGCCCAACCAGCAGGTAAAGGAATTGCAACGTTAAATCCTTCGCTTAATGATATCGAATTACCCAAAGTATTGGTTAATGATAATTGCTGAACTGAACCTAAACATAAAGTTGCCGAAGCTGGAGTTACAACAGGAACAACTGTGCTAACAGTTAAAGTGGCTGCCGAAGTAACATCAACACCAGAACAAACACCAGTTACTACTGCTCTATATTGATTACCAGTTAATGTCTGCGGTACATTAGCAAGTGATAATGTTGGAGTTGTTGCTCCGCTATAAATACCACCATTTGTTACATTTACCCAAGATGTTGGAGCTGTATATGTAAAGGTAATAGACCAATTGTTTAGAGTACCTACGTCACCGGCAAACCAATCTGATAAGCCTAATCTCCAGTTGCCATTTGGAACTGTATATAAACTAGACCATGGCATACCACTAGGTAAAGTTTGGGCATTAGCAGAAGGGCCATAACCTTGAAGTCTATCAGCTGCAAATGTACCTGTACGTGGAGCTGCAACACCGCTAATAGGTGTAGTACTAGAAGAACTAAAAACACTATTAGTAAAGTTGTCAGATGAATTTGAACCTGTACCACCATCTAATTCTGCCATTAAACTCATACTAACTCCATTAGGAGCAATAATGTTGTTTTCCATATCTCCAACATAAGTGTGGTCTATATTAACCCTGATACTTACATTAGAAATAACCGCACCTGGAGGAATACCAGCTACTGAAATTGTGCTATAAACACCTGCACCAACACCATCTGGTACTGCGAGAGGAGTATTATTTGTAAATGTCATCGTTTGTGGAACTGTTGGATCACCTCTAGTCTCCCATTGATAAGAAGCAACATTACCAGCAGCTGCAGCAGTAAATGATGTACTTCCTCCACAAGCTATTGAAGAATTTGAAGGACTAAGTGTAACTAGAGCTGGTGTACAAGGAAGAATGTTAACTGTATAATCTTCTACCTGACCATAATCAGAATTTCCGCAAGGTGTAGCATTAGGTCCAAAAAAACTATCATGTAAACGGATTCTCATTCTAGTAGGTCCAGTAAGTGCTCCTGCAGGTATTGTAATATTACCAGTATAAGGACCTGTAACTACAGGCGAAGTGAAAGCCAATTCACCAGGATCACTAAAGCTACCATTTTGATTATAATCAATCCAAACCAAAACTTGATCAAAGTCGTAAGAAGCTAAGCTTTCTACTGTAATTGGTAATGTTTGAGTTTTTATAACGTCTGTTGATATTGCTATAAAGCTTTCATAACCATCAAGGGAAGTAGAAGCATTTGCAATTGATCCAAATAACACATTGTCGATTACTTCGAATGAAGTGTCATCTCCAGCTGCAGCACAATAACAAGCTGATGGAGCGTTTAAAGTAACACCTACTGGAGTAGAAGTACCTGTGTTTCCGCTACAAGTTACATTACAACGATAAAAAGTGGTTGCAGTAATTGTTGCAGAATAATTTGGATTTGTTGCCCCTAGAATATTTGTCCAAGGACCAGTTGCAGAAGGAGCAGATTGCCACTGATAAGTTACACCAGAACCTACAGTAGCATTTTGTAATGATAAATTAAATGGAACTAAAGGACATGCGGCTGATACACTTGATATTGTGTTTCCTGGAGCAGGAGTACCTGAGCATGGAACTGTTGAACAAACTGGAGCATCTACAATTAAAGTATAAGAACCTGTTGCAACAGAGCCACCAACGGAACTAACAAGAATATCTGCAGATTGTAATCCTGCAAGAGTTATTTGAAATGAAGTTGTCTCTCCTGCTAAATTACTGCTACCAGCATCGCCTAAAAACGTATTAGACACACAAAAGCCATTGGCGGCTGTTGGAACAACAAAAGGTGTTTGATAAACCGCTAAAAAATTTGTAACAGCAGTTCCTCCATTATTTGTAAAAGTTATTGTAATACACTGTGGAGTTGCTAAAGGATTTGCAAAAGTAATTACATCATAAAATGTTCCGGCAGCAGTAAGACCTGTTGGAGTACAAGCCTTAACCGGGCCACAAACAGATGCAACACCATCTCTATAAGGGCGAAATCCCATTGTAGGATCTCCAGCCATTAAAGAACCATTTACAGTAAGACATACTGCCTCAGTGCTTGGAGGCCTGTTCTGAACAGGAACTGTATTGGGCCTGCCAGCATCATTATCCGCAGATATGGAAACACTTGACTTAGAAATAGCAATGCTACGTTTAGCTGCTTCTATTTCTTTTTGCGATGGTTTTACACCACTAGTCGATTTTTTTTGCGTAGAAACACCTACTTGCCCTTTTTGAATATTCTGAGGGGCCTTGTTCTCTTGAGAAAATGAAGTTTGTGTTGAAAGAGTGAAAATCAGTGCAATTGCAAAGATTTTAATTCCAACTAAACCTAATTTTTTAAGCGTAAAGTTTGGTTGCATAATAATGTTTTTAATTAAATGATAATTGCCAGTAAACCAGCAAAGTCCAGAATTCGGGGCGAAAGATAGGTTTTTTTATAAACTCTAAAAAAAAAATATGTCTTTATATTAACATAAAGAGTCTTTTTATATTTAGTAAAAAAAACATATGGGCACTGATTGCCATTTTCAGGATTGATAAATTAATGGGTGTAACTAAAAAGACCTGCAATGCAGGTCTCTAAATTATATTTCCTAATCTCTAAAAATCACCATTTATCAGCTTCCTCAGAATCCTTTGGCATAGGCACTTCCGATACTTCCGGGATAGTTGGCTCTTCTACATTTACCTCTACAGATTTATCTGCTTCTAATTCTCCAACATTGGCTTCAGAACTAGTATTCTCTTCACTTGTTGAAGACTCATTGTGATAACCGTTTTCGTCCGGATTTTCATCATGATTAAATGCATCAAAATCAAAATCGGGCATCAGGTCTGTTTTTACATAATCAATAGATTCTCCTAATGCCTTAATAAACTTATTAAAATCTTCTTTATAAAGAAAAATTTTATGCCTGTCATATCCATTATCATCAAACCTTTTGCGACTTTCAGTAATAGTGAGGTAATAATCATTTCCCCGGGTAGCCCTTACATCAAAAAAATAAGTTCTTCTTTTTCCGGCACGGATGCGTTTGCTGTAAATGCTCTCCATTTTCTTGTCATTATTCTCATATTTCTTGTCATTATTCTCGTACGCCACAGTTATAAGTTTTTAGCAGTTAATTAATTACTCCTTTTGGAAGGCACAAATATAGAGATGTTTTTTAAACAGCCAAATTGAGAAGTTATATGTTTTAACCCTCTTTTTTTACATCTTGCTCTTGCTGGCGGGCAAAAAGCTTTGCATAGTGTCCATTCTTTTTTAATAGCTCGAAGTGTGTTCCTTGTTCCACAATCGTCCCATCTTCTAATACGATAATCTTATCAAAATTAAAAAGTGAAAAAATGCGATGAGTGATAATTATGGCTGTTTTATCTTTCAAATATTGATTTAGGCTACTGATAATCTCCTGTTCAGTTCTTGCATCTACAGCACTTAGGCAGTCATCAAAAATAACAAGGTTCGGGTCTTTAATTAAAGCCCTTGCAATAGAAATCCGTTGCTTCTGCCCTCCGCTTAGAGTGACCCCTCTTTCTCCTACCATCGTATCATACTGATGAGAAAACTGATCAATTTCTTTATCAACACTGGCTTGTCTTGCGGCGAGTTTTACATTTTCAAAACTTGCTGTATTTAATCCAAAGCCAATATTATTGCTCACCGTTTCTGAGAATAAAAAAATATCCTGCGGTACATAGCTAATCTGTTCTCTGAGTGTATTTAAATTCAATGCTTGAATATTTTTATTATCAAGATTGATTGCTCCATCAGTTACGTCATACATTCTCAACAACAATTGCCCAATAGTTGATTTGCCGCTACCCGTTTTTCCAATAATAGCGACTTTTTCGCCGCTTTTAATTGACAAGTTGAAATTTTTTAGTGCTTGAATTCCAGTATGGGGATAGGTGAAATTGACATTACTAAATTCAACATTCCCTTTTAAATTTATTACACTGGCATCTGGCCTATTTTTAATTGCTGGCTCCGTTTTCAGGAATTCATTTATTCTTTTTTGCGATGCGGCTGCCCGTTGAATCATACTGGCAGTAAGACCGATTGCACTTACTGGAAACGTAAGCATATTAATATACATTACAAATTCTACAATTGTGTTGATACCAATATTGTGGCCGCCATAGATATAATATAATCCTCCAATCATAATAGTCAACAGCGTACTGATACCTATTAATAAGGTGATGGAGGGAAAATAAACTGCTTCTACTTTTGCCAACCCAATTGCATTCTTTTTATACTCATCGCTGTTTTTAGTAAAAAAGCCGAGCATTGCTTTTTCCTGTACAAACGATTTTATTACTCTAATACCGGAATAAGACTCCTGCGCATTGGTAGTTAAATTGGAAAGAGACTCCTGAATTTTTTCACTTTTCCTATTTATGGTGTTGTTTACAAAATAGATGGTGATAGCCAGGATGGGCAGCGGTGCCAGCACATACATTGTTAATTCCGCATCCCGCTTAAGCATAAAAAACACACTTAGAGAAATTATGGCGACAAGGTTCGCCAAATACATAATGGCAGGGCCTGTAAACATCCTAACACGGCTTACATCTTCAGTAATTCGATTCATTAAATCTCCGGTACTGTTCTGTTTGTAAAATGCAGTATCCAGCATCTGATAATGGTCATAAATTTCATTTTTCTGGTCATATTCAATGTGACGACTCATCACAATGACCGTTTGCCGCATAAGAAATAAAAAAAACCCCCTAATTAATGCAAGAATCAGAATCGTTATTCCACATAGAGCCACTACTCTGCCTGTAGAACTAATATCCTGAACACTATTAATAAACTTTTGGACTAACACATCATATTCAGGAACCCTTTCTGGAGCTTTATACCCCGGTAAATCCAATTTATTCTGCACAAAATCTATTACAAAGCCAGTTACCTGCGGAGAAAGAACACCTAAATAATTGGAAAGAAAAACAAAAATCACCCCAACACTGAGCCTGTTTCTATATTTCCAGAAATATTTGTTGAGTGCACTAAGTTGTTTCAATAAAATAATTTATAGCGAAGTTAACCGAAGTCTTACTAAAAGTTTGGGTTGAAATGACTTAGACCTTATTTTTGCGCCGGAGAGCTGGCAGAGTGGTCGATTGCGGCAGTCTTGAAAACTGTTGACTGTAACAGGTCCTGGGGTTCGAATCCCTAGCTCTCCGCTGAAATCCCAATTTTATTGGGATTTTTTTATTTATGCCATATTATGCATACATATTAAAAAGTTTGAAAGATGATGGATATTATCATGGACATACGGTTAATATTAACAACAGGCTGAAGACACACAATTCAAAAAGAGTAAGAAGTACAAAATCAAGAATTTCGTTTGTCATGCATTATTTTGAAATATTTCAGACAAGGTCAGAAGCTTACCTGCAAGAGCTGTTTTTTAAATCTGCCAAGGGAAAAATTTATTTAAAAGGAAAAGGTATAATATAATGAAGTGGCAAAGTGGTCGACTGCGACAGTATTGCCCGCAGGATCCTTTGGAAAAACTGTTGACTGTAACAGGTCCTGGGGTTCTGCAAAGCATCCTGTGGAGAATCCCTAGCTCTCCGCTTTACCCTTCATAGCCTTGGCGATGAAGGGTTTTCTTATTAATACCACCTTTTGTTATTATTTTACTCTTGTACTTATAATCTCAACAACAGCATGAAAGGAACTAATGACAGAAGAACCGTAGCATTAATAATATTGCTTGCATCTGCTTTGTTCTTTATACTGGGTTTTATGTTCCCATTATTGCAAACGGGTTTTGGCTTTGGTCCTTTTACAATAAAAAAAGACCATATTTATCTTCACACTTCGTTTAATTATTTTTTTGACCAAGGAGAATTTTTTATTGGTTTATTGCTTTTACTTTTTACTATCGTATTCCCTATTCTGAAATATATTTTTCTTTTTGCAACACTCTCTGGCAGAAAATTACCCAGTCATCAATTTATAAATACTGCATTGGAAATAATTAACAAATGGTCTATGCTGGATGTATTTGTTGTTGCTGTATTAATTCTGAATATGAAATTCGATTCTGATATTATCCTTTCTAAATTAGGTAGTGGAACTACTTTATTTGCAATATCAGTAGTGTTGTTAATGACTTGCTCATTTATTGCAGGAAAACTTATCAATCAGCAAGGAAAAACAGAAAAATAATTTTAGCAGATTTTATTTTATATCTTCTAATTTCTCTTTTACCACCACAAGTTCTTTTATATCAACCTGCATCGGTAGTAACCCGATTTTTACAACCGCTTTTTTACTTCTCAACTCCATCACAATTCCTACCTGGTGGTTTTTTTTCATCTTTACTTTATCCCCGATTTTTATTTCTCCTCCTACTTCACTGAACTTCGAGTCTATTATTTTCTCCATCTTACTCACCACTTTCTTTTCATTCTTCTTAAACAACAAAGCTTCCATTTGCTTTATTACTTTGTTCTTGTTCTCTTCTTTTTTCCACTCTACCATTATCTGCTTCAGCTTCCGCTCCATATCTTTCAAATACAAAATTCGATCTACGGCTATTTTATTCTGCTCTTTATGAAGTTCGACCTGTTGCTGATGTTTTTCTTTATTTAATAATTGTTCAAGCTCTTTTTTCTGTTTTTCATTTTCCTTTATAAGCTTATATAATTCACTTTCTTTCTTTTCAATGCCTCTGAGATCTTGTTCTGTACGGTTTAATAATTTATCTAAACGAAACTGATCTTCATCTACCAACAACCTTGCTTTGTTTATTAAATTCTTATCTAACCCAATCCTTTCCGCAATAGAAAAAGTATAAGAGCTTCCGGGTTTTCCGAGTAATAATTTATACTGAGGTTGTAAATTCTGTTCGTCAAATGCCATGGCGCCATTTAAGATGCCCGTTGTTTTGCCAGCCATTATCTTCAGGTTAAGATAATGTGTTGTTACAATTCCGATGGCATGCTTTTTATTGAGCTCCTGCATAATTACTTCTGCAAAAGCACCTCCCAAATTTGGATCGCTGCCGCTACCCAGTTCATCTATAAAAAATAAAGTGCGGCCATTTGCATTTTCCATAAAGTGCTTCATATGTAACAAATGGCTACTATAGGTGCTCAGTTCAAACTCGATGCTTTGTGTATCACCAATATGTATCATCAGTTGTTTAAAAATGCCAAATTGAGAAGATGGATGTACAGGAACCAATAATCCGCTTTGTACCATCATTTGCAAAAGACCAATTGTTTTCATCGTTACCGTTTTCCCTCCTGCATTAGGACCGCTGATAACCAAAATTCTATTTGCATCATCCAGCGTTAATGTTACGGGTATAGTTGGCTTTCCTGTTCTTTGATTGTATAAAAGCAATAATGGATGATAGGCTTCTACTAAATGAACTCCTGATTTTTCTACCACAATCGGATACTCTCCTTTAATTTCTGCTGCCAGTTTTGCTTTTGCTCTTATAAAATCATATTCACCAACTATTGTGTACCAACCTGTCAATAAAGTAGCATAGACTGAAAGTCTCGCAGTAAGTTCTCGCAATATTCGATAGACTTCTTTTCGTTCATCATTTTCTAATTCATAAACTGCATTATTAAGCTCAATCGTTTCTTCCGGCTCAACAAAAGCGGTTTTGCGGCTATCACTTTCTCCATGCAAAATTCCCTTCACCGTTCTTTTTTGCTCGGCAAAAACAGCCAGCACTCTTCGTCCACTCATGAAACTTTCTTCAATCTCTGCGAGATATCCTTGCTTATTTAATTTTGAAACTATTTTATCAAACAAACGTCGAAGTTCATTTCGTTTTCGATAAAGGCTGATCCTGATATTCTTTAAATCTTCCGAAGCATTATCTTTTACCTGACTGTTTTCATCTAGCACATCATTGATTAATTCAGGTATTGCTTTTTCGTAATAAGTATTGCTAATTACCTTAAATAACCCCGAATATGCAATCTGCTTTTCGTTATCAAACCAACGAAATATGTTCTCAATAACTGCTGCCAGCTTTCTTATGTGATTAAATTCCTCTCCGCTTAACACTGCACCCGGAATAGAAAGCAATTTCAATTCCTTGGAAAGGTTTTGAACGAAATTGTTTGGAAAAGAAATACCGTTGATTACCAGTTGACGGTATTCATGACTTTGCCTTAGCTCAGTATCTACAAATTCCTTCTTTGTATGAATGCGAAGTTCGTGGGCTTTAGTAGTTGCCCATTCTGTTTCACAATAACTGGCAAGGAGTTCTCTTATCTTATTAAACTCTAATTGGATATACGCTGATTCTGGAAATAATTTCATGGGAATGACTTAATCGGACTTGTTACTTTTAATTTATGCCAAAGATAATTTTAATCCGGTTCTTTTTTGGTAACATTAGTTTGACTATTAACTTGTTAATAGTTTCTGAAAAGAAGAAGAATGCAAGTCAACTGACAAACCATAGACTGAGTAATATCGTAAATTGCGGGTAGTATTATTAAAATGACTAAATTTTTTGTAATGAAATCTATATTTTCAGCTCTTGTAGTTAGCCTTGTAACATTAGTGTCCTGTGCTCAAAAATCACCAACAACAAAAAAAATAAACACAAGCAATAACAAAATGACAACAGAAATGGAACAAACAAATTCCGGAACTACCGAAACCGCCACTTTTGCAAACGGTTGCTTTTGGTGCACCGAGGCCATATTTGAAGAATTAAACGGCGTTATCAGTGCTACTTCCGGTTATACTGCTGGTCATGTAAAAAATCCTACTTATAAAGAAGTTACTTCAGGTCAAACAGGCCATGCAGAAGCTTTGCAAATTGTTTATGATCCCAAAAAAATAAGCTTTGACGAATTGCTTGAAGTATTTTGGGAAACACATGACCCAACAACCCTTAACAGGCAAGGTGCCGATGTAGGAACACAATACAGAAGTGGAGTTTATTATCATAATCAGGAGCAAAAAGAAAAAGCAGAAAAATATAAAGCCGAGCTTGATAAAAGCGGCGCATTTGACAGGCCGATTGTTACTGAGATAACCGCCTATTCAAAGTTCTACGAAGCTGAAAATTATCACCAGCAGTATTACGAAAACAATGAAAACACCAATCCTTATTGTAGAGTTGTTATTCGTCCTAAGCTGGAAAAATTCAGAAAAGTATTTAAGGACAAATTGAAATCTTCTAACTAAGATTCAATTTACTTATCAAACTTAGTATACCTGAGTTCCAATAAATTCAACGCATTGGGTTTAAACCCAATTATATTAGTTTGTGCCAATCGCACCACTTTATCATACCAAAGTGGAACAACCGGCGCATCGTTCATCATTATCTGATCGGCTTGCTGGTAAAGTTTATAACGAATAGAATCATTGTCTTCTGTAATAGCCTTTTCAAAAGCTGCATCAAAAGCTGCGCTGCTATATCTGGTATAATTAGGAGGTGCCGGGTTCTTAGAATAAAAAACTGAAAGATAATTTTCAGCATCTGGATAATCAGCTATCCAGCTACCTCTGAAAAATGCAGCAGTGGAACTCGAAGTCATTGTGAGTAGTAATGATTTTTGCACCACATCTACCTGAACAGGAATTCCTGACTCGCCCAATTGCTTGGCAATAAAATTTGCCATATCTGCATAAATTGGAATCGTCAATAATTTTATTGGTGGCAATCCCTTTCCGTCGGGGAAACCAGCTTCTGCCAAAAGCCGTTTTGCTTTTGCAGGGTCATAATGATAACCTTTAACCACAGCCGTATCGAAGGAAGGCAACCCCATTGGAACAAAACCAGATTCTGCAGGTGTGCCTAATGAATTGCGGAGATACAAAACCATTTTTCTTCTGTCAAACCCATAGTTAACAGCCTGTCTTATTTTTTTTGAACGCATTGGAGAATTGCGAACCAATTCATTTATTGAATCAACCAATATTCCCAGATATTCAATATTCAAATAAGGATTTGTTTGCAGTACAATTTTGCCCTCCCAATCCTTTCGCAAGGTACCTTGCTTGGTTAATATTTCATCTTTAAACGAAGCTTCGATGTCATTAATAAAATCTAATTGCTTTTGCCGGAACAATAAAAACTCAGTTGCCTTACTATCATAAAAAGAAATATTTACTCCGTCAAGATATGGCAATCTATTCCCTGCACTATCTTTTTCAAAATAGGTAGGATTCTTTTTCATGATCAATGCCTGACCTTCTTCCCATGTAATAAAACGAAAAGGGCCTGTGCCAACAGGATGACGACGAAAATTGATGCCATATTTTTCGACAGCTTCTTTTGCAACGATAGAGCAATACTGCATCGATATAATTCCAAGAATGGGCAAATAGGGCCTTAAAAGTTTTAGCTGAAAGGTTGTATCATCAATTGCCTTGAAGGGTTGTATCGAATCAACCTTCCGATTAAATATCCAGGAACCAGGGCTAGCTGTTTCTTTATCTATTATCCGTGAAAGGCTGTATTCAACATCATACGCCGTTAATTTTCTTCCTTTCCCTTCGGGAAATGCAACATCATCATGAAAGAAAACATCATCTCTCAGGTGAAAAGTAAAAATCGTACGATCAGCAGAAATATCCCAGCTCTTTGCCAACGATGGAATTATGTGCAAACTGTCATCAATTTCTACCAATGTATTGTAAAACTGATGCGCCGCCCACATAGTTGACTGACTTTTTGCAAAAGCCGGATCCAATGAAGAAATACCATTGAATTCATTGTAGTGAAAAATATTTCCTTCACTTTTTTCTTTATTATAGCAGCTAGCCAATTGCACCAATACAATGCCAATGAATATTATTTTTATAAAATTAGTTTTAACGTTCATGTTTGTTATCAAGCCTTAAATTTACAGTAACAAAAATTATTATGGAGAAATACATTATCAATTCAATATACATTTCCCTTTTATTAATATTTTCTATCAGTGCTTGTGCACAGCCATTGCATCAAAAAGGAAAGTTTACAAAGCAAGATACGCTGCGTGGTAGCATAACGCCGGAAAGAGCCTGGTGGAATGTTCTATACTATAATATTAATGTAACACCAGATTATAAAACAAAAACAATTAAAGGAGAGGTTAAAATTACTTATAATATAATTAAGCAACCTGATAGCAAAATAAAAATGCAGATCGATTTACAAGAGCCTATGAAAATTGACCGGGTTTTTAGTAATGATGGGCAAACTGTGAGTGTAATGAAAACGTCAACCGGTGGCGGATCAAACCTTCATCAATTGCCAAGACAATTAAAATTTACAAGACAAGGCAATGTCTATTATATTGAAGGTGCTCCATCAAAAAATAATATTGATTCAATAACGATTGAATTTTCAGGCAAACCCCGAGCAGCAGTTAACCCGCCATGGGATGGCGGATGGATATGGGGTAAAGATGCTAAAGGCCGCCCATGGATGACAGTTGCTTGCCAAGGATTAGGCGCCAGTGTTTGGTATCCATGTAAAGATCATCAAAGTGATGAACCAGATAATGGAGCCAGTTTGAGTATTACAGTTCCAGATTCATTGGCCGCGGTGGGCAATGGAAGATTAGCATTAAAACAAAAAAATAGATACGGAACCAGCACCTGGAAATGGGAAGTAAAAAGTCCGATCAACAATTACAATATCATTCCTTACATCGGCAAGTATGTACATTGGTCGGATAGCTATATTGGGGAAACAGAAAAAAATCTTTCGCTAGATTATTGGGTGCTGGACTACAATCTCGAAAAATCTAAAAAACAATTTGGCCGGGATGTAAAACCCATGTTTAAGGCATTTGAACATTGGTTTGGCCCATACCCTTTTTATAAAGATGGATTTAAATTAGTCGAATCATCACATCTTGGTATGGAACATCAAAGTGCTGTTGCCTATGGCAATCATTTTCAGAATGGATATCTCGGCATGGATTTATCCGGCAGCGGCTGGGGATTAAAATGGGATTATATTATTATACATGAAAGCGGCCATGAATGGTTTGCTAATAATATAACGACTAATGATATTGCCGATATGTGGATACATGAAGGCTTTACTATGTACTCCGAAGTATTATTTACAGAATATCATTATGGCAAAAAAGCTGGTGATGAATATTTACAGGGTATCCGGGAAAACATCAATAATGATAAACCTTTAATTGGTCCTTATGGTGTAAACCAGGAAGGTAGCAGCGATATGTATAATAAAGGAGCCAGTCTTTTACATACAATACGGCAGATAATTAATAATGATTCAGTTTTCAAAAAAATATTAAGAGGCTTGAATAGTGAATTTTACCACAAAACAGTTGACTCAAAAGATGTGGAGACATATTTCTCTAAAATAGCTAGAATAGATTTGAGTAAAGTATTTGATCAATACTTAAGGACGATAAAAATACCAGTGTTGGAGTATAAGAAGGAAGGCAATAAAATCTCTTATCGATGGGTAAACTGCGTTAAGGATTTTGACATGCCAATTTCAATAGGTAGCGAAAGAACTTTTTGGTTATCACCAAAAACAGAATGGCAAAAGATTGATCTTCCATTAAACTATAAAATGGAAGATGTAAATAAGAACTTCTATATAACTCTAAAAGAAATTAAATAGAAGTACGACCTGTTTACTTTTAGCACCCACAACTTATCTTTACCGCATGAGCAGCATTCGCCGGCAAAGTATTATTTCATCTATTGTAATATATATTGGCTTTGCTGTCGGCTTATTGAATACTTATTTCTTTACAAGAGAAGGCACTTTTACTGAAGCTGAATACGGTCTTACTACAATTTTTATTGCTATTGCCACTTTGATGGCCTCTTTTGCAGCATTGGCAATGCCTGCCTATATTTTTAAATTTCATCCATACTATAATGACAATCTTCCGCCAGAAAAAAATGATATGATTTCCTGGGCATTGATTGTAAGCCTGATAGGCTTTGTATTGCTAATGATAGTAGGATGGTCAATGAAGAGTCTTGTTATTCAAAAATTTGGCACCAATGCACCAAAGCTGGTGAATTATTATTACTGGATCTTTCCAATGGGCTTTGGCCTCACTATTTATACTGTGCTGGAAGCTTATACATGGAGTTTGCATAAATCTGTGCTGGCAAATTTTTTTAGGGAAGTACAGTGGCGTTTATTAACAACATTGCTGATTGTGTTATACGTCACCAACGTTATTAAGGACTATGATTTGTTTATCAAATTTTTCGCTTTTACTTATCCAGGCATTGCAATTAGTTTATTTATTTATTTGATTGCTACAAAAAAAATTCATTTTACATTTAAACCAAGTAAAGTAAGCCGCAGGTTTTTAAAAAAGATTATAACGCTTTGTTCTTTCGTTTACGGAGGCACTTTGATCTTTACATTGTCACAGGTATTTGACACTATTGTTATTGCCTCTATATTAGAAAATGGTTCGGCTAAAGCAGGTATTTATGCCTTAGCAACAATTATGACCAGCATTATCCAAGCGCCTCAACGGGGAATTATTTCTGCCTCCATTTCACATTTATCAAAAGCATGGAAGGACAAGAACATGAACCTTCTTCAAAAAGTTTATCAGCGATCTTCCATCAACCAGTTGGTATTTGCTTGCGCCATTTTTTTATTAATATGGATGAATTTTGCAGATGGCATTAAAACGTTCGGTGTTAAACCAGCTTATTTAGAAGCCTCGTCCATTTTTTTTATTTTAGGAATTACAAAGATTATTGATATGGGGACAGGTGTGAATGCACAAATTATCGCCACTTCCACTTTTTGGAGATTTGAATTGCTAAGCGGTGTTATCTTATTAGGCGTAATGCTTCCACTAACTTATTTCCTTACGAAAGAATATGGATTAATCGGACCTGCAATTGCCACTGTGGTATCAATAACTATTTACAATATTATCAGGATTGTTTTCTTGTGGAGAAAGTTTAAACTTTTTCCATTCACCATTCAATCGCTTTATACATTATTACTGGCTGCCGCTTGTTATTGCATTTGCTATTTTGCATTTAGAGATGTACATGGATTTGTAGGAATAATTGGACGCAGTGCAAGTTTCGTAATTCTCTATGGATTGGGCGTTGTATACATGAAAATTTCACCTGACATAACGCCGGTTGTACAAACCATCAAAAGAAGAATGGGATTAAAATCTTAATGAGTTCCTTGTTGTGTAATCTCTTCTTTGTTCTCTATCCTGCCGCCACCAATGTAACGCTTCAGGTAATAGTTTTCGAAAAGATCATTTACCATAACACCCTTTGAAACAGAAGCATGAATGAATTTATTATGGCCAAGGTAAATGCCAACATGCGACACACCTCTTCCCGTCGTATTAAAGAAAACAAGATCACCCGGCGCTAATTCGGTAGTAGACAATTTTGTACTTACCCTGTATTGATCTCTAGAAACCCTTGGTATTGACATTCCATATAATGCAGCATATACACCAACAGTGAATCCTGAACAGTCAACGCCACTGGTAGTGTTGCCACCCGTTCTATACCGAACACCATACCACTCATCCACTGCTTCAAGCAATGATTTACTTGGCAATGATTCGACTTCAGTATTCATCAACACAGCATATTTTAATTGAACCGCTGATGCACTCTCTACTTCTGCTGCTATACTGGAAAACATTCTTTCGTATAGCTTTATTTCATCCAATCTATCTGGTACAGTAACAGCATCCATGCTTTTTTTTCTGCTTGCCGCTGAAAGTTTAGAAGAAGGTTTATATTCTTCTTTATTATTTGTATTATCTACATCAGTCTGCGGAACAACTGAAATCTCTTCAATAAATTTTGTCTTAGGAGTTGGGGTCTTAGCAGTAGCCACCTGCTTATTACTTGTAAAGTTCAGAGGTTTAAAAGTTGAACAACTGCTCAAAAAAAAGATAACTGCTACTGCTGGTAAAATCTGCTTAACCATTACGTCTTTCGTTTTAGGATGATTTCATGGGGTTTTCCAAAATATTGTCTGTCCTACACAATTCAATTCAGCACAAATACAAACAATTTCCCTTCTCTGCGAAGGCGGGCAAAAATAACGGTAAATGCCCAAAAAAAACCTCTTTCCCTAAACGAATTTTGGGACATAAAATTGCCATTACCCTAAGTGGCTGATATTAAGTAGATTGTTATTTAAATCAGCTTGAGGAAATTGAGATAAATCAACCATTGATTTGAAGCATTTTTTTCCTATTATTGAACATTAAGACAAATACACCATGCAAACTTTATTATCCCTTTTTACCATGTACATTCTGGCAACAGGTTGCCAGAGTTCCGGAAGCACTGCATTAAGCCATGATGATTCAATGGCCAAAAGACTAATTCTTGTTGACACCACACCAGTTATTCCGCCTCCAAAACCATATACTGGGCTTGAATATGAGAAGAAAGAAACCTTATCAGCTGCCAGCGGCACCAAATCAGTAATTTTTAATGCAAAAGGCACTAAGCTTTTTGCAATGAATCTGGAGGGCATGAGTGTTTACGAATTTGACCAAGCCTCTCGAAAACTTACCAAAGAGTTTAAGTTTACACCAACTAAAGGAATGGGTTGGGATTATAATAAAAGTCGCCCCATTAGCTCTTTTCAGGAAAAACCTGTAGAAGCCTGTTTTAGTCATAATGATGAAATCCTTTGGGTCTCTCTACATAATGCAGATGGCATTGTTCCAATATGGGTAAATGATTTTTCAAAAAATACTGGAGCCGTTGATGCAGAACAAAAAACAAAACCTGTTACGGTTATATATCCGGGATCTGCAAAAAAAGATTCATTCCGTGTGCCATTAATTGAAACAGGTAAAACGCCTAAAGTAATTGCTGTTACAGGTGACAGTAAGCATTTATTGGTCAGCAACTGGCATTCCAGAAATACAAGTGTGCTTGAGTTGAATAAAGATGTTTATCCGTTTGGGAAAGTAATTAGTACCGTAAAAGTTTCCGCCATCCCAAGAGGTGTAGTAGTAGATAATGAAAATAAAAAATCATACATCGCCATTATGGGGGGTGCCAGTTTGCATGTGGTGGACAACAACACTTGGCAAACAGATACTATTTTAAATGTATGGTCGAGCCCAAGACATGTGGTGATGGATACCAGCGGACATATTTTTGTTTCCTACAACAGCCTAGGAACCATTGCCTGTCTTGATGCAGCAACAGGAAAATCTTTATTTACTGCTAAAACGCATTCGCAGCCAAGAACAATTATGTTGTCGAAAAATCATAAGTTTCTTTTTGTAACCTGCTACAGCAGCGACTATGTGGATGTGTACAAAATCAATGACAATAATTTTGAGAAAGTGACATCTTTGCCATGTGGCGGCCATCCTGTTGGTGTAGATATTTATGAAGATGATGATAAACTGGAAGCCTGGGTTTGTAGTTATAGTAATGGAAAGATAAATATTTACACTTTTAAGAAAAAGCGATAAGTTTTTATATTAGAATAAATGATTTTGTGAGCTATGAAATTTTCCCATCTCCATGTACATACACAATATTCACTTCTTGATGGAGCAGCTTCAATACAAAACCTTTACAAAAAGGCGATAAAAGATGAGATGCCCGCATTGGCCATCAGCGACCATGGAAACATGTTTGGTGTTTTTGATTTTGTGGCAGAGGCTCATCGTCATAAAAATGATGATGGCACCGTAAAAGTAAAACCTGTTGTTGGCTGTGAGTTTTATGTAACCGAAACAAGACATCAAAAAACATTTACCAAAGAAATAAAAGATAAACGTTACCACCAGATATTATTGGCGAAGAATGAAGTTGGTTATAAAAATCTAATCAAGCTTACCTCTTTAGGATTTGTAGAAGGCATGTATGGTAAGTATCCAAGAATTGATAAAGAACTTATTCTTAAATATCATGAAGGATTAATTGCAACTACTTGTTGCCTCGGAGCTTCAATACCTCAAGCTATTTTAAAAAAAGGAGAAGAAGATGGCGAGAATGAATTCAAATGGTGGCTCAATATTTTTCAGGATGATTTTTATGTGGAGCTGCAACGGCATGGCATGGCAGAGCAGGACAAAGTAAATGAAGTACTCATAAAATTTGCAAAGAAGTATAAAGTTAAGATCATTGCCAGTAATGATTCACATTATGTAGAGCAGGACGATTTTAATGCCCACGACATTTTGTTATGTATCAATACCGGCGAAAAAATTAGCACTCCTGCCCTGCGGGATTTTAATGATGATGATATTAATGTAAAAGACAAACGTTTTGCTTTCCCTAACGATCAGTTTTATTTTAAAACGACGGAAGAGATGAGCAAGGTCTTTCATGATCTTCCTGAGTCCTTAGACAACACAAATGAAGTTATAGGCAAGATTGAAGTATTGAATCTTACAAGAGATATTCTGCTCCCGAATTTTCCAGTTGAAAAAAGATTTCAGATTCATACCAAAGAAGAAACAATTGAGAAATATAAAGTTTCCGCCGATTCGCTGAATCAATGGGAATATTTAAAACATATTACTTACGAAGGCGCCGCTAAACGATACACAGAACTTACTGACGAAATAAAAGAACGGCTGGAGTTTGAACTCTTCACCATCAAAATGATGGGCTTTGCCGGTTACTTTTTAATCGTTGGTGATTTTATAGATGCCGGAAGGAAAAAAGATGTTTTCATTGGGCCAGGTCGTGGATCAGCAGCAGGTTCTGTAGTTGCCTATTGTATTGGCATCACCAATATTGACCCGATCAAATACAATTTACTTTTTGAGCGATTTTTAAATCCCGATCGTAAATCTATGCCGGATATAGATACAGATTTTGATGACGAAGGGCGACAAAAAGTAATTGACTACGTTGTTGAAAAATATGGCAAGAATCAGGTAGCACAAATTATTACGTATGGTACGATGGCGGCTAAGTCAAGTATTGCCGACGTAGCAAGAGTAATGGATTTACCAATAGCAGAAAGTAGGGCATTAACAAAATTAGTTCCTGATCGTCCGGGCACAGAATTAAGAAGAGTGTTACATGCACCGATGAAAATAAAGGACGGAGAAAAATCATTGGAAGAAAAAGATGGATTGGGAAGTGATGATATGGAGAATGTAAAAAAGCTCCGTGATATTTATAAGGATACCGGCACTATGTTGAGTAAAATATTGCATGAAGCAGAACGCCTTGAAGGTTCTGTTCGTAATACCGGTATTCATGCGGCGGGTATTATCATTGCGCCAAAAGATTTGATGGAATTAATTCCGATTGCGACTTCAAAAGAATCAAACCTATGGCTTACGCAGATAGAAGGAAATGATATTGAAAATGCCGGCGTAATAAAGATGGACTTTCTGGGGTTAAAAACATTGACCATCATTAAAAATGCATTAGCACTTATTAAAGAAATTCATGGAGTGACGATTGATATAGATGCAATTCCATTGGACGATTTAAAAACGTTTGAACTCTATCAACATGCAGCTACCGTTGGCACTTTTCAATTTGAAAGTGCAGGAATGCAAAAATATTTAAAGGAACTAAAACCTGATAAATTTGGTGATCTAATTGCAATGAACGCCTTGTATCGACCGGGACCTATTGCATACATTCCAAATTATATTGATCGTAAAAATGGAAGGGAAGCAATTCAGTATGATTTGCCAGAGATGCAAGAATATTTAGAAGAAACATATGGCATCACCGTGTACCAAGAACAGGTAATGTTGCTTGCGCAAAAACTGGCAGGCTTTAGTAAAGGTGATGCGGATGTATTGCGAAAGGCAATGGGTAAGAAACAGATTGCTACGTTGAACAAAATGAAAAAACAGTTCATCGAAGGAGCAACAGAAAAATTATTACCCGTTGAAAAGTTAGAAAAAATATGGACCGATTGGGAAGCATTTGCACAATATGCCTTCAATAAATCTCACTCCACTTGTTATGCATATGTAGCCTATCAAACCGCTTACTTAAAAGCCCACTACCCTGCTGAATATATGTCGGCTGTACTCAATAACGCTGGCAGCACAGAAAAGATTACATTTTTTATGGAAGAATGTAAACGGATGGGATTAAAAGTACTCGGGCCAGATATCAATGAATCATTAAAAGGTTTTGCTGTAAACAGTAAAGGCGAAATCCGTTTCGGCCTTGGAGGATTAAAAGGTGTTGGCGACGCAGCTATAGAAAGTATAATTGAAGAAAGAAAAAAGGGCGGTGCTTACACCGACATCTTTAATTTTATAAAACGTATCAATCAACGAACCGTTAGTAAAAAAACATTGGAAACCCTTGCCTATGCCGGAGGTTTCGATTGTTTTCCTGAACTGACAAGAACACAATATTTTAATGTACCTGTCGGTGAAACTATCAATGGCTTGGAAAAGATAATTAAGTACGGACAGGTTTACGCCAATCAAAATACGAATACTGCAAACACTCTATTTGGCGACCTTCCTATCACTATGGAAATACCTCCCCCAAGAATTCCAGAATGCGAACCATGGCCATTGGTAATACAATTAAATTTTGAAAAAGAAGTTACCGGAATATTCTTAAGTGGTCATCCATTAGATAATTACAAATTCGAAATGCGGCACTACGGTGTCACTCCTATTGCCGACTTTATTGAATTCAAAGAATCCATAAATATGCAATCTAATCCCAACAGACCTTTCCGTCTTGTTGGTTTAGTAGTAGATGCACAGCACCGTGTTGCCAAGAGTGGAAATAAATATGGCAACTTTTTTATTGAAGATTATTCTGGCAAAACAGATTTCCCTTTATTCACAGAAGATTATATGCGGCTAACACCCATTCTTCAGCAAGGCAGCACTGTTTTGATTAATGGTTTTTTAAAACAACGTTATAATCAGGAAACATTTGAGTTAAAAATACAATCTGTTTCGCTGGCAGAAACCATGAAACGGGTAATGACTAAACAAGTAACTATCGAAGCACATCCGCAGGATTTAAACCCCGAGACAGTAAAGTTCATTGAGCAAAATGTAAAAGCTCATCCGGGCATGACCACTTTACGTTTTTCATTGGGCATACCAAAAGAAAAATTAAAGATCAGCCTTGTAACCATGAGCAGCGGATTTGAAATGAATGATGAAATGGTACAGTTCCTCGAAGAAAGTCCGCAGTTTGATGTACAGGTAGTTACTGCATAATATTTATACAATGTCATCATCCACCGAACCAATAAATAATCCACCATCTTTTTACGAAAAAGAATTTCCCAATCCATGGATGATGTCCAATTGGGAAAAACATAGTTTCATCAGCATCGTACAACAACTAAAACCTGAAGTCGCCATAGAAATTGGCAATGCAGATGGTGGAAGCTTACAGGTACTCAACAAACTCGTTCCAAAAGTATATGCCCTCGATCTGTATGAAGAGGTTCATCAAAAACTAAAGCCGCAATTTCCAAACATTGAATTCCATACTGGCGATTCAAAACAAATACTTCCGGCTCTTTTAAAATCAATAAAGGAGAAAAATGAAAAGCTCGGTCTTGTTCTCATTGACGGCGACCACACAACCGAAGGTGTAAAAGCAGATATTAATATAGTGCTGGAGAATTATATTCCTGTCACCACACTCATTATTTTATTCCACGATAGTTTTAATCCAGAATGCAGGCAAGGAATTGTAGAAGCCAATTGGCAGGCTTGTCCTTACGTTCATTTTATAGATGTTGATTATCTGCCCGGCACTTATGTTGATGATATACAAAATGGCAAACTGCAAAAAAATACCATGTGGGGCGGACTTTCTCTCGCCATACTGCAACCACAAAAAAGAGAACATCAGCTGCAAGTAAAACAAACTGCAAAAGAGCTTTACGACCAGGCTTTCAAAGGCTCATTTTATAATACACTGCGGTACAGACTCAGGAAAATGTTCCCCAGAAAACAATAGGTACAAACTGTTAAAATAAAACCACATTTTCGCCATTTTAGCATATTTGTAAGCTATCTGACACCTGTAGCTGACAAGTTTTACACAAATCCACGACAGAGCTGCATAATCAATGGAATGGGCTTAAATTTGTCCTCCTCTAAGAAGAAAAAGTATTCAATAAAAAATAAAAGTAATAACAATGGCAAAAGAGTTTAACGACGCAAATTTTCAAACAGATGTATTGGCATCAGATAAATTAACAATAGTGGATTTCTGGGCAGAGTGGTGTGGACCATGCCGTGCAATCGGACCAGTAATTGAAGAACTGAGCAAAGAGTATGATGGCAAAGTAAATGTGGGCAAACTGAATGTTGACAACAACCCGCAGGTATCTATGAACTATGGTATCACTTCCATCCCTGCTATTCTTTTCATCAAAGGTGGCGAAGTGGTTGATAAATTAGTAGGTGCACAACCCAAAGGAAATTTTGTAAAAAAGATTGAAGCACATATTTAAGTAAAAGAAATTACAAATAATAAATCCCAAATTCCAGTTAAGGAGTTTGGGATTTTTCTTTGTCCATCGTAGCCTTGGCGAAGGTGGTTTTGTTACCCAGCTACATTGCTACTATCATCGTCTGTTGTGTCACTCACTGCATCGTTCGGTAATTCTACTCAGCATTTTACTAATCTCACTCCCTGTCCCGTAGGGACATTTTATCGGTAACACCACAAACCGAAAACGAGGCAATGTTCCGTAGGAACGTTTTGTACAAGAGACTAATTTTAATCTTATTTTGAAGGGCACATCTTATATCATAAATTTATGTGTCGTACGTTACCAGTTTGCCTTCAAAAATAAAAGACAATGGTTTTTAAGAATTATCTAAATGGACTTTCTGACCAATTAGATACAAAATTTAAGTCACACCTAAGACCTGATTTGAATTCAGCGGACAAGGGCGAACTATGTGAACTCTTTACAAAAGATTTTTTAAATAACTACATCGACAATCATTACAAGATATTTCGAGGAGGTAATGTTGTAAATATTTTGGGAGAGCAATCGCCTCAATTGGATATTATATTAACCAGCAGGAATACTCTGAAAATATTTGATGACAAAGGGCTTTACCCAATTGAAACGTTAGTAGGAGTTTTCAGCGTTACATCAAACTTAACTCTTAAAAAGTTTAAAGAAGATCTTTCAGTCTTGACAAAAATCCCAAAAAGAGGTTTCTGCTTTCATATGGAGAAGTATTTCGGTGATAAGTTTAGAGAGGAAACCCATAAGGTCTGGGAAAATGCAATTCCCTTTTCATGTGTCTTTGGATTTACAGGAGATTTAACTGAAAAATGGATGGATGAATTAAATAGTCATCTTGCGGCCGCTGTAAATAAATCCTTGTGTCCAACAATAATTATGGTCAATAAAAAAGGGATGTTTGAAAAATTCATTAGAAAAGATTCAAATGGTGACATAGTTCACTATTATGAGTTTGTCCCTTTAGCATCACCAGACTTTCAAGGATATGCCTTCTCCAAAATTTTATTAGGCTTGTACAATCTAAGTGCAGAGCAAAATTATAGGCGACCTGATTATGGAAATTATTTTAAAGCCGACTATTAAAGATTGCAAAAGCATAACAAAAAGTTGTTTCCCAGCAATGTCTCCCGAAGGGGACGTTGCGTTCCTAAATTATCAAGCAGATCAACATAGCAAAGAAAAATATTCGGCTTCCAGAGTCAAGAATTTGGAAAGAAGGGATTTGCTGCTGTATATTTATGTGTTGGAAGATTGCTACACTAGCTATGCATTCACAACTTAACCTAACCAAAATTTTTCTATGAAACAGTTCCTCATCTTATTCTTCACATTGCTGTCATTAAACATATTTGCACAGAAATCTAAAAAGTCAGGCAAAATTTCTATCGGTTACAGTTTTTCTCCAGATTATAGTTTCAGAACACTTAAAAATGGAGATGGCAATAGTTCTACTGACCTTGTAATAAAAAACAGAAACGATATTGAAAAAGCAAAGTTTGGATACACAACTGGAGTTAATGTAACCTTTAGCTTTTCCGAATTTCTTGGTTTCGAAACCGGAGTTCAGTATTCAAACAAAGGATATAAAACGATGGAACAAGACTTAACCTACATTCCACCAAATCCCGATTTACCTAACAAAGCAACATTTACCTATTCATATCAATACATTGGCATTCCTTTAAAAGCAAAGTTTGTGTCCGGCAAAAACAAGACTCGATTTTTTTCCACCGCTGGATTCATGACAAACTTTTTATTGAACGTAAAGCAGTCAGTAGTCTATAAATACTCCGACGGAAAAACAGAGAAAGAAAATCAATCCTCAACTTCTGGTTTCAATAAAGTTGAGCTTTCGCCATTAGTAAGTTTTGGCATTGACCATAAGTTGACAGACAAAATACATTTATCAGCAGAACCGACTTTTAGATTTGGACTAACCAAAACCAAAGATGCTCCTGTGCAAGAAAAACTTTGGAATGCAGGGTTAGTTTTCGGAGTATCGTTTGACTTAAAATAACAATCAGAAAAAATTTGGCGTCGTATATTTTTTTCCCAGCAATGTCTCCCGAAGGGGACGTTGCGTTCTTTCTCAACTTTATCATTGTAGAAGGCCATACGATAAGCTCAACAACTCATAAATCTCCCGCAGCAATGCATTAAAAATTCCAAACAAAGCACAAATTCAGCCTAACACATTCAAAATCACTCAAAACAAACGAGTTGGTCGCCTTAGCAAACGACCGTGGCGGCTTAGCAAACGACTGTGTACCGGAAGCAATGGCATACGAACCGGAAGCAATGTCATGCGGCGGCTTAGCAATTCACAAATGCGGTAAAGCAATTAACATGTTCGGCGTAGCAATACACAAGTGTGGTATAGCAATTAACAAATTCAGTAAAGCAAACGACCTTGTCAGCTTAGCAAACGACAACTATCGCAAAACAATAGACCAAGACGATCGCTAATGTATTCGCAATACTAAAAAAATCTCATCCCCAATAACCAAATCCTTTTCCTCCGTTCTCACCCGCAACAACTGCCCATTCACCAACACATCAACAACATAACAACTGCCGAAAAAATAAACAGCCTGCACAATGCCTTTTACCGTATTACTACCTTCAATCACAATACTAAATTGCTCTGGCCGTACAATTAATTGCTCTTTATCATTAGCGTTTGGGAAAAACTGTTTTGCATTTGCTGCATTCAGCAGATTGTATTCTCCAAACAGGCCTGCGCAATATTCATTAATAGGTTCGTTATATATTTTTTGTGGAGAGCCTTGCTGTACTATCACTCCTTCTTTCAACACATAAATAGAATCAGCCCAGGAGAGTGTATCTGCCGCATCATGCGATACCAATATGCAACTGGTGTTCAACTGAGTGCCAATATCCAGCAACACCGATTTAATAATGTTCTTATGTATAGCATCAAGATTAGAGAAAGGTTCATCCAGCAATAATAATTTGGGAGAAGTAGTTAACAGCCTTGCAAGCACAATTCGTTGCCTTTCGCCGCCGGATAGCTGATCGGTTTTTCTTTTTAATAAATGTTCTATCCTGCAGATGCGGTAAATATTATTGGCGGCTTCTTGAGTCAGCAGGTTTTTACTTTCCAGTTCTTCTTCTACCCTGTAGTTATTTCTTAATTCAAAATGCTGGCTCAGGTAGGCGATCTGCGGATGGCCGGGAATTAATCTCTCCAACGGACCAAGAACTCTTTTGCCATCATAGTAAATGTTGCCTTCATCAAGTTGGGCAAGGCCGCCAATCATTTTCAGCAGAGTCGTTTTGCCCGAACCTGTTTCTCCTGCAATGGCAATCTTCTCCAACGGTTGTTGAGAGAAATTGATATCCTTAACTGTAAAGTTTTCCTTTTCTTTTTTGCCTGCACCAACTACTTCTAATAAAACCATGCCCGAAAATAAATCATACGATTGATAAGCAAGGTTAGAATTGGATAGATTTATTCCCCTTCAAATCTGTCTTTTAAAAACAAACTGTACTTAAAAAGTCTGAAGTAATTGCGGTTTAGGTCAGTTTGTAACCTTGCTGGGGATGGTTTTGCATTTTCTGAGCTCTTTTTTACATATACATCATCACTTGAGGCTGCTACCAGATAATATTCTTCTGCTAAAGAATGACTTTGTAAATCATAAATACGAATTTTCTTTATAATTAATCCTGCTTCAAAAGTCTCTTCCGTCGAAATTTCCGGAGCTATATAGTTTAAACAATCTACTACTACCAGGTATTTTCGTTTCAAAAATTCTGCAAACATATTTTCATAAGATATTTTCGGATATTCATAGATGGTGTCATTTGACATCAACATTAGGTTGACATGATTGTGACGATATGTAGTTTGTTTTAATTGCCTGGTAAAATCCTCTTTGAAATCAGTATCATATCCTCCCAATTCATCATCTTTTTCAAGGTAGATTAGGAAAAAATTGTTCAAATCAAAAGCAGCAAACTTTGACTTGATTTTTTCTTTTTCAGTGCCAAGGCTTTTAATCTGGACTATCAAACCAGGGTCAGTAATAGTTTCAAGCCCTTGCTTTTCATCTTGGTCTTTTAAAGAACCAAGTACTGAATCAATAAAATTCTTTCTTAACAGAAGTTCTGGCTTTCTGGTATCAAAATAGGCAGCGATCTCTTTATCTTCAGCTGCATCTTTTTCTTTCCAATTTTGATTGGATGAGTTGCAATTAGTAAAAAATAAAATAGAAATACAGCAACTAACTAAGACGCTAATGTTGATAAAGCAAAAAGGGTTTTTCATACTATAACGTTGGAAAGAGGTACAAACGAAAAATTATCCTAACAATACTATGGCTAAACGATTCTCATGCTAATGTTTAAGTTCTGCCACATCTTCCGGATTATGTTTGTGCCTGAAGAAGATGGCAAATAAAATGGCGACCACCAATGCGTAAGCTGCAAATGCAAGCCAGGTGTCCTGCCAGATTCTATCGCCGCCAGCGGTGGTAAAGTATTTATCAATTACATAACCACTTATAATGCTACCGAGGAATGCACCAACGCCGTTGGTCATCATCATAAACAATCCCTGTGCACTGGAACGGATGGATTGATCAGTTGTAGTTTCTACAAACAGCGAACCGGATATATTGAAGAAGTCGAATGCAAGACCATACACAATGCAAGAAAGAATGATCATCCACAAACCATCAGCAGGATTACCATAAGCAAACAAGCCAAACCGCAGCACCCATGCTATCATGGAGAACAGCATTACCTTTTTAATTCCAAACCTTTTCAGGAAAAATGGAATGGCAAGAATGAAAACCGTTTCTGAAACTTGAGAGATAGATAAAATAATAGTTGAATATTTTACAACGAATGAATCGGGTCCGTATTCTGGTATCTTTCTGAAATCGTCGAGGAATGTGTCGCCATACATATTGGTAAGCTGCAATGCCGCACCAAGGAACATGGAGAAAATAAAGAAGGCTGCCATTTTGTAATTGGCAAAAAGTTTAAATGCCTTCAGACCTAATTGTTCAACAAGAGAAGTTCCTTTTGAAATTGATTTTGGCGGCGGACATTTGGGCAAGGTGAATGAATAGATGCCTAATAGTATAGCAGCAACTCCTCCAATAATAAATTGATCGGTAGTAGCCTTACTGCCTGATAAATTGGTAACCCACATGGCAACTATAAAACCAATGGTTCCCCAAACCCTGATCGGAGGGAAAACTTTAACTACATCATAGTTCTCTCGTTTAAGTATTGTATAGGAAATAGAATTAGACAACGAAATGGTAGGCATGTAACACAGCATGGCTGCGAAAATTATATAATACAAGCCATCGGCATCTTTTGCCTGTGGAACAAAGAAAAGAGCTACTCCATATAAGATATGCAAAACACCATATAGCCGTTCCGCATTGATCCATTTATCAGCAATGATACCTGTAAGTGCAGGCATAATGATAGATGCTAAAGCAAGGGTAGAAAAGATGGCACCAATCTGTGCTCCGGTACCCATATTATTTGAAAAGAAGTAAGTGCCAAATGTAATAAGCCATGCACCCCATACAAAGAATTGTAAAAAACTGACAATGGTAAGCCGTTGTTTGCTGTTCATGAGCCTTTTTTAAGAGTAGTAAGAATATAAGAATGGAAGATAAGGATTTTAGTCTTTTGAACCACAGAGACACAAAGACACAGAGGCTTATTTTTCAGATATTGCTTCGAATCTTTCCTCTCCCTGTTCCTTTGTGCCACCGTGCCTCCGTGGTTCAAAAAAATCCCTCACAGAATCGTAACTTTACACCCTATTAATTGTTATAGAATTATGGTGAATACAGATATTGCTCCCGAGCTTAAATTGATAGCCGAAAAAGTAAAAACAGGACAACGAATAACGGACGAAGAAGGCTTATTCCTTTTTGAAAAAGCCAGTCTGGGATTTGTAGGCAGCCTTGCCAACGAAGTACGGATAAGGAAGAATGGTGACAAGGTCTACTTCAACCGAAACTTTCATATAGAGCCGACGAATGTATGTGTGTTCAGTTGCAATTTTTGTTCGTACAGTAAACTATATGCAAAAAGAGACGAAGGCTGGGAAATGAGTATTGAGCAGATGCTGCACATTGTAAAGAAATACGACGGACAACCCATTACTGAAGTGCATATCGTTGGCGGTGTGCATCCCAAAATGGATTTACAATTCTTTGCCGATTTATTGAAAGCCATCAAAGCACATCGTCCTGAACTTCATATCAAAGCATTTACGGCAGTGGAATATGATTATATGTTTCGCAAAGCAAAAGTGAGTGTAGAAGAAGGATTGAAATTTTTAATCGCTGCCGGATTAGATAGCATACCTGGCGGTGGTGCAGAAATTTTTGATGAAGAACTGAGAGAAAAAATTTGTGCTGATAAAGTGGATGCAAAAGGTTGGTTGCTGATACATGAAACAGCACATAAACTTGGATTGCATTCCAATGCCACGATGTTGTTTGGTCATGTAGAAAATTATGCGCATCGGATTGATCATATGAAAAGGCTGAGAGATTTGCAGGATCAAACTAATGGATTCAATACATTCATTCCACTTAAATTCCGCAACAAGGATAATGACATGAGCAATGTACCTGAAAGCAGTGTGGTGGAAGACATGAAGACTTATGCTATTGCAAGAATTTACTTAGACAACTTTCCACACTTAAAAGCTTATTGGCCGATGTTGGGCAGACAGAATGCACAGCTCTCTCTTTCTTTTGGTGTAGATGATATGGACGGAACGATTGATGACACCACAAAAATTTACAGCATGGCAGGTTCAGAAGAACAAACTCCTTCTATGACAACGGAAGAATTAGTGACATTAATTAAGCAGGCAAAAAGAGAGCCGGTGGAAAGAGATACGTTGTATAATGTGGTAAAGAATTATTCAAATGAATTAAGTGCAGAACTGAATTAATATTTTATGGCAGAAGACTTAGCAATCATAACCGGAAACAAGGCAGAACAATATCTATCATTAATTCCACAGATAAAAGGATTGCTGGAAGGTGAAGACGATCTGGTAGCTAACATGGCGAATGTTGTGGCTGCACTCAAAGAACAGTTCGGCTGGTTCTGGGTTGGGTTTTATGTAGTAAAGCAAAACGAGTTAGTACTTGCTCCTTTCCAAGGACCTGTTGCCTGTACCAGAATAAAAAAAGGCAGAGGTGTATGCGGTACCAGTTGGGCAGAGGCAAAGACCTTGATCGTTCCGGATGTAGAAAAATTCCCTGGTCATATTGCCTGCAGCAGTTTATCAAAATCTGAAATAGTAGTTCCGGTAATCCGCAACAATGAAGTAGTGGCTGTGCTTGATGTTGATGCCAGTGAATACGACCAGTTTGATACAACCGATCAGCAATATCTGGAAGAAATAGTAACCCTCGTTAATTTCTGATGCAAACTCTCTCCATAATTGTTACAGGGAAAGTACAAGGCGTTTGGTTTCGTCAATCTACCAAAGAAAGAGCTTTGGAGCTTGACATCATCGGTGAAGTAAGCAATCAACCTGACGGAACGGTTAAGATTATTGCCACCGGAACGAAAGAACAACTTTCGCTTTTTACGGAATGGTGTAAACAAGGCCCGCCAAAAGCCAAGGTAACAAACCTCGATATCAAAGAACTTCCGGTGCAATCTTTCAAATCATTTACGATTGAACGATATTGAACCCTCTCTTCTTTTAGTGAGTCAGGTGTAGGAAACTGATATACAACACTGCAGCATGGCAGATGAACAATAACAACTTGCTCAGGAATACTGATTTCTTAAAATGTCTTTTAATTTTTTTCAACCTGTTTTGGTGAAAGTGATGTATATGTGCCAATTCATCCCAAGCAGGTACATGTGAGTGAGATTTCTCTATTGGCATATGCGACTTGGCACTCGTTGGGGACTGGGTAGATTTGGCAGTAGCATCATGAGCCACAGCTTTTGAAGTCTGCTCAACGTTATTTACTTTTTCAGCTTTATTTGCTTTTGCAAAACTGTTAGTTGTACCTGCGATAACGAAGGCAAGTATCAGGGCGGCGATGTTGAAATATTGTCTCATATAATTTGTTTTAATACCCAAATTTTTATGAAACAGCACCCCGAAAACAAGGTAGGAAATGCGTAAAAATGGAAGAGAGAGTATCTACTCGTAAAAGGTATTAACAGCTGCGTGGATATGCCTATTGCCAAAACATCCGTACTAATACTTTATTGAAAGAGTATCTACGGGGGTTTGAGGCTGAACATCATGGTTTCGAAGTTTGGAATTAGAGACGATGCGTACAAGTACGTATTCTTGAGAGTATCTACGCAATATGGGTTACAGGCCTTTGAAAGTTGGAAAGAGGGATTTACTTTAGGTGAAGAATTTAATCCTGCCTGGTGAGAGCTACAAGCCATTTATTATTTCACCACAAAAACTAACAAACATGATAACTATTTTTAGAAAACACCTACTAAGTGTTATAGCTTTTTTCAGTTTACTAATTATGCATTCATGCAACAACGATGATAAAAAAGCAAAAGATCCTGATGAAGTACAAAGCGCTGATGCAATAAGTGATGAAACTTATGTTATGAAATTTAAGTCCACTGATATTGAAGCAATTTTTAATTATGGGACAGGTAATAAAGTAAAACAATTGATTTTTACATGGAAAATATATAAAAAGAAATATGCTTTAGAAGTTTATGGGGCAGATGAAAAAGGCAAATCCTTAACTAATGACTACTCTTTAGAGATTGTACAACCTCCTAGCCCAACTAAAAACCCTTATAAATTGAAACGTAATCCACAAGAAATAACTAGAGGAGATATTAAAAACTTTTTGGGGTTAGCAAGAGGCACACCAGATACTATACCGAATGGAAGTTTTAAGGACATGTACTTTAGAGCTGGCTTAGATCAGGACCCTAAACATCCTGGCAAAAATTTAATGTTTTTATTTTATGCTGACGACTTAACCAAGTTAGGTGCTGCAGTTGCAGGAGCAGGCGTTACAAAACCTTCTCCACCAGCTCTTCCTTGTGATACTTCATGTGATGATTAATCATTCAATAAACTGTCAGAGATTACTCCAATTTGTAGTCTCTGACTTTAAATAACTAAAATGGCAAATCAACTTTTATTACCACCCCAGAAATTTAACTACAAGGAAATTACAGATCAGTTTCCTACTACAGGTAATCCAAAGAAGAAAGTGTTTTTTCAAGCAGAGTTACGATCTCTTGCAAATGGAAATGCAACATTTGGAATTGTTGCATATGCATCCTGGAATTACAAAGGGAAGTGGGAAGTATCTTCAAAACCTGTTAAAGGGGTTGATGTTGGAACTGCAACGCCTATTCCTTTTATCCCTCCTGTTGCATTTGCAAATAATGAAGTGGTGGTATCATTCAAACTTAAAAAGAAAAAAAATAAAAATAGGCAATGGAATAGATTTGAGAAGTTGGCTTGCAAATTAGTAAAGGACCAGAAGAGTCTGGATAAAGCTACACTGCTATTTGAAACCAGTATCTTTAAAAATCCGCATTTAGAATATAATGTAACACTGGAAGTAAACGGAACTACACTTTCAGTTGCTACCAAACCTTGTCCACCAGCTTCACCAGAATCTTAAGCTATGTTGAGAGTAATATATGATTGGTCAGAAGTATGGGCTTTGTTAATTCCTCTGTTTTACATTTACAAAGCAAAGAAAACTCCGGTTTATCTGAAACCCGTAAAAGTTTTCGTGTGGGTTTCATTGATTCTTAATCTGGCTCAAATGATAATCTGGTATCGTTTAAAATTACATCTTCCTGAATTCCCAGCCATACTACAAAGCAACACTTTCATATATAATTTATTATCCGCTACCCGACTTATAACTTTTAGTCTGTTTTTTATTTTGTTAGGCCAGCACTTTATGCCAAGGATAAAAAAAATAATCCCTTTTGGATTTCTCTTATTCATGATCATCAATTTTATTTTCTACGAACAGTTTTTTTCTGTCGCAATCAGTAGTAGGATATTGGCAACTGAAGCTGCCTTATTACTCTTTTACTGTATCCAATATTTCATTTTCCAATTAATAGAATCTAATTCTATATCACTTCCAAAACAAAAGGGTTTCTGGGTAGTAATCGGACTAAGTATTTATGTTGCTGTAAACTTTTTCATATTTCTTTTTTATGAATATTTAACTGACTCTGCCAAAACTTTTGCGGTAGATATGTGGGACGTCCATAATGCAGTACATATTATTTTATGCATTTTTATTGCCATACAATTCAATCAGAAAAATGACAAGTGATATTAAATACCTGGTTATAATTGGCATTGCGGTAATGTTACTGATGGTGATCAGTATTCTATTTGCAGTTATCATTAACCAGCGAAAAAAGAATCAGCATCGGACAGCAATGGAAAAGCTTCGTGAACAACAGCAAAATCAATTAATTGAAGCTGCGGTACGAAGCGAAGAACAGGAACGGCATCGTATTGCTGAAACCTTACATGATGAAGTAGGCGCCATTCTCTCCTCCGCCAAACTACATTTACTAGGCATAAAAGCCGATGTGCTGGATGATAGAGACCAAAAGCTCCATGAAAAAGGGAGAGAATTATTGAATGATGTAATACAAAAAGTAAGGGGCATTTCCCATAACCTTCATTCCAATATCCTGAAAGAGTTTGGTCTGAATGAAGCTATCCGTCATTTTGTAAGAAAAGTAACAGAAGGATCTATTCTTAATGCCAGTACCAATCTGGATGATAATTATGCTACAGAAAATTCCGAAAACGATATCAGTATGTACCGTATGGTACAGGAACTGATCAACAATACATTGAAATATGCTAATGCTACAGAATTCCTGATCAGCTCGGTGCTAACGGGCAACGAACTTGATCTTGTTATTTTCCATAATGGAGATGGCCTTACCCAAGTACAGTTTGAAGAACTTCGCTACCAAAAAGAAGGATTAGGTTTGAAAAATATTCAGAACAGGATTATATTGCTGAAAGGTTCCATTTATTTCACCGGTGGCGATGAGGGTTATCGAATCAATATTCATGTACCGGTTAAATCAAATCAATAATGAGTACAATAAAAATAGCAATTGCAGACGATTATAAAATTTATCGGGACGGTTTAAAAGTAGGCTTATCTCCAGACGATAATCTGGAAGTCATATTTGAAGCTGACAACGGTGAAGATTTGATGAAAGGGCTGGAAACAATTACTCCAGATGTTATTATCATGGATTTGAAAATGCCCATTATGGATGGCATGGAAGCTACCAAAGAAGTACGCAAAAAATATCCTTCAATAAAAGTATTGGTTGTAACCATGTATGATGATGATAAGTTTATCATTCACCTCATGGAAAACGGAGCCAATGGTTATTTGTTGAAAAATACAGAGCCGGATGAAATAAGAAAGTCCATCTACTCAGTGCATGAAAATGGATATTATTTTAATGATGTAGTAAATAAAGCCTTGCTGAAGAAATTGGTACTGAAAAATAATTTGAAACCTTCCTTCAACCAGAATGTGGAACTAACAGAGAGAGAGATGGAAGTCTTGAAACTTATCTGCGAAGAAAAAACGGCTGCTGAAATTGCTAAAGAAATATTTCTAAGTCCTCGTTCTGTAGAAGGTATTCGCCAGCGACTGATTGAAAAAGTTGGCGTTCGCAATACTGCCGGACTGGTAATGTTTGCTGTAAAAAATAATATGGTTGATTAATCTTTATTTAAGGTTGTCGAGCATATCTTTTGTCATTGAGGCTAAATCATATTCTTCTTTCCAGCCCCAATCTTTTCTTGCTACAGTATCATCAATACTTTGCGGCCATCCATTTGCAATTTCCTGACGGTAATCTGGTTTATACGAAATAGAAAAATCAGGGATGTGTTTTTTTATTTCTGCTGCAATTTCTTTCGGAGAAAAACTCATGCCTGCTACATTATAAGAGGTACGGATAGAAATTTTTTCCGCAGGAGCTTCCATCAATTCAATAGTTGCTTTAATAGCATCAGGCATATACATCATTGGTAAATAAGTATCCTCTTTTAAAAAGCATTCGTATTTTTTTTCTTCCAGTGCTTCCAGATAAATTTCAACAGCATAGTCAGTAGTTCCGCCACCGGGTGCAGATTTGTAAGAAATCAAACCGGGATATCGCAAACTTCTTACATCTACTCCAAACCGATGATGATAATAATTGCACCAGAATTCTCCGGCATATTTGCTAATGCCATATACCGTTGCAGGTTCTATAATTGTTTGTTGCGGACAATTTTGCTTTGGAGATGTTGGGCCGAATACTGCTATTGAAGATGGCCAGTACACTTTATGAATTTGTTCTTCTCTGGCAATATCCAAAACGTTCAACAAACCCTGCATATTCAAGTTCCAGGCAAGACCCGGGTTTTTTTCGCCAGTGGCAGAAAGTATAGCAGCCAGTAAATATATCTGTGTAATATTTTGTCGGATTACCTGCACATGTAGCATTTCCTTATTCATTACATCCAATGAAACATAAGGACCGGTTCCTTCCAATAATGGATTTTGCTCCCGTAAATCGGAAGCAACCACATTGGCATTGCCATATATTTTTCTTAAAGCCAGCGTTAGCTCTACTCCTATTTGACCTGATGCACCGATGACGAGTATTTTATCTTTTATCATAACTTGAATTAAAGGCACAAGATACTGATATCAAGGCACAAGAAACAAGGCACAAGGTACAAGAGGCAGCAGTAAACTTTGGGCAAAACTGGAATATCAAAGTGTATTAATTGTTCCTTGTTTTCTTGCTCCTTGTGCCTTGTTTCTTCTCTCTTATCTTTGCTACATGGAAAAATTTCTTACCGATCTATTTGAAAATCAAAAATACAACCCGGATAATTTCTTTCTGATGGCTGGGCCTTGTGTGGTAGAAGGTAGGGACCTCGTAAATGAAGTGGCTGAAAAAGTTTCCGGCATTTGTAAAAAACTGGAGATCCCATACATTTTCAAAGCATCGTATAAAAAAGGAAACCGCACCAGCGGAAGTTCTTTTACCGGCATTGGTGATGAGATTGCATTAAAAATGTTGAAAAATGTTGGCAGCACTTTTTCCTTGCCTGTGGTAACAGATATTCATTCTGTAGAAGAAGCAAGATTAGCTGCTGGATATGCTGATGTTTTACAAATTCCTGCTTTCTTATGCCGCCAAACCGAGTTATTAATTGCCGCTGCTGAAACAGGAAAGATTGTTAACGTAAAAAAAGGGCAATTTGTAAGTGGCGAAGCCATGGGTTTTGCTGTAGATAAAATTAAGAATGCAGGCAATAACAAAGTAATGCTGACAGAAAGAGGAACCACATTTGGTTATCAGGATCTGGTAGTTGATTATAGAAATATACCTGCAATGAAAGCACATAATGTTCCTGTAATAATGGATGTAACACATTCATTGCAACAACCCAATCAAACATCTGGTGTAACGGGCGGTAATCCACAACTAATTGGAACAATTGCAAAAGCTGCCATTGCAGCTGGTGCAGATGGATTATTTATTGAAACACATCCAAATCCTGCTGTTGCTAAAAGTGATGGCGCCAATATGTTGCAATTAGATTTATTGGAAGAGTTATTGACGCAATTGGTGAAGTTGAGGAAGGCAGTAATTTAATTTGAAAGCTAACACTCATTTATAACTTCAATATCTAAGCATTGTCATTTGCACAATTTTATATTTGAAAGCAAAATTTTCTGTGCAAAGAGTGGCGTATATTTATGTGTTGACTGCCATTTAACAGTTGCCTAATTTTTTGACATTTCCCATGATACAGAAATTCCTCATACTCTTCATAATAATCACGACGGGCTTGTGTTGTACAATTACAACCCGAAGAGTTATTAAGCAAGCTGAATTCACTAACTTAAAAAAACAACAATTGGGCAGCACGGAATACAGTATTCGCATCCCAAACGACATGTTAATTGATGAAGCTCGAGGAAAAGAAGGTCAACATGGTTTTGGTATATATTTAAAAGATACCGCTAAACAGCTTTATGGCAGGAATGGATTTATTGAAATTGAGCCTGGCAGACCAATTGGAGGAAACGAAGATGATGACAATGATGAGTATGTAGAAACCGTTTCCTCAACAATGCTTAATAAAACTGTCCAGTGGAAAATCAGAAAAATGACTGACGGTGGATATAAAGGATATTATTACGCAGCAGCACAAAAAGGTAAATTATCATTTACAGCACAAGCTCCTACAAAATCTGGCTTAGACTCAATGATAACAATAGTGTCTACCCTTCATTCGCAATAAATGGCGGCCAACATGAAATTTGGCGGTATGGCGACTTTACGAATCTTCCCAGCAATGTCTCGCTTTGCGGACGTTCTGAATGACCCCATTAAAATTAACAGCCATTTTCTTTATATTTAATCTTAGTTTATTAATCATAAAATTATAAAGCGAAACGCAACGTCCCCTTCGGGAGACATTGCTGGGAAATAGCGATAATTTTAAAACAACGACTATAATATGAAAAAACATCTTCTTCTCTTTTGCTTTACTTTTATTATTGGACAAGTTTTTTCACAGGTAAGCGAAAATAAAATCAAAGTTTACTTATTGGGTACATTTCATTTCTCACAGACTGATTCTTCGTACCAAGTAATGGACGAAAAGCACCAAAAAAGTATTAATGAACTAAACGATATTATAGTAGGATTGAACCCTAACAAAATATTTATTGAAAGAATGCCGGATTTTGAAAAGGAAAACAAAATGGACAGCTTATATACAGCTTATTTCAACAGAGAAAAGGAAACTAATAACCCAAATGAAATATGGCAGGTAGCATTTAAAACTGCAAAGCGACTTGGACATAAAAAATTATATCAGTGCGACCATCCCGGAAATTACGGTAGCCTATATGCTGAAATAGAAGAATATGCAAAAGAGCATAACCAAATGAATATCCTTGAATATGATGCAAAAGGAGTTACTAAACCAAAAACAAATACCCTAAACAGGGATTCCCTGATGCAATCTATGACGCTTTTGGATTTTATTAAATGGCTAAACAGCAAAGAAGTACAATCGACCGCCCATGCTCATTATGTAAACGTCTTTCCGCAAATAGGTCATACAGACGTTTACGATTACAAAAAAAATTATCTTTTGGGAACGAAATTGACAGCTGATTGGTACAGACGAAATATTTATACCTATTCAAAAATGATTAACCAACTAGACTATAGCGAAAAAGCAATTTTCTTACTTATTGGGAATGACCATATCCCAATTATACGACACTTATTTGAGAGTAATCCATATTTTGAAGTAATGGATGTTGAGAAATGGCTTGGCAAGATGGAATAAAGAAACAAAAAAAACTATCGCTAACATTGGATCTTATGAAAGTTGTGCTTGACATTGCAAAATCAACTATTTGCAAATTCCAGCTTCAGTTCAGTCAGTCGAATAACTATTTCTTCCCAGCAATGTCTCGCTTTGCGGACGTTTCGTATGACCTCATTAAAATTAACAGCCATTTTCTTTTTATTTAATTTTAGTTTATTAATCATAAAGTTATAAACCGAAACGCAACGTCCCCTTCGGGAGATATTACTGGGAAATAAACAAAAAAAGGATTCCGCTTTCACAGAATCCTTTCAATTATTTTTAATTGCTGCTAATTATCGCAAGTCAACCACTTCTACTCCCGGATATTTATTTTTATCAAACGTAAACATAGCATCTGCTAGTGCGGCATTTGTTTTCATTGTGGTAACAGTGTAGAGATATCTGTTGCCTGCATTTTCTAAAACTTTTGTGCTGTAAATTGTTTTTGCAGCTTTATCTACCTGCACATATACTTTATGAAAAGGCTTGCTTTTATCTTTTGGAGTTAATTCTATTTCCTGAACTGTTTTTGATCCAACTTTTTTCTCGCCGTTTAATACATAGCGAAAATCATTGTCGTAAAAATTGGTGAATAATTTCTGTGGAGTAATCATTCCGCTGGAAGCATCAAGATTACTGACCGTTACTTCGTTAACTGATTTATCATAGTTCCAAACGGTGGTTCCGTTGCAAAATATTTCCTGACCGCTGAAATTCACTTTATACTTGGTTCCCTTCATTATTATCTTACCAGTTTTGGTAGAAAGGGCTTTGCCTGCTGCGTTCTCTACTTTATAAGAAAAGTCGGCCTGAACACTAGTAAAAGTTTTGAATTTTGCACTAACGCCGTCCAGAATAGCTTTTGCCGCAGGGTCGCTGTTTTGTGCATTGGAAATAATTGATACGATAAATAGTGAGGCTAATAAGTATACTTTGTTCATTTCTAAAAGTTTGTGTGGCTGTCGTTACAACAAAAACAAGCTGAATTAGTTGTCAAGACGGTCAAAGATAACTATATCGGCTGTATGACAGGCAATGACCGTACCGGGTTGCAAATCAATGGGTTTTCTTAACAACCTTCTAACGAACTTGTCCACTGTAGTCCTGTTTCAAACTGGACGAAAGTGGACTAGCCAATTATATCCAAATGCTGCTGCAATTCCATTTCAGTTTTTATCAGTACATCTCTTGCTTTACTTCCCTGGTTTGGACCAACAACTCCCGCAGCTTCTAATTGATCCATCAACCGGCCAGCCCTGTTATAACCCAATTTCATTCTGCGTTGTAATAAAGAAGTAGAGCCAATCTGATTTTGTACAATTAATCTGGCAGCATCTTCAAAAAGAGCATCTCTGTCACTCATATCAAAGTCCTTTCCTTCCAATTCTTTTTCATCCACATATTCCGGCAATAAGAATGCCTGCGGATAACCTCTTTGATCGCCTATAAAATCAACAATACTTTCCACTTCCGGCGTATCTACAAAAGCACATTGCAAACGGGTAACTTCTCCGTTATGCGAAATAAGCATATCGCCTTTTCCAATCAATTGTTCTGCACCGCCTGTATCAAGTATAGTTCTAGAATCAATCTTACTCGATACTTTGAAACCAATACGAGCCGGGAAGTTTGCTTTGATTGTACCAGTAATAATATTTACAGAAGGTCGCTGTGTGGCAATGATAAGATGAATACCAATAGCTCTGGCTAACTGCGCCAATCTTGCAATAGGCATTTCTACTTCTTTACCTGCCGTCATTATCAAATCGGCAAACTCATCAACTACCAATACTATAAAAGGTAAAAATTGATGCCCTTTTTGTGGATTCAATTTCCGCTTGATAAACTTCTCGTTATATTCTTTAATATTTCTTGCACCAGCTTCTTTTAAAAGATCATATCGATTATCCATTTCAATACACAAAGCATTCAAGGTATGTACTACTTTTTTTGTGTCGGTAATGATTGCATCTTCTTCACCAGGAAGTTTTGCCAAAAAATGTTTTTCAATTTGCCGGTAAATACTAAGTTCAACCTTCTTTGGATCTATCAATACAAATTTCAACTGCGATGGATGTTTTTTGTACAGTAAGGAAACAAGAATCGCATTTAATCCTACAGATTTACCCTGACCAGTAGCACCTGCCATTAATAAATGCGGCATACTTGCCAAATCGACAATGAAGTTTTCATTATCAATCTTTTTACCAATAGCAATCGGTAAACTGTATTTATTATTCTGAAACTTTTCTGATGACAACATGGACTTCATGCTCACTATCGTCTTCCTTACATTTGGCACTTCTATACCAATAGTTCCTTTTCCGGGAATGGGTGCAATGATTCGGATGCCCAATGCGGCAAGGCTAAGAGCAATATCATCCTCCAGATTTTTAATTTTTGAAATTCTTACACCCGGTGCTGGTACAATTTCATACAAGGTAACTGTTGGACCAACTGTTGCGCTAATCTTCTGAATCTCGATAGAATAATTTCGCAGCGTTTCAATAATCTGGTTCTTATTATTCTGTAATTCATTGGTGTCCTGAATTATTTTTTCGCTACCATGTGCCTCTAATAATGTTAACGGCGGATATTTATAATCTCGTAAATCAAGTGTAGGTTCATAAGGCGGTAAGTTTTCAACAACTTTTTCTTCTTCTTCTTCCAACTTTTCAGGCACCACTTTTATTTCTAGTTCCAATGCATCATCCGATATTTTAGCCACAGGCTTTTCTTTCACAGGTGACAAAATTTCTTCTGCTGGCTCATCATCAATTTCTAAATCGGTTGATTCAACAATATCATCCTTTACTTCTTGCTTTATCTCTACTTCCGGCTCATCTTTTTCTATCATTTTAAGATCATGCTTTGGCTCATCATCCGGGAAATTGATAACAACAGAGCCGTCTGCAAAAACAGAATTACCTTTCTTCTCAACTTCGGCTTTATCTGCATAAAGATCATTAACACTTGTATTCTCCGTATCAGAAATTGCTGCGGAATCTAAATTTTTATCTTCATTACTATTGGCTTTTGCCTCTAATTTTTGCGGAAGCTTAAGTGCAGGATTAAATTGCCATATAAAATAACCAATAGCCAATAGTAATAAAACTGCAGCAGTGCCAAAAGTTCCCATCGCACCAACCAATTTCCCACTTATCATATCTCCTACAGCACCGCCGAAAGCGAATCCATTTGTATCAAAAAAAGAAGTTATAAAAGATAATGAAACGGATAAAACTAAAAGACCAATAGTTACATACTTAAGATTTTTCCAGATAGAAAATACTTTCCGTCTGAAAAGCAAGTTCACTCCTACCACAAAAAAGAAAGTGCAGATTAGAAACGATGCCAGACCAAATGCTTTAAAAATAAAAAAGTAGGACAATACCGCACCAAATCGTCCGAGTAGATTAGACACTGGCTTATCATTATCCAGCAAAGCAGAAAGTCCTTGTCTTGCTATGGCCTGATCTTCTTTCCATGTAAAGAGATATGAACAAAAAGATATAAATAAGAAAACGGCTAACAGTAAAGAAACTGTTCCAATGATCTTCCAGGTTCGTTCGTCCCGGGCAATTGCTTTTAAATCCAGCTTCTCGTCCTTTTCAGGGCGAAACGGTTTAACATCAGAATTGGCCGGTTTTTTCGCAGGAGTGCTTTTTTCTTTCTTTTTCAGCTTATTAGCCATGGCGGCAAAGATACTATTTCAGGATTTCTATTCGAAATTTTATACCGATTGTGCATCGGTAACCTTGCCTATCGGAAGCCCGGTAGTGCATGCATCAACACTATACCAGACTATACCAGAAAAAACCCGGACTAATTGTTATTTATCAATGGTATTACCTGAAAGTGGTATGCCAGAAAATAGAGCATACAAAACCTATGTATTACATTTGGAAGATAGCTACTCAACTGTATGCAAAAGAACAATTCGCCTTTTTCTTTACTAATCATTTTGCTCCTGATCATACAGGGCATTTCAAGCTTTGCGCAGGACAGTAGTTTCAACTCATATACTAGTATTAATAAGATTACTGTAGGAAGATTAATTTCTGATAGAGTTACTAGTAGTTTTGTAAACCCATCTGTAGTATTAGA
>Ga0209063_1000245_pt1 | contig 49212 bp, 37 predicted proteins | sample KloWWTmeKNB19Kit_FD_187177 | JGI IMG/M metagenome (GOLD analysis project Ga0209063, IMG submission 187177) | Active sludge microbial communities from Klosterneuburg, Austria, studying microevolution and ecology of nitrifiers - Klosterneuburg... | ecosystem: Engineered > WWTP > Aerobic digester >... | reverse complement strand
ACAGAAGCCGAAAAGAAGTTTCCTGTCTGGCAAAAAATAGTTCCTGTATCGGCAGAAAATTATGTAATTGCCCAAAAAAATATTGCCCGGCTAAAAGAAAAATATAAACCCAAATGGAACGACTACGCAGAGTTGCGTTTTGATGGACCGGATATTTCGCTTCAGTATTTTGTAAATGCAACCGAAGGATACGATGATATATTTGATAAAAAGGCAACACAGGCTACGTTTGCCATTTTAAAAGTAAAGCAGTCGGCACTTGAACTATGCAAAACAGACCCACCCCAATGGCTTGTTATCAGGTGGACCTGGGGAATGGAGAACCAGGCCTATTTTCTGCACTTTCACGAATCAATACTGAATAATTTCAATTTTGATTATGCCTATAACTATTTTTTTGAACCTGAAAAAATTAAAGGCCAAGCTTACAAACCCCTGCGTTCACCATCGTTCAAAGAAGCGGTGGTAGTTTCGGGAGCATCGGAAGCAAGTAAGAAAATCAGCACCGATAAAAGCATTTTTTTCTTTGAAGATTTTTCAACAACAAGTATTGGAAAAAAGCCCATTGGCTGGGAGGCGAAATTTGCGAATGGTGGAACTACAGCCGTGGTAAGCAAGCCAGATGGATTGGATGGAAATTGGGTGGCATTGAGAGGCCACAAAATAAATGCTAGCAGTCTAAAAAAACCTTTGCCTCAAAACTTTACGTTGAGTTACGACCTGGTAGCAACACAAAATTTTACCTGGGGCGCCAAAGGCTTATCCATGCTATTATCAAAAGAAATCTCAGCCGGTAATGCAGAATCATTTATTATAGTAAAACTTCGGCCCGGCTTTGATGGCAGGGATGGAGAAGCCGAGTTGGAAACAAAATTTACAACCCCACCGGGTTATTTAACCGGTAGTAAATGGTACACTGCCAAAGGCTTTTCCAACAATAATAAAAATAATCGCATCAGCATAACTATAAAAAAGACCGGAGAAATGCTACAGGTGTTTATTAATAAAATTAAGATTGCGGAATATGAAAAAGCATTACCTGATGCTCATCTGTTTAATGCGCTATCCTTTGATTGTGCGGGCAACAGTGCAGAAAACGATACCTATTATATCAGCAATATCAAAATCACAAAAGACTAAAATTCCCTGTTTTACAGGATAGCGCCAAACTATTATGGGTACTACTTTTATTTCAAAAAAATAACATCATGAAGAAAATATTTTTGTTCATTGCTTGTTGTGCTGTTGCTTTACTATCCGTTGCACAAAAAGAAAGCTTTGATTTAGCAACATACAATGCACCCACGACCTGGAAAAAAGAAAAGTCGGCCGATGCCATACAGTTTTCAAAAGAAGATGCAGCCACTGGTGCCTATTGTCTTATTACGTTGTATAAAGCAGTGCCAGGCACAACTAATCACAAAGAAAATTTTGATTTGGCCTGGGAATCTTTGGTAAAAGAAATGGTAAAAGTGAGTGCAGCACCCGAAATGCAAGCACCAACTTCTGAAAACGGCTGGGAGACACATAGCGGCTATGCCCCGTTTGAAAGCGATGGTAATAAAGGCGTAGTGATGCTGGTAACAGCAAGCGCCGTTGAAAAAATGGTCAATCTTATCGTTCTTACCAATACCGATGTGTATGAAAATGACATGCTGGCATTTTTTGAATCAATTAGTTTAAAAAAACAGGAAGCCAATGCTACGCTAACGCCAATAGCTGATGAAGATAATGCACAGCATTCCGTAGAAAACTCTATCATTGGCGCCTGGAGTAAATCCGGGAGTGTGAACCCGGATTACAATGATGCCTACGCAACTTCTATTGCTGGGTATTCCACCGATCAATACATATTTAATTCAAATGGAACGTATCATTTTATTTCAAAAACCTTCGGGATGTCGTTTCCTAAAATTATTTTAGTAAAAGAAAATGGCGCCTACTTAATTACTGGAAATAAAATTACCATTACCCCTCAAAAAAGTGTGATAGAAGCATGGAGTAAAAAAGATGGCGTTGACAAATGGGGCAAACTTTTAACGACACAAAACAGAACACTTGAAAAAGTAACCTACCAGTTTACCAAACATTATTTTTCAGGTATTCAGCAATGGAATCTTGTATTGCAGTGCGGTAAAACAACACAAAGAGATGGACCATTCAGCACGAATACAACTTTTACCAATGCATGGTATTATTCTCCTATTTCAGCCAACAATACGGCAATTGAATTACCTGGTGGGCATGCAGTATCCATGGAAGAAATAAAAAAAAAGCATAACAACAAACAGTAACGAATGCCAATGCAACTATCATCGGCACCTGGGGAGTGGGAAGCATCATTAGATCTAATTCCAATGGCAACAGAAGTGAAGGAAGTATTGTTACGTAATATACTTTTAATGCTAACGGCACTTACATTTTCTATAATAAAACCTTCAGGTATCAATTGGATAAACTTTTATTAACAAGAGAAACCGGTACCTATAAAATAAGCGGCAATGAGCTTACTGTTAATCCGCAAAAAAGCGTAGTAGAAACATGGAGTAAGAAAAATGGTACCGATAACTGGGGTAAATTATTGTCAAGTCAAAGTAAAACATTAGAAAAAACAACCTACCAATTTACCAAACATTATTCTTTGGGGATGCACCAATGGAATCTTGTATTGCAAGCCAATAAAGAAACGCAAAGAGACGGAACTTACAATGGTGGTACCGCCTTCAGTAATGCATGGATATATAGCTCGGTTACATGCAAAAATTGTTTTACAAAACTCTCTGACTAATAAAAGGCTTTCTCTTTTAAAAAAAGGATTATGAAATATTTATTCAACTTCTTTTTTTTGCTTTTCTCAGTGGCAAATGTGATTGCCCAAAAAGAAACCTTTAACCTTACCACTTACACAGTGCCCAAAGCCTGGAAAAAAGAAAAAATTGAAAATGCAATTCAGTTTTCAAAAGAAGATGCAGCCACCGGCGCCTACTGCCTTATTATGTTGTATAAAGCAGTGCCAGGCAAAGCTAACCCCAAAGAAAATTTTGATTTGGCATGGGAGGCATTGGTAAAAGTGAGTGCAGCACCCGAAATGCAACCCCCCGTTACAGAAAACGGCTGGGAAATGCAAAGCGGTCATTCAACCTTTGAGGCAGACGGAAACAAAGGCGTTGTATTATTAGTAACAGCAAGCGCAGGTGAAAAAATGGTAAACCTTATGATACTCACCAATACGGATGTGTATGAAAAAGAAATGACCGCCTTTATAGAATCCATTTCATTGAAAAAAGTATCGGGCAACACTGCCCTACTACAACCATCCGAATCCGATACAAAAACAGAAACCACCCATCAGCAATCATCATCCGCAATAGTTGACGGCTACGCATTTAACATTACCAACTTTGATGATGGCTGGAACGCTGTAGTAAAAGAAGATTGGGTAGAAGTAACAAAAGGAGATATAAAAGTGTTGCTTCATTATCCCAAAGAAGGCACCATTTTTCCTGCCGATCCCGAGCCACTTACCAATGCGGCATGGAATATACTGGTAGCGCCCCGCTACTCCAATCTTAATGAATACCGCACTACCTACATCTCTTCGTACAACAGGCCTTATCTTGGTTTTGGCAGCGCAACAAATAATGAGGATGGGAAAGGAGTATTTATTGTGCTGTTCAGACAAGGCGAAAGCGGATGGATTGAATTTATATGTCCAAACAAGAATGCCTTTATTCAAAATTTTGAGTTTGACCCCTACACTATTAAATGGGATAGCGAAACTGACCTGATGAATCCTCTTTCGGCTATGAAATTCCGAAACAAGTTTGCTATTGCAACTGCTGATTTCAACGGCAAATGGACAAGCGATTTTACCGGTGTGCAACAGCTTTATCAAGTTTATACCGGCAACTATGCAGGCATGAATATTCATCAGTCAAATCAAATGTTTCAATTTGGCGCTGGCAATACATACAAATGGAAACTGATGGTGGTAAGCGGAATGGTAGGCAATACCAAGTATCAGCAAGTGTAGTCAGCAGGTACATTTACAGTTATCAACAACTGGCAAATAAAATTTTCAAAAATTGAGAGCAAAGCAAAAACCTATAATGCATACTGGTCGTGCATTAAAGGTGCCAGGTTGCTCAACCTGCTTGATGCAGAAAATCCCGGCTCTGGTATATATGATCAATATGGATTGGCAAAATGATTAGACATAAGTGTAAAAAATTGAGAAGCTAAATCCTGACTTAAAAAAATTTTAGTAGTCTGAAAAGCAGGTATGGTAAATCCGCTACAACAGTAGCGATGATTCATGAATTTCTTTTCTTGTTGATGAACTTTCAAATTTGCAATTGTCTTTGCAATTGTAAAAAAATGAATATCTGATTTTGGTAGCTAAAAGCCGCGACACATAATATTTCAACTGTTTAAGCAATGGAATATTTTACTATTGTTCCTGCGAAGTAATTCTACAAAGACACTATTTGTTTTTGCATCACAAAAATTTCTTACTGAGTTTGATGCTGTTTTCAAAGCGAAAACATATTGTGATGATACATTGAATGCATTTGATTGAGCAAAACTTACTTGCCCTATTTATATCAACCAATTGTATTTTCATGTTGTAATTAATCGCATTATTATTTCAGCTAGAATAATTTATTCAATAATGATAAATATATTCAATAAAAATCGTTCAATTCTTTTTTTTAACATTCAATATTGATTATTTTTTTTCTATTGTCCTATTTTTGAAATAACCATTTATTTTCCTTTCACTGCATTTATTTGTTTTTTTCTTCGGAAAATCATCATTCGCAATCCTATTTGTTTACTTAAAACTTTTTCCATGCAATTATCCAAAAAAGCAGAAGGTTTTTCTTATCAGTCATTTGCTCAACACAATTTTAGAATGATACCACAGGTATCAAACCTAAGCGATGAACAAATCAGAGATATTGAAATTGTAAGTCAAGTGTTGCCTTTTAAATCTAACAACTATGTAGTAGATCAGTTAATCAATTGGAATAAGGTACCCGATGATCCTATTTATACTTTAACTTTTCCAAGAAAAGAAATGCTCACTGATGAACATTATCAGTTGATGAGAAAGACAATGGATGCAGGTGCTTCTAAAGATGAAATAAAAAAAGTGGCACATGCTATCAGGTTACAACTTAATCCTCATCCTGCAGGTCAGTTGGAACATAATGTGCCTATGATTGATGATCACAAACTTGCCGGTATGCAACATAAGTACCGGGAAACGGTTTTGTTTTTTCCAAGTCAGGGGCAAACCTGTCATGCCTATTGCAGCTTTTGTTTTCGGTGGCCACAGTTTGTAGGAATGGATGAATGGAAATTTGCTATGCGGGAAACGGAGTTGCTTATAAAATATTTGCAGGAACATACAGAAGTAACTGACCTGCTTTTTACGGGTGGCGATCCGATGATTATGAAAAATAAAATTTTTTCAACTTATATTGACGCATTGCTGGAAGCAGACATACCTAATTTGCAAACAATAAGAATTGGGACAAAAGTTTTGGGTTACTGGCCCTATAAATTTATTTCGGATGATGATGCTGACGACACTTTAAGAACTTTTGAAAAAATAGTAAAAAGCGGAAAAAATCTTGCCATCATGGCGCATTTCAATCATCCAGTTGAGTTGTCAACAGAAGCGGTTAAAACAGCCATAAAAAGAGTGTTACAAACAGGGGCGCAAATAAGAACACAATCACCCGTGATGAGAAATATTAATGCTGACCCTGATATTTGGGCTGCCATGTGGCGTCAACAGGTTAATTTAAATTGTATTCCTTATTATATGTTTGTAGCCAGAGATACAGGTGCACAACATTATTTTAAAGTGCCATTAGTAGAAGCCTGGGATATTTTCAGAAAAGCGTATCAGCAAGTAAGCGGTGTATGCCGAACTGTAAGGGGCCCCAGTATGAGTGCAATGCCTGGAAAAATTCAGGTTTTGGGTATTGGAGAAACAGGAGGCAAAAAAATTATGACATTACGATTTTTGCAGGGAAGAAATCCGGATTGGGCAGCCAGACCATTTTTTGCTGAATATGATGATCAGGCAGTTTGGCTAACGGATTTGAAACCGGCATTTGGAGATAAGCAATTCTTTTTCGAAGAAGAATTAAATTTATACTAATGATAGAGCTATCAGAATCATCAATGTCATCTAAGGAAGATAAACCTGAATCTCAAAATAATAATCAGTATTATCGGCTGAACCCAAACTTAGCGGGCCTCAAGTTATCTCCAACATTAAAAATTAATCAGCTTTGTAAAGAAATGGCTGCAAATGGAAAGAGGGTGTATAAGCTGGGCTTAGGACAGTCGCCATTTCCCATTCCGGATGCAGTTGTAAATGCATTAAAACTGTTTGCAACACAAAAAGAGTATCAACATGTTCAGGGCTTGCCCGAATTAAGACAGGCCGTAGCGGATTTTCATCAGAAAAAAGATGGCATCAGTTTTCATCCTGATAATATAATTATTGGTCCGGGTTCCAAAGAACTATTGTTTTTACTTCAAATGGTATTTGATGGTGAAGTATTAATTCCAAGTCCAAGTTGGGTTTCTTATTTGCCACAAGCACAAATTATTGGCAATATTGTACACATCATTCATACAAATAAAGAAGCACATTGGCGGCTTTCGCCTCAATTGTTGAATGATTTCTGTAAGTCACGAAAAAAAGAATACAGTGGTTCCTATCTTTTAATATTAAACTATCCTGGTAATCCGGATGGGATTACTTACAAACCAGAAGATATAAAAGCATTGGCAAAAGCAGCAGCCGAAAACAATATTTATATTTTATCAGATGAAATTTATGGTCAGTTGCATCATCAGGGAAATCATGTATCTATTGCGAAATATTATCCCGAAGGAACCATTGTCAGTTCAGGTTTATCAAAATGGTGTGGCGCTGGAGGTTGGCGATTAGGTACTTTTTCATTTCCACTTGCATTGCGATGGTTGCTGGAAGCAATGACTGTTGTAGCAAGCGAAACATTTACTGCTGTAAGTGCCCCAATTCAGTTTGCAGCAATTCAAGCATTTCATGGAAGTGCAGAAATTGAAAATTATTTAAGCCATGCCCGTCGAATATTATCGGGATTAGGTGTTAAAGTTTCAGAAATTCTCAGGAATGGCAATATTGATGTTAACGATCCCTCTGGTGCATTCTATTTATTTCTTGATTTTAGCAAGCTGGAATCAGGTTTAAAAAAACGAGGCATTATAAATAGTAATATTTTATGCAATAAGTTATTGGAAGAAACAGGTGTAGCTATTTTACCAGGCGTAGATTTTAACCGGCCTGAAGAAGAGTTGACAGCAAGACTGGCTTATGTGGATTTTGATGGAGCCAAAGCGCTTACTGCAAGTTATTCCATTCCATTGCACGAGTCTTTACCTCAAGATTTTATAAACAGATATTGTTTTTCAATTATTGAAGCTGCTCATATCATTACTTCCTGGGCAAATCAAAAATAAAACCCTTTAATAAACAGACTCCATCTGCTTTTCTTTAGATTTTTTTGCTTCACGATTATTTGCGCCGTTATAGAAGATACTTAGTTTTTTCAATAAGAAAATTGCTAATGAAGTAAAGACCAGTAATATTAAAACCGATACTTCCTGACGCAGATCTTTTAGCCAGAAAACCTGTAATAATATCATTGCATGCAAAAAACAAATAACCCTCGCTGCAAAGCCATGACTAAAACCCTGATTGGTAAGCAAGTGATGGATGTGTGTTTTATCAGCCACAAAGGGAGAACCGCCTTTAATGGTTCTTGTTATGAAAACACGCAATGTATCAAACACCGGAATCAACACAACTGCCAATACAAAAACAGGTGCATTTGCCAACGCCGGTTGTTCAGCATCTGCATTTACCTGCATCAGTCTGATGCATAAAACAGATATTACAAATCCCAAAACCAGTGAACCCGTATCACCCATAAAAATTTTAGCTGGGTTCAGATTGAAATATAAGAAAGCGAGAATACCTCCTGCTAATGCAAAAGCGATAAGGGCAGTATTGGCATCGCCATTGGTAGTTAGAAACAAACCCAACACCATCAAACTCATAAAACCCAATCCGCCTGCAAGCCCATCAATGCCATCTATCAGATTGAATGCATTGGTAATGCCCACTATTGCCAATATGGTAAATGTGTATTGCGTGTAAACAGGCAATTCATAAATTCCTAAGAACCCTTCAAATGAAGTAATGCGAATACCGGATAATGCAATCAATATGGCAACTGCGGTTTGTACAAAAAATTTATATTTAGCTGAAAGATCTTTCAGATCGTCTAAAATTCCCAAAGCCAGTAAAATAAGAACTGAAAAGAAAAAACTGATAGTGGGTGCGTTGGCACTAAACGGAAACCATAATATTAAGGCCATTAACATTCCGGCTACTATTGCAAATCCACCCATGGTAGGTATAGGCATGGTGTGTTCTTTTCTTGCATTGGGCTTATCAAACAACCGGTACTTATTTATAAAGCTGATTAAAGGAGGGATGACAATAAGCGTTACAACAAATGCACTGAAAAATGAAAGCAACGCAATTTTAAAATCATCAAACTGCAGAAAAGTCTGCAAAAGGTGGAAATGGTTCTTCATGATACCTGTTTAGGTTCAAGTTATTGGATTGGTAGCACTAAAATAGAAACCGCAGCTACGAATGGCAAGCGTTTTGCCCTTTATGCCTGAAGAATGGGCAGTTTTTCTTTATTTGTTTCGTTGAAATACAATACTTACTGGGAAATTTGCGAAGTTAGCTTCGTAATTTCCGAATACAGATGAAAGAAATATTACAAATACTTTTTTGGCTAAGCCTTGGAATTCTTTTCTATTGTTATATAGGATATGGGTTGATGTTGTGGCTTTTCAATAACATCAATGTGCTGCTGCAAAAGGATAAACAAAAAAACAGTACAGAAACGCCACCTGTTACTATCATCATTGCTGCATACAATGAAGCCGACATTCTGGAAAAAAAAATTCGTAATACACTGGCTATAGATTATCCTGTGGAAATGGTGAAGTTGGTGGTAGTTACTGATGGATCTGTAGATAAATCAGAAACAATAGTTAAACAATTTCCTGAAATAAAATTATTACATCAAACAGAAAGACAAGGAAAGTATGCGGCAATTAAAAGGGCAATGCAAACAGTAACAACGCCTTTCGTTGTGTTTAGTGATGCCAATTCCATGCTCAATCCCGAATGTTTGAAGAAAATAATGCCTCATTACCAAAATGAAAACATTGGTGGTGTGGCAGGCGAAAAAAGAATTTTACAAAACCAAGTTGAATCGGTGGTAGGCGAGGCGGAGGGGCTTTACTGGCAATATGAATCTTTCTTAAAGAAAATGGATGCATCTTTTTACTCAATTGTAGGTGCAGCGGGTGAATTGTTTTCCATTCGCACACATTTGTTTTCACCAATAGACGATCAGGTTATTCTGGATGATTTTGTTATTTCTATGCAGGTGTGTTTAAGAGGTTATCGTTTTGCTTATGAGCCTGATGCTTTTGCTACCGAAACGGCTTCTGCTTCGCTGGTTGAAGAAGCCAAAAGAAAAATCAGGATTGCTGCTGGTGCTTATCAATCGGTAAATATGCTCAAAGCCGTTTTCAATATTTTCAAATATCCATTACTGGCGTTTCAATACCTATCCCGTCGTTTGTTTCGCTGGGCTTTATGTCCGCTGTCTTTGATCTTAGTTTTTGCTACTAATTTTCTTTTGGTTATTTTTTTCAATGACGGATTGTATAGCAGTTTGCTCATTATGCAATCTATTTTTTATGCATTTGCTTTTTTGGGTTGGGGATATGTAAGTGCCGGCAAAAAAGCAGGCATCTTTACCATTCCATTTTATTTTGTATTTATGAATTTTTGTTTGGTTAAAGGTTTTTTGCGATTTGTAAATGGTCGTCAGTCGGTGCTTTGGGAAAAATCTGTTCGGAGGGTTTGATGATTTGATGTAATCGTAATACCTCAATCTTCTAATGATTATTTTTGTAAAAAAGCAACAGTCATCTCCACTTCATTAAACATATTAGCTACACCCATTGAATACCTGAAAGGGGTAGGTCCCCTGCGTGCAGATCTTTTAAAAAAGGAACTAAGCATTTTTACTTTTGGTGATTTGCTTTCGCATTTCCCTTTTCGGCATATTGACAGAACACAGCTAAATACTGTGAAAGAAATTAATACTGCAACAGAGTTTGTACAAATTGCAGGTGTATTACTCAGTTTTGAAACCATTGGTCAAAAACAGGGAAAGCGAATAGTGGCTGAGTTGAAAGATAAAACAGGCGTTATTGAACTCACCTGGTTTCAGGGATTGAGCTGGGTTCAAAAACTTTTACAAACCGGGCAATCTTATCTGGTGTATGGTCGTGTATCATATTTTAATAACCAGCCACAAATTGTGCACCCCGAAATAGAATTATTACAGCCAGAGCAATCTATTGCAAAAAAATTTCTGGAACCCGTTTATACCACTACCGAAAAGCTAAAAGCAAAAGGACTGGGTGGCAGACAAATTGCCAAACTTACAATGGCTTTGCTACAACAAATTCGTGAAAAAGATATTGAAGAAAATTTTCCCGAAAATATTTTGAAACAACTAAAATTGATTAATCGGTTTCAGGCCTTTTGTAAAATTCATTTTCCTGAAAATAAAGATGGGTATGATGCGGCTGTTAATCGTTTAAAATTTGAAGAACTTTTTTTTGCACAATTGCGCATGCAGTTAATAAAGAGCAAACGACATCGCTCCTCAAAAGGAGTGGTGTTCGATAAAGTGGGCGCTTTGTTTAATACATTTTACCATTCACATTTGCCTTTTGAACTTACATCAGCACAAAAAAGAGTGATTAAAGAAATACGCAATGATACTGCTACCGGCAGACAAATGAACCGATTATTGCAGGGGGATGTAGGAAGTGGCAAAACAATTGTTGCGGTTTTAATAATGTTGCTTGCAGCAGATAATCAATTTCAATCTTGCCTGATGGCACCTACCGAAATTTTGGCGCAACAACATTACAACACAATTGCTTCATTGCTGGAGCAAATGGATGTAAAGGTGCATTTGCTTACAGGATCAACAAAAGCAGCAGCAAGAAAAAAAATACTGGCTGAACTGGCTGAGGGAGAATTGCAAATATTAATAGGGACACATGCAGTTATTGAAGATGTAGTAAAGTTTAAAAATCTGGGGCTGGTTATTATAGATGAACAACACCGTTTTGGCGTAGCACAAAGAGCAAAGCTTTGGGAAAAAGCTACCATACCGCCTCATATATTGGTGATGACAGCGACACCCATTCCCCGAACTTTGGCAATGACAGCCTATGGAGATTTAGATTACAGCATTATAGATGAATTACCACCGGGCAGAATACCCATTACCACCGTACATCGCAATGAATCGCAAAGAAGCAAGGTGATGGATTTTATCAAAGCCGAAATATTAAAAGGCCGGCAGATTTATATTATTTTTCCTTTGATTGAAGAAAGCGCAAAGCTGGATTATGAAAACCTGATGAAAGGGTATGAAAACGTAAAAGCTTATTTTCCCGAACCTAAATACTGGATAAGTATGGTGCATGGGAAGCAGCCAACTGAGCAAAAAGAAATCAATATGAAAAGATTTGTAACCCACGACACACAAATCATGGTTTCTACCACAGTAATAGAAGTAGGTGTAAATGTGCCCAATGCTTCAGTAATGATTATTGAAAGCTCCGAAAAATTTGGTCTATCACAACTGCATCAGTTGCGTGGTAGGGTAGGCCGGGGTGCCGATAAAAGCTATTGTATATTAATAACAGGCTCCAAATTGGGTAATGATGCCCGGGAACGCATCAATACTATGGTAACAACGGCCAGCGGATTTGAAATAGCCGAAAAAGATTTGCAGTTAAGAGGACCGGGAGAAATTGATGGAACGAAACAGAGTGGTGCTTTAAACTTCAAATTGGCATCCATAGTCCAAGATCGGGAAATTCTTGAAACAGCAAAAAATATTGCTGCAACAATATTAGAATTGGATCCCGAGTTAAGTTCGGCCGGAAATTTGCCGTTAAAGAATTTCCTGAATCAATCAGGAAAAAGAGTAATCTGGAGTAAAATTTCATAATACTTCCAATTGTTTCCGCTTTTGGAAAATATTTTGAATTGTACAATAGATTTACACTTTAAAACAAACTTCTTAACAGAAAGTTTCGTTTATAAATTAAAAGGAATTAGTTATTTTACTGAAAATATGAATACCCTGAAAAAACTAATTTTATTTGCTTCTGTCATTTTTTGTTCAGTAAAATTGCTGGCACAGGGCAATATTGAGTTTATAGAGAATAAAGGTCAGTGGGATTCCCGTGTATTATATAGGGGTGCTGTAAATAACGGCGATTTTTATATCCGCAAAGGTGGCATTACAATGGTGCAATATGATGCGTCAGATATGTCCAATGTTCGCCAATTGATTCATGATGGCCGTCACGATTTACCTGAAGAAAAATTTATGGTAAGAAGTCATGCTTTTACCGTTGATTTTTTGGGAAATACATTTGATAACAAAACAAAAGCCGAAAAGCCACTTACAACCGTCAATAATTATTTCAAGGGAAACGATCCTTCAAAATGGGGAAGCGATTGTGGGATTTTTCAAACAATAACACTGCAGGAGGTTTATCCTAATATTGATGTAAGATATTATACCAATTACGGTTATTTAAAATACGATATCATTGTAAAGCCGGGAGGCGATGTTTCAAAGATTGCTTTGAAGTACAGCGGGGTAGATCATTTGCAAACAAAAAATAAAGAATTGCTGATTAAGACTTCCTTGGGCGAATTAAAAGAATCATCTCCTTATACTTATCAGGCCGACCTCAATGGAAAAAAAGAAATTAATTGTAAGTATTCAGTAAAAGATAATATTGTAAGATTTGATGTAAAGGATTATGATCCCAAAGCTACATTGGTTATAGACCCTGTCATTGTGTTTTGTTCTTTCTCTGGAAGCAGTGGCGACAACTGGGGTTTTACAGCTACTTATGGCCCCGATGGCAGTATGTTTGGCGGCGGTTATAATCTGGAACCCGGCTACCCGGTTACTACAGGGGCTTTTCAAACAAATTTTAGCGGTGCGACAGATATTAGTATTATTAAGCTTACACCCAATGGTGCCAATCGTGTATATGCAACTTATATTGGTGGCAGTAGTGATGAGCAGGTGCATAGTCTTGTTGTGGACCCTCAGGGAAATCTAGTTTTGGCCGGTCGTACGAAATCTGCTTTATCGGGTCCTGCTAGTTTTCCATTGAAGAATGGTGCTGCAGATATTGTTGGCCCTTGTGGAGGTTGGGATATTATATTAATGAAACTTTCTGCAAATGGATCCAGCCTGATAGGTTCTAAAAGAATTGGTGGCACAGGAAGCGATGGTGTGAATATTAATGATACCCGAAGCGGTACTAATTCGTTGCAACGAAACTATGGTGATGATGGAAGAAGTGAAGTAATACTTGATGGAGCCGGCAATGTATATCTCGCATCCTGCACACAATCGTCTAGTGATTTTCCTGTTTCACCAGCCGCATTTAGAACAACATTTGGCGGCGGACAGGATGGTGTGGTATTGAAATATAATACCGATTTAAGTGTAAGACAATTTATTGGTTTATTGGGTGGTAGTTTGAATGACGCAGCTTATGTACTTTCATTAGCTCCCAATGGAGATATCTATGTAGGCGGCGGTACCGAAAGCAGCGATTTTCCCGGCAACCATGCAGGTACTTTGGGCACTGCTATTAATACCGGAGGAAGCGGTACACCTATTGACGGTTTTGTAGCGCAAATAAATAATAGCGGTACTACATTAATTCGCTCCACTTTTATTGGCACCACTGGTGCCGATCAGGTTTTTGGAATACAGTTTGATTTAAATGGATTCCCTTATATCATGGGACAAACAACTGGCAACTGGCAAGTAGTAAATGCTCCATATAGTATGCCTGGAGGAAAACAGTTTATTGCAAAATTGCAGCCTGATTTATCTGCCTATGTTTATGCTACCTGTTTTGGAAAGGGAGCTCCCACGCCAGATATATCATTAGTTGCATTTTTGGTTGACAGATGCGAGAATGTTTACATTTCAGGCTGGGGTGGCTTTTATACTACAGCAAATCCTTATGCCAGTGCAGGCACTTCCGGATTACCAGTAACGCCTGATGCATTAAAAACAACAACCGACGGAAAAGATTTTTACTTCTTTGTATTAAGGAAAGATGCAGCGGGTCAGTTATTCGGAAGTTTTTTTGGTGAAAATAATAGACCTGCTTTTGGAGCCGATCATGTAGATGGTGGTACCAGCCGTTTTGATAAAAATGGAGTAATCTATCAAGCCATTTGTGGCAATTGCAATTTGGACCCCAATGGAAGACCTCCATACCCTACTACGCCTGGCGCCTGGTCAACAGTAAATAATGCTGGTAGTGCCGGATGCAATCTCACAATGGTAAAGATTGCAATGAATCTATCGGGTGTACAAGCAGGTTTAAAATCAGCAATAAATGGGGAGCCCAGAACTTATGGATGTATTCCAATGACAGTAGATTTTTCTGACACAGTTGCTAATGCACAATCATATGAATGGCATTTTGGGGACGGTTCTCCAGTGTTAACTACAGCCACTCCATCAGCATCTCATACATATAATGCTGTTGGATTATATAATGTAATGTTGATTGCGATTGATCCCTCTACTTGTAATGTGCGAGATACATCAAGGCTTACCATCCGAGCTGGTGATATAAAAGCCAATCTTGCAATGACGCCTATAAAACTGCCGCCTTGTACCTCATTTAATTATCAGTTTGATAATTTATCAACTGCACCCCCTGCCAACCCATTCGGTGCCAGCTCATTTACATGGGATTTTGGCGATGGTACTCCTAAAGTAACAACTGGACTTGTTTCGGTAAATCATAGTTATGCGAGTCCGGGTACTTATAATGTAAAACTGTTGTTGAATGATCTTACTTATTGCAATGCGCCAGATTCATTAATAGTACAGCTGAATGTAGCGGCAAATGTGAAAGCAGCTTTTTCAACACCGGAATTGGGATGTATTCCATATAATGCTGTTTTTACCAATAACTCAGTTGCGGGTGAAACTTTCATCTGGGATTTTGGTGATGGCAGTCCTTTGTCAACAGCATCCAACCCTACTCATCTTTATCCTGCACCTGGCATATTTAATGTTATGCTGGTTGCCAATAATCCGAGTACCTGTAATCTTACCGACACAGCCCGATTTACGATTACTGTAATGGATGCACCTATTGCAGATTTTAGCTGGAGCCCAAGTCCTCCTTTGGAAAATACACCTACAATATTTGCCAATTTATCTTCTTTAGATGCTGTAAATTTTAAATGGGTTTTTGGTGATGGTGATTCGCTACTTACTAGCTCCAGACTTCCTGTAACACATCAATACAATAAAACCGCTACTTTCAATGCATGCCTTACTGCATACAATGCTGCCGGATGTCCTGCTACAGTATGTAAACCTGTTGGGGCACTCATCACACCTGTTGTAGGTGTGCCAAATGCATTTACACCTTTAAGTGGAGATCAAAACAGTGTGGTGTATGTAAGAGGTTTTGGAATTGGTAAAATGACTTTCATTATCTGGAACAGATGGGGGCAAAAAGTATTTGAGTCTAACACCATTTCAAAAGGATGGGATGGAAAAGTAAAAGGAGTGGTACAGCCTATGGATGTTTATGTTTATACATTGAGTGTGGAATTTACTGATGGTGCCAAGTCGACTAAGAAAGGTGATATAACTTTAATCAGATAAAAACGGTATTCAAATTAAGAGAAGTCAATGAATAAAATACGAAGGATAGCAATTGTGTTGATTTGCATTGTGACGATGATGAAATATTCATTTGCACAGGATCTTCATTTTTCTCAGTTTTTTAATGCCCCCTTATTAACCAATCCGGCCAATACGGGTTTTATTCCCGAAGGTGATTATAGAATTGGATTCAACATTAGAAATCAATGGGCTTCTGTTTCTGCTTTTCCTTATAAAACAATAAGTGCGTATGGTGATGTGCAGGTAATGCCCAATAGTGATAATACTGGATGGTTGGGTCTGGGTGGTCAAATATTAAGAGATGTAGCAGGTACCAGTGTACTTACTTCAACTAAAATGTATGGCTCGGTAGCCTATCATCAAATGTTGAATTTGGGAAGCCTGCTTAGCCTTGGTTTTAATGTAGGCTGGGCAAATAAAAGAATCAATACCTCCAATCTTACATTTCCCAGTCAGTGGAATGGAAAATTTTTTGACGCACACAATACTTCAGATGCACCTGTGTTGGCTGCCAATAATATCAATTATCTGGATATGCAGGTAGGATTGAACTACGCTTACTTTACAGAAGGAACACTTTATCTGAATGCCGGATTTTCGGCCATGCATGTAAACAGACCCAAAGAAACTTTTTTTAGCGTCAAGGATAATGAAAGCAGAGTACCGGTAAGATACACAGCATTTATGAATGGTAGTTTTATGCCTAATGATCGCTGGATTGTCAATCCAAATATTTATGCATCATTTCAGGCAAAATCTTATGAAATAGTGGGAGGGTTGAATGCCCGATATAATCTTTCGGGCGATGGTGATAAAACACTTATGGCAGGATTATATTATCGATATCGGGATGCCTTTATTCCTATGGTGGGCCTGGGTGTCAAAGACTTTAATTTTACTTTTAGTTATGATGCTACAACATCTTCCTTAAAAAATTTCAACAATACACGTGGTGCTTTTGAAATTTCCATTGTAAAAACAGGGCTGAAAGATAAATATAGCGGCAATAAGCGAGATTTTATTTGCCCATCATTTAAGAGTGGCTATTGATTTTATTCTGTTTTTCTTTCTTTTATTCCGATTTTTACGGCCACATTTATTTTTTTGAGAAATGAAAAACGCCACAGCTTTACTTACATCACAGCATATTCAGGAGTTTAAAAAAATTGCAGGCGATGCATTTGTTTTGGCCGATGAAGAATCGCTGAATCATTATGGGCACGATGAAACTGAAAACTTGCTCTACCCACCCGAAGTTGTAATAAGACCCAGAACGGCTGAAGAGATAAGTGCCATCATGAAAATCTGTAATAGAGATAAAATCCCGGTTACACCACGTGGTGCCGGTACAGGTTTAAGCGGAGGCGCATTGCCTCATCTGGGTGGTGTATTAATTTCTACCGATCGAATGAATTCCATATTGGAAATAGATGAAAGAAATTTACAGGTAACCACCGAGCCGGGTGTGATAACAGAGGTACTGATGAACGCTGTAAAAGAGAAAAAGCTTTTTTATCCGCCCGATCCCAGTAGTCGTGGTTCCTGCTTTATTGGCGGCAATATTGCAGAGAACAGTGGTGGACCCAAAGCAGTAAAATATGGAGTGGTAAAAGATTATGTTTTGAATTTGGAAATGGTATTGCCTACCGGCGAAATAATATGGACAGGAGCCAATGTGTTGAAAAATTCTACCGGTTATAATCTTACACAACTTACAGTTGGCAGCGAGGGCACTTTGGGAATTGTTACGAGAATTGTATTGAAACTCATTCCGCTGCCTCAGTACGATTTATTAATGCTGGTGCCGTTCAAAAGTCTGGATGAAGCAGCCGAAGCAGTCAGCGCCATTTTCAGAGCAGGCTTTGTGCCCAGTGCAATGGAACTGGTTGAAATTGATGCACTGAAAATCGTGAGCAGTTTTGTTGATAGTAATGCTGTTCCTGTTACTGAAGATACAGCCGCACACCTCATCATTGAAGTAGATGGCAATAATATGGATGTGCTGATGCAGGAAATGGAAGCTATTAGCAACCTGTTAACGCAATATGATATTGGAGAAGTTTATTTTGCAGAAGATGCAACGCAGAAAGCTGAATTGTGGAAATTGAGAAGAAGAGTTGCGGAGGCAGTAAAACTAATCGGTTATACTATCGAAGAAGATACAGTAGTTCCTCGGGCTGAGTTACCTGCATTGATAAGAGGTGTAAAAGAATTGGGGCGCAAGCATGATTTTGAAGTGGTATGTTATGGACATGCGGGTGATGGCAATTTACATATTCGCATACGGAAAGAAGGAATACCTAACAGTCATGGTAACGAAGAAATGACAATGGCACTGCGTGAGTTATTTGAACTGGTGCATCAGTTGGGGGGCACCATCAGTGGCGAACATGGGGTAGGGCTGATACAAAAACCATATATGGATATTGTTTTTAAAGAAACTAATCTGCGATTGATGCGTGAAATAAAAAAAGCATTTGATCCAAATAATATTTTAAACCCCGGTAAAATTTTTGATCTAAATAATTAAAGTAACAAAAATGAAGAGAATATTTGCATCCTTATTATTAACGACCGTTTTGTCTGCCAATCTTTTTGCGCAAAAAGAGAAAGAGGAGGAAGAGGTAAAGAAGGGCTTTAATAAAGAAAATTTTTTTACAGGAGGCACAGTCTCATTGGGTTTTTACAATAATACATTTTTAATTGGAGCCAGTCCGGTTTTTGGTTATAGCCTTACCAACTGGCTGGATGCAGGCATCGTTGTGAATTATAATTATTCATCATACAGAGATTATAATGGCATATTTGACGCCAAACTGCGTCAGAATGTCTTTGGTGGTGGTGGATTTATCAAGTTGTATCCAGTACGTTTTCTTTTTGCACAGGCGCAAATTGAACACAATTTTATCAGACAAAAGTATATACCACCAACCCGTACTCCCATTGATAAAGCAAAAGCAGATGCAGGAAGTTTCTTAATTGGAGGTGGATATACTCAGGGGCGCTTTGGTCGCGGCGGCGGCCCATTTTATTATCTCTCGGTTTTGTTTGATGTAAGCAATAATGTCAACTCACCATATACCGATGGGTATGGTCGATCTATTCCTATTATTAATGGAGGATTACAAATTCCTTTATTTCAGGGAGACAGAAAATTCAAAGAAAATAAAAATGACGATTAAGACAGTTTAGAGATATGAAATAAATTCCTCTGGCTGATTAATTACAGTTAAATTTCGAATGGCTTCTTCGTATAAAAAATTTTCCGATTTCATGACCTCTATATGTTGAATCAGATGGTTATAAAATCCGCCTGAATTCAGAATAAAAATATGCTTATCGTGAATGGAAAGCTGATTCCATGTTACGGTTTCAAAAAGTTCATCTAAAGTGCCAAATCCTCCAGGCAAAATAATTGCAGCATCGCAACGGGAATATATAATTTTCTTTCTGTCGTGCATATCTTCTGTAATGATAAGCTCAGTAATACTATCGTGTTTTCTTTCCCAATCTACCAGTACTTTGGGAATAATGCCGGTCACATTTCCGCCATGACTCATTACAGCATCAGCAATCATTCCCATAATACCTACATTGGCGCCACCATAAATTAATTTAATTTTATTTTCAGCCAGAATTTTACCAAGTTGTGTTGCATGTTTTGCAAAGAGTGGATTTACTCCGGTTTTTGAGCCGCAAAAAACGGCAACAGATTGAATGATCATTTGTTTATTATTAATGAAACAAAGAAAAGTAAAATTCTTTATCTTGAACCGCTCTTAATATTAAATAACGATTATGAATTCTACTCTATTACTTGCCATTATCGCCGGTTATTTTGTTTTACTATTGGGTGTAGCCTGGGTTACTTCCCGAAACTCAAATAACGAATCATTTTTTATTGGTAACCGAAACAGTAACTGGATGCTGGTGGCATTCGGTATGATAGGTACCTCTTTAAGTGGCGTTACATTTGTAAGCGTACCAGGTGGCGTAGGCAGTAGTGGCTTTTATTATTTTCAGGTAGTAATAGGTTATCTGTTCGGCTATGCAGTTATCGCTTTCATCCTATTGCCGCTTTTTTATAAAATGAACCTCACCAGTATTTACACTTATCTTGAAAAACGATTTGGCATTAATGCGCATAAAGCCGGTGCCTTCTTTTTTATTTTATCAAGAGTAGTGGGTGCTACTGCAAGACTTTATCTGGTAATAAGTGTATTGCAGATTTTCGTTTTTGACCGTTTGGAAGGTATGCACATTCCATTTTGGGCTACTACTTTAATTATTCTCACATTAATATTATTATACACTTTTGAAGGGGGCGTAAAAACAATTGTTTATACTGATACGCTGCAAACTACCGGAATGTTAGTTGGATTGGTAGTTTGTGTAATTGCTATCATCAAAGCATTGGGCACCGATTTTGGTGGCGCATGGCAAATGATGAGCGACAACAATTATAACCGCATTTTTAACTGGGATATTAAAGCCGGGTCATTTGCACTCAAGCATATATTAGGAGGTATGTTTATCGCTATTGCTATGACAGGTCTCGATCAGGAAATGATGCAGAAAAACATCAGCGTAAAAACCTTAAGGGGGTCACAAAAGAATATAATGACCTTCTCTATCATTTTATTGATTGTGAATTTTTTGTTTCTGATGTTGGGTGGCGTATTGTATCTCTACGCTTCGCAAAATGGAATACAGACTGCACCAGACGATTTGTTTCCTACCATTGCACTAAGTGGTAATTTCAGCAATGCCATCGCTATCATATTTGTAATTGCTTTAATTTCTGCGTTATTTCCAAGTGTAGATGGCGCTATTACATCGCTTACTTCCTGTTTTTGTATTGATATACTGGGGCTGAACAAAAAGGAAGGAACAGAAAAAGAAAAAAAGCGAACGAGGCTGAAAGTACACTTTGCCTTTGCAGTTGTGTTTTTAATCATGGTTATCATTTTTAAATGGATGAATGATAAACTAATTATAGATTTCATCTTGAAATTTGCCGGCGTCACCTATGGTCCTCTTCTGGGTTTGTTTGCATTTGGCATTTTAACCAAGCGAAAACTGAACGATTCCAAAGTCTGGCAGGTATGCATCATTGCACCGTTGATTGCTTTGTTTTTGGATATGTTGAGCAACCCTGCCTGGTACGAGGCCAAATTGCACATTAGCTTGGGACTGCACAATATTTCAAAAACCATTTTTAATGGTTATATAATCGGCAACGAATTGATTTTAATAAATGGCATTTTGACTTTTGCTGGCTTATGGCTTATTTCTAAGCCCGGCGAAAGCAAAGAGCTTGTACAGGCATAATAGTTTCAAAAATTGTTGCACCTGATTTAGGGTTAATAAGTTCTGCAACAAGTGCATTGAGTTTATCTTTGCACAATGGAACTTATAAATGAGCTGGTGCAGCAATATGCCGAGTTGCATACTTCTTCGGAAGATGAGTTATTACAAGCCGTATCTGTATTTACCAATACACAACACGCCGATCCACAAATGCTTAGTGGTCATTTACAAGGAAAAGTGTTGGAAATGATAAGTTATATGTTGCGTCCGCGACGTATTTTGGAAATAGGAACTTTTACTGGTTATAGTGCTTTATGTCTGGCAAAAGGATTAGCAACGGACGGCCTTTTGCATACAATTGATATAAGAGAAGCAGATGTACAATTGGCAAAATCTTTTTTTGATAAATCTGAAATGCGTGATAAAATCATAGCACATTGTGGTGAAGCAAATAAAGTCATTCCTACCTTGAATGAAGAGTGGGATTTAGTTTTTATTGATGCTGATAAACCTGCATATATAGATTATTTTAACCTTGTTTTTCCTCGTGTTAGGAAAAACGGTATTATTTTAGCAGATAATGTTTTTTTTCACGGGCAGGTGTTGGAAAACCCGGTTTCCGGAAAGAGTGCGAAAGGAATAGCCGCATTTAATAAATTTGTAAATAAAAGGAATGATATTGAGAAAGTCATGCTCACGATCAGAGATGGCTTGTATTTAATCAGGAAACTGTAACAACTTTCTTATGTTAAAAATTAAAACAGGTATTTTACTGGTTTCTATTTTTTCATCGGTGAGCTTATTTGCGCAGAAAAAAGAATCGGTAAAAAATTATATTACTCAGTATAAAGATATTGCCGTAGAGGAAATGAAAAGAACGGGAGTGCCCGCAGCTATTACATTAGCACAGGGCATTCATGAATCGGGTGTAGGGCAAAGTAAACTGGCACTGATTGCCAATAATCATTTTGGAATAAAATGTAAGACGAACTGGACAGGAGAAACCATCACACATACGGATGATGCCCACAACGAGTGTTTTAGAAAATATACTTCTGCAAACGAATCTTATATAGACCATTCCAATTTTTTAAAAAACGGCCAGCGTTATGCTTCTTTGTTTTCATTGGCACCTACTGATTATGTTGGCTGGGCAAATGGACTTAAACAGGCAGGATATGCTACCAATCCAAAATATGCACCTGTTTTAATAAAGTTGATAGAAGATTATAATTTACAGGAATACACAATGTTTGCTTTAGGCAAAGAAAATCTGAATACTTCTACGGCATTAACACCAATGCCAGATTCAAACTTTACAAATAATATAAATGATGACGCTAGCAAGAACGCATTATTGCAAATTAATTCCCCTGTTTACCCAACCGGTACATTTAAGATAAATGAAACAAAAGTGGTGATGATGAAGAGAGGAGAGAGCTATCTGTCAATGGCACATCAATATAATATTGACTTATATAAATTATTTGAAATAAATGATATGGAGGCTGCGGAAGTAAGCAGCAGGGATCAACTTTTATACTTACAGCGAAAAAGAACAAAAGGGAAAAATAAATTTTATACTGTACAAGTTGGAGAATCATTGCATGACATAGCACAGGCTGAAGCCATAAGGTTAAATAGTTTGATGGAGCTCAACTGGCTGGAGACGGGCATGCAGCCAGCACCCGGCGAAACACTTTCGTTACAGGAAAAATCAAAATCAATTCCTAAATTGGTTTTGAAAACAAATTATTCACTGGAGCCACACATCATTTCAAAAGCCACACATTAAATTATTAATAATGTCATTAGTAAAAATTCACGATAAATCATTTGAAACATATCTTTCAGAAGAAACCATCCGCAAAAGAGTAGAAGAACTTGCCGCTGATATCAATAAAGATTATGAAGGCAATCGCCCGCTTTTCATAGCCATTCTTAACGGTTCTTTTATGTTTGCCGCCGATCTGTTTAAAAGGCTTTCAATTGAGGCCGAACTTTGTTTTATTAAACTAGTATCGTATAAGGGCATGAAATCAACCGGCAAGGTAGTTACCTCGATAGGGCTGGAAGAAGATATTTTTGGAAAGGACATTATTATTGTTGAAGACATTGTAGATACCGGTAAAACGCTTCACGATTTTTTACCACAACTGCTGCACCAACAACCAAAGTCGTTAAAAATTGCTTCTCTTTTGCATAAGTCAGAAGCTACCATTTATCCGCTTACTCTTGACTATGTTGGGTTCGATATTCCCAATAAGTTTGTGGTGGGTTATGGACTTGATTATGACGGGCTAGGACGCAATCTTAAAGAAATTTACCAGTTGGTCTAAAATCAGCTAACACTCTCAGGTTTTTTTTGTACTTTATCGGGTTATTAGCACCCGTTTGAAGACCTTATTCTTCATATTAATATTTAACAGTTTTCAGATTTTTGTATCTGCACAGAAATTTTATTTTCGGGGCGAGGTACAGGATGAGGCAGGTAATCTATTGCCAAATGTTACAGTTCAGCCACAAAGAACCGGTTATCTTTTTAAGACAGGAGCTTCAGGAACTTTTGGAATTGTATTAGATGCCAACTCAGATACTTTGTCTTTTTCATTAGAAGGCTATTGTAAAAAAAAGATACTGGCCAGTGCTGATAATTATATTCGTATCAAACTTAAGAAACTGGCAACTTCAGCAGTAAGAAAAGATAAACTACTATCTCTTACGAAAGATTTGGGAAGAGAGGATCAAAAAGAATGGTACACCGGAAACGAAACTTATGCGAGCCTTTTGGAAAATCATTTTGTTAACGCAAAGCGATTTCCCAATACAGGAATGTCGCTCAATGTAGACAGAGCATCTTATAGTAATATTCGCAGGTTTATATCATTAAAATCATTTGTGCCACCCGATGCTGTTCGAATCGAAGAGATGTTGAATTATTTTAACCTGAACTATAAAGAACCGGATAATGGACAGTTGTTTAATGCCCGCACCAAAATAAGCTCCTGCCCCTGGAATCCCGAAAGCCAGTTATTTTTTGTCAACCTATCTTCAGCAAAATTGGATTTAGATTCATTGCCACCAAGCCATTTGGTTTTTTTGATTGATGTATCAGGCTCTATGGATATGCCCAACCGATTGCCACTATTGAAATCTGCATTTCGTTTATTAGTAAATAATCTTCGTGATAAAGATTCTGTTGCCATTGTTGTATATGGTGGACTCACAGGTGTAATGCTCAATACAACCAGCGGTGCAGAAAAAGAAAAAATATTCAAAGCGATAGATGAACTGGAACCCGGTGGTGCTACACCTGGCGAATCAGGCATTAAACTGGCTTATAGCGTGGCCCGCAATCATTTTATAAAAGGTGGAAATAACAGAGTGATATTGGCAACCGATGGTGATTTTAATGTGGGATTAAAAACTGAAAATGAATTAGATTCATTAATTACCGCACAAAAGGAAACAGGCATTTATCTTACTTGCCTGGGTGTAGGCATGGGAAATTATAAAGACTCAAAAATTCAAACACTAGCCCAAAACGGAAATGGTAATTTTTCTTATTTGGATAATTACAACGAAGCAGAAAAAGTGTTGTTGAAAGAATTTACCCAAACATTATATTCTGTAGCAGATGGTGTTTATATGAATGTGGAATTTAATCCGGATTATGTAAAAGAATACCGCTTGATTGGGTTTGATAACAAGGTAGGTGCACTGCGAGATTCCTTATCGATGGTAGAAGGAGGCGAAATTGGGTCTGGACATTCTATGATGGCAATGTTTGAAATCATTCCAACTGAAAAAAATATTGCAACAATTAAAAATGAATCTAATGATGTTACTGTAGCAAATATAAAGTTGACCTATAACTTGCCAAGGCAACCCCAAGAATATGTATTTAACTATCGTTGTTTGCTCAATTTTTCTTCCTTTGACCAGTTAGATAAATCGTATCGGTTTTCAACTGCGGTTTCGATGTTTGGAGCTTTGTTGCGTGAGTCTAAATTTATCAGGAATACCAGTTTTGATGATATACTCAAAATAGGGACGACCGCCATCAATACAAATGATTTATCGCAAAAGGAATTTCTCAATCTGGTAGATCAGGCAAAAAAGCTCTATTCAAAAACGAAAAAGAAAAAGGAAAAAGAGAAGAAAGACAGACAAAGCTATTAAGAAAACATCTCTTTTATTTTATCAAAAAAACTTTTATCACTTTTGTCCGGCTGTGGTTTAAAATTGGGTGAAGCACCCAGTTTTTCCAACATGGCTTTTTCTTCACTACTAATATGCTGTGGCGTCCAGATGTTGATATGTATCAACTGATCACCTTTTTGATATGAGTTTACTGCAGGAAATCCCTTTCCTTTCAATCTTAATATTTTCCCACTTTGTGTACCGGCGGGTATTTTTATTTTAGCCTTACCATCAATAGTAGGCACTTCTACTTGTGTGCCAAACACTGCTTCGGAAAATGTAATATGAAGATCATAAGCTACATTCAGCCCATCGCGGTGCAATTCTTTATGTGCTTCTTCTTCAATTAATACAATTAAATCGCCGGGAGGGCCGCCTCTTTCGCCTGCATTTCCTCTGCCACTTACATTCATTTGCATTCCTTCCTGTACGCCTGCAGGTATGTCTATGCTTACTGTCTCTTCTGCATATACACGACCTTCTCCTTTACAGTTACTACATTTTGCTGTTACTGTACTGCCTTCTCCATTACAAGTGGGACAAGTGGTTACAGTTTGCATTTGCCCTAGAAAAGTATTGGTTACTTTTCTTACCTGCCCGCTGCCACCACAGGTGCCGCAGGATTGAACACTTCCTTTATCCTTTGCGCCGTTACCCCCACAAGTGTTGCATCCTACATATTTTTTTACTTTAATATTTTTTGTAACGCCTTTCGCTATTTCTTCATAAGTTAGTTTCAGTTTTACACGCAGGTTACTTCCTCTTGTACCACGGCTTCGCTGTCCCCCACGGCCTCGTTGACCACCACCAAAAATATTTCCAAAAAAATCTTCACCAAATACATCACCAAACTGGCTGAAGATGTCTTCCATATTCATACCGCCACCACCACCAAAGCCACCACGTCCATTGTTGCCTACACCTGCATGGCCATATCGGTCATACTGTGCTCTTTTATCTGCATCGCTCAATATTTCATATGCTTCTGCTGCTTCTTTAAATTTTTCTTCAGCAGCTTTATCGCCCGGATTTCTGTCGGGGTGATATTGCATAGCCACTTTTCGATAGGCTTTTTTTATTTCATCAGCCGAAGCACTTTTGCTTACGCCCAATATTTCGTAAAAATCTCTTTTTGACATATAAATCTGCAGTTATCAGTTTGAAGATACTATTTACCTACCACCACTTTTGCGTGACGAATAATTTTATCATTCAGATAATATCCTTTGATGATTTCATCAACAACCTTTCCTTTTAATTCATCAGTTGCAGCAGGTATCTCAGTTATGGCTTCATGCAAATCGGGATTAAAATCTGTTTGTACTGATTCCATTACTTTCAACCCCCGTGCTTGCAATGTATTTCTTATTTTATTAAATACTAATAAAACACCTTCTTTCACGCCAACGTTATTTTCAGTTGTTTCAATTTGTTTTTGCGCTCTTTCACAATCATCCAATACATCGAGTAAGTCGGTAATAATATCACGACCTGCCGTTTGTATCAATTCAATTTTTTCTTTTGCATTTCTGCGTTTAAAATTATCGAACTCGGCTGCCAGACGCAGGTATTTATCTTTCGATTCTTCCAGTTCTGCATTTATTTTTTCAAGGGCAGATGTCTCTGCTACCGGATCATTCAAGTGGGTGGTACCACTTATGTTTTCATCGGTATTGATGTCCATATTCTGATTTTCGGCTTTGTTGTTGTTTGCTTTTTCGTTCATGTCTAAAATATTCAGTTATAAGTTTTCTAGGCATTCCCTTTTGCAGGGGCTGGCAAAGGTAGGCTTGTCAATAATACTGCCAATTGAAGAAATGGGACATTTTGGCTTTTGATTTCATGCATAACTGACAAGAGCAGCTGTAAATCAGGTCATTATTGTACCTTGCCGCCATGAATAAGGTCGCATTAAAGAGAAAAATTTCACCTCGTGTAGCTAATGGGCACCCCTGGATTTTTGGAAATGAAATAGAAAAATCAGATGGTGACTGTAAAGCAGGTGATGTAGTGGAAGTGTATAGTCACGATGGTAAGTTTATTGGCACCGGTTATTATAATCCTCAGTCGCAAATAATGGTTCGGTTGCTTAGCCGGAAAAAAAATGAAGCGATCAATGAACAGTTCTTTTTTGACAAAATCAAATATTGCTGGGAGTATAGAAAGCGATTGGGATATATGGAAAACTGCCGCCTTGTATTTGGCGAAGCCGATTCAATGCCTCAACTAATCATCGATAAATTCAACGATTATTTTGTGATACAAACATTGGCATTGGGTATTGATGTATGGAAGCCGGCAATCGTAAATGCCATTCAAAAAATATTTTCGCCCAAAGGAATTTATGAAAGAAATGATGTGCCGGTAAGAGAGTTGGAGGGACTGCCACAACAGAAAGGTTTTTTATCGGAACCTTTTGATACTAAAATAATCATAAATGAAAATGGTTTACAATTTCAAGTAGATGTAGAGAATGGGCAGAAGACAGGTTATTTTCTTGATCAACAGGATAATCGTCGTGCCATTCAGAATATTGTAAAAGGGGCAGATGTTTTAGGCGCTTTTACATACACTGGCACTTTTGAAATTCATGCTGCACATTACGGAGCAAAATCCGTTTTGGGATTAGATATTTCTGAACAGGCTGTGAAGCAAGCAAATGAAAATGCTAAATTAAATGGGCTGGAAAAAATTTGTCGGTTTGAAACTGCAAATGCATTTGATGTACTAAAGCAATGGGGGAAGGATGGCAAGAGTTATGATGTGGTCATGCTCGATCCGCCTGCATTTACTAAGAGCAGGGCCACCATTCAAAAAGCTATTACGGGTTATAAAGAAATTAATCTGAGAGGTATGAAATTGGTAAAGCCAGGAGGATTTCTGGTTACTTCATCATGTACCAATCTGGTACAGGCTGATTTGTTTTTACAAATTATTGAAATGGCAGCAAAGGATGCCAGAAGAAAATTAAGACAGGTTGTTTTTCAAACCCAATCAGCAGATCATCCCATTATTATGGGCATGGAAAACACACATTACCTTAAATTCTTGATAGTGCAAGTTGAATGAAATGAAGATTATTTGGAAACCTGAAACTTGCCTGATTTTACAACCTTGCCAGTAGCATCAACTAAATGATACATATAAATACCGCGGTTAAAATCGGATAAATCAACAGTTTGCTTTATGGAAAGCCCTGGGCTTTCGTACATTTTCTTTCCTAAGAAACTATAAATCTGAATGGTAAGTCCTTTATCATATCCTTTTTGCAAATCAAAGGTGATATAAGATGTAGCAGGGTTGGGATAAATTTTAACAACAGGATCTTCGGTACCAGTTCCCGGTGCCGGTCTCGTTGATTGAGCCTGCGACTGCATGGCAATCAACAGGATAAATGATAATATGGTTAGAATTTTTCGCAACGAAACAAATCTACATTTAGTATTCTAAAAGTAGGCCTAATTTTTTAAAATACCATAGTATTTTTACTTAGTATTTTAATGTTTTGATTATCAGGTTATTATAGGTTGTCAGGTATTTGAAATTAACGATTACTTAAGCTAACGAGTCCAATATTTTTCTAATTTTTTCAAAATCAGGCACATCCGCAGCGTTTTCCAAGACTTCGGCATCTTTATCAATCCCTCTTTGTCAATAATAAATGCTGAACGTTTTGAAACTCCTTTCATACCATAACCAAACTGTTCATAAATGGAATTATACAATCTTGAAACTTCTTTATTAAAGTCGCTTAGCAAAGTAAAATTGAAACCTTGTTCTTTTTTGAAATGAGCTAAAGTATGCAATGAATCTACCGAAATGCCAAATACAGTTGCATTCACTTTTTTATACCAACTGATATTATCACGAACGCTACAAAGCTCTGCAGTACACACACTGGTAAAAGCTAATGGAAAAAATAACAACAAAACGTTCTTGCCTTTTTGATCTGATAATTTTATTTCCGTTTTATCACTGTTTAATAACGTAAAATCGGGAGCAGCTTGACCAATAGTTAATGACATAAATATGTGGTTGAAGTATATTTATTAAAAAATATGAAATAGTTATTCTAGCCTAAAAAAATGTTGTTGCCAAATTTTGATAATTGAATTCTTCAGCTAACTCAATGTAATTATAATTTGTCCAAACGCATTGTCTTAGAATCAGTGCCAATGGTTTGAGAGGATTCAACATAAATCCAACTGTTTCGATCAATATGCCAGCTGCCATTTATAAGATTAAGAGGATAAGACGCACCTGTGAAATTTGCCCAGGTTGTCATTGTGCTGGCATTCCCATCCCAGGTACCGGTTTTCTCTACAATTCCATTTTTTATAGCATCAACAGTTTTATTGCTATAATATTTGAATTTATATCCCGTAAAGTCGGTGGAAATATCAACACCGTTCATTGTAAATTTTGTTAGTGTCCATTCACCATCGGTCATAGCCTGTATTACCAGATCTGTTTTTATATTGTCCACCGTTTTTTTGCAAGACGCAAAAAGAAATATTGTAAAACAAACTAAAATGCTCCTTTTCATAATATGCACAAAATAGAGTTATTTGATTGTTTTTGCAACACAAATTTCCCCAATTTTAATTTGACAATTGAAGTCTGTAATCGCTTGCAAACATTTGATAACTTTATAGTCATCCAAAATATATTAAGTATGAACAAGCCTTTGTATCAGTTTTTTACAAAAGATCATCGACGTATAGAAGCACTTTTGGATATGGCCTGTGAAAATGCAGACAGCATACAAATGAATTATTATCACCAGTTTCGTACAGGAATTTTGAAGCATATAAAGATGGAGGAGAAAATACTTTTTCCTGCGGCTCAAAAAGCAAATGGAGGCGTGCCAATTCCACTTGCAGCAAAGCTTAGATTAGATCATGGAGCCATTACATCATTAATGGTGCTTCCACCTACTTCGGATGTGATTAATGTAGTTCGTTATATTTTAGATAAACATGATCTGTTGGAAGAAGAACCAGGCGGTATGTACGATATATGTGAACAGTTGACTGTTGATGAAACGGAAATTATTATATCACAATTAGAAACCGTAACCGAAGTGCCGGTGCACCCGCACAATGAAGCGGCTTATGCATTACAAGCGGCAAAAAATGCTTTAAAAAGAGCCGGATTTGATTATGATGAGTTGAAGCGTTTATGAAAATACTTTTATCTGAATATGGGTTGAGGAGTTGAGTATAATGCATTATTTACGCCACCTAATAAGTGTATTTTTTTATCACCTCCGTTTACTCCATCACAACTTGCAATGGAAAATGTTGTACCCAGTCCAAGTGTATGAAAATAAACTCTTTTATCATCAGGTGTAAAATAGGGGACTCCATTTGAGAGATTGTCATCCAGCAAAATCTTTTTATCTGAACCATCAGGTTTCACTCGAACTATATCACTATTGAATGGAGTCATAAAAAAGGGGCAAGTTGTAAAAGTAATGAATGAGCCATTGTTACTCCAGTCGGGGTCGAAGCAATAGAGATTATCATTAGTTAATCTTATTTCATTACTCATTTCATGAGAAGTAGAGTTATAATTAGAAACGAAGATTTCAAAATCATCATTCCAGCCATTTAGTTTATCATTGGGTAACGATACATAAACGATTTTATTTCCATCGGGCGACCAGGCAGGATCTGCAAAAACTTTATTTTGAGTGGAGATAATAAATGGATTATTGCCATTTATATCTGTAACAACTAATCTCCATTCAAAGTTTGTAAAGCCTCTAGCAGAATCTGTGCAATATGCTGCCATTAATATCTTATTACCGTCGGGACTAAATTTTGCAACACCTTGTTTTTGCCAGCCATATTTTCCTTTGTAAATAAGAAGTTTGGGGTTACTTCCATCAATATTAAATACCATCAGTTCGGCATTATCATAATCGCTGGTAGAGTTGTCTGATTGTAGTGGCCCTTTTTTGATTGACCTATAGCAAAGAAATTTTGAATTGTCGTGTGACACCCTTGGCCACCAATAATTATATGCTAAATCATTTGTTAGATTTTTTTCTGTTTGCCCATCATAACTAAAAATTTGTACAACAGCCTGTGATGCATCACTTTTGTCATATAAGATTTTGATATTACTTACAGGAGGTTCTACGGGAACCTGATTACAGGAGTAAAAGAATGAAATCAGCAAAACAAATAGTAGGAGCTTCTTCATTAAAGTTGTTTTAGTGGTGCTTGAAAATGGCAAATACAATGCTGACTTGATTTTTTTTTGTTAAATGTTTTTAAAACTGTCTATTAGGACAGGTTTCAAATCAATTGGAGGTGAGATGTTGCTCTCTAAGCTAGCGTGCCAGTTAGATATTTTTTTCTGGAAATATCAGAGGCTATTTTCCAAACATTAATCAGTTCCAAACCTAATTCTAATCATATTTAAAACACTGGTTATGGCTAAACTTAGAGCTTCATTTCATTTAAAGAATCTATATAGTGACTGCGGTTTCTTTGCACAAATCTGAATGTTTTACATGTAAAGTCAGAAGTTGTTCAATTCTGGACGCTTGTGAAAATGAAACATTAGCTGCTGTAAGTAATTATAAGCTTTCAAAGTTCATTCGAAAAGGAGAGAAGTTGTTTTCGGAAGGAGACCCAATCAGAGGTATTTGTTTTATAAAGAAAGGATATTTAAAAATTGAGTTAAATGGCAAGCAAGGCCGGCCCTTGATATTGCGCATTGCCGGCAGGGGAGCAATTTTTGGTTATAGACTCAATTCAAAACATACTTGTTATTCCTTTTCTGCTACGGCAGCCACTGATGTGCAATATTGTTATATACCAAATGAATCATTTAATGTTATCCTTCAAAAAAGCCCTGATTTAAAACTGCAAATCCTCAACCAGATACTTGACGATCTTGAGATAACGGAAAAAAAAGCCATTTATCTGGCACATAAAACTGTAAGAGAAAAAATTGCAGAGGCCTTGTTGTTAATAGCTGATGCATATCATTATGAAGTCAGGAAGCAAAGTTTTAAAATCAATTTATGTCGGCAAGATATTGCCGATCTGGCGGGTACTACCAAAGAGCAGGTTTCAAAAATTCTGAAAGATTTTGAAAAAGATAAACTCATTAAATGCTCTGCAAAAAAATTCAATTATATCAACACGCAATTACTAAAAGCTGTTATTAGCTAATTCTATTTTTTCTTTTCCAAACAATAATGGTATAGAATTATAAAAAAATACGAAAGCGTATTTATTGCAATATTTATCGCTTTGCTAACGATTTCCAGAGTTTTATCGCAAGTAGCTTTATGTCAGAAATTTATTGTTGCAGTAAAACTTTTTATTATGGAAAACGAACAGCAACCCGAAAGCAAAAAAGTTCCTTTTTACAGAATGATAATGGATGATTTTATGCTCTTACTCTTTTTGGGCGTAACCATCTATGCTGTTTTTTATCTTTTATGGGGGGTGATGGAGCTATCCAATCTACCATCAATTCCGGAAGAGATAAAGAATAATCTGATTAAGTAAATTCTTTAAAAAAAATCATTTATGAGTTTATTAAGTCCCGTTGAAGGTTGGTACGAAAAAAAAGTATCTAAAGATGAAAAAATGTGGATGATTATTGCACTCATTCTTTGCTTATCCATGTTTGTATGGATGATAATGTGGCATGTTTATGGAAAACAAAACCCATCAAGCATTACTTACCGTACCAGCACTGCTGAGTTCGGAAAACTGAGTGAAGCATATATCAAAAAATATATGATAGGTGCCGACAATGGGGTACCTGTTGTAAGACCTGAAGCTAACAGTGAGGTATTTCTCCTTGCAGAGATGTGGCGTTGGAGTCCCGTTCTTGTATTGCAAAAAGATCAATCCTACAAATTTCATATTTCATCCAGAGACTTGGTACATGGCTTCTCCATTCAGCCAGTCAATATGAATTTTCAGGTTTACCCTACTTATGATTATGTACTTGAATTTAAACCTACCGAATCGGGCGAATTTAAAATCATCTGCAATGAGTTTTGTGGTATCGGTCATCATGCTATGATTGGGAAAATAGTAGTTATAGAAAAAGATGAAGATTTAAAATTGTATGGATATGAAAACTTTAAGAATGCAGCAACTACCGATTCAACAGTAAAAAATGAAGTGCCTTTAACTGATGCAGAAATGGCTTTGATGGGAGAGCAAGTATATACGCTTAAAGGATGTGGTGCCTGTCATAAAATTGATGGTAGCAGCCAGATAGCACCCAGCTGGAAAGGATTGTTTGGGAAAGAGGAACAGGTAATTGAGAATGGCAAAAAGCTAAGTGTGAAAGTTGATGAGGCCTATATCAGCGAATCTATTAAAGATCCTTCACTGAAAAAAACAGTTGGATTTGAAAATACACCAATGCCGGTTTTCCCTCTTACTGATGATGAAATAAAGCAGGTGATCGCTTATATAAAGACATTAAAAAACTAACCCGTAAAATCTTAAATTATGTTTCGTACTTGCGATATAACAGGATTTAAAGTTGACCTGCGGTCGGAAAAACTGATCAGGGCCAATGCCGTTTTTGCAGTTATTTCATTGTTACTGGCAGTAGTTGCTGCTATTCTTCTGGTATTTACCCGATATCAGCCTGTGCATTTGCTGGGTGCTGAGTGGTACTATCGGTTAGTTACTTTCCACGGTTTGAATGCGCTTATCTTTTGGATAATATTTTTTGAAGTTGCTGGTCTGTACTTTGGATCCACCGTTATACTCAATACAAGATTTTGTGCGCCTAAGCTTGGCTGGTTTGGCTTTGCTTTAATGGTTGCTGGGCTGGTGCTCTCCAATGTAATAATCTTAATGGGCAAGGCAGATGTGATGCTTACCTCATACACACCATTGAAAGCACATCCATTGTATTATCTCGGTATAATTTTATTTGCCGTAGGAGCTTTGATAGCTGTTATTTTATTTTTCGGAAATCTGATGATAGCCAGGCGTGAAAAAACCTACGGAGATTCTTTGCCACTGGTTGCGTATGGATTAATGACTGCTGCCATCATTGCAGTTATTACGCTGGCTACTGGCGCCATCATTTATATACCTACTTTTTTATGGTCATTAGGCTTAATACAAAATATTGATCCTGCTATGTATAAACTTATTTGGTGGGGATTGGGTCACTCATCTCAACAAATAAATGTTGCAGCAATGGTATCCATCTGGTACATGGTTTCATTCTTAAGTGTTGGGGGTACATCTATTAATGAACGAGTTTCCCGTTCAGCTTTTGTTTTATACATTCTTTTTATTTGCCTTGCTTCTGCACATCATTTATTGACTGATCCTGGAGTAAGCAGCGCATGGAAAGTTTGGAATACAAGTTATGCAATGTATCTGGCGGTACTGGCATCTATGATCCATGCTTTTGCTGTTCCTTCTTCATTTGAATCTGCACAAAGAAGGTGGGGTTATAATAAAGGATTGTTTCAATGGCTTTCAAAAGCTCCTTGGGGCAATCCGGCATTTTCATCAATCATACTGGCAGTAATCGGATTTGGATTTATTGGTGGCACTACTGGTGTAATTTTTGGTATGGAACAAACCAATATCATTGTGCATAATACCATCGCCATCCCCGGCCACTTTAAAGGCACAGTAGTAATTGGGACCACACTTACTTTTATGGGAATTACTTATTATTTAATACCACTCATTTTTAGAAGAAAAATTGTAGGATTTAAGTGGGCAAAAATGCAACCTTGGATGTTTTTTATTGGTATCGCATTGCTTTCTATCTCTATGATTGTTTTGGGCCAAATGGGAGTACCTCGCCGTCATTGGGATAATACTTTTTCGGGAGGCCCATTCACTTATAATTTTAATCCGGCAGTTGATTTCTTCTGGGCTCTAATGATGTTGGGAGGTGTACTTGCGTTTCTTGCTACTGTTATTTGGATTCTGATTGTTGTTGTTTCAGTATTTTTTGGACCCAAGGTCAATGGTCCGGCTGATATGCAACTTTCAATTTCTCCTCCTGCACCTGCTGCAAAAGCACACAAAGGATTTGAAGCACCCGGTACTCTTGTACTTACAATTATATTTTTATTGGTTTTCATGGCACTCTTCTTCCTTAACTGGAAATGGCTTGCCGCTACCTGGAATGTAAACTAAGACCAGTTGATTATATAAATCACATAATTCCTTAGCGTGCCGGGGCTGATTGAGCCCCGGTACTTTTAATCAGATTTTAATGAATTTTCGTAAATATTGGATATTGCTCTTTTGGATACTGCTAAGTGGATTTAATTTTCCTAATGAAAAGAAATTCCTCTCTCAAAAAGCTGAGAATATTTCTGTATTTGACTCAAAAGGGAATGTGTTTGATTTATTTAGTCTGCTTGGAAATAAACCTTTGGTTATTTCTCCTGTTTATACCAAATGTCCATCAGTATGTGGCATTATCAGTAACGGTGTACAAACTGTTGTAAATAAACTGGGAACATTAGGCAAGGATTTTAATATTGTTAGCTTTTCTTTTGATAGCAGTGATAAGAAAGAAGATCTTGCCTTTTATGAAAGTCGCTGGAAAATGGATGGTCTTCATTGGAAAACCATTTCTGCAAAAGCTGATCAGATTAAAAAATTAATGCAATCTTTCGATTACCAGTTTGAATATGATTCAACGAATAAAGAATTTAACCACCCTTCCATATTAATTGTACTTACCCCATCCGGTAAAATATCGAGATATATTTATGGAATAAATCCTTCTAAAAGAGATTTGAAACTTGCACTGATTGAAGCGATGGCTGAAAAGTCAAGACCCGGATTAATAAAAGGATTTTACTTACGTTGTTTTGGTTATGACCCTGTTTCCAAGACATATAAATTAGATTGGAGATTTCTCATTTCCACCTCAGCCGGTTTGTTAATGATTGGATTGATAAGCTGGATTTTTATTAAATCATTTATTGTTTCAAAAGATTAGTAATGGCTACAAAATCCGATACCCCCAAATATGTCAAGGAGAAAACTTTTGGACACCAGTTATTTCAAAAATTCGCATCCTTTTTTGGAAAGATATATGCTACCGGTTATAATCCTCTTTATTATCTTGGTAGTATAGCTGTGCTGCTTTTTATGGTGGCCTGTATATCGGGTATTTATATTTTTATTTTTTACAATGTGAATCCCCGTCATGCCTGGGAGTCGGTAGAAGCCATTTCTGCAAATGTATTTAACGGCTGGATGCGAAGCATTCATAGATATTCTTCTGATTTACTAGTCATTTTTATATTGATGCACTTATTGCATACTTTATTTACCTCAAAATTTAAACGACTGATTTCATGGATAAGCGGGATTGTCTCGTTTCTCATTGTTGTTTTAATCGGTGTTACGGGTTATATGCTGGTATGGGATCAGAAAGCGAAACTCACAGGCTATCTTACTGCTAAATTATTTTCTGCACTACCCATTTTTGATCCTTCAATTGCCGGTGCATTTTTGCTGAATGATCTTACAACTGTAGGAGGATTTTTTAAAGTTGCATTATTTGGACACATTGTCTTTTCATTGATTACTGTAATAGTTATTTGGGTACATGTACTTCGTATTTCAAAACCCAAAATTTTCCCTCCCAAAAAACTTATTTTTTATGTACTTATTGCGCTTGGTATTATTTCAATTGCTTTTCCTGTAGTAAGTGACCCGCCAGCTCAGTCTTCAAATCTTCCATTAAACACCACTTTTGACTGGTATTATTATTTTGGGTATTATCTCATGAAATTATTTACCGTGAATCAAAACTGGATAATACTGGTAGGTTCAGGGATAATTTTATGTTTCATTCCTTATATATTAAAAAGAAAGAATAATCCACCTGTAACTATTGATCTGGATAAATGCGATGCGTGTAATCTTTGTTCCTATGATTGCCCTTATGAAGCAATTGATATGCTAGATAGAAATGGCGAACGCAAAGCTATTTTGTCTGCGGATAAATGTGTTGGCTGCGGCATTTGTATTGGCTCCTGCGGAGAGCATGCTATCACACATCCATTCTTTCCCCAATTGAATTTTAATGCCCAGCAAAAATCTGATGTTACGATCTTTAGTTGCAGCTATTTTCCAAAGTTTGAATTACCCGATAATTTGAAAATTACTGCGTATCAGGTTCCCTGCACTGGAAGCATCATGCCCAAAGATGTTCAAAGAATACTGGAACAAAACAGTAACAAAGTGGCCATTCTTGGATGCGAAGACTGTTATTACAGATTGGGAAAAACATGGACAATCAATCGGTTTTTGAGAAGGAGAGCACCTTCGTTTTCCAGAAAATTTGATGCTTCGTGTGTCAGGCATTTTACCTTAACACAGTTTAATAAAGAAAAATTAGAAGCTTTTGCAACAGCGCCTACCAATGAAGATGTCAAGAAGCAGGAGTTTTCAATTGTTGATCATAAAAGAACAAATCCTTTATTCGCTGTATTAATTCTTGTTGCATTTTTTACAATGATGATTCCTCTAAGTCGTACGGTTGTTCATTTTTTTAATCCAAAGGAGAAAACACTGATTGTCAATTTTAAATACATTTCGACACCACAGGAGTATGAAAAATCTTACTCAACTGCAAAACATATGCAATCAAAAAACCCTGTTGTAAAGAAGAGAAGCTCTGTATTATTAAAAGTGTATGCGTCTAAAGATCGTTCACTTATTTATGAAAAGGAGTTTAAACCTCGGGGATTAAGACAGGATATTGCGATGTTTATATTTACGCAAATATCTATTGTACCTGATCAGGTAGATGTAGAATTAACAGAAACTGCTTTCCCTGACAAGCAATTCAAACTAAATAATATCACCCTGAAAAAAGGTGACGGTACTTTTGTTGTTTTTAAAGATGGAAATTTATCGTTAGCAGGTATAAATTGATTTCAACTCCCAAAGGCGGGAAATGGTTCTTTGCCCAATTAGCAAAACGCCATATATCATAGCTTGCAATACAAGTGAGCATTTTTATTTGTAATTTTCTTTAAAAAATTATTGAAAATGAGAATCAATATTTCTAAAGTGGCTCCACAAGCCTATGATGCTATTCTTGGTTTAGAAAAATATTTATCTGGATCTGGATTAGATAAGAAACTTTTCGAACTTATTAAAATCAGAGCTTCTCAAATAAACGGATGTGCATATTGTATTAATATGCATGTGAGAGATGCGCAAAAAATTGGAGAGACATCACAAAGATTATTTTTATTAGATGTCTGGAGAGAAACCGATCTTTTTTCTGAAAAAGAGAGAGCTGTATTGGCACTTACAGAAGCGATTACATTAATTACAAATGGTCATGTACAAGATGAAATTTATAATGAAGCTGCTTCAAAAATGACAGAACAAGAACTTGCTGCAGTTATAATGTCGATTGTTACAATTAATGCCTGGAATCGTATTGCTATTACTTCCCGTACGCCTTTGGACTAAATCAAATGAGAAATGGAATTTTTTTACTGTCATAATTTTGAAAATAAAAGAACATGATTTAAAGGTTTGTAGATAACGTATGGGCTGTATTTGGGGCCAATTTTTTGTATGTTCATAATCAATGACTTATAAATAAATGAATGTTTTTACAAAAATTATCAATAACTCAAAAAAAAGCCGTTATTTTGTTCTGTCTTTGGTGTTCTTTACAGTTTCACAAGTCCTGAACGTTTGAAAAACCGTTGAATGTTCATTGGTTACTGTTTACTGTTGGCACTTTTTATTTTTTAAAACCTCTCAAAAATGAACATTTACGCAGGAAACCTTAGCTGGAACCTGAAGGATCAGGATCTCCAGAATCTCTTTGCCACGCATGGTGAAGTATCTTCAGCAAAAATTGTAACCGACAAATTCACTGGCCGTAGCAAAGGCTTTGGTTTTGTTGAAATGCCAAACGATGATCAAGCACAAGCTGCAATTGCAGCTTTAAACGGATCAGAAGTAGATGGCCGAAACATCGTTGTAAACGAAAGTCGTCCTAAGCAAGAAGGCGGCGGCGGCGGAGGCTTCAAGAAAAGAAGCTTTGGCGGCGGCGGCGGTGGCGGCGGCTACAAAGGTGGCGGTGGTGGCTACAAAAAAGGCGGTGGTGGATACCGTGACCGTGGAAACGGTGGCGGCTTTAATAGCGATTATTAATTTACACCTAAATAAAGATGCTTTAAAAGTCTGGTTCGAAAGATCCGGACTTTTTTTTAATGCAAAAAAATGCGAAACAAATTGTTCCGCATTTTTTCTGATTTAAATTATTTTATGGAATAATTTTCACAATTCCGGCTCCGTGGTATGAGTGATATTCACCATTATACATTGCATCTGCATTTACAGGTCCCATTTTATAATTTCCGGGTGATACTGCCCTTACAGCATAGTAAAAAGTCTGTTTCTGATTAAAGGCATCGCAAAAGAAATGAATTCGGTCATCTCGCACATCAAGAGCTACTGGCGTTGCAGCATCTTTTATCCAATCCATTCCTGGAATTTCTTTTGTTCTTGGATTTTCAATTTCGAAACCGGCAGGTAGCAAATCAGTAATTACAATATTGTCGACAGGTGTGTTAAATGTTTTTTCTAATGTAACACCTACAACTATTAAATCATTCTGTTTGAAAGTAAGATTGGTTATCAGCTTGCCATTTCGGTCATAGAACTGTTTTCTTACTTTGAGGTAGCTGTCTTCTTCCTTATAGCTGCCGGTACTGCTTACACCAGCTGCCTGCCAGAAATAATACATCTTTCCATTTCCTTTTGTAAGGATCTCCACCTGATTATTTCCTAGTGCTTTCATATCTCCTGACCATTGGCCACCGTCCACTTTTGCAATCAGTTTCCCATTTACTTTTATTTCAGCAGTTGCTGTAGACTGATTAGCTGCTTTTGCATGTTTGCCTAAAGCTAGAAATGCAAAGGCTCTTTCCTGTGTACTCAGCCACTTTCTGCTCTTAAGTTTATCCGTTACATGCTTTACCATTGTACCTATCTGTGCATTGGCAGGGTCGGTGTCAATCAATGCATTTAAAGCAATTGCTTCATCTCTTACGTCCGAATAATAACTACCACCTGTTTGCGGCACTGATTCTTCTCCGGTAAATGCCGCAGGCAGCAGTGTAGCAAAAGATCTTTTATCTCCCGCTGTTGCATAAGTAGCTGCCAGTAAATAGCGACTATCAAGCGCCAGTATTCCCTGATTGGCTTTATAATAATTCATAGCAGGCACATTGGGCCTTCCAGCCTTGGCCAATACATAAAGGCTATATACCACTTCTTTTGGCGCAATCTTTTTTTGCTGAGTACGATTATAGAAATAAGTTATGGTTTCCCTGTTCCTCAGTTTATTATTAATATAATTGAGCATTGTTTCAAGCAGACTATTATCAACATCAAAACCTGCCTTTCTTGCTTCAAGTAAAAAATGAGCAGCATAGATTGTACTCCACCAATCTTCTTTATCCAGCCCGTCCCATAAGGTAATGGCACCATTGTATAACTGGCGCATTTTAATAATACGAATGGCCTCCATTATATTGCTATTCGCATTTAACTTGTTTTGTGATTTGTTTAATGACATCAAATCTGCAAGGTCGCCATAGTACAATTGCGGAAAAGCTGCAGATACAGTTTGCTCAGTACATCCATAAGGATATTGAACTAAGTACTGCAACTGAGATGAAAGTTCAAGAACAGGTGAACGACTTACAGTTAAACTATAACTGATAGTGCCGGGCATATAATCGTTTAAGCCAATATTAATTTTTTGTGTATTGCCCCCTGTAATTGAACCCGCTCCTGTTGTTTTTTGTAAAGTAGAGGGCGGTCTTACTGAAATTTCAGTAACATCAGAAAATTTTTCACCCAGCCCTGATACTGAAACTGAAACCTTTGCAATATTGATAGAAGGATCAGCCACGATTTTAAACTGCGCTTTATTCTCACTATTTCCAGCCAGGTTCACTGTTTGGCTGTTGTTACCCACTACTTTCAATGGCGCATCTACATTTATTGTTGCAGTTACTGTTGATGATTTTGAAGTTGTGTTTGTAAGAGTAACGGGCACACTCACCGTGTCGCCAGGGCTTAAAAATCTAGGTAGTGCTGTGCTGATAACTATTGGATCTGCAACAGTCATGGTATTATCAGCCGCTCCAAAACTTTGGCCTTTATAAGAAACAGCCATCAACCTCAATTCACCACTAAACTGCGGCACATCAAATTCAAATTCTGCCACCCCATTGCCATTTGCTTTTTTAATACCACCCCAATAGCTCATTACTTTCACTCTTTTTGATGGCATAGGGTTGTTTCTTTTAGTAGCATCTTCAAAACCATCGCCACCGGTACTGCTCATTTTAGCTCTTACTTCATCAAACAATAATGGGTAAAGATCAAAAGCGCTTACCTGTAATGCTTTTTTCTGATAGAAGTATTGATATGGGTCTGGTGTTTTAAAATCACTTACCTGCAATACTCCATTATCTACAGCAGAAAGTGTGACATAACTTCCCGGAACAGCTTTTACAGTTACTTTTTGATGAGTTTTGGAGCGAACATTTTTTTGTGACACAATGCTTAGTTCTTGCTTTCTGTTTTTTTCCTCTACAGGCACATTCTTAAATCCATGTGCTACTGTAAGCGGAATATCTGCAAGCTCGTGTGGTTTGATAAGTGTAGCAGTAATATAAACATTGGGAACATGCTCACTGCTAAGTTTCAAGTTCACCGATGCTTCTCGCTGGCTCACATCTACGTATTGGTAAGAGATAACATGATCTGTTTCCATTGTAACTAACATTCTTCCGCTAAATGGCGTAGTAAAATGTGCCTTAACCTGATCGCCAATCAGATATGTTTTCTTGTCAATCTCAATATTGATATTTCCTTCCTTATTTACTTCAAATGAGGTATTGGAACTGCCCCAGCTTCCATAGCTGTAAAATGATTTACTAACATAGCTATTGGCTCCTGCATTAAAAATTCTTACTTCATAATCGCCGGGTGTTTTAGGAATGTATACAAAAGAACCGGTTCCATTAATGGCAACCTCCTGTTCTATCATCATTTTATCTTCTTTCTGCGATTCATATCGAAAATAACTGCCACTTTTGGCAAGTACTGTTCTGTATTCATGTTTTATTACCTGAATGTTTGCATTCGCATTAATACCATTTCCATCTTTATTGGCGGCTGCAAGTTGAAATTTTACAGGCTGATTAAGGGGATAATAATAACTCCAATCCTGTTTGATTCCAAAGAAAGCAGATTGTGTATAAATTGAAGTATTGGCAAGGCGACTTACCGGACGTCCAGTTTCATCAAATACTGTAGTGTAAAATGAAGCCTGCAAAGCCCCCATATTGGAATAAATAGTTGGTACTTCATATTCTATTTGAGCATTTCCATTAGCATCGGTGGTTCCCTCTTTGATAGTTTTGTCAAAAAAAGTGGTTTGGTTGGTAAGCCCAAAATCAAATCCATCAAACTGCTTGGATGAAAAGTATTTCTGACTGACTTGTATTTCGGTTTCATATTTTCTATTGGCGGCAGGCGGTCCAAAAAAATTAACAGCATGTATGTCAAGCATTGATTTATCGCCTGCTTTCAAAAACTCTTTATCCAGTTTAGTAGTTACTTTAATTCTGTCAGGAACAAATTCCTCTACCATAAAATTCTGAGAAGTCAGCAATACATCATTACTGGTATAAACTTCGAGTGTATAGCTTCCGGTTATTGCGTTTAAAGACAAATCAATATTACCTTCGACAGCGCCTTCTTCATTCAGACTTTTGCGAAAAGATTTAAGCTCTTTTCCATTGGGCATCAAAAATTTAAATTTTATTGGAACATCCCCCGGATTTTTCCAATTACCATCTCTTACAATTACTGAAAAATTTATTTTTTCTCCCGGACGATACACATCTCTTTCAGCATATACAAATGCATCGAAGCCTGAAGCGTTATTTCGTTTGCCCCCCACATCAAATCGGGAGGTATTCACTCTTGTATTATTAAAAGGCAGGTAGTTAAAATCATCTGCTGTTTTTGCAATGATCATAGCTGGTTTAAAACCTGAAAAATCTTTTTTGACATAGGCAATTTCTGCCACACCATCATTATTGGTGGCTCCGGTTCCTATTAGCTGATTATTGGAGCTATAAACAGAAATATTAACACCCGAAACAGGTGAAGCAGATTTAATAGAATTTGTAAATACAAATATTTTGTCATTTCCTTCTTTAGAGATTAGACCCAAATCTGACAATGAAATAAAACGGCTATCTCTCACCCAATAATCATCCGCAGAGCGAATCATTATATGATATACGCCTTTAAAATCAGCGAGCCGATCTTCAAACTGTGAAAAATTTAATATTCGCCCACTACCGCTTTTTGGAAGGGAACGGGTATCTATTTCCTTTTCATAAATCACATCGCCCAATATGCCATCATTGTTTTCATAGCTATCATAATATTCGCCAGCATATTCTTCTCCTTCATAACTGGCATACTGTGGCCCGCTTTGTGTTTCTTGTGGCTCATATCCATACCGTTGTGCCATCAATAAATTATTCTCATAAATTTTTGAGATGATGAGTTTTACTTTGGGCACATTTGTTATAGCGATTTCAATATTCTTTCCTCCTTTTTTGGATAAATAAACCGCTTTACTATTTGTAAAATTAATTCCAGCTTCCAGTTCTCCAAACCCAATGCCTCCGGTATATTCCTCCTTCATTGTGCCTCCTAATTTTCCGCGAGGTCCTTTAGATATAGTAAGTGCATAGCTTTTTTCAGTATCAAACTTATCGCTGCGAATATTAAATCCATAATCACTAGGTTCTACTGTAAAAGTAACAGCCGGATCAAATTTGATATACGAAGCAATACTTTCGCCATTGAGTTGCTGGCTGGTTGATACTTTTACCACACCATCTGTACCGTCGTGCTCAGCTTCTGTGTTTTGAATGCTCAACACATAAGGAGAAGGAATTGTAAGCGAGCTGGTAATTTTTTCGGCTGTGGTTGTATTTCCTTTTTCGGGTTTTAATCCTTTGTCCAAACTGATTTTTAGATCTACATCTTTATCCTCTGCCTTTATTCCGTTCATGCGAACGGTTATTTTATTGTCGGGTGAAATGGTTACCATATTAAAGTCAGCTTTCTTGCTACCGGCTACTATTGAAAGATTTTTTTTCACCATTTCCGGATTAATGATATAGTTAAATAAAAGATCAACCTGTGGAGTGGCTGTGGTGGTACTTTCTCCCACCCACATTACCTGGGCATTATTTAATTCTAGTAATGGTGTATGAAAACTGATTTTATCACCTCCGCTTACAGAGTTGAATTTACTGTACTTTAATACAGCGCCTTTAATTTTTGCTGTATATGCGGTTGCAGGGTTTAATGGTGCAGATGGTGAAAAAACTAATTCATCAGGGCCACTCCAGCGAAAACGACCATGTATCGCTGGCACAAAACTGATATAATCAGTAGAATCCCAAACATTCATCATTGAATCTTTCGCCAGAGAATGATTGAACCGGAAAACCAGATTTCCCAAGATTGGTACTTCACCTTTTGCGTTGGTGAAAGACAATGAAATGGAATTTTTTTTGCAGGAGGATAAAAAAATAGCACTTGTGGCCAGTAGCAGCACTACAAAAGTTTTGATACGCATATTTTGTGTGGTTGTGCCTGACCCTTAGGATTTGAAATCCTGGGTTTAGGATAAGGTCAGACGGGTTTAAGAAGGAAGTTAATTTAAAATATCAGGTTATAGAGTGATTGCGGTTTATTGTTTTGCACATATTTATAAACAATAAAAATTGTATTAAACTATGGAGGAGTTTCCGGTTCGGGGATTTCCGGTGTTATTCCTTCAAAACAATCTTGGCCAGGTTCCATGATGTAAATGGGTAAAATACAAACGAAAGATACAATGATTCAAAAGGAAGTTGCAAGTTTATTCCGATAAATATTTGTTAAGTACTTCGGTTCTAAAACTTTCTAAACTGTTCATTGCATCCATATGATTTACTACTGCATAACTTTACAAAGTGAAGCCAAAATTTTTCATTGCATTAAAGAAGTGGAGTTTAAAATTTCTCAAATGGACAGGGTTGGGCCTCTTAGGCCTTGTCTTTTTATTTTTTTTATTGAACTGGATTTTCCCATTTAAAATCAATATAGAATACGCTGCTGTTATTACTGATAATAAAGGAGAAGTAATAAACGCTTTTCTTACCAGCGACCAGCAATGGCGCATGAAAACCGAGTTGAACGAAATTTCTCCATTACTTCAAAAAACAATAATTGCAAAAGAGGACAAATATTTTTATTCTCACCCCGGCGTTAATCCATTGGCAATAGTGAGAGCTTTTTTTAGAAATATTACAGGCCATCATACATCTGGTGCCAGCACCATTACTATGCAGGTGGCAAAAATGTTGGAGCCGGGCAGGCGCAATTTGTTTACTAAAATCAGACAGTCTTTTCGTGCATTTCAATTGGAACTGAAATTTAGTAAAAAAGAAATCTTGCAATTATATCTGAATCTGGTTCCTTTTGGCGGAAATATACAAGGTGTAAAAGCGGCGTCTTTACTTTATTTTAATAAAAATCCTGATCATCTTTCTCTGGCGGAAATTACTTCATTAAGTATTATTCCTAACAATCCCGGGGCATTAGTGATAGGAAGAAATAATGACCTGATTGTAAAGCAAAGGAACAAATGGCTTCATCGCTTTGCCGCAGATAATGTTTTTTCTCAAAAAGAAATTGAAGACGCATTAGAAGAACCTCTTAATGCCCGGCGAGGAGTTGTGCCACATTATTTGCCACATCTTTCATACAAACTAAGAAAAAAGGGTGGAGATGTAATTAAAACCAATATCAGTTTAAACACACAACTGAAAACAGAAAAACTGGTTGAAGATTATGTGCGCATACAACGTTTAAAGAATATTAAAAATGCCGCTGTAATTATTATTGACAACCGCACGCATAAAATAATAACTTATGTAGGCTCTTCAAATTTTAAAGATACAGCTGATGGTGGACAGGTAAACGGGGCACAAGCTATAAGACAGCCTGGCAGTACATTAAAACCACTTTTATATGGAATGTGTTTTGATGAAGGATTACTGACACCCAAAACAGTGATTACCGATGTACCTATAAACTATGAAGGTTATGCGCCTGAAAACTATGATGAAAAATTTAATGGATATGTTAGCGTTGAAAAGGCATTGGAACATTCACTAAATATTCCTGCGGTAAAATGTTTACGCTTGCTGGGATATGAGCAAATGATAAACAAATTATCCATCATCAACTTTCGGCAGATTCAAAAAGATAGAAGAAAATTGGGATTATCAATGATACTTGGTGGCTGTGGCACCAGTTTAGAAGAGTTGACTGGTTTATTTGCTTCATTTGCAAACGAAGGAGTGTATTTTTCTCCTGCTTATTTGCAATCAGATACAATTTTGACTAGAGTAAGAGTTCTTAGTCCGGCATCAGCATTTATGATAAATGAAATTCTTTCAAAAATAAATCGCCCAGACTTTCCACTTAGCTGGACCTCAACTGAAAGAATGCCAAAAATTGCCTGGAAGACAGGCACCAGCTATGGTCGTCGTGATGCCTGGAGTATTGGATATAATAAAAATTATACGGTGGGGGTTTGGTGCGGCAATTTCTCAGGTGTAGGAATAGCAGATTTAAGCGGTGCGAATACAGCAACACCATTGTTATTCAAAATATTTAATACTATTGATTATGATAGCGATGAGCAATGGTTTCAGCAGCCATCGGATTGTGATATCAGGCAAGTGTGCAGTGAAACTGGATTAGCGCCTTCATCACATTGTACCAATTTAACATCCGATTATTTCATTCCACTAATTTCTTCTACTCAAATATGTAATAACTGGGAAGAATTGATGATAAGCCCAGATGAAAAAATTTCCTATTGCAAAACATGTGCTCCGGCTTCTGGGTTTAAGAAAAGATGGTATAAAATTGTTGAACCTGATATGCAAACCTGGTTTCAAGAACATCAAATCGCTTACCAGAAAATTCCGACACATAATCCCGATTGTGAATTGATCTTTAAAGGGGCTGCTCCCTCTATTTTATTTCCGGTAAATGGAATGGAGTATATTATTAATAAGAATGACCCCCAGCCGTTACAACTAATTAGCAAAACAACCAATGATGTAAGCAAGGTTTTCTGGTATATTAACAATAAATTTTACAAAAGTAGCAATGCGGGCGAAAAGCAGTTTTTTGTTCCGGAAGAAGGCCCTGTAAAAATTTCATGCACCGATGATAAAGGTCGAAACAAAAACATTAAGATAATAGTAAAATATGTGAATTTGTAGTCATTGAATCAGCCGGCTTATTATCTTACACTGAAGCCCTTTCTTTATCTTCGCACCACTTTTTTATCTTATTCTACATATAAGAAGCAACTGAAAAACTCAGGTATTCCGATGACAGAAAAAATATTAATTCTTGATTTTGGTTCTCAGTACACTCAGCTCATTGCCCGTGCAGTGCGTGAGGCTAATGTATATTGTGAAATTATTCCATTTTATCAATCATTTACAATTGATTCTGGTTTAATGGGTATTATACTTTCGGGCTCTCCCAGTTCAGTAAATGTAGAAAATGCACCTGATGTGGATATTCAATTCCTCATTCAACACGTTCCGGTGTTTGGTATTTGCTATGGCGCACAGCTTACGGCAAAAAGATTTGGTGGTACAGTAGCCAAAAGCAACAAAAGAGAGTATGGCAGGGCAATGCTTCAAAAGATAACTGATGATCAGATTTTTCATGGGGTTACAGCTACTTCGCAGGTTTGGATGAGTCATGGAGATTCAATTCTAAAACTTCCTGAAGGGTTTCAACTCATGGCGACAACAGAAAGCATACCTGTTGCTGCTTTTAAGAAAAATGACGACAGCACAAAACCTTTGTACGGAGTTCAGTTTCACCCTGAAGTTTATCATTCTGCTGAAGGAAAAAAAATACTAAGGAATTTTATTGTGCAAGTATGTGGTTGCAAACAAAATTGGACGCCTGCGCATTTTATTACGGATACAGTAGCAGCTTTAAAAAATCAAATTGGTAATAGAAAAGTAATTATGGCATTGAGTGGTGGTGTTGACTCTACCGTAGCTGCCATGCTTATTCATCAGGCAATAGGGGAGAATTTGTATGGCATATTTGTTGACAATGGCGTATTGAGAAAAAATGAATTTCAAAATGTTTTGGACACTTATGCGCAATTAGGTTTGAATGTCAAAGGTGTTGATGCCAAAAATAAATTTTATACAAAACTGGCTGGCGTCTCTGAGCCTGAAGCAAAAAGAAAGATCATCGGCAGTTTATTTATAGATGTTTTTCAGGAAGAGTCAAGATTGATAGAAGGAGTGGAATTGCTAGGACAGGGAACCATTTATCCCGATGTAATTGAAAGTGTTTCCGTTCATGGCCCATCTGTAACTATTAAATCGCATCACAATGTAGGTGGTTTACCCGACCATCTGCATTTGGAATTGGTAGAGCCCTTACGTTCCTTGTTCAAAGATGAAGTGAGAAAAGTAGGCAGAGAAATGGGCATACCTGCAGAGATGATTGATCGGCATCCGTTTCCCGGACCGGGCCTTGCTATTCGTATCTTGGGAGAGGTTACTGAAGAAAAA
>Ga0209063_1000244_pt1 | contig 49421 bp, 44 predicted proteins | sample KloWWTmeKNB19Kit_FD_187177 | JGI IMG/M metagenome (GOLD analysis project Ga0209063, IMG submission 187177) | Active sludge microbial communities from Klosterneuburg, Austria, studying microevolution and ecology of nitrifiers - Klosterneuburg... | ecosystem: Engineered > WWTP > Aerobic digester >... | reverse complement strand
TGCTTGAATATGCGTGATCCGCCGCTGTCGAGATTGATGTGAACTGCGGGCTGATTGTCTTTATCAAAACCCGGTTGTGCATCGGTAATATGCTCACCCGTCAGTAACACTTGTTTTTTGACGAGTAGCGGACCACCGCCGCGTTCTTCAAATAATTCTACGCCAAACGGCACTTTCCCCCGCACGGCCGCATCTAAATCACGCTCGTCATCCACCATGCGAATTTCTAACGTTGCTGTACGTCCTAAAATATCTTTCGCTTTGGCGGTATCCTGTACGCCTGGCAATTGCACAATGACGCGATCTCGTCCGGCTTTTTGAATAATCGGCTCCGCGACACCGAGTTCGTTGACCCGATTGCGCAATGTGGTGATATTTTGCATTACTGCCGAATCTTGCATGCGAATCATCGCTTCCGGTTTGATTGTAGTCACTAGATCGAAGCGTTCGCCAACTTGCTCTTGTACAAAGGCAAGATCGGGGTAATTGGATTTTAATTCGGCTTCTGCTTGCGCCCGCGATTCGGCATCGCGAAATTTTACAATCAATTTCTGATTGAGCTTCTCAATTCCCGAGTAAGATATTTTCTTTCCACGCAATGCAGTGCGAATATCAGAACTATAGCCTTCTAGCGATTTTTCCAAAGCGCCTTGCATGTCTACTGCCAACATGAAATGAACGCCGCCACGCAAATCCAAGCCCAAATACATGGGCAAAGCACCCAAACTAGTCAACCATTGCGGAGAGTTGGGCAAAAGATTAAGTGCAGTAATGTAGTCATTTCCCAGCGCTGATTGAAGTGAATCCTTGGCTTTAATTTGTGTATCGGTGTCCTTGAATCGCGCTTTTATACTGTTGCCTTCAAGAAATACACCTTCTGCAGTCAGACTGTTTTCTTTTAAGGCATCTTCAACTTTCTTTAATAAGGCAGTATCCGCAGTTAAAGACGAGCGTAGTGGCGATATTTGTACGGCTGGCGATTCACCATAAAAATTTGGCAAGGTATATAACAGTCCAAGTACGATTGAGACTGCGATGATGAGATATTGCCAAAGTGCGTAGCGGTTCATGGAGGTAAATTAGATTAAAGTTATATCGTTAGAAAACAGAGAAATAAATTTCACAGCTATTTCGGAAAACTACTTGTTGGATTGCTGTGTGGGTTCTGTCGCTTTATCGCCGGAAACGACTTCAGCTTCACTGATTTGCGAGGCCGTGTCAGCAGCATCGCTGGTGCTAGCTTTTGCAGGCTTAGATTTTGCTGAGGATTTTCCTTTTGGATCGATAGTTTTCAATGTGCCTTTCGGTAATAAGGTTTGCACCGATGATTTGAGTACTGTCACTTCAATACTGGGAGCTACTTCAATGATCAGATACGATTCACTGACATTGATCACTAACCCTAATATACCGCCATTGGTAATGACTTCATCTCCACGTTGCAAGGCATCAACCATTTGTTTTTGTTCTTTGGCACGTTTTGATTGTGGGCGTATCAACAGAAAATAAAACAGAATAAAAATTGCGATCATCGGCAACAAGCTCATTAAATTTGCATCAGCCTGCGCTGGCGCTGCAGTTTGCGCAAAAGCGTCACTAATCAGCATAAAATTCTCCAAAAGCATTTAAAAGCGCACATATTAACATGTTGCATGCTTAGCCAGAAATTCTTGTGCATATTCTTGAAATTGCTGCTGCTCGATAGCATGGCGAATTTCACGCATCAATTGTTGATAGTAGAACAGATTGTGCACGGTATTCAGATGCGCACCCAATATTTCATTAATTCGTTGCAAATGATGGAGATAAGCTAAGGAAAAGTTTTGACAGGTATAACAACCGCATTCTTCATCGGGTGGCGATTTGGCTAAACGATACTGGCTATTGCGTAACTTAATGATGCCGTGTCGAGTATACAACCAGCCATTACGTGCGTTACGCGTTGGCAGCACGCAATCAAACATATCAATGCCATGCGCAACTGCATGCACGATATCCGCAGGAGTGCCAACTCCCATCAAATAGCGTGGTTTATCACTAGGCAGCAAAGGTGCGGTATGTTGTAAGATGCGCTGCATCTCAGCTTTGGTTTCACCAACCGATAGACCACCAATGGCATAACCGTCAAAGCCGATTTGTTGCAGGCCTGCGAATGATTCATTCCTGATTTGCTCAAACATACCGCCTTGAACGATGCCAAAAAGCGCATTGGTGTTATCTCCATGGGCTTGCTTCGAGCGTTCTGCCCAACGAAGACTGAGTTCCATTGAGGTACGGGTGGTGGTTTCGTCAGCAGGATAGGGAGTACATTCATCGAATACCATGACGATGTCCGAATTCAATACCCGTTGAATTCGCATCGATTCCTCGGGCGATAAAAAACAATGGTCACCATTGATGGGTGATTTGAAATGCACGCCCTGCTCAGTGATTTTGCGTAAATCCCCTAAGCTAAAAACCTGGAACCCCCCAGAATCGGTCAGTATCGGTTTGTGCCAACCGATAAAGTCGTGTAATCCTTGATGCGCTTCAATGACTTCTAATCCAGGACGTAACCACAGATGAAAAGTATTGCCTAAAATAATTTGTGCGTTGATCGCGTGTAGCGCTTGCGGCGTCATGCTTTTTACTGCGCCATAAGTGCCTACAGGCATAAAAACAGGAGTTTCTATCGTTCCGTGTGCGAGTGTCAATCTGCCTCGGCGCGCACTGTGATTGGTGGTAAGCAATTCAAATTTCATGATTTTTCTCAATGAGCATGGCGTCACCATAACTAAAGAAACGATAACGTTGCTGGATGGCATGCTGATAAGCCTTTTTGATGGCATCCATCCCGGCAAAAGCAGACACTAACATCAGTAATGTTGAGCAAGGTAAATGAAAATTTGTCAGTAAGCGATCGACCATTTGAAATCGATAACCTGGTGTTATAAAAATATTTGTTTCACCATAACCTGTCATTAATTCACCGCCATGCTGCTGCGCGCAAGCCTCGAGTGCACGCAACGAAGTGGTTCCTACCGCTAATACACGCCCGCCATCTTTTTTAGCTTGTTGAACCCTATCAACAGTGTGTTGCGGAATATAAAACCTCTCGCTATGCATGATATGGTCTTGAATGTGTTCTGCACGCACCGGCTGATACGTCCCTGCGCCGACATGCAAGGTAACATACGCAATTCTAATACCAAGATCCTGTAATCGAGTCATGATGCTGTTATCGAAATGCAGTCCCGCAGTAGGTGCTGCTACAGCGCCTAAATTTTTAGCATAGACGGTTTGATAGCGCGCTTCGTCAGTATCTGTGGCTGGACGAGCAATGTAAGGTGGTAAAGGTAGCTGGCCGTAATCCTCCAACAAATCGACAACTGAACGCTCATGCTCAAAAAATAACCGATAAAAATCATGACCACGCTCGATGACAGTAGCCACAATATCCTGCGCCAAAATAAGCTTGGAATTGATTTTTGGCGCATGACTGGCACGAATGGATGCAAGCACATGATGTTCATCGATGATTCGTTCGATCATCACTTCTATATTGCCGCCACTGTCTTTTTTTCCAAATAACCGCGCTTTAATCACCTGAGTATCATTAAAAATCATGACATCACCTGGCTTTAAAAAATCGAGTAAATCGACAAATAACCTGTCTTGCCAATCAATCTGTGAACTATTCAAATAAAGCAAACGACTGCTGGTTCTTTCTTGGGTAGGGAATTGTGCAATGAGATCTTTAGGCAAATCAAAATCAAAATCCTTGGTTTTCATGCGGCTTATTATACCGAGTAAGCGTATTTTCGCCCATGTGGCTTGATGTGCTACTGCTTTTCAGTGATAATTGCCGCTTCCATAAAATATTGCCAAGCAGTTTCTTTTGGCCGGGATGGCGGAATTGGTAGACGCACGGGACTCAAAATCCCGCGATGGTGACATCATGGGGGTTCGATTCCCCCTCCCGGCACCACACGAAAACCTTAAGTAGCTTTAAACCGTATCAAATTCCTTGAATTAACTAGCTTTAACAGGAATAGATGGATTTAAGAAGCTGTATCGTAAAGAATCTGTACACACCAAAATTTATCTAGATCACAGAGGTTAACCACCATCCCACCCATGTAGAGCTTACTTGCACGATTAAACCTAAAATTACTTTTTGGTAATAAGGTTTGCGGCCGCTAATTACTGCCATGACCGCTTTGGCAGTTGAGTTGGTAGAAAAAGCCACTAAAATTGGCAGGGCAGTATTTTCTATAGCAAGTTTACTAGTAGCTGCAAGGGTAGCTACGGCAATCGTCGGGGCATGCACATCTGCTAATCCCGCAATACCAGAAGCTGCCACTAGTCCAGCTTGCCCAAACCACACATTTATAGCGGCTGAAAAAATGAGAATGACGGCAATAACTGCTGCCAGCATGAATGCATGTTTTACGCTAAATGTTTTACTAAGTGTCGCTGTGTCCATTTTATTTTTATTAAGCGTTTTTATCGCAATCACTAAACCATAAATCACTATTGAAACGCATCCAAAAGCAAGTGGAATTGCAAGTATCTTTAACGTAGGTGGGTGAACAACGCCTAATAATAACGTTAGTTGCAAAACTGTCGCTAAACTTGATAATGTTGCGCCCGAGACCGCTTCACTTAAAATATCAGGCGTTTCTTTAGCACGCGTACCCATTGCGCTCACTGTTGCAATACTTGAAATAAATCCTGATATTAAACCTATTAGCGGCAACCCAATGCGCGCTCCAAACCAACGTAACGCAAGGTGACTCAATGCACTGATGGCCATCACCAAAATCACAATCAGCCAGAGGTTACGGGGATTAATCGCTTGAAATGGACCCATAAAAGTATTGGGTACCAGTGGCAAAATGATAAGTGTTGCGGCAGCTAAAATGAGAAAGTCGTTTAACTCATCTTTAGTGACCATGTTGGTAACAAAGCCGTGTATGGGAGCTTTAGCGGCAAGCAAAATTGCCAAACTCACTGCAATCGCTGCGCTAAGTGTGGGGTGATGAATGGCTAAGCCACCTAAAATCACAGTCAATAGCAAGGCTATTTCTGTGGTATTGCCAGGGTCTTTTTGTTGTTGTTTATTGCTAGAAACTGCAGTAAAAACCATAACACAAATGACTGAAGTCACGAGTAACCAAAAGTTAAAAATTGTACTTACAGCACCAAGAAGTGACGCAATGGTAAAAGTACGTATGCCTTGAGACGACCTGTCAGGACCAGTTCCTTTACGGCGTTCGCGCTCCGCCCCAATTAGCAAACCGATACCCAATGCAACAGCCAAATTAAGCCAGAGTTCAAAATCAACAACATTAGCCATTTATTTACTCCCTGATGTATCCATTGGTGTGGGAAAAAGCATGACAGCTAATATGTGAATATCTCTGTCGGTATTTAATAGACAAGGATGTATGGAATGTCACACATCACCATCTCACGGGTACCAAACATACAGTTTGAGTGATCAATTTCGGCGTTTCGCGATAGATTATCAGCAGTAGCTTTCTTTTATTCTAAAAAAATATTATAAGCAGTATTGGCGTTTTCTTGTGCAAGATAATTGGCCAAATGACTTTGCAGGCACATTCGATTGGATATCCGCTTTGATTGCCTTGGTGGCGGCAATCGCGCTATTTCGCTTTAAACGCAATGTCATTGAAGTGATCACAGTGTGTGCAATCATGGGATTGATTCTAAAAACGTTTCTGTGAGATACAACGCAACGTAATAATTTACTGGCACACGACTAAAAATTGATCGAATCCATGAAGATCCCTAGGATTTCTGACGCCAGATGACTGCAAGAAGGCTGCCTAGTAACGAATGCATCAGAACTGAAATCGCACCGACTACAGGCGCAAGGGGCAGCAGTGGAAATGCTTGTTTCGACAGCACAATGGCTAAACCGGAATTTTGCATGCCGACTTCGATGGAAATAGTACGCATACTTGACTCATCGTGATTGAATAGTTTGGCCAGTCCATAACCTAAGAAAAAGCCGCCTGCATGGAGCAATGCCGTGGCTAAAATGAGTTCTCCGATATAACTGCGGATTCCTTCTGCTTGTCCAGCAAAAACAGTAGCGCAGATTATGCACACACCGATCACGGCCAACAACGGTGCAAAAGGCATGATGCGTTGCACGGTATTGGGGAACCAGTGATTGAATGTGATACCGAGTGCGACCGGTAAAATGACCACTTGTAGCGTTTGCGTGAATAACATCCAAGTATCAACCGGCACTAACGTACCGGCGAATAATTGAGTGAGTAGCGGCGTGAGCACAATGGCCGCAAGCGTCGAACAAACCGTCATGACGACTGATAACGCAACATCCGCTTTGGCAATGTATGACACCAAATTCGAAGCGGTTCCTCCGGGACAGCAGCCGACTAAAATCAGGCCAACCGCGAAATGAACTGGTAAATCCAATACGGTTGCGATTCCCCAAGCGAGCAACGGCATGATGGCATATTGCCCAACAAAACCAGTTACAACAGCTTTGGGCATGCGGGCAATGCGGCGAAAATCATCGACAGTCAGCGTCAACCCCATGCATAGCATTACAAACGCCAAGATAAACACCACGGTTGATCCTTGATTGAGCGATATAAACCATGCGGGATTGAACAGCGCAAAAGCCGCCGATATCAGCATCCACAATGGAAATAGCAAAGTCAGTTTTTGCAGCATAGCCATGAATATCAAGGAGTAAGGAAGACTAGATCTAGGTAAGTGTGCAGCGGTAAATCATAGTGTAATAAACTAGCCTATTTTGACAGAGATCGATCCGCCGCATTGAAAAAATTTGCTCACTCTGTCACAGTTCATTTCTTCAATCGCGATGAGATTTCCGGACAATGGATTTCGATAAAATTTGGAATTGGTTGGCTGCTAATAAGGATGCAATTACTTCACTGGGAGTCTTCGTTACCATTTTGGCTACCATCATCGGTGGTATTTGGGCTTGGAGAAAAAATAAAAAATCGCAATCAGCTCCCACATCTTCATCGACGCAATATCATTCCAATCAGAATCAGAACATTGCTGCTATCACCGCTCACGAGGGTGGCGTTGTCAAGGATGTTCACGTGGGTGATGTCCATCATCATGGATTGAGTGTCGAAGAGGCGTTAAACCTTGCAAAGGAACTTGCCGCCAAACAAGGAGAACAAGACGCGCAAATCATCAAATCCTTGCAAGAAACGATTCAAGCATTAAGCCAACAAGAAACAGCAACCTATCACATTCAGCAAGCCCTCGATAAGCTAAAGCAAGGCGATACGAGGGCAGCAGAAGATATTTTCACACGTATTGCAGCCCAAGCCAAACAAAAAGGAAAAGATGCCAATCTTGAAGAAGCAACCGCACTTCGGCATTTAGGATCACTGGCTTTTTTGCACGATACGCAAAAAGCATTGGATGCCTATTTGCGCAGCACCGCGCTGGACCCAGATAATATCGATGGTTGGAATCAATTAGGGCGTTTATATAGGAGAATAGGCGAACTTGATCAATCAGAAAATGCCTATAGATTCATTCTAAAACTTGCTAGCAACGATCTGCATGGTCAGGCAGTCGCCTATGGCAATCTAGGTGTAGTCTATCAAACCCGAGGCGAACTGGATCAAGCCATCGACTATCATTGTAAGGCGCTGGCCATTCATGAAGTATTAGGCAGCAAGGAAGGTATGGCCAATCAATATGGTAACCTGGGCAGTATCTATCAAATCCGTGGCGAACTTGATCGAGCCATCGACTATCATTGTAAAGCGCTGGACATTCATGAAGTATTAGGCAGCAAGGAAGGCATGGCCAATCAATATGGCAACCTTGGGGTAGTTTATCAAATCCGTGGTGAACTCGATCAAGCCATCGACTATCATCGCAAGGCCCTGGCCCTTGATGAGGAGCTGGGTAGCAAGGAAGGCATGGCAGTGACTTATGGCAACCTAGGCAATATCTATCAAATCCGCGGCAAACTCGATCAGGCCATAGGCTTTTATCACAAGGCATTGGTACTCTTCGAAGCGTTGGACAGCAAGCAAGGCATAGCCGATCAGTATGGTAACCTGGGCTTAGTCTATCAAACCAGCGGTGAGCTCGATCAAGCCATCGATTATTATCTAAAATCCCTAGCCATTAATAAAGCACTAGGCAAGAAGGAAGGCATAGCCATCAATTATGCCAATCTGGGCAATGTCTATAAAACCCGCGGCAAACTCGATCGAGCCATTGATTATTGGAAAAAATCACTCGCCTTATTTATCGAAATAGGCATGAGGCGGGAAATGGCGCAAGTGCAATCATTGTTGGATAGCGTGAATCCGAAGCACTCCGAATAATGAACTTATGTCGTCGTAAAGGGATCGATTGCGCCAGTTATCAGATGCTGTCGTAGCCATTTAAGGCTCTCATACTACTTATTCTCCATCGTCTTAATAAACGAATTCGCTTCGTTGATGGATTTTTCCATCGATGCAACCAAGGTGGAAACATCAGAGCGGATGTTGCCCAGTTCACCTTTGAGCGATGCAATCGCGCGGGCATTTAGGTTATGTTTGAGGAACATGACTTGGTCTTGGAATACCCGCAGCACGGGTTCTATTTTCGCTTCGGCTTGTTTCATCGATGCGATCAACTGTTTGTAATGCGCTTGCGTTGCCACGAGTTTTTGCTGACTGCTTTGTTTCATGCTCTGATTGCTGTATTGAGTAATTTCTTCCCTCCATTCGGCAAATAGCGCTTCCGACACGCTTTCGATATCGGCGATGCGGCCTTTTACTTCGTCGGCTTTACCTTTGCTTTCTTCATACGCATCGTTCAAGCGTTTATAGGTGTCTTCCAAATCGCCACCTTTGAAATTGGTGGCAGCGGTAAATTGTTCCAGCGCCGATTTGAATTGTTCTTTCGTTTCTTCTTGCGTGTCGCGCGCTTTCTCGACGCGATGTACCATCACGTCGCGTTTGGGAATGCCGATTTTTTCCAAACCTTCCAAATACATGGTGGAACAAGCGCTTAACAGGACAATAAAGGTAACCATCAATAAACGATACGAACGATTCATAGAGTTATCTCCCAAAAAAATGTGTCTAACAGGCCGTTGAAAAACGTTTGCGAGGCAGCCGATACAAGGCAGAAACAGGCGAAAAAGCGCAGTTTATGCGTAATAAATGAGCATTTTGAACCTGTTTTTAACACCGTAGCGGCAACGCAGATAGTTTTTCAACGGCCTGCTAAAATAGTATACGCAAAATAATCCGTGACTCAATGTCACTTTGTTTTCAATCATTAACGCAACACGCCACGACGCAGCAATTGACGCAACGCGACCAATCCCAGCAGAATCGGGTGACGTCGCAACATCGGCGTAATTTCAACACGCACGCCGGTATGTCGCTCGATTTTCCAAACGGCATATTCCACACCGTTGGCGAACGTAAACACTGCTTTTCCTAACCGCAGCAGCGATAAAATCCGGCCTTGCCAACGGCGCAAGCGCCAACGCCATTGTGCGTGCCGTTGCATAACAGAAGTCGTTAAACACTGGTAAAGATTCTCTTCAGCACCTTCTTTTTGCTGTATGAGCGTTGTTAGCAATGGGCTTGCCGCTTGTGTTAAACGAGTAAATGCAATGAGATTGGTTTGCGCCAGATGACGTGCTCGGGTTTCTTTCTCCGCGCGTAATTCTGAGGCGTAAGTCAGCATCAAACACCGTGTCCAGATTTCTTCAACACTCAATACGCCCGCTTCAATCGCAGCAATGCCGGATTTTAGGAAGGTAATGATCGAATGCGCAATCGCATGATAAATGCTCGCACGAATCCTATCATCGCGTGCGAATAATAGCCGTGAGGGTTGCGCAAAACGTGCCCAGATATAGGAATGAAACCAGAACTGAGCGCTGTATTCAAAATCCACCGTGGAAATGACCGCGTATTTCGCGCGCAAGGTTTTTTCTTGGTGCCGTACTTCGATATAAAACACATTCGGTGGCAGCCATTCGTTACCCAACGCCAGCAATCGTTGCTGCGGGTATGCGTTACGGTAATCATCCACCAATACATACAAATCGACGATACCTTCTTCCAAACTACAATTGGAATGCAAGCACGAACCATATAACAGCACCGCATCCAGCGAATCCGAGAAACGTTCTATTAAAGCGGCGACGAACGAGTCTAACTCTGAAGAAACCGGGGTATTGCATTGCGCAGCCACTTCGTCGATTAGCTCGGTTGGCAATTCTTTATTGGTTATTGGATCATTGGTTTTCATGCCTGCGTTATACCACTAAAAACGTGATTGGAGCGGTCGCGGAGATGAGCAAAGGCTCGTTTGCGTGATTGGAACGATACAATTCGCCGTCGACTACGTATTCATCATCCAGAGAAAGCGATAATTCCTGCATATTGTGACTGAAATAGCCATCGGATTCTTTTAGTTTATCGCCTTGCCCCGTTAATAAGGGCCACAACGAACGCCAAAGCCGCTTGGGTTGTTGTTTGATCCAGGTGACATGTAAAGGCAGCGCTTCTTTTCCCCAATAAGGGCGCATGTTCAACAATATCCGATGCGATGCGCTAATCAAAGCAAACAAGAAAGTACCTTGGTGTATTTTTCCATCCGTTTCAGTGAGTGTCATCGTGACCGGTTTCCAATCTGCGTGATGTCGTTCTGTGAAAATACCGATTAATGCGGTTATCACAGAATGCAGCATGATCAAGAAGGTATAGCTATTACCGGTGATGCCCACTTGTTTAACCGGGCTTCTGGAAAATTTCACGCCACGCGCTACCAAACCCACGGCGAAAAACATGCCATACATTTTTTCGATACCGACCTGCTGGATACAAAATGCCGAGCGTTTTTGCAATTGGATTGACGATGGCCTAGCTAGATAGGTTTGCAGGCGACGCAATACTTGATCTGGTTTTCCAGTGATGCCGAGATCGAACGGCGTCATGTTGGTCGTGCCACCCGGTACGATCATTAAAACAGGCCAATTATCAGTAGCAGGAAAAATTCGGAATAAGTGCGCAAGAATCGCATGAGTAGTGCCGTCACCGGCGACAATCACTAATAAATCGATTTCGGCTTGCAGCAAAGATTCCAGCGCAGTTTTAAACGTCGCCGCATCAGTGCCTTCACGCACCATAATGCCGGGAATTTGTGCTAACACCTGCCGGATTTCGGGTAATCTTTTGCGTGCTTGTCCACCGTTTGGATTGAATAGACAACCGATTTTAGCCGAACCTGCTGTTAATTGGTCAATCCGTTGCGACAGCAAGGATGGATTGGCGGAGTCAAGTGCTATCAATGCGATTATTTCGACGATAAACTTCTTAAATCCAGCGGAGCACGGGTAAAAATCATCACCGCCAATTGATCACGGTCACGCGCAGGATCGATGTCTTGCAACCAAGACCGTAACGTGCCTTCTTTATGTTTCGTCAACCACGCAACCATCAAACGCCAAATCAATACACCGGTTGAAATTAAATGCCATACGACTACTAATGCAAGCCCCAATGCCGGTTGTCCAATCAACCATGAAAAAGTCAGTAGCAGTAAATTTGGATTTCTCCGTGCGGTAATTAATCGATTAAATGAATCCAGCCGGCGCCAGATAAAAATATCAAACGACGCCAAAGAAAACTGGAAAACACCTTCGCATAATCTTCCACCGATATAACCGAGGAACATCAAGAACATCAAGATTTCAAAACCGGGAATCGCATCCGGTGTACCGATCAAGCCAGCTCCCCAAGCCAGATACCATAATGGTGGGTGAATAATATCCAAACCATGATCCATGACATCACCGAATCGGCTGGAAGTGACCGTAACGCGAGCCAATTTGCCATCGACAGTATCCAAGAAAGTCATGAACCATCCCATCAACAAACCGATGCCAAAAAAACCAGCCCAAAACGCTAGGCCTGCGGTTATGGCGAGTACTACGCTGAGATACGTAACGTGATTCGGCGACCAACCTTTACGCACGCAATAATGCGTCGCCCAGTAGGCCGGTTTTGGCCATACCCATTTGGTGATGAAATCGGTTACCCCTTTATAGGAGCCAGAAAATAATTCCTGCTCGAGTAATTCACGGTTTGCTTCGCTGATGGGCAGAATATAAGGAGGGTCTTTCTTTTTCAGATTTTGCTGATAATCAATGTGCAAATCATCTAAACCGATATGCGGAATGGCTATTGGTACAAATTTGTAATTTTGCTCAGAATCTTTACTGAGATTTCTAACCAGTTGTTGCGCATAATCGCCATCCGTTCGTATCGCAGCCGGAGAACCACTGGCACTATACAGCGCTGCTTTTTTATCCAACCCTAGTAAAGCTGAAAGAACGCGGCCATCAAACAAAAAATTAGCATTTAAAAATAGAGTAGTCGCGCCAGAAGGTATTTTTTCAACACTTTCCACCAATACGATGTCGGAACGCGCTGTGAGCATGCGTCGTAAACGCTCCTGTCCGGTTAGCCCCCAAATTTTGGGTTCACCGTTACCAAATAGATAAATGTAGGTGGTTTTTAACATACTGTTTTCTTTCGATTAATTTAAGGAAGAACTGACATTAAAATCTCAAAAATTATACCTGGTAAGAATAGGAAGTCTGCATAGTAACAGAAGCTATCTGTTTGCTTCTACATTAGAAAACTCTTCGAAGCCACACATTTGCAACAATAATCATGGTAATGCTTGGAGCAAGCGCAATCAGCGCGGGATTTATATTTAATATCAATCCGGCATTCGCGATGATTTGGTCGAGCAAATAAACTCCTATGCCGATCAACGCTGCAAAAACCAGCTTGTTACTTAAACCAGTACGAATAGAACCAAATACGAACGGAATGGATAGCAATACCATCGCTACCGTCATCAAGATACTACCCAATTTACGCCATAATGCCAGTTGGTAAGAATCAAAATCTTGCCCTGTGGTGCGTAAAAATTCAGTATGTTTTGCCAGTTCGATGGGCGATAAGCTTTCTGGCGGTTTGGTCAACGTGCGTATGTCATCCGGCCGTAAAAAAGAACGCCAATTGAGCGAATTCAAATGTGCCACAGACATTTCATCCTCTTTGAAAGTCCGGGTTGTTACATTTTGCAACTCCCAAACATCATCATCGATGATGTTCGCTGCTTCAGCTAAAATATGTGAAGCCAAATGACCGTTTGGAGAAAATTGCAAAATTTCTATGCCAGTCGCATATTTTGCATGTAGTACTTTGCCAATACGGATGATGTTATGTTCGTTGCGCGTCCAAATTCCCAAATTCCTTCCTAATTCCGCGCTCAAATTGAGCGCAAGCGCACGATAGGTGATGGCTTTCTGTTGCAATTGCGGTGCAACAAATTGTTCCAACGCGACAATGCTCAATAACATCAACGCACCTGCACTTAACGGCGCCAGACTAATGCGGCTGGGTGAAAGACCCGCCACACGCATTGCAATTAACTCGGAATGAACAGCTAATTTACCGAGCGCAATGACAGTGCCCAATAAAGCAACAAATGGTGCTATTTGTATTAACCGCCTTGGCATCAGCATCGCGGTATAAAAAAAAGCATCTTTGGCGCGATAGGTACCTTTTCCGACATCATCCAGTTGATCGAGCAGGTCAAAAAAGCTAAACAGCGGCAATAAAATTGCGGTTGAAATGAGAAAACCTAATAGCACTTGAAAAAGCACGTAGCGGTAAAGAATCATGTTCGACCTCTAAGCTGCCGATAACCCGCAAAAAACGCATAGGCACCAAGCCCTACCAGCATCAAACTGTCTAGCCACCATACTCCCGGGATGCTACCAACCACGCCATTTTCGACCCAAGTTTTTGCTAGACCGCTCAAGTTATAGTAGCCCGCAAACAGCAACGCCGCGACTAGATAAGTACGGTCCGTTTTGTCTTGGCGGGGTGAAATGCGAATAAAAGTTACCGCAATCAGTGCTAATAAAATGGTAGCTAGCGGACGTGAAATGCGCCACTGAAATTCAGCAATATCACGTGGTTGATCCGATTCCCACAAGGTACGGGTAGCCGCGGCTTTACGACGGTAATTCATTACATAATCATTGTCGATGTAATAGATCATATTTTCAAACCGTATCACATCATCCACGCTGGCATCTTTGCTGAGTTTATAGATCACACCATCGCTCAACTGTATGTAAGGTTTTTGTTCCGATGAAGTCGGTTGTATTTGAGTGGCATTTTTGGCAATGACGATTTCACTGTTATGCGCATTTTGAACATAGTGAAAAACCTGCGACATATTCTTGTCGGTATCGTTTTTTTCCCCGACATAAATTACCCGACCGGAACGTTCGCTACCGTGAAAACGGCCCGCTTGAAAACGATTGGTATTGAGTTCGGCCTCGGCTTGCGCATCGAGCAGATAACTTTCTGCGTAAGCCCAAGGACGAATATAAGATGACAAGATGCCGCTGATAATTCCAATCGGAATGGCTACTGCCAAAACAACCAGCACAATTCGCGTATTGCTGATGCCGATCGAGCGAAGCACCGTCAGCTCATGGTCTTTATTCAACCGCCCCAGTCCGATAATGACGGAAATATATAATGCAATGGCGATCAGCACTTCCAAAGAAATTAGCGTCTTGAGAAAAACCAATTTAAACAGCGCAGCAATTCCAAGCGATTCCGTCACAGCGCCTGCCAGCAGCCGTGCGCTGCTGAAACTGGCAAATAACCCAGTCAAGATGAGTATGACCACCATAAAAGGCAGCAATATTTCACGTGCGATATAGCGGTCAAGCAGTTTCATGCATCGAGAGTATCAATCAGTAAGCTAATCTACAGATATTGGTTAATTTTTTAACAACCCCAACTATTCTTGTACCCATTGCGTTGGTTTTTCATTTTTGAGAATGGCTTCGGCAAGCTGCAAATCTTCCACTTTATCCACATCGACTCCGGCACGGGGATCATCCAATTCAATTGTTTGAATGTTAACGCCAGATTTTTGTGACACAGCGGCCACTCCTTGTTCTCGGGTCAAGATTCCCAACAAATAGGCAAATACTGTTTTAAAACCCAGCACTCGTGCAATTAATTGCCACGGTTTTTTGCGTAAATCTTCAGCCTGTCGCCAGAATTGAACGAGACTGCGTCCGTTTGGTGTGAAAGCAAATAAGTTACAACCACAAAATCCCCCATCTCGTAAGCGAATTACTGTGCGCTTCGAATCAGGAAACGCAGCGGCAATTTTTTCTTGCCGCACAATTCCAACGGTTGCATCTGCCGTTGTCGTGATCGATCGTTGCAAAAACTGCTGCACGATTTGTGATGTCAGCAAGGCATGATCAGCCGTGGTGACTAATACCGATACGTTCTCCGGTATTTGTTTCAAACCGCTATCCGCGCTACGGCTAGGTGAATCCAAATTGGGAATCCAAGCCACTTGTCCTGAATCAATTCGTTGTTTTAATTCAGGACAATGATGATGAAGTTTTTCTAGAGGACCGCATAGGATAATCGATGAAATTTGCGGACAGGCTTGCAGAGCATTTAAAACACGAATCACCATCGGGATACCATCAACACTAGCAAAAGCTTTGCAAGCAGCATTCGTGTACTGTGTGATCGGATCTTTGCCGGTACGGTCAGCCGCTAACACGATGGCAGCAAATTGCTTATCGGTATTATTATTTTGTGTGATCACAGAGTTTTCTGATAAATACGATACCGCTTGTATTCCTGACTGCCAATACTTTTAAGAATATGACGCATGGGTAAATTATCTTCCAGTATCCAGGATAACTCGACTTCTTTGATACCATACGCGATTCCTGCCTGACGCGGCGCATCAATGATCAAACAAGCCAAAGCCAGTCCCAATGGCGTATTTTGATATTGCTTGCGAACCCCCATCAGCGGAATACGGCCACTCGTTAATTCATTATTTTTAATGCGTTTAATAAGCTTTATCCAACCAAAAGGCAATAAATTCCCATTCATTTCGGATAACGCTTCGTTAATATTTGGCAATCCCACCATGAATGCTGCTGGCACACCATCGACCTCGGCAATTTGCACAAACTCATCGGGCAATAACCATTTCAGCGTACTGCCCAACTCAGCGAATTCTTCTTCCGTGAATGGAATAAATCCCCAATTTTCAGACCAGGCATCATTAAAAATATCCCTAAGAATTTCCATTTCTTGGGTCAGTTGATTTCGTCTCAACGTGCGCAGTTTTATTTTGTTCGAGAATCGCTTGATCACTGCCTGCATGACCGGAGGAAATTCAAATGCTGTGTTAATTTTGTATGCAAACATATCTTTAGCGGGAAGATATCCTTGGCTTTCTAATAATTTTCCATACCAAGGCGCTGAATGAGTCATCATGATCATTGGCGGTGTATCGAAACCCTCTACCAAAATTCCAACTTCTTGATTAATGGAAAAATTATAGGGTCCGGTGATATGACGAACGCCGCGAGCTGCTAGCCACGCTTCCGCATGCAACGCCAATGCTGCAAAAACCTCGTGATTATCGATGCATTCCATGAAACCAAAATGACCGGTATCGAAACCATAGCGTTCACGATGCAACTTGTCGATCTGCGCGCTAATACGTCCGACCGGTTGTCCGTCTTGGTACGCGATCCAGAGTTGCCAATCACCGTGTTTAGAATAGGGATTGAAATGGGATAAATGAAATCGACGTTCCAAGCGTAACGGCGGCACCCACATTGGATCATTCTCATAAATACGCCAAGGGATATTGATAAATTTACCTACTTCATGGTAGGTCATGGCGGGACGAACAACCACCGCAGAGCTGCTTAGCTTGGATTGGTTTGACATCACAGCAAAATATAATTAAAGCGAAGTGTAGTGTGCGTTTCAAATGAAATTTATATATGCGTGTGTTTTAACAAATTGTCGATTAATCGGTGAAAAACTACTTTAGGATCTTCAGTGCGCACCTCTTGATCATGATCAGTTTTTTGATGTCTATATGCGTTAGCTTCACATTGTTCGTCGGTAATATTGCGGCAAAAATCACGAAAATTGTTCCAATCGGTGTTGTATTCCAGCAAACGCTTTTGCGGAATGAATAAACGCAAGACTTCAAAATTATGATGCATTTCAGGCATGCGCGCAGCAAAAAATTCTTGAATGTTCTTCGGCCAAACTTTATGGTTCGGATACAAAGCCGCAAATTCTGTTTCAATAGTATTACGAAAATTATCAATTGCATAAAAACGCCGCTTGCGATTGATAATTTCTATAAAAATGCCGACCACTATCGCAAAAGTAAATAAAGCAATTGCCCAAGATGGCACCATCTCCAAATAGGTACTGATTTGAGTGATATTTTCGTTCAAGGTTATTTCATTCCTAATTGAGCTTACATCGTTGAAAATCAATACTCGCTTCTTCTATTACTGCTGTTGAGCTAAGCTTTGATCAAGGTTCTATCTTGCCACAGTGAACCTGATGTATCAACTCATGGCGAGTTTAAGAGGATAACCCCGTAAATTCGTTCGAACAAATCAGATAATGAATTAATTACAAAAAGGAATTTTAAAATGCGACTTCTTTTATGAATCTATTTTTTATAACGAATTGAAGTAATTGCATTGCATCATCAAATTTGCATTGACCTTACGGGGTTAATTGCGCTATTTTTGTTTCTTTTTGCCCAAAATGCATTTTCATCTTTTGGATTGTCGATTTTAATATTCTATGGCCAAAACTTCGAAAAACACGACTGCTAATGTGGCAGCGGAACCTGAGAGTTTTGAAGCCGCTTCGGAAGAGTTAGAAAAAATTGTAGCGGATATGGAAGCAGGGCAAATGCCCCTTGAAGCTTCTCTCTTGGCTTACCAACGCGGAGCTTACCTCTTGCAGTATTGTCAAAAAAAACTTCAAAGTGCACAACAACAAGTTAAAATACTTGAAGCCGATATGTTAAAAAATTTTGATACCGCTGATACTGATGACCACTGATTTTCAGAATTGGGCTACCGATTGTCAGGCGCATATTGAAGCTTTCCTTGATACTCGACTTCCTGCTGTCGATTGTGTCCCGATTCGACTCCATAAAGCAATGCGCTACTCTGTTCTTGGCGGCGGAAAGCGTGTGCGGCCTTTGCTATCTTTCGCCGCAGGGGAATTGGGTCATGCCGATAAAGCTTGTGTGACGATTGTAGCCGCATCCGTTGAACTTATTCACGCTTATTCACTTGTCCATGATGATCTACCTTGCATGGATGATGATGTTTTGCGTCGAGGTAAGCCAACGTGCCATGTTGAATTTGACGAAGCCACAGCGTTGTTGACTGGCGACAGCTTGCAAACATTAGCGTTTGAAATACTTACAGAAAGAAAATTGACCGATGCGCCACAAATACAGCTTGAAATGGTTACGCAATTAGCTCGAGCTGCTGGCTCGCGTGGCATGGCTGGCGGGCAAGCATTCGATCTTGATAGCGTAGGTAAAACGTTAAGCCTGCCAGAGCTGGAGTTTATGCACATTCATAAAACAGGCGCGCTCATTCGCGCAGCCGTAATGCTGGGAGCCCGATGCAACAATCATTTGACGGACGAACAACTGAGTAAGTTAGATCATTTTGCCAAATGCATCGGTCTGGCTTTTCAAGTCATTGATGATTTACTCGATACGGAAGCAACAACCGCTACTCTTGGAAAAACGGCCGGAAAAGATGCAGAAAACAACAAACCAACGTATGTCAGTATTTTAGGAATTACTCAAGCACGCGAATTAGCGGAAAAATTAAAACATGATGCATACCAGGCTTTAGATCATTTTGGCAATGACGCATTAAGATTACGTCAGGTAACTGACTTCATTATCCAACGCAAATTCTAGCTGTTATCGCTATTGTTTCGTTATTTATTATACTTTCTTTGAATGTACCCACTGCTAGATACTATTAATTTGCCTTCACACTTACGTGAATTGGATCCGAAGAAATTACCGAAATTCGCTAAAGAATTACGTGGTTTTCTGGTGGAGTCGGTAGCCAAAACTGGCGGACATTTGTCTTCCAATTTGGGCACAGTTGAATTAACGATCGCTTTGCATTATGTCTTCAACACGCCCCATGATCAGATCGTATGGGATGTAGGGCATCAAACCTATGCGCATAAAATTTTAACGGGACGTCGTGAAGGCATGTGCAAATTACGCATGCAAGGCGGTATTGCTGGATTCCCACGACGTGATGAAAGTGAATATGATGCGTTTGGCACTGCTCACTCGAGTACCTCTATCAGTGCGGCATTGGGTATGGCGGTAGCGGCGCAATTGAATAAAACCGGAAAACGTTCAATTGCTGTGATTGGTGATGGCGCAATGACGGCTGGCATGGCATTTGAAGCGTTGAATAATGCGGGTGTTATGGACGCCAATCTCCTGGTCATTTTGAATGACAATGATATGTCGATTTCTCCGCCGGTAGGCGCTCTTAATAACTACCTGGCTAAATTGATGTCAGGGCAATTTTATGCTACCGCACGGCGCGCGGGTGAAAAAGTGCTTGGCGTTATGCCACCAGTACTAGAACTTGCTAAACGCGCCGAAGAACATGTTAAAGGAATGGTCACGCCCAGTACTTTATTTGAAGAATTTGGATTCAACTATATTGGGCCGATTGACGGTCACGATCTGGATGTTCTGATTAAGACATTAGGTAACATCAAGCAGTTAGAGGGACCACAATTTTTACACATTGTTACTCGAAAAGGCGCTGGTTATCAATTAGCAGAAGAAGATCCTATTCTCTATCATGGCGTTGGAAAATTTGATACCAAGAAAGGTATTGTTCCATCCAAAGCTGCTTCAAAACCGACCTATGCACAAGTATTTGGCGATTGGCTCTGTGATATGGCGGCACAAGATTCACGTTTGGTAGGGATAACGCCCGCTATGCGCGAAGGATCAGGTTTGGTAAGGTTTTCGCAGGAATATCCCACTCGCTACTTTGATGTAGGTATCGCCGAGCAACATGCCGTCACATTTGCTGCCGGTGCTGCTTGTGAAGGATTAAAACCTGTCGTTGCTATTTATTCCACTTTCTTGCAACGCGCTTACGATCAACTGATTCACGATGTCGCCATTCAAAATTTACCAGTTGTCTTTGCTATCGACCGCGCCGGGTTGGTCGGTGCGGATGGACCAACGCATGCCGGAAGTTTTGATTTGACCTATTTGCGTTGTATACCCAACATGACTGTCATGGCCCCTGCCGATGAAAACGAATGCAGGCAAATGTTGTATACCGCTTTCATGATCGACTCACCTACAGCAGTTAGGTATCCCAGAGGTAGCGGCAGTGGTGTGCCAATACAAAAAGAAATGCAAATGTTGCCGGTTGGGCGTGGTGAGATTCGTCGCCAAGGAGAAAAAGTTGCATTATTAGCTTTTGGTAGCATGTTAGCACCCTGCCTTGCTGCTGCAGAAGAATTAAATGCCACGGTGGTTAATATGCGTTTTATTAAACCGCTGGATGAAGAATTAATAGCCTCGATGGCGGCAAAGCATGACCTATTGGTAACTGTGGAAGAAAACACCATTATGGGTGGGGCTGGCAGTGCAGTTACCGAGTCTCTGTATAAACAAAAAATTTACATTAAAGTACTACAATTAGGATTGCCTGATACTTTTATTGATCAAGGTGATCATGCTCAAATGCTAGCAAATTGCGGCTTGGATAAAGATGGCATTGTTCGGTCAGTGAACTCAGCATTATAAATTCAGTCATTATTACGAGTTTGTTGTCATTTGAAGAGGTCAATGACCATAATTCCTTTCTCATTAGGAAAACAAATAAATGAATAAAGAAATTGATCTACCTATCGCCGATGTCCAGAGTTCACCTGACACTCGGCGCATCGCGATTGATCGAGTGGGAATTAAAGCGATCAAGCATCCGGTATTGGTAGCAGATAAAAATGGTGGTGTGCAGCATACCATCGCGGTTTTCAATATGTACGTAAATCTGCCTCATAATTTTAAGGGCACACACATGTCTCGCTTCGTCGAGATCCTAAATAGTCGTGAACGAGAAATTTCAGTCGAATCCTTCGAATCCATTTTGCGCGAAATGATTGAGAGACTGGAGACCGATTCTGGTCATATTGAGATGAGTTTCCCTTATTTTGTCAATAAATCTGCGCCAATTTCGGGCGTTAAAAGCTTGTTGGATTACGAAGTGACATTTATTGGGGAAATCATTAAAAACGAGTATTTTTTCACCATGAAAGTCATCGTGCCGGTAACCAGTTTGTGCCCCTGTTCCAAAAAGATATCAAATTACGGTGCGCATAATCAGCGCTCGCATGTATCTATTTCAGTACGAACCAACAGTTTCGTGTGGATTGAAGATATGATTCGATTGGCTGAAAACAATGCTTCGTGCGAATTGTACGGTCTGCTCAAACGTCCCGATGAGAAGTATGTCACCGAACGTGCTTATGACAATCCGAAATTTGTCGAGGACATTGTTCGAGATATTGCAGAAACATTGAATCACGACGAGCGCATCGATGGTTACGTGGTGGAATCAGAAAACTTTGAATCCATCCATAATCATTCTGCTTATGCGTTGATTGAGAAAAACAAGAAAAAACGTTCGCATTAATCAAAACAACTGGGGATTTGGCTTAAAGTATCAATTAGTTTATAACACTTGTTGTTTAGCAAAGTCTTTTAAGCGAAATCCCATTATCCACAGCGCCGCGAAATAACTGACCGCTCCCAAACAAACAATCCAACTCAGTTTTGCAACGCGTTCCAAAGTAGAGCCTTCTAGCCAGCTTGCGTGATCGCCCACAGCAAACCATAACACGCCACCCATTACGATCAACGCTCCGGATATTTTAAGAAAAAATACGAGCCATCCAGCTTGTGGTTGATAAATATTTTGCTTGCGCAATTGGTAATACAGCAACCCTGCGTTCAAGCATGCTCCCAATCCAATCGCGAGCGCTAATCCGGCATGTTGAAACGGGAAAATAAATGCCAAGTTCATTAGTTGCGTAGAGATGAGCGTTATAATCGCGATTTTTACTGGTGTTTTAATATTCTGGCGCGCATAAAAACCCGGTGCTAGGACCTTCACTAAAATCAATCCGATCAGTCCAATACTGTAAGCAATCAATGCTTCCCGAGTCATCCACACGTCATGATCGGTAAAAGCACCGTGATGAAATAAAGTAGCAATTAATGGCGTCGACAGCAATCCTAAAGCCAACGCAGCAGGAAGCGTCAATATCATCGTCATGCGTAATCCCCAATCCAATAAGCGAGAATATTCTTCGTTACTATTGTTGCTATAGTGACGCGCTAGCGATGGCAGCAAAATTGTTCCCAACGCGACGCCTAATAAGCCCGCGGGAAATTCCATTAAACGGTCTGCATAATAAAGCCAAGAAACGCTTCCAGTCACTAACAATGAAGCGAAAATAGTATTAATCAATAGACTAATTTGACTCACTGACACACCGAAAACCGCTGGGCCCATTAATTTGATAACACGCCATGCACCGCTTTCCTTGACATTGAATCGGATTCTCGGCAATCGCTCAAGACGAATTAAAAAAGGTATCTGAAAAGCCAATTGCAATATACCGCCGATAAAAACGGCCCATGCTAAAGCTAGAACAGGCGGTTGTATATACGGGGTCAGCCATAGGGCGCAAGCAATAAATGACAGATTCAGAAAAGCCGGAGTGATTGCTGGAACATTAAATTTCCCGTAGGTATTCAAAATACCCCCAGCCAGTGCGACCAAGGAAATAAACAAAATATAGGGGAAGGTAATGCGTAATAATTCGACTGTTAGTGCAAATTTTTCTGGATTCTCTAAAAAGCCCGGGGCACTGGCATAAATAATCCATGGCGATGCAACGATACCTATCAACGTCACGACAAATAACGTGATTGTCAGAAGTGTGCTGATGTGATCAATTAAATCACGCGTTTCTTCCGCCGTGCGAGTATTTTTGTATTCCGCCAAAATAGGAACAAAGGCTTGCGAAAACGCGCCTTCGGCAAATAAGCGCCGTAACAAATTGGGAATGCGAAACGCGACAAAAAAAGCATCGGTCGCAATACCTGCACCGAAAATTCGCGCGATAATCATGTCACGTATAAAACCGAGAATGCGTGATATGAAAGTCATGCTGCTCACTGCAGCCAATGCTTTGACGAGATTCAAAGTTTATAGATGCAGTGCTTAACAAGCATTAAAGATTGAGAATAAGTATCGAGAAGTAAAAGAAGCACTAGCCGCACTGCAAAATTGTCATATTGTAAATAAGCGACCCAGTTTTTCGGTAAAGCCTTGTTCGCCCCATTTCCATTTGATGAAATATTCACAACCTTCTACTGGATTATTAATTTCCGCTGTGATTCTCGTCTGTCCTGTCACAATGGGTGGCAGCAGATCTTCTTCAACACCATTCTTTTGACAACACAATTTTGCAGAAGAAATGGGCCTTCCTTTGGGTAGCTCAACCGTCAAATTTAACTGTCGAGTCATGCTATCCACCACATGAGAAAAAATTCCTTCTGGGCGAGTATACGCACCCTCACAACGATACGACAAAACTAAGTCATATCCATCGGGCACTTTACTTCCAGCAGGAAATTTTGTACAAACTTCATAGCTGCCATCGACATTCGTTTTTTCAATTGGATCGCTGTCATTTACTTTAATGTGAGTAATATTTCCGCTCGCGCGAATATTTCTAAACCAGTACTCGGTATTGCTGGCATGGAAAGCCCTTGTGACCTGTATTTGCCTTACTGTTGCTTTGTTTCCACCGGTATCGTGTACGGTTAATGTTTTGTTTAAATTACCGATGGAAAATGATGATTTATGCTGTCTAAATTGATCATAAATTAAAACTAATGCGCATAAAACAAAAAACAGTCCAATCACTGGATATGGCGTTAATAAAGCCACCAATACGCCGAAAATAGCGATAAAGCTATTAAGATAAAAAACAATTTGGTTGGACCTATCAAACATACAAAATGCTCCTTCTCATTACCTAATGCTACTTTTATAAAAAAATAAAGTTTATCAGAGAAATCAGCCAAAGAAACAACACCGGAAACTTTCAAGCAGATCGAGACATCATCCGGCCGATTGTGGGAATTTCAGAATAAGTCCAATAATCCCCGATTATTCAATTAAAGTTTAGTGAGTTCAAGTCGTTAAAATCTAGGAATAATGGCATCACAACAGCGTTATTGGAATCTTGATCAACTAAACTTGCCTGGAAGAAAAAGATGAAAATTCTTGTAAATTTTAAATCGGGTTTTAAACAAACATTTATCGTTCCCAAAGGAATGCTAACGGTAGATTTTAGAAATATGGCTCGAGAAATTGGCGGCAATATCGAGAGTATTGAGTTTTCATTACCATCTTCTCGTCAGCAAAAATCAACAAATTCCAGGGCTAGACTCAGTGAAAGCGTTATTCGCATGCCTGATAAAGGTTAATTATAAGTAGCTTGTCTTTTATAACAATTTAAAAAGGGATGTCATCCTCCATATCATCAAAACTACCGGCACTCCTAGAAGCGTTTGAAGTGGCAGGACTAGGAGCATCTTCCTCGTGCTGAGGTGCCTCGAAAGCACCGCTGCCTGATCGAGTTCCCAACATCTTCATATCAGTCGCGATAATATCGGTTGTATACCGATCCATGCCATTTTTATCTGTCCATTTTCGAGTTTCTAGTCGACCTTCGACATAAACTGAACGACCTTTTTTTAAGTATTCGCCAGCAATTTCGGCCAATTTTCGATAAAAAGTAACCCGATGCCATTCGGTTTTTTCTTGCTTATCTCCGTTCTTGTCTTTCCATGTATCGGTGGTGGCCAGAGTGATATTGGTAACCGCTTCACCGTTTGACATATAGCGCGTTTCAGGATCTTTTCCTAAATTTCCGATCAATATCACTTTATTGACAGATGCCATTTATTTGACTCCTTCCTCAAGCAATTTAATTACGTTGGTTTCGTCGAAACCTTTCATATCGACTTTAAGATAAGCAATTTTTTCATTCACCAATACTAGCGCCTCGAAAACACCCGGTAATTCCGCTAATCTGCGTGACAATTCTTTGGATTGATTCAAATCCATGTCGCTATGCACGGAATACATTTTAGAACGCACCGCAGCCGGAGCTTTCATTGTTATCGCTAATAATAACCATATCACTAACAGCAATCCACAGAAACCATATAATGCGCTACTACCATAGTAACCAAACAAATAACCGCCAATAGAAGCGCCCGCAAAAGCACCGAGAAACTGCGTGCTACTATAAATACCGATTGCCGTCCCTTTGGCTCCGACAGGGGCGATTTTAGAAATCAGTGATGGGAGACTTGCTTCCAATAGATTGAAAGCTGTGAAAAAAACCCATAATGCCGCTGCTGTAGCCATAATTGAATCCGTTGTGAAAGACAGCAATATTTGCCCTAATAACAGGATACCGATCGCAATAATAAAAACTGGTTTCAATTTGGCTTTCTTTTCCGCATAAATAATAGGCGGAATAATACAGACAACAGACAAAAGCAATACCGGTAAGTATATCTGCCAATGATCATTCGCCACCAATCCCGCTTCACGCAAGGTTAATGGAACGACCAGCCAAAGCGCCATCAAAGTGGCGTGTAAAGCAAAAATTCCATAATTTAATCGCAATAACTGCGTATTGCGTATCACATCGCGAAAACTGTCCGCAGAAGTTTCGGTATCGGAATGAAAACGGCTGATTTGAGGATCGGGAATTATTTTTTTTACCACTAACATCGCGAGAACAGCCAAAATACCGGTCATTGCAAAAATCCCAGGTACGCCTATCCATTGATTCAAAGTTGGCGCTATCGCCAACGAAAGAGCAAAAACCATTCCGATGGTCATGCCAATCGTTGCCATCGCTTTGGTGCGATGTTCTTCGCGCGTCAAATCTGCGGCAAGCGCCATAACGGCTGCGGATATAGCTCCAGCACCTTGAACGATGCGACCGATGATTATCCAGTAAATATCAGCAGCGAAAGCAGCAATCAAACTTCCCAGTGCAAAAAGGATTAAACCAATGTAAATAACCGGTTTACGGCCAATGCGATCAGATAGCCAGCCGAAGGGTATTTGTAATATCGCTTGTGTGAGACCATACGCACCCAAAGCGATACCGATGAGTGTGTAATTATCTCCACCGGGCAAATCTTCCGCATAAAACGCGAATACCGGCAAAATAATAAATAACCCAAACATCCGCAAACCATATACGCCTGCCAGGCCAATGGTTGCTCGTAATTCTGCTGGGGACATTTTTTCAGATGAAACAGACATGAATCAGATTGTGATATTTCTACAAAGTTGGGTATATTAACAGGTTGACTGACACATAGATAGCCGATGGAATTTATAAAAATACGTGGTGCGCGCACCCATAACTTAAAAAATATTCACCTTGATCTGCCTCGTAACAAGCTGGTTGTGATTACCGGATTATCAGGATCTGGTAAATCTTCTCTCGCTTTCGATACGCTCTATGCCGAGGGACAGCGACGTTACGTCGAATCGCTTTCGGCTTATGCACGGCAATTTTTGCAGTTGATGGAAAAACCGGATGTGGATTTGATTGAAGGACTCTCACCCGCGATTGCGATTGAGCAGAAAGCCACTTCACATAACCCGCGTTCGACCGTGGGCACGGTTACGGAAATTCACGATTATTTGCGTTTGTTATTTGCGCGCATCGGTGATCCACATTGCCCAGAGCATCACATTAAGTTGTCTGCGCAAAGTGTTTCGCAAATGGTTGATCACGTCATGCAATTGCCTGAAGATACGCGCCTGATGATTCTTGCGCCATTGATCGTGGAACGCAAAGGCGAACAAAACGAGTTATTTGACGAATTGCGCGCGCAAGGTTTTGTCCGCGTTCGAATTGATGGCGAGGTCTATGAAATCGATGCCTTGCCAAAATTACAAAAAACTAAAAAACATACGATCGAAGTCGTTATCGACCGACTGAAAGTTTCTCCTGAAAGCAAACAACGCTTGGCAGAGTCTTTTGAAGTTGCGCTGCGCCATTCTGACGGAAGAGCCTTGGCGGTAGAAATGGACAATAGCAATGAACATCTTTTTTCGGCGAAATTCAGTTGCCCTGTCTGTAGTTATTCATTAGCTGAATTAGAACCGCGATTATTTTCATTTAATAACCCGCTCGGAGCGTGTTCAAAATGTGATGGATTGGGACAAATTACTTTTTTCGATCCGGCTAGAGTCGTTGCTTTCCCTCACATATCGCTGGCTTCGGGTGCGGTCAAAAATTGGGATAAGCGAAACCAATTCTATTTTCAATTATTGGTTGGACTTTCCGAGCATTATCAGTTCGATTTGGAAACACCCTTTGAGAATCTGACGGAGTCGACTCGAAACATTATTTTATATGGCTCTGGTAGAGAGAAAATTCATTTTTCTTACTACACCGATAGTGGAAAAAAGTTTCAGGATCACCATGTATTCGAAGGAATCATTCCTAATCTAACCAGACGTTATAAAGAAACAGAATCACAAACGGTACGTGAGGAACTGGCCAAGTATCTCAATGCGCAGGTTTGTCCTGAATGTCAGGGAACGCGGTTATGTCAATCGGCGCGTCACGTTCATGTCGGTGGACAAGCAATTTATCAAATTAGCGCGCTTCCCCTGAAAAAAGCCAAGTATTTTTTTGATCATATTCAGTTATCCGGACACAAGCAATCCATTGCTGACCGTATCATCAAGGAAATTTCCAGTCGTTTACAATTCCTTAATAATGTCGGATTGGATTATCTGTCACTCGACCGATCAGCGGACACCTTATCCGGCGGAGAATCCCAACGTATCAGGCTTGCCAGCCAAATCGGATCAGGCCTCACTGGGGTTATGTATGTATTGGATGAGCCTTCTATCGGATTGCATCAACGTGATAATGGTCGCTTATTGGAAACGCTCAAAAAACTCCGTGACTTAAGTAACAGTGTCATCGTAGTGGAGCATGACCAAGACGCGATAGAAATTGCTGATTATGTGGTCGATATGGGACCTGGGGCGGGGGAGCATGGCGGATATGTAATTGCACAAGGCTCTCCACAGGATATTCAAGAAAATGAGGCTTCTCTGACGGGACAGTTTTTATCGGGCAAACGTTCAATACCTATTCCACAGCAGCGTCAGCAACCTGCCGCTGACCGTGTGTTATGTATTGAAGGCGCAACCGGCAATAATCTTAAAGACGTTACGCTGTATTTACCAGTTGGGCTATTTGTTTGTGTAACTGGCGTGTCCGGCTCAGGCAAGTCAACTTTGATCAATGAAACACTTTATCGTGTCGTTGCCCGGCATTTATATGGCAGCAATGTAGAGCCGGCCGCTTACAAAAATATAGAAGGTTTGGCTTTCTTTGATAAAGTCATCAATATGGATCAAAGTCCAATCGGACGAACGCCTCGCTCCAATCCTGCAACTTATACCGGATTATTTACGCCTATTCGCGATCTGTTTGCCGGTGTGCCACAAGCACGCGAGCGTGGCTATGCGCCCGGCAGATTTTCTTTTAATGTCAAAGGCGGGCGTTGCGAATCTTGTCAAGGCGATGGCGTCATCAAAGTAGAAATGCATTTTTTGCCCGATATTTATGTGACATGCGACGTTTGTCATGGTCAGCGCTATAACCGAGAAACGTTGGAAATCCAATACAAAGGCAAGAATATCAATGAAGTGCTGCAAATGACCGTGGAAAAAGCTCACGAATTTTTTTCCGCTGTTCCGGTAGTGGCACGAAAACTGCAAACACTGTTAGAAGTTGGGCTTGGTTATATCACGTTGGGACAATCCGCCACCACCTTGTCCGGCGGAGAAGCTCAGCGTGTGAAGCTATCGCTAGAGCTTTCTAAACGCGATACGGGACGTACTTTATATATTCTTGATGAACCCACCACAGGGCTCCATTTTCAAGACATTGATTTGTTGTTAAAAGTATTGCATCGGTTACGAGATCATGGCAATACGGTGGTTGTCATCGAACATAACTTGGATGTTATCAAAACAGCAGATTGGATCATTGATTTGGGGCCTGAAGGCGGGGACGGGGGAGGTCAAATCATCGCCGAAGGTACGCCGGAAGCAGTTGCGGCAAACAAAGATAGTTATACAGGAAACTATCTCCAACCTATTCTTGGACAATGAATCCGCGTGATTATTTGTTGAACAGTTTCACTGCTGCGATAAAAGCCGCGGATCCTCTTAATCTTGTTCCACAGCATTTGCCAAATCCACCAAAAGGAAAAACATTTGTCGTGGGGGCAGGGAAAGCGGCGGCGGCTATGGCACTTGCTACGGAAAATGCCTGGCCGCAGGACAAACCTTTAGAAGGAATTGTTGTCACCCGTTATGGACATGCACTGCCTACTCAGAGAATCAAAGTCATGGAAGCAGGCCATCCGATTCCGGATAGCAATGGAGAATACGCTGCAAAACAAATTTTATGTGCTGTTAAGACGCTTACCAATGATGATCTGTTGATTTGTTTGTTAAGCGGTGGCGGATCTAGTCTGCTTTCCTTGCCAATTCAGGGAATCACTTTAAAAGATTTGCAAGATATTACCCGTCAATTACTCAATTGTGGCGCTAATATTCAGGAAATCAACACGATACGTAAACATTTATCAATGATTCAAGGCGGTCGGCTTGCTTCAATTTGTAAGGTGCCTATTCTTGCATTAATTATTTCAGATGTTACCGGAGACGCTGCAACACATGTAGCATCGGGGCCTTGCGCACCAGATCCAACAACATGTGCCGAAGCATTAGCGATAATTCATCATTACAATCTTGAAGTGTCTTCGAATATTATTGCAGCATTATCTGCACCCAATGGAACGAATGAAACTCCCAAGCCTAACAACAGCATATTTGATCATGTCGAAAATAGGATTATTGCAACAGCACGTCAGTCATTGGATGCCGCTGCACAGTATTTTCGCGAAATTGGGATTGATTCGTTGATATTGGGTGACACCGTTACGGGAGAAGCACGAGAAATTGCGAAATGCCACGCTGCTTTGGTTCGAGAAATTAAATTTCATCCGCAACAACTGAAAGCACCCATCGCACTCTTATCAGGTGGTGAAACTTCTGTTACGGTTAAAGGAAATGGAAGAGGTGGGCGCAACACCGAATTTCTACTTTCTCTACTGATCGCACTTGACGGAATGACGGATGTCCACGCATTAGCGTGCGATACCGATGGTATTGACGGGAGTGAAGACAACGCCGGTGCAATTATCGCGCCGGATTCTTTAACAAGAGCGATGAATAATGGATTGAATCCAGCATCATCATTATTCAATAACGATGCTCATTCTTTTTTTGCGAAACTAGGTGATTTAGTCGTAACTGGCCCCACATATACCAATGTCAACGATTATCGAGTGATTCTTTTGTTTTAATGAGAACGTTTAATAAACGGTAATATGCATTGAGATTCATGCATTAAGTATTTGATGACTCATACTTTCCGACTCATTTATTTCTTCTCATCAGACTGTGACACGTTTTCAATCGATTTAGACTCCGAAACGATAGGCGAATTTTGCTGATTCGTCTTGTTAGCTTTCTTTGCAGACTCATCCAACTTGCGTGATTTTATTTCTTTATTAATCTCAGACAACAAAGCAATATTGTCCCTTCGTCGTTTGTCGTTCCTGAACCAGGAGAAACACGTAAGAACGCCCATTATGATCAATATAACGGTGAACACATCGACGCCATCGATAAAAATAAATGCAACACCGGTCGATATCGCCAACGCACCTATCAATGCGGTTAATAATCCCAGTTTTGAATTTTGACCGGCATTTTCACGATTTTTAACTGCTTCCAGATTATCGCGCGTCGTCAGCAATTCTTGATCAGTCCATTTTTTCATACTCATAAACACAGCCCCTAACCATTAATTATTTTTTGTAATTTTTTCAATCAATTTGAAACTCGATTAATGCACAATCTATCATAATTTTTCTCATAGCAATAAAAAAGGCACCCGAAGGTGCCTTTTTTATCTAAGCTATATCACATTAGAAATTGTGACGCATACCAACTGTATATGTGTTGCTATCTCTAAAGAGGGACGATAGGTTTTTGTCATCAACCATACCGCGTTGATAACCACCGAACAAGCTTGAGCGTTTGCTCAAATTATGGATCAACCCAACCGTAAACTGGCTGAATTCACGTTTTTGTAGGATGCCGGTTGAATTAGCTTGTGACATACCGCCTTGTGCAATGACACTGGTATTTCCAATATCATACTGTGCACTAGCCATCCATAAGTGACCGTCACCGCCTAAATGCATCGCAGAATTACATTGACCTCTTGAATCAAATACATTCGAATTATCTGGATTGCCTAGTTGCGCATTATTGGTGCAAGAAGCTGCTCCAACCGCATTGCTCACGCGTTCATACTGGCCTGCGAGTCTAAAGTTTTGGAAACTCCAGAATGCACCACCACGCCAAACGTGTTCGTTGTTGTTCAAACCCAAATTCGTTCTTTGGCGAGTGCTAATGTTGTCACGTGAATATCCACCAAAAACACCTAAGTTATGGTCTTGAATTTTCGCATCGTATTTACCGGCAACTTGGAAATCCCACTCACCATCTTCACCACCAGCATTACGATTATTGCTATTTACTGGATCTAATCGATTTGAGTCGCCTGGCATTAATAATGCAGCCATGCTGAAACCTTCAACGCGAGGTGAGTCATAGCGAACTGCGCTGTTAACGAAACCATTAGCACCAGCTCCATAACCATTTGCTGATGCGGTCATAATACCACCGCTACCAGCCGATTGCAGTGTCGTGTAAGCAAATGGATCAATCGTCATACCACCGGCAAAATCTTTAAATGGAGATTGTACGCGACCAAATTTGATTTCACCCCATTGATCGTTTGACAATGCAGCCCAACGTTCCCGAGCAATACCAATTGAATCAGCGCCAGTAGCAAAACCGTATTCAACACGCGCTTTTGCTTTCAAACCACCACCTAATTCTTCAGTGATTTGCGCACCAAATTTTGAACGACCGGTGTCATCACCGATATGAGCTTGACTGCTTTGTCCATCTTTATTAACCGTTGCATATTCAGCTTGCACGCTACCAAACAATGTTACGTTTGTTCCTTGTGCTGACGCAACCATCGGGGTTGCCAGCGCACCAGCTACTGCCAGTGAAATAAGTTTCTTCTTCATTCGAAGTTCTCCTTTGATGTTAAAACAATTGAGCTATACAAACCACACCTATCACAAAAGTGAAATGTACAACATTCATTACATTCATTATCTGGACCCTCCACACTTAATTCACATTTCGGAAGGTTTGACTAGATTGTGCACAACACAATCATCTACTGCAAGAAAAATTAGCTTTTTTTTGTAAAAAAACGGCACTTTTGTTGTACGCAAGCAACATTATTGTTGTTTTTTTCATGATACTCGTATAAAACTGGCAACGAAGAATCAAAAAAATTCTTAGAAACAATAAGGTTAAGCGATCCACAATCCATAGCACAAAGTATTTTTTAGTGATCCATTTCATTGGTAATAAATGTACCTTTTACGATTCCCAGTCAATTAGCTGGTTAAAAGTTATAAATATTGAATTGATTGAGATGATTAGATTGCTATTACCTATTTTTTCTTTTTATTCTTTGATTATATTTCGGCTATTATCACTCTATTGCATTCATTACCATATAAGATAGCATTTATTCATGAACAAAATACCTACCCTTATTTTTCTGCTTTCAACAAGTTTTTTTATTTCATCAACTTTTGCACAGACCTGGACTCTACCCCCCACTGGCGTTGATGTTTTCGGCCAAACGAAAACCATAAAAGTAAGTAGCAAGGACACCTTATTAGATATTGCTCGCCAATATGATATTGGCCAAGCCGAAATTCTCATCGCCAACCCTAATGTCGATCGTTGGCTACCTAATGACGATGACGAAGTCATTTTACCAAGTCGCTACATTATTCCTGATGTTGATCGCAAAGGATTAGTAGTTAATTTGGCTGAAATGCGCATTTATTATTTTCCCGAAACAAAAAATGGCAACAAACCTATCGTAACTACACATCCTGTAGGCATTGGAAGAATGGACTGGGTAACGCCGCTAGGAATATCTAAAATAGTGGAAAAAAAGAAAGATCCGACTTGGATACCGCCAAAATCTCTTCAAATGGATCGAATCGCAAATGGTGAACAACCTTACCCTAGCATCGTACCACCTGGCCCCACCAATCCTCTTGGCAAACATGCTATGCGATTGGGAATTACAGGGGGTAGCTATCTCATTCACGGAACTATTAAACCGTTCGGAGTAGGCATGCGTGTTTCAGCAGGCTGTATCCGAATGTATCCGGAAGATATAGAGTCATTATTTAATAAAATCTCGACCGGGACACAAGTGCGCGTTATCAATGAACCGATCAAATTAGGATGGGTATTAGATTCGCTTTTTATTGAACTTCATCCGCCATTGGAAGAGGATCAAGAAAAATATCAAAACTATGAGTTGCGAGTCACTAATTTTATTAACAATTTTCTTTCATCACCGCGTAATAAAAGAGTTGAAAACCTAAATATTGATCAAGAAGCGTTAAAAAAAGCGATTGTTGAAAAAAGTGGCATACCTGTATTGATATCCAATTCGGTTATGTAAGGCAACCGTCTCTTTCCGTGTGTGGTAGGTTAGATCATATTTTAAGAAATAAACATTAAGGGGCTGTAATAGATTGGCTTATCATTTGAGCTAATTTGCTGCAAAAAATTGATTAAATAAGAAAGCTTAAATTGATTTTGAGTGAAAATGCGATATTGCTCTTTGATCGCTGTGCCATCTGAATGATTAGCCAAGATCAATCCTGCAAGTTCTCGTGCAAAATGCTTTTGCTGGTATTTGCATGAATTATCGCAATTGATAATTAATCGGTGATACTGGGATGAGTATTTTAGGTTTATCTAACAACGTATTATTTGATGAAGGTGACAAAGTTTCGCGAAAGGGGAAAGTTGAGTTGGCCGTACCGCTGGTTTGGGTGAGGCTTTTGTTTTTTACAAGTTTTTTTAATGCAAAAAGAGATTGTTGTGGATTGTAATCAAAAATCAACGTATTCGAGATTGTTTGCACTCGACTTGTGTTAAACGTGGAAAATGCACCTCTTCCGGCACTAAAATCTGTCACGATTGAATTGACCAGGATTATTAATTCGTGTCCATTAAAATAACCCGTTGCATCCACCGACTCTAGCGCTTGCGGCGGTAACGTTAAATCAGGACTTCCCGATCCGAAATATCCCAATGCAGTGATATGGTCGATACAAACCGCACCGTTGTTGTTAATAAATCTTGGTATCCCACCTGTCAAGCGCAGGCGGTACATTCCCTGACCAACGTCCTCGATGACTTCAAATTTACTTTGGATCAATAAACCCGTCGCGGTGATGTCGCTATCGTCGACTGTATTGAAACAATCCTGCCCGTCATAGACGATTTCCACGGCATAGTTATTATTCGACAAAACAAGAAAAACGGTTATGCAGATCAGTTTTGCGATGGTATTCATGCCACGGTACCTTATAGTCAATCGTTAACGAAACTTTCCTTCGACAAATAAATTGCTAGGCTTTATTGCTACAATTTTTTCAAATTACGCTCTTACCAGATCGTATAGTTTCGCAAATGTATCTCCTACATATTGTATTTGTTCCGAAGTGTGAGCCGCATTAACGCTGCAGCGTACCAGTGATTTTCCTTCGGGTGCTGCTGGAGGCAGAATGAGATTCACGTAAATGTTGTGTTCCAATAAACTTTTCCACATCAGCAATGCTTGCTGCGGGGTTTCTAAAATAGCGGCGATGACAGGCCCTGGATCAGGCCCTAATTGATAACCCGTTTGCTTAAGTTGGGTATAAAGTTGCGTGCAATTTTTCCATAATTGCTCACGCAAATGGCTACCTTTGCGAAGTAACTCTAGAGCAGCTCGCGTTGATGCAATGGTAGCGGGTGAGGGTGAGGCAGTAAAAATATACGGATGGCTCACGTAACGCAATTGTTCAAGTTGCGGATGGTTACTGACGCAAAAACCACCGATGCTGCACAAACTTTTACTGAAAGTGCCGGTGATAAAATCGACTTCGTTGAGTAATCCTGTTTTTTCGACTAAACCTTGCCCTGTTTCTCCAAGCACACCGAGCGAATGTGCTTCGTCTAATAGCAAAATACAACCATATTGTTTCTTGATTTTAATGATTTCTGCTAATGGCGCTTGGTCACCAAGCATACTGTAAATGCCTTCAGCGATAATCAACGTTGTTTCGACACGATTACCTAGCCTGCGCAGTCGTTTTTCCATGTCGGCCGCGTCATTGTGTTTAAAACGCACGATGTCTGCGCCGCTCAGTATACATCCATCGTAGATGCTCGCGTGCGAATCCCCGTCGATCAGTACGGTATCGCCTGGCCCAACTAATCCGGAAATGGTGCCGAGATTTGCTTGGTACCCGGTGGTAAATACGATGCCGTTGCTGCATTGATAGAAATCGGCAAATTCTTTCTCTAAAGCACGATGGCCGAAATAACTTCCGTTTGCCATTCGGGAACCGGTTGTTCCTGTGCCTTCTTTATCAATTGCTTGATGTGCTGCTTGAATACATTCCGGCGCAAAGGTAAGCCCAAGATAGTTATTGGTTCCTAATAACAATACGCGCCGATCGCCAATACGAGCTTCAGTGGCCGAATACACTTCCTCGATGGGAATGCCAAAAGCGCTTACGCCATCAGGTAGTAAAGATTTTCTCGCAGTCGCTGCTGCATCTAGTTTTTCAAGTAAATTCATTATGCGGCCGATTTGATTTTATGTACTAATGCGGCTAATTCACCAACCGTTTGGATATCAGTAAGTGCATTGATAGGAATCGAAATATCGAAAGTATCTTCAATTTCCATTATTAAATTCAACAGCTTGATGGAATCAATCGATAATTGGGTTATAAGATTGGTTTCAGGCGCAATACTCACTTCTGGCACTTTAGATAAGCTGGTTAGGCGATCGCAAAGTAATTGAACGATCTGGTCGTAATCTGTTTCACTCATACATTATTTATAGGAATTTGATCTTTGATTAGATTACTGTAGATAACACATCTTGTAAACGAATACGAGGCTTCCATTCAGGAAGAACCCGTTGTAGTGGTGCGTTATCGCACACCCAGTTGTCATGCTGTAGTTCATTCACCTTGCCAGGTGTTAGCATGGGAGAGTATTGCAGTATTTTAGACAAGAATAAGTTGGTGGAAGCGACAGCGCGAATCAATGTATTGGGGATTGCGATACATCGTATAGTTTGTTGCCATTCATGCTCGGCTAACTTCGATAAGCTTTGGTAACTATATCCATCAGGATTGCCATCATCAAGCTCAAACTTTCCTTGTATATCTTCTTTTGAAGATAACCAACATAGCATGGCTGCTACTAAATCATCGACGTGCAATAATCCGAATCGATTCTCTATTTTTCCCACGACAGGTAAAAAACCTTGCCGCATTGCTTTGAAAAGCGGTTTTAATTCTTTATCCCCAGGTCCATATACTGCAGTTGGACGATAAATTGTCCAATTCAGTTGATCAGAATACTTAATCAGTTCTTGTTCAGATAGGTATTTGCTACGTGCATACCAAGAAAGTTGCGGTTCTTTAGCCGCCAAAGATGAAATGTATAAAAAACGCGGAATTTGGGGTTGTTCAACGATTGCTTCTAAAAGATTTTGCGTGCCTTGAATGTTGATGTGTGCAAATTGATCGAATGAATTACCTCTTGTAGTTGCAGCGCAATGAATCACAAATGAGGTATCACAAACCAAACGACGTAATGCAATGTGATTATCTAAACCACCCTGAATCCATTCAATAGACTCACGGTCAGGTTGTAATTTCCGCGTAAGTGCGCGAACGCTATAACCATTCTGAATGAGTCTTTCGATGAGGTTTTTGCCAATGAAACCTGTAGCGCCCGTTACCGCTACAAGTTTCGGCATTTCTGTTTTATCTATCGCCTGATTCCACAGCAGATAGCTGCGTATCATTCAAATTGGTTCTTTGGATATAGCCTTGACGGGCAGCGAAACGAGATAGTTTCCCTGAAGATGTTCTCGGTAAAGTATGAGGCGGCACCAGTTCCACGACACAATTTACACCAAATGCCATATACACTAACTGCTGCAAGCGAGTTGTCAACGACTGGCGTTCAGTAGTGGCTGCAAGTCTGCATTCAATGACTAAAACGATCGTAGTTGTGCCATCTTCATCGCTTACACCAAACGCCGAGGCTTCACGCGATCTTACTTCTGGTTGTTGTTCAGCTAATTCCTCAATATCTTGTGCGCGAATATTACGGCCATTGACAATGATGACGTCAGTACGACGACCTGTAATATATAAATCGCCTTCAAAAAGAAAACCGATATCACCTGTGTCTAGCCAGCTACCTGGTTTCAAGGCTTTATTGGTTTCTTCGGCATTATTATAATAACCAGTCATTACACTGTCGCCATGTACTAAAACACTACCAACCATCATTTCTGGCAGTTGTTTGCCATCCTCATTGGTTATTTTGACGATATGTCCTGGTAAAGGACGCCCGCAGTTGACAAACTCACTTTGCTTGCGACCTTCTGCCTGTATCCGTACAGCCACTTTTTTATCGATCAGCGCCTTACTGTCTATTTGAATGCTTTGACAGCCTGTGCCTATTTTAGAAAAAGTCACAGCGAGGGTAGATTCAGCTAAGCCATAACATGGCAGAAAAGCATTTGCATCGAATCCCGCAGATGCAAACTTCTCTGCAAAATTTCTCAGAATTTCTGGCCTAATCATTTCCGCCCCAATACCTGCTGCTCGCCAGCTACTCAAATCCAATTCTTTTAAATCGGAATCTCTTGCTCTCATGGCGCATAATTTCAGACCGAAAGGTTGGCTAAATGCAACCGTACAACGATTACGGCTTATAATTCGTAGCCACTGCAACGGCCGTATAGCAAAATCTCTGGTCGCCAGATAATCAACAGAAAGTTGAGTAACCATTGGCGCCAAAACCAAGCCCACCAACCCCATATCGTGATAAAAGGGCAACCATGAAGCTGAACGATCAGTTGGTTTTATTTCCAAACCATTTTGCACAATTCCTTGTAAATTACACATCAAGGCACGTTCTGTGATTACTACGCCTCGAGACGCTTTCGTACTCCCAGAAGTAAATTGTAAATAGGCTGTTTCGTCAGGATGGTTCTCTTGAAAATCAATGTCTTTAATAGGTAACTTACTCAGTTCTGCTGGAGTTCCTATCCATTGTAAGCTTCCGACATGTTCCGCAGCTTCTTTCAAAAAACCTACATAATCGATGTTTGCCACGGCAATACTTGCCTGGCCACTTTCGAGCATGCCTCTAAGCTGTTGTACATATATCGCGTGGCTGCCCAGGTTAACTGGGACAGGCATCGCAAATGGAACTAAACCTGCATAGCGACATGCAAAAAACAGCTCAACAAACTCAGGAGAAGTGTCGGCAATAATTGCCACTCGTTCACCACGTGGCAAATTTAGGCTAAATAAACGTTTTGCTATGGCTCTCGCGTTTTCCCTTAATGCACTGTATGGTAAAACCGAACGTAAGTTTCCTCTAGCATCGTAAAAATTATAGCCAGTAATTCCTTTTGCCGCATACTCCAAAGCGCTCGTTAAGGTATCAAAACCCGCTAACTTCTGAGTTAACGTATTGAGCGTAGGTGTTATTTGTAATTCGCTTGAAGGTTGAAAATCAAACGCTTGCGTTAGCGGAGCGTTCAACTTGGTTATTGTCGAACTCAAGATCTTCCCCTCGAAGTAATAGTACTAATCATTTCGCTTCTTCCATAAAAAAAGCAAAAAAATCCGGCTGCGCGCACCAACGCCGATCATAAATGTGTAAAAACTTACGTTCTTTTGGCTGAAAATTTATCATTCAAACGCTTACCGTTGACGTTGCTTAATATATGACTGTGTCATATTTGACCACACCGCAGCTTATATAAGCTACCATTGACTGTCAAGGAAATATTAAAAATGTGTTGTGCGCAAACAACAACTTATGTGAAATTTTTGATGCACTTCAACTTATTTGTAACAACTATGATTAATTAAATGTAAGAGATCTTGCTGCAAAAAATGTTATTGATTGAATGACCTTCCGTTAGTAAGTGGCTGGCTATGCTCTGAAAATATTGAATTATTTTTCAATAAGACTGGTTTTTCTATGAATTTATAACCATACCCCCATTGAATTAATTTCGTTTTCTGCTTTTTTGAGCATGCACATAATTTTTTCAAATGAAGCCTCTGGCGAGCTGTGCCACTAATTCAGCAAGATGATTTGAAACATCATCGATCTATTTTCTTGCCATTATTTTAGTTGATTATCGCATTGATAAGAGAGAATTGTGCGATGGGCTTTAGTAAATTTTAAAATATTCACAATTTAATCAATATCGCATACACTCAACGGATGCATGCTCGTCCTCCACTCTCGCAATGGTATGAACTGATTTCTTCGCATGGTGTTATGCGCCTAGTATTAACGGGTGATTATACGCTCGTCGCTTTAAAGAATGTTTTAGCTGAGTTGGCAAACGAATTAACACAACATGCAAGCAATGATAGTGAGGTCGAGTGGGATCTAACTAATATCCAGCAAATAGATTCGGTAGGAATCAGCTTTCTATGGCGCGTTTGGAAATCACAGCGACCCACAAAAATTAAACTACGTCCTGAACAAGAACAAATGCTTAGCCGACTTGAGCGATTAAAGCCGATGGTGGACGAAAAGAAATTCGGTGACGCTTTGTGGTTTGTTGTTGGTATTGGTAATGTGGCGATTCAGTTTTGGCAGCATGGCACAGATCTTGTTGCCCTGATGGGGAGGCTGTTTTTAGACGTGCTTTATCTGCTTCGGCACCCATTGAGCATTCCTTGGCGAGAGATCTCGGCGAACATTTATCATGCAGGTGCTCAAGCTTTGGGAATAACTGCATTGGTCGGGTTTTTGATCGGTGTGGTAATTAGTTATTTGTCTTCCAAGCAATTGCAACTTTTTGGTGCAGATATCTTTATCGTGAATTTACTTGGAATCAGCGTAATTCGTGAACTAGGACCTATGCTAGCAGCCATTCTTGTTGCAGGTCGTTCTGGTTCGGCTATGACCGCACAACTTGGTGTAATGCGCGTGACCCAAGAGTTAGATGCGCTCTCAGTAATGGGGATTTCACATAGTCAACGTTTGATATTGCCGAAAATTTTAGGCCTAGGGATTGCTATGCCATTACTAGTAGCTTGGACGAGCATGATGGCGTTAATTGGCGGTATAGTTGCAGCAGAATTACAATTAGGGTTGAGTTATCAATATTTTTTATCGGTGTTACCGGAATCGGTTCCGATCGCAAACTTATGGCTGGGGTTGGGTAAAGGTGTGGTGTGTGGTATGGCAATCGGCTTAATTGCCTGTCACTTTGGATTAAAAATCAAGCCCAATACCGAAAGCCTGGGGATAGGCACAACCACTTCAGTGGTTACTGCTATTACGGTGGTTATCATTATTGATGCAATCTTTGCTGTAATGTTTTCGCATGTAGGAATTCGATAATTTTATGAATAAACCTGCGGAAGTTGTTATCGAAATAAAAGGGCTGCATACACAATATGGCAATCATGTTGTGCATAAAGACGTCAATTTAACGATTTATCGTGGTGAAATACTCACTCTGGTAGGTGGTTCAGGAAGCGGCAAGACCACATTATTGCGACAAATTCTCGGGTTAGAGAAACTACGTCAAGGCAGCGTGAAAATATTTGGTAAAACTAACAATACTTCTATAAATGCGGAAGACAAAGATATTTATCAGCGAATAGGGGTATTGTTTCAACAAGGCGCGTTATTCAGTGCGTTAACGGTTTTTGATAATGTAGCGTTACCTTTACGCGAGCTGCGCCGATTTGATGAGAAAACTATTTACGATCTGGTCATGATTAAATTAGACATGGTCGCAATTGGTCCCGAGCATGCTAATAAAATGCCCTCCGCCTTATCAGGTGGAATGATTAAACGCGTCGCTTTGGCTCGCGCCCTGGCGCTAGATCCGGAGTTGCTGTTTTTGGATGAGCCAACCGCAGGGCTTGATCCTGAGCTCAGTGAAAATTTTGTTGAGCTGATTTTATCGCTTCGGCGTGAAATGAATTTAACGGTGATCATGATTACCCATGATCTCGATACGCTGGTTGCGTTATCTGATAGAGTTGCCGTACTCGCTGATCAACATGTCATTGCGGTTGGTGCGTTGAATGAGATTAGCCATATCGATCATCCGTTTATGACTAATTTCTTCAAAAATATCCAGCACAAAATTAACACTAACAATTATTCGGAGCAGTCATGGAAAACCGTTCCCACGCTTTAATAACCGGTTTCTTCGTAATTATTTTGAGTATTGCAGTCGGGTGGGCTGCGATGTGGTTTAGCCGCAGTAATGTTCAATTCAATTCTTATCTGATTGCTACTAAAGAATCTGTCAGCGGTTTAAGCTCGCAATCAGCCGTTCATTATCGCGGAGTTAATATCGGGAAAGTTGAGAGAATTGAATTTGCTCCTAATGATTCACAAGAAATTTTAATTCATATTGCCATTGACGAGAAAGTTGTCCTCAAAAACACTGTTTACGCGCAATTAGGTTATCAAGGAGTCACTGGACTTTCTTATATTCAATTAAATGATGACGGAGTTGGTGTTTCGGATTTGCCAAGTTTTGTGAAGATACCAATGAGACGCTCATTGTTTGATGAAGTGGCTGTTTCGGGGCAAGATTTATTGAACAACGTGAATCAACTTGCTATTAAAATGCATCATTTATTGGATGAAAATAATCGTGAAAGTATTTCGAATACTTTAAAGAATGTCGAGCAAATTACCAATAATTTCAGTACGATTACGGGACGGTTTCAGCCCGTTATGCAGTCATTTAGTGATTTAGGGGGACAATCCGGTACTTTAATCAAGCGATTAGATCAATTGTTATTGGAAGTAAGCGCTTTAGTCAAAAAAGCTAACCAGAAAGAGGGTATTTTTGATAGTCTATCGCTTAGTGCTCAAGAGTTAATTAGTACAATCCCTGAGTTGCAAAATGCAACTTATAGCATTTCTAATAGTACGCGTAATCTTGATCGCTTTTTGCACCACTTGGAAGAACATCCAGAGAGCTTATTATTTGGCAAACCTTCTGCGTTACCGGGGCCTGGCGAGCATGGTTTCGCATCACCTAAATAATCCCATGAAAAAACAATTGATCCTGTCATGTTTATGTGCCGCATTGTTGGCGAGTTGTTCTGTATTCCATAAGCATGCAGATCCTCTTGCTTTTTATGATTTGAAAACTCAGCGATTACAAAGCTCACTGGATATTTCCAAACAAAAAGAGCGATTGCATAAAAGAAATATTTTGATAAGCGATGCTTCAGCGCCATCTTGGTTGGATAATACGGCTATCCACTATCGTTTAGAATTTCACAATTCAGCGCAGCTCCATCGCTATGCCAATAGTCGCTGGATTGCGTCTCCGACGGTCATGTTAACGCAAAAAATGCGCGATCAAATTGCCAAGAGTACGGGAAATCCAGTTATCAAAAATAATAATACCGCAAAGGCCGAATATATTTTGCATATAGATTTATTAGAATTTACACAGGTATTCGATACTGTTCAGCAAAGCCACGGATCAATTGCGTTACGCGCTAGCCTGGTTAGAAACGGTACGCGAAATTTACTGGCGCAAAATTATTTTAGCGTTCAAGTGGCTGCTCCGACGTCGGATGCCAAGGGTGCTGTATCGGCGCTAAGCAATGCCAGTGACGAACTGACCGATAAGCTTATTGAATGGATGATAGCTGAGCTTCCAGCAAATACTTCGCATTGAAATACTAAAATCAATCACCCATGAGCTGTTTCCATCGCATTGTGTTAGTATTTCCAAATAATTAATTTGGAGTCGTATGTGCGTTTAATATCTGCTTTTATTGTCATTGTGTATGCATTGACCGCTTGTGGTGTAAAGGGTCCTTTGTATCTTCCTCCTGAAGGCGATTCAAACGGCAACTTACAGAAAACGAAAAAGAAATGAGTGGCTTCGAAGCATTTGATTACCGCAATGGTGAGTTGTTTGTTGAGGAAGTGTCTTTACAACGAATTGCGGAAAAATTTGGAACGCCTTGTTATGTTTATTCGCAATCGGTGCTTACCAATGCCTATCGACAGTTTGATGCGGCTTTTGAGAAGCGTGATCACCTGATTTGTTATGCGGTTAAAGCAAATTCCAATATTGCCATACTCAATCTGCTAGCCCAACTCGGTAGTGGTTTTGATATTGTTTCCGGCGGCGAATTGCAACGTGTCATTAAAGCGGGTGGGGATGCTCAGAAGATTATTTTTTCTGGCGTAGGAAAAAACGCCAACGAAATGCGCATGGCTTTGAATCTGAATATTCTTTGCTTCAATGTAGAATCTGAGATCGAATTGATGACATTGAATCATGTTGCAGAAAGCATGGGTAAAATTGCGCCAGTGAGCTTACGGGTCAATCCGGATGTCGATGCGAAAACACATCCATATATTTCCACCGGACTCAAAGAAAATAAATTTGGTATCGCTACGGATGAAGCCATTCGTATTTATCAGTCCGCACAGTCGTATCCTCATATTCGCTTCACTGGTATTGATTGCCATATTGGCTCGCAATTGACCTTGTTGGAACCTTTTATTGAAGCTACCGAAAAAATGTTGCAGTTACTGCAGGGCTTAAAAAATCAAAATATAAATATCGAGCATTTGGATTTGGGTGGTGGATTAGGAATTCGATACAGCGACGAGAAACCACCTTCAATTGAAGAGTATGTCACAACCTTATGCACCCTGACACAAAATATGAAGCAACGTTTGGTGATTGAGCCAGGGCGGTCATTGGTTGGTAATTCAGGTATTTTATTGACTCGTATTGAGTATCTCAAACAAACTGCTGCGCGTAATTTCGCTATTGTTGATGCTGCCATGAATGATCTTATTCGCCCATCACTGTATGATGCTTATCACGATATTCTTCCGGTGAAGAAGAATACAGTTGCGGCAAAAAGTTATGAGATCGTTGGTCCCGTTTGTGAGACAGGGGATTTCTTGGGACGTGATCGAAAATTAAGCATTGTAAATGGTGATTTACTGGCTATTATGTCAGCGGGTGCTTATGGCATGAGTATGAGTTCTAACTACAATACTCGTTCCAGAGCTGCAGAAATTTTAGTATCAGGTGATCAAATGCACCTGATTCGTCAACGCGAAACATTCGATCAAATGATCGCTGGGGAACAAATCATTGCAGATTAGAAATGGCGTTAATGAGATCGGTGCAACTGTCATAACATGTGCTGCATTTGCTTCGTTATCTAACAGATTTTCATGAATACAAGCCTACCCACTATGGACGATCTGCGTTATCAGGATGATATCTTGCAGGGAGTATCTCGAACTTTTGCATTAACGATTCCGCAATTACCAGAATCTTTACGTCAAGTGGTTGGAAATGCTTATTTGCTGTGCCGTATCACGGATACGATAGAAGATGATAGTGCGCTTACTTTCACGCAAACAAAAGAATTATCGCAAATGTTTGTGAATGTGGTGCAAGGAACCGTGCCTGCAGAAATGTTTTCACAAAAGCTGTATCCCCTTCTTTCCGATAACACAATACCGGCAGAGCATGATTTAATCAAAAACACACCTGCAGTTCTTCGCATAACTCACAGTTTTAATGCAATTCAACGTAATGCCCTGGAACGCTGCATTCAAATAATGGGTAAAGGTATGTCGGATTATCAAGAATCGGCTTCGTTAGAGGGACTGCCAGATTTACATGCATTGAATCAATATTGTTATTATGTCGCTGGAGTAGTAGGAGAAATGCTGACAGAATTGTTTTGCGATTATTCTCCGGAAATAAATCACCACAAGCGTGAACTGATGAAATTATCCGTATCCTTTGGTCAAGGTTTGCAGATGACAAATATTCTTAAAGATATATGGGATGATCGGAAACGGGGAGCCTGCTGGTTGCCACGAGAAATTTTTCAAAAGCATGGATTTGATTTGAGAAATTTACAACCTAATACATCCTCAAATATACATTTTCAAGCAGGATTGGCTGAGTTATTGGGAATTGCTAAGAATCACTTGCGCAATGCGCTTACGTACACGAAATTAATTCCTTCTCATGAAACAGGTATTCGGCGATTTTGCTTATGGGCCATTGGAATGGCTGTTTTAACACTGAATAAAATTAATGCTCATCGTGCTTTTTCTGAAAGTAGTCAAGTTAAAATCAGTCGCCGCAGCGTTCATTCCACAATAGTGGTTACAAATGCGACCGCTCAATATAATTGGTTACTGCAGTTGTTGTTCAACATGGCTTCTCGTAATTTACCGGACATTCCATGTCATTCTGACGACCCTTCTTTGCATGATCAAAAAATTAATTTCTAAAGTTTCTAACCGTATGTTAGAAAAAGAATAACTTTTTATTCATTTATAAAATGCGATCATTGGTAACTGGTGCTACCGGATTTCTTGGCTCTGCCGTTATGCGTCGCTTACTGACTGAGGGGCATGAAGTTCGTGTTCTCGTTAGAGAAAAAAGTGATCTAAGGAATATCAAAGATTTTCCCGTCGAAATTGTCATGGGTGATTTGCGAAATCATCTGTCATTGGAACGTGCTTTAACCAACTGCCAAAATTTATTCCATGTGGCAGCTGATTATCGTTTGTGGGTTCCTGATCCGGATACGATGTATGCGATTAATGTCGAGGGCACTCGGACCTTGATGACTGTGGCTTCCCAAAAGAACATAGAGCGCATTGTTTACACAAGTAGCGTGGCTACCCTTGGAATAAATTCAGATGGTTCTCCTGCCAGTGAAGATACGCCGACAAGCTTGGAAACTAAAATTGGAAATTACAAGCGCTCAAAATTTTTGGCTGAGCAATTAGTCACGCAATTAACTCACGAACTTTCGTTACCTTTGGTTATTGTCAATCCATCAACCCCTATTGGCCCTGGCGATATTCGCCCAACCCCCACGGGTCGCCTTGTTCTGGATGCTTTGACAGCACGTATGCCCGCCTATCTGGATACTGGTTTGAACATTGCACATGTCGATGATATTGCCCACGGACATCTCCTAGCCTTTAAAAAAGGTAAAACCGGAGAGCGTTATATTTTGGGAGGGGATAATTTAACGCTGTTTCAGATATTAAAATTAATTGATGAAATTAGTGGGGTATCTATTAATAGAGTCAAAATTCCTACTAATTTAATGCTACCTATTGCTTGGTGCATGGAAAAAGTGGCTACATTCACCCATACAGAGCCTCGTGCAACTTTAGATAGTATTCGGATGGCGAAAAATCAAATGTTTTTTTCAAGTGAAAAAGCCAAGCAACAGCTTGGTTACCGGCATCGCCCCGCCTTTGATGCCATAAAAGATGCGGTTAATTGGTTTAAAGATAACAATTACTGCAAATAATCTTCAATCTAGTACATTTATCCTAAACTTTTGAAAATTGTTGTCGATAAAAAATTCGTGAAAGAAACTATATAAGAGAATTGATAAACCAATTTTTAATTGGAGAATTCTAATTTTTAATGATAGTTCAACAAATTAGTGTTTATTTACGGAGAAAGAAATGCCCGACAAAAATTTAAAATTCCTAGTAGTGGATGATTTTTCTACGATGCGTAGGATTGTCCGAAATCTTCTAAAAGAACTTGGATTTGTCAATGTTGATGAAGCTGAAGATGGTGCTGTAGCTTTGCGTAAGCTCCAAGATGGAGATTTTGATTTTGTCGTATCTGATTGGAATATGCCAAATATGGATGGTCTCACTATGCTTCAGAATGTGCGAGCGAATGAAGCATTAAAAAATATTCCAGTGCTGATGGTTACTGCGGAAGCCAAAAAGGAAAATATTGTTGCAGCGGCACAAGCCGGAGCAAGTGGTTATATTGTGAAACCTTTTACTGCCGCTGTTTTGGAAGAAAAATTGAATAAAATCTTCCAAAATATGCAAGCCAAAATAGCAGTCAAAGCATAAATATTTTTAATCAGATTGGTAAAGTGAGTACAAAATGAACACAAAAAGTCTTGCTAAAGTAAAGTCGGATGATGAATCAAATAAGCCTGCAAAATCCAAAAGATCTATCAAATTGGCGGAAGCAACCGCAATACCAGAAATTAACCTTAATGAAAACGAAGCCAGTGTAAACTCTGATAAAAATGTGATTGACCAAATTGGGCAATTGACTCGTAATTTGCATGATAGTTTGAGAGAGTTGGGATACGACAAGCGTCTCGAAGAAATTGCGTCTGAAGTGCCAGAAGCGCAAGACAAATTATCTTATGTGGCAAGCAAAACACAGCAAGCAGCTGATCGCACTTTGACGGCAACAGAAACCGCTATGCCTATCCAAGAAGAGTTGTCAGCCAGCGCAGTTAATTTGTCTGAGCAATGGAAGAGAGCGCTTGAATTACAACAAACCAGCCCAAATACAGAGGTATTTAAAACACTCTTAATCGATACTTTGAGCTATTTGGATAGTGTTCCGCAAAAAACGAGCGCTACCAATGAGCAATTATTAGAAATCATGATGGCACAAGATTTTCAAGATCTTACCGGTCAAGTAATCAAAAAAATTACTCAAATGGTACAAAGCTTAGAAAAAGATTTGATACAACTGTTGCTTGCACATGTACCAGTACCTGCCAAAAAATCGAATGCTGATGAAGGTCTTATGAATGGCCCTGTAACTAATCCGGAAAAAAGAAATGATGTTGTATGTAGCCAGGACCAGGTTGACGATTTATTGGCAAGCTTGGGATTTTAAAAGATTTCTCTAGGAAAACTCCTAAAGGCTCTGCATTACTTTTGATATTTTTGTGAGTAATTTCTTATCGCGGCTGCACGTTGCATCGCAACTTGTATTATGGCTTTTTTTCGTTGATCAGGTTGTGAGATAGCTGTTTTTTTGTCTTGATATTTTTCAGCATGCCGCGAGTTATTGTTTGTTTTATCATCTGAATAGTCAGTATGCAAAAGTCTCTGCTGTTTAGATTGATGACGCATACGCGCTTTGTTGGCTACTTCGATGGAATCATAAGCATTGTCCGTATTTTTAAGAGGAATCATTTCGATACAGTCCATCGGACAAGGTACAATACAAAGTTCACAGCCGGTGCATTCCGCAGCAATAACGGTGTGCATTTGTTTGGCTGCACCAACGATAGCATCTACTGGACAAGCACGAAGACAAAAAGTACAGCCAATGCACTTATTTTCATCAATCAAAGCAATTGCTTTCGGTTTCGTACTGCCAAAAGCTGTATTAAGAGGCTTGATCGGTATTCCCATTAACTGAGCAATTTTTTTGATTCCATCGCTACCACCTGGTGGGCATTGATTAATGTCTGCTTGCTCCGTCACAATAGCACTGGCATAAGGTTTGCAGCCTGAGAATCCGCATTGTCTGCATTGTGTTTGCGGCAAAATAGCATCTATTTTTTCAATCAAATTTTGATCAATCAACCCATTTGTCATAGCGTGAATTGTTTGGTTCTACGTTGTTTTGAAGTGGGGTGGTGATAAATTGTTCTCGTTTTATTGTTCATATTCTGCAGAGATGTTTTGGAAAAGCAGAGACTTTAAGGGTTTTGTCATCCAGTAAGGCTATATTCCATGTCCAATCGATACTTACGAAATGGCCTCATATCCGCTGTTTTCATCAGTATTATTTTTTGCTCTGAATTCATTGGTATTTGCATACGTTTCTTGCTGATGATTATAATCCTACAGAGTATCCATATCATAGCTGAATAACCAGCTAAATTTTACAGTGCTGTTTCTCTCGTGCCGTCAAAAAAAATTATAAATTCTTTGTGAAGTTTTGTTTTTTTTTATTTCATTGTATTTAAATAAATAATATAAAAATGAGTATTCCGAGGATTTTAGTTTGATGGTTTTTATGACAAATAGTTCTTGACGAGAGGGGGGTGTGTCGACTAGCCTGGGGGGTGTGGTTGGATTAGTAAAGGAAAGATCTAGTTTAGCTGCTAAAAAATTAAGTAAAAGAGCAATAAAT
>Ga0209063_1000242_pt1 | contig 49825 bp, 53 predicted proteins | sample KloWWTmeKNB19Kit_FD_187177 | JGI IMG/M metagenome (GOLD analysis project Ga0209063, IMG submission 187177) | Active sludge microbial communities from Klosterneuburg, Austria, studying microevolution and ecology of nitrifiers - Klosterneuburg... | ecosystem: Engineered > WWTP > Aerobic digester >... | reverse complement strand
TCTCGGTGCTCACAGTGAGCAGGTAAGATCCGTTGGCCATCATTGAAAGGTCGAGTAAAGTGTGCGTGGCCGAAATACGGTCCCGAAGAACGGTGCGCCCATCCATCGTCGTAACGATCAGTTCCGAGGCGCCTGCCGTAGGATACAATTGAACCGTGATCACGTCGTTCGCTGGGATCGGGAAGATGGAGAACGTGCTCTCTGGTTCTGCTTCATCGACCCCAACAGGAACGTCTAATCGCCACCAATCGTTCCGTCGCGCAAACGTCCCATCAAGTCCGAGGCCATAGTAGAATGCACTTGCCCAACTCTGGGGACCCAGTATCCCGGTGCCCACTCCACCTCTGCGCGTACCTCCTTCGAATGGAGCAACCGCTTCCCAACCGTTCAGTTGTTTCCACGTTTCCGCGTGGAATACCGTTCCGTCGGAAGCACCGCAGGTCAGCACATACACGCTGTTCCCACTGGCATCCGCGCCGTATCGCGGGGCAGGTAGGTCATCGCTCGCATACCATTCGCCGGTCTCGAAAAAGCCGGGGTACCACCACGCATCGTTGAGGGCATTGAACGCACTGTCCGCTCCCCCTAGGATGGCCATACCACCACCGGATTCGAAGCACGCAGCGCGATGTCTCGCAGGCCCTGGAACAGGTGATAAGGGCTCCCACGTATCATCGAACGATCTGTATTTCCACGCCTCGTTCGTGGGCACACCGCTTGCCAACATGCCCGTTGCAACAAGCGCATCCTGATAGTAGATCCAGGTGGACACGCAGGCATATCGGGCTTCATCTGGAAGCGATGCTTTCTGTACCCACTGATCCGTTTCCGGATGATAGGCCCACAATTCACTGTTCGCGCCGGCCTCTCCAGTACCTCCGAAAACGAATCCCGTATCGGCTATCGTGAACGTGCTACAGTATTGTCGCCCACTCGCAGGCATCGACGAGATCGCCGACCAACTCTCCACAGCAGGGTCGAAGCAGAACCAATCGTTGGTGTATCCGAAGCCCACCTCGCGCCCCGTGCCAACATAGATCTTGCCCGCTACCGTGAAGGCGGCCGCGTCGTCCCGTGGCGTACCCGGGAAGTCGGGAAGCTGGGACCACTGTGCACCTACGGTACCCCAAGCACAGAGTAGCGTGAAGTGGATCGTTCGCATGCCTCGAAGGTAGTTCCGCAGTTCTATCTGATCTGGTTTAACCAAATGGTTAATATTGCGGCCCGTAACACGCATGACCAGTCAAGTGAATACCGAACAACGCATCTTGAATGCGGCCCGGAAGGTCTTCACGCAGAAAGGCATGGCGGCCGCGCGAATGCAGGAAGTGGCCGAAGAGGCGGGTATCAACAAGGCCTTGCTACACTATTATTTCAAGGATAAACAACATTTGTTCGAAGGGGTGTTCAAGGAAAGTGCCCAACGCCAATTCGGCTGCATTTGGGATTCCCTGAAGCAATGCGATTGCCTCTTTCCCGCCATCGAGGCTTTCGTAACCGCCTATCTGGATCGCATGATAGAGGAACCCATGTTGCCGCTCTTCATCGCCAACGAATTGAACCGGGATGCGAAGGGCCTGGCCGATTTCGTGGATCGCGGGAAGGAGAGCCGTGCGCGCTTCCTGCACATGGTGGAAGAAGCCCGCAAGAACGGCGAGATCATCGACATCGATCCACGCGAGCTGCTGGTGAACATCATGGCCTTGTGCGCACATCCTTTCATCGCGCAACCCATGCTTAAGCACATCCACGGCATTTCGGACGAGGCGTTCCGCCGAATGATCCAAAAGCGCCGAAAGTCCGTTCCCGAATTCATCATCCGATCCATCCGCGCATGAACGACCTGTTCAAACGAAGACTCACCATCATCCTCGGCCTGCTATTCATCGTGGGCGGCATCGGTACCTGCAAGGTCTTGAAGGATAGCAAGAAGACACCGGACCGCATGGAGGTGATCACCGCAGCACGTGCTGTGCGCACATTGACCGCACAGAACGGGCCAGTGCGCTTGAGCATTCCCATCACGGGTCGGCTACGCGCCGTGGACCGCATGCTGATCACCGCCGAGGTCGGTGGTACCGTACAACGCACTGGGACGACCTTTCGCGAGGGAGTAACATTCCGCAAAGGCGAAGTACTGCTCCAGATCGACAACGGTGAAGTACGTGCGCAAGTGAACGCACAGCAGAGTTCCTTTCTGCGGACCTTGGTGCAACTGGTGCCGGATCTGCGGATCGATTTTCCGGATGCCGCTGCCAAATGGGAGACCTACTTGAAAAGTGTGCCCGTTGAAGGGCTGTTGCCGGAGCTGCCGAAGTTGGCCAATGAGCAAGAACGGAATTACATGGCCGGTCGCGGTCTCCTTGATCAGTACTACGGTATCCGTGCGCTGTATGAGCGGCTTGGCAAATACAACATCACCGCGCCTTTCGATGGTGTGGTCGTGAGCGCATCGGTGGAACCCGGTACGATCGTCACACCGGGAACTCGCTTGGGTGAATTCATCTCGCCCGGTTCGTTGGAGTTGGAAACCGCGATCGGCGCAGGCGAACTGACGCTGGTCCACATCGGTGATACACTTCGGCTGACCAGCACGGAAGGTCCCGGCACGTGGCGCGGTCGCATCATTCGAGCGGGCGAGAACATCGACGCTTCTACACAAACGGTGAAGCTCTTCGTGCAAGTGGATGGCAAGGACCTGCGTGATGGACAATATCTCGCCGGATCCATCGAGGCCGGTGCATTGAGCGATGCCGTTGCTGTACCGCGCAGTGCATTGCTGGAAGATGGCTCTCTATACACCGTGAAGGATTCCGCCTTGGTGAAGATGCCCGTGGAGATCCTGCACCAAGGGGTTGAGCAGGCCGTTGTGCGTGGCTTGGCGAATGGTCAGGTGGTCGTGACGGATCGCCTCAGCGGTGCATACGAAGGACTGCGTGTAGCACCTGTAACAAGTGAATGAAACGCGACGACGCTACGGCGCAACGAAAGGTTGAAAAGAAACACGGAACGAGAGATGTCGACAATGCATGAGAATGAAATAGCAAGTGGAGTAGTGGAAGCTGCATTTCGTGTTCATCGTCTTTTTGGACCCGGCCTTTTGGAAAGTGTGTACGAAACCTGCCTTGAATTCGAATTGAAGGATATGGGGTTCGACGTGCGTCGTCAAGTTCATCTTCCTGTTCAATATCGCGGCATGCAGTTGGACGCCGGCTACAAACTGGATCTATGGGTGAACGGGAGGGTTATGATCGAGGTCAAGGCTGCACAAGAGATACATCCGGTCTTCAAAATGCAGCTGAAGACATATTTGAAATTGACCGATAACCGACTTGGATTACTCATCAATTTCAACACCCCCCTCCTGAAGGATGGGATCAGGCGGGTGGTGAACGGCCTAATAGAAGAATGACCTTCCATATTCCATTACCGTTGCGCGGCGCCCTACCGTTCTTGGGATCGGCGAATGATATCGGACAAAACGTTGCGTCGCCGCATCGTTGCGTTCCAACCTGTTCTATTCCATGAAAGGCCTTACCGCATATTTCCTGAAGTACTCCGTCGCGGTGGATACCGTGATGATCCTGATCTTCATCTTCGGCTTCTTCGGATGGAAGGCAACGCGCAGTTCGTTGTTCCCGGAGGCAGAAAGTCGAACCATCCAAGTGCAGATCATCTTCCCAGGTGCTGCTCCGGAAGAGGTGGAGGAGGGTGTCGTGCTGCGGATCGAAGACGATGTGAAAGGCATTACCGGAGTGGAGCGCATCAGCAGCTTGAGCCAGGAGAACGGTGGTGTGATCACCATTGATGTGATCAAGGGTTTCGATACGGACCTCGTAGTACAGGACGTGAAGAATGCTGTGGACCGGATCCCTTCGTTGCCCGATGGCATGGAGCCGATACGCACCTTCAAATTGGAGAACATCCGGCCTGCAGTGAGCTTTGCGTTGAGTGGTGAAGGTCTCGATCTAAAAGCGTTGAAGACCGTTGCACGCCGCGTGGAACAGGACCTGCGCTCCACCGAAGGCATCAGCAAAGTGGAGCTGTCCGGCTTCCCGTTGGAAGAGATCGAAGTGGCGCTGCGGGAAGAAGACCTGCGTGCGAACAACCTCTCTTTCGCACAAGTGTCACTCGCTGTCCGAGGTGCGAATCTGGATGTGACCGGCGGTAAGATCAAGACCATTGACGAAGAGCTTCTGATCCGTGTGCGCGACAAGCGCATGGATGCGGAAGGCTTGAAGAATACCGTGGTCCGCGCTGGATCGGATGGAAGTGTGCTGCGCTTGAGCGACGTGGCCGATGTGCGCGATGCATGGGCCGATGATCCCGCCCGCAATTACGTGGACGGAATTCCCAGCGTGGTGGTGAACGTGAGCAGTACGATCAGCGAGGACATCCTCCACATCGCCGATGCCACCAACAAGTACATGACCGATTTCAGCGGACGTAACACCACGGTGAAGGCGACCTTGATCAGCGATGCCACCATCGTACTCCGTCAACGCATCGCCATGTTGCTTGAAAATGGCACCCAAGGCTTCCTCCTCGTGATCATCGTCCTTACGCTCTTCCTTAACTGGCGTCTTGCTTTCTGGGTAGCACTCAGCATTCCAGTGGCGTTCGCGGGCATGTTCATACTCGCACCGGGCTTCATCACCATCAACGTCATGTCGCTCTTCGGGATGATCCTCGTGGTCGGTATCCTCGTGGACGATGGCATTGTGATCACCGAGAGCATCTATCAGGAGTACGAACGCGGACTTCCGCCGATCCAAGCGGCATTTATCGGCATCAACAAAGTGTTGCCTGCGGTGATCAGTTCAGTGCTCACCACGGTCGCCGCCTTCAGCACCTTCTTCTTCATCGAAGGGCGCTTGGGTGATTTCGCTCCGGCGCTGGCCTTCGTGGTCATTGGTACGTTGGTCTTCTCATTGATCGAAGCGGCGTACATCCTACCGGCACACATCGCCCATAGTAGGGGTCTCAGCCGTGGTAAGAAGAATCGTCTGGAAGCATACATGAATGGTGTGATGGGCAACCTGCGCGACAAGCGGTACGGCCCATTCTTCGACCGTATCATGCGGAACAAGGTGCTCACCATCGGCATCGCATTCTTCATTCTTGCACTAACGATCGGGTCGGTGGGTGCGGGTATCATCCGTACCACCTTCTTCCCGGTGATCGAGCGCGATGACGTGGCCGTGGATCTCGAGATGGTGACCGGTACACGCGAGCAGATCGTGTTCCAGGAACTCCAGAAGATCGAACAACTCGTTTGGACCGTGAACGATGAGTTGAGTGCAGGACGTGAGGATAGCCTTGATGTCGTGTTGAAAGTGCAAACCATCCTTGGCCCACGTCCAGAACAAGGCAAGTTGAACATCATTCTGTTGGATGGCGAGAAACGTGGCTTCAAGAGCGAAGAGTTGACCAATCGCCTGCGCGAACGTGCTGGTGCCATACCCGGTGTTTCGAACCTCTCTTTCGGTCTGGCCAGTGCCTTTGGTAAACCGATCTCCGTTTCGCTACGCAGCAATGATCTTGCGGAACTCAACACCGCGAAAGCTGAATTGCGGGATGAATTGGCCCAACTTCCCATGCTCCGCGATGTGGTCGATAGCGATCGCCCGGGAAATCGCGAAGTGGTACTGAAGCTGAAGGACAAGGCCCAACTGCTAGGTCTCACTTTGCAGGATGTCGTGGGCCAAGTGCGCCAAGGTTTCTTCGGACTGGAATCACAACGCGTGCAACGGGGTGAGGACGAGGTGAAGATCTGGGTGCGTTATGCGGAAGATGAACGTGCTTCACTCCGTGATCTGGAGGACATGCGCATCCGAACTGCGGACGGTCGCCAACTGCCCTTGAGCGAACTGGTGAGTTACCACATCGAACGCGGGATCCGTGCGATCAGCCACTTGGATGGAAAGCGTGAAGTGCGTGTGGAGGCCGATATGGCCAATAGCGCACAGAGTTCGACGGATGCCACCACACTCGTCGCCTCGGACATCATGGTACCCTTGTTGGCACGGCATCCAGGCCTCAGCTACAGCTTCGAAGGACAAGGGGAGCAAAGCCGGAAGGTCGGGATCTCCGCAGCCAGGATCATGCCCATCACCCTCATCATCATGTTCTCGTTGATCGTGATCACACTGCGGAGCTTCTGGCAAATGCTCATGGTGTTGCTGTGCATCCCGCTCGGTTTCATCGGCGTTGCATGGGGCCACTGGGTCCACGATGTGCAGATCAGCCTGTTCAGTTTCTTCGGGGCCATCGCGCTCATCGGTGTCATGGTCAACGATTCGCTTGTACTGGTCACCACCTTCAATGCAAACCTGAAGGAACGCATGACCTTCAACTTGGCGTTGCGAACGGCGGCCCTCTCACGACTGCGGCCTATCCTTCTGACTTCCTTGACAACAGTTGCCGGACTGTTGCCGATCACCTTGAATAAGAGCTTTCAAGCGCAATTCCTGATCCCCATGGCGGTGACGGTCGCATACGGATTGGCCATCGCCACCTTCGTAACACTGATCGTTCTGCCAACCTTATTGGCCGGGCTCAATGAGATCCGCCGCTTGCGCTGGTGGGCATGGTACGCCGAGTGGCCAACTCCCGAAGCCGACGAACCTGCTGTGAAAGAACTTCCCTATGAGAACCTGGAGGACACTCGCGCTTAGTGCGTCATCATTGTTCATCGCCGGTGTGTTCGCACAGGACACCCTGCAACTCGCCGATGCGATCCAACTCGCAATGGCCAATGAACACGGCATTCGCATCGCGAAGAACGATGCGGCCATCGCCCAAGCGCAGGCCACTGTAGGAAATGCAGGTCTACTGCCTTCCCTCGATGCCAGTGGACGGGCCAACTACAGCAACCAGTATTCCAAGCTTGATTTCGCGCCGGGCATTCAGGATGTGGAGCGGAGTGGGGTGGAGAGTACCACCTTGGCCGGGCAGGTCGGATTGGCATACACGCTGTTCAACGGGATGGGCAACTTCGCCACCTATGAACGTGCGCAACTGAACGAGCTGCTTGCGGACCTCCGTACACGAGCTCAGGTGGAAGGCACACTTTCCCAAGTGATCGCGCTGTATTACGGCATTGCTGCGATGGACGAGGATGTCGCCATCACGCAACGGATCCTTGAGATCAGCGCGGACCGGTTCGCACGACAAGAAGGCAAAGCGTCACTGGGTGGAGTGGGGAGACTCGATGTCCTTAACGCCAAGGTCGACCTACAGGCGGATAGCACCACCTATATCCTGGCCAAGCAGCGCAGGGATCGAAGCGTTAGGGATCTGAATGTGTTGATGGGCCGCTCCTCTGCAACGAGTATGCAAGTATCGCGTCGTGTGGACCATGTACGCGTATTGGCCGAGGATCAATTGGTGCAAGAGGCCATGAACGGGAACGTGCTGTTGGTTTCAGCCACAGCTCAAGTGCGAGCGGCAGAGGTGGACCAGCGTATCGCCAAAGCCCTGCGCTGGCCGAAGCTCGATCTCAATGCAGCATACGGGATCAATGATCAGAAGAACGAGGTCGGTGTAGTGCTTGGTACCTATACCCAGGGATTCAATGGTGGTCTTACAGTGAGTGTGCCGTTGTTCAACGGTGGTCGCATCACCACCCAAATGGAAGCTGCACGGTTGCGTGCGGAGAATGCGGTGATAGCGGAACAACAGGCACGCTTGCAAGTGGAGCGTGATGTGCGCAATGCATACGCAACGTGGAGCAGCCAACGCGAAGTCCTGCGGATCCAATCCGATGCGGTCAACACAGCGCAGATCAATTTCGAGCGCACCCGCGAACTCTTTCAGGCCGGACAGCTTACCGGGTTGCAATTCCGCCAAGCGCAGTTGGATCTGGCGAATGCGGAAAGGCAGTCCGTCGTCTCGGGCTTCGATACCAAAGTGGCGGAGTTGATACTGCTGCGTGCAAGTGGTGGACTCACATCGGCGTTGGGCATTCAGCCTTGATCCATATCGGGGTACACGGAGTAGATCCGAGCATGATCCAAGGCGCTTGGAAGGCCTTGATTTGATAGGTTCGTCCGGATCGATCAACTTCGCAGTTCCCAAACCTGTTGAACCATGAAAACTGCGACCAACCTATTCCTGTTCTTGGCGATGACCCTCCTCGCTGCGTGCTCCAGCGAACCCAAGAATGGATCACCGGAGCAGAAGGAGGAGCGAGCGATGGATGAAGCGGCGGAATGTGATCCACTCGTGGGTGAGTTCCGTGACCTGATGGCGGATTATGAATCGGCGTTGAAGGAGATGATCGCTGCGAAGAAGATCGACCCGAATGGTCAGAAGGAATTCTCGGATAAGGCGAGCGACTTGAGCAAGCGGATAAAGGAGCGCGGAGAGAAGGCACTTGGTATGAAGTGTTGGTCCGAGTTCAATACCATCGGCCAGACCTATGGAACGCGTATCGCCAAACTCGGCATGGAGGTCATGATGATGAATGGAGGTATGGAAGGATTGGAGGGCATGGATCCAGCCGCGCTGGAGGCGATGAAGAAGGTCATGGGGCAATAAGTTGATCGCGCGATGACCGAAGAGAGCAAGTCCTCGAAGCTGCTTCCAGCAGTCGGGTTCGTGCTGTGCGCTTTGGTCCTCGGCCTGTTCGCAGGGGCTTTCATTGGCAGGTTTTCGGTCAGCAAGGCCGACGGGATGGCCGGTGCGGCGATAGTAGCGTTCTATGGGCTTTTCGGCGGGGTGATCATTGCTATTGCGGCCATCCTCCTGGCGCGCCGTATGGAACGCAGAGGATTGCTTCGCGCTTTGACGGTCATCGGGCCGCTTGCGGTGATCCTGCTTGCCGGGGCGACGTGGCGTTTCATGAAGATCAAGGCCGAAAGTGACCGACGCTGGGAGATCGAGCAGGAGCGCTACAAGCAATTGAAACCAACCGCACCGAACGCACCGGTCATGTTCGCGTCAATGCATTCGGTCATTGAGAACGTTGCGACCACTGAGGAAGTGCGCGACCCCGCGCTTGGCTTGGGCATGGCGGCACCGATCATGGAACTCGGCACCTTCCACTTCTACGCCGGGCCGGACATGGACCAGGTCCCCGGCATGTTCGCCGCAACGGACAGCTTGGTGTTCGCGAAAGGAGAGCACTTCGTCGACATCACCTCGGCACCGCCATGGTTCGTTCCGGCCCACCTGAAGTTGGACTACGGCCTCCTGCTGTTGAAGGTGATCACGCTTTCGCGCAACTGGATGGAGGTGGAGGTGAACAGCATCGATGGCACCACGCGCTGGGTGGACCGCAATGAGCTGACCTTCGTAACATGGCCGGAGTTCATCAGTACGGTGAACACGGTAGAGATCATCGACACGGAAACGAACCCGGTCCGTTTGAAGCCATTGGACCACGCCGCCATACTCGCCGAAGGTGCCAACGCCTTGCTGGTCCCGCTTGCCGTGCGTGGGGATTGGCTCATGGTCTCCACCGATGGCTTGGCGGACCGTATCGTACCGACGGGTTGGATCCGTTGGCGTGACGGGGAGCGGCTGCTGGTGCGCTACAATTTGTTGTGCTGAGTCGCATCAGGAATGGGAGGATCGAGCAGTATCGCCAAACACTTTCGCGAAATCCACTTCGGCGGCAACTGGACCAGCGTGAACTTGCGCGACACACTAGCGGATGTCACGTGGCAGGAGGCCACCATGAAGCAGAGATCCTTCAACACGATCGCAGCGATCACCTTCCACATCCATTATTTCGCAGACGCTGTGCTTCAGGTGCTGGAGGGTGGGCCACTCGACGCGCACGACAAGTTCAGCTTCGACCATCCGCCGATCACGAGCGATGCAGATTGGCAACGCATGCTGGATCAGATATGGGCCGATGCGGAGCGATTCGCAACGATGGTGGAACAAATAACGGAGGAGCGTTTACAGAGCAACTTGGCGGACCCCAAGTATGGTACCTGGTACCGCAACCTGCACGGCATCATCGAACATGCCCACTACCACATGGGGCAGGTCGTGATCCTGAAGAAGTTGCTGCGGGAAGGGTAGGACTTTTGTCCGCCACAACGGCGTTTCGCGTGCATCTTCTCCGGCGATCCGGCTACCGTACTGCGTCTATTGCTTCATCCACACGGCACGCATCACGTTGCCGTCCGCACAGGATGCCTCGATCAGGTAGGTGCCAGCGGCGAGTTCGCCCACATCGATCCGTTCAGCGCTATCGCCGAAGAGTCCTGTGGACGAACCTTGCAGGGTCAGGATCCGCCAATCTGTGATCGTGCGCGATCCATCGGCTACAAGACGCAAAACGTTCCGGGCGGGATTCGGGACCACCTGGATCGGTGCGCGTTCTCTTTCCGTGAGCCCGTCCACATTGTCACGCACGAATTCCCAAAGCATCAACCGGCCATCGCCTTGATCACTGGTGTATTCCACGGATCCCGTGTAGCTGCCGGAACTGATCGTGCCCGAACCAACGAGCGTGAGCACCTCGTCGTTGTCGTAGCTGGTCATGGTCAGCTCGTACCGGTCCACGTGCCCTTCCGTCCAGGGCAGGCCCGAAATGTTCAGTTCCACCGTTCCCGTATCCGGCCCGGGGTCCGGAGCGGGAAGCACCACGTACACGGTGTCCCCATTCGTGGTACGACCGCCAAGTGCCAAGTGCGGAGCATTGATCGCACATGCTATCCGGTCCGTGGCGTTCAACATGCGGTTCATCGCCATGTATGCGAAGGCGGCGGGCTTGGGAGCGAAGGTCGGCTTGGAATAGAACATGCCCAAGCAACAGGTCGCGGCAGTGGTATCGTTATCGGTCATGCTCGCGGCATGTGCCATTACAAAGCCACGGTCGTTCATTTCAATGATGCCCCGTATCCGGTCCAAGCCATAGTCCAAGCTGTTCCATCCTGCTGCTCCGAACGCAGGGTTGAGAACGCCCCATTCCGCATTGATCAGATCCGAGTTTGGGAAGAAGGTGTTCTTCCAACCTTGTGCAATGCTCGCCTTCGTGCTGTCGTAGCCCCCGAACGCATCAGCGGAATAGGGGTGGACGCTGATGAAGTCCATCCGTGTGGAACTGTCGCGTGCAATGGAAAGGAACTGGACGGGGAAGAGGTTCAGGAAACTCTGCATCGCAAAACTGCAGCAACCCAATTTGACGTGCGGCGACAGTGCGGGATCGTCTCCGATCTCATCGGCCAGCGCGGCCATCATGGCGTGCAGTTGTGCAGCGGTGCCGTCCCAGAACGGCGTAAGTCCGGGGAACTGGTCCGGCTCGTTCCACACCTCGAACCACTTGACATTGCGCGTGACGTACAGGTGTTTCACAAGCTGATAGAACACACGGCTATAAACCAAGGGATCGGTCGGTGGCGCTTGGCGGATCCCATTGTCCCAACCAAGCAAGTGGCAAGGCGGGTTCCAATAGATGCACGGATAATAGGCCGGTGTATCCACGCTGGCCAGCGTGAAGGGCATCGAAGCCATGTCCAGGAACGGCTCCGCGCCCATGGCATGCACCACATCGATCAACGAATCCACATAGCTGAAATCGTAGTTGCCGAGGTTGTTCGCACCATTCATTGAATTCGGACCGTGATAGAACTCCGTCCATAGGTTCTTCAATACCGTTGTGTCGGTGGAGTAGTGGTCAGCACTGCCGGGATCATCAAAACGAGCGGTGGAAACGCGGATGAAACGCGGCTTCAACAAAGCCATTTCAGCGTCGAAACCGGGATCGTTAATGAACTGGAGATGTGGCCCGACGACGCTGGGATTTCCGCCCGCTCCGGTAAGCAAGTGCATCTCGTAGTGATCGCCCCACAACGGAGTTATTGAACCGGTAACGTTGGATGCATCCACGTTGATGGTGATCTGCGCAGCAGCGGAATAAGGCAATACGATGAACAGGAAGTGCAACCAACGGGATCTCATCATCATCAAGACGAAGGTAATGAGGGAGCAAGCGGGAGGTGGGCAAGAGCAAAGGCGAAGTGGAGCGATCGTCCTGACGTGCAAGGTTGTTATCACTCGAACGTTTTGTGGATAAATGCTACAACCCATTTCGATGGAATTGGTACATTGTCTGTCGGATAACCGACAGAAAACACGTCAACGATGGACAAGGAACAGATCGATGCGCTTTTCAACAGGTTCGAAGAAGCGTGCTACATCCACGAAGGTGTCGAATGCTGGAGTGCACGTGAGCTGCAAGTCATCTTGGGATACGCTCGTTGGGAGAATTTCAAAGTAGCTCTGGAGCGTGCCAGAAAGGCGTGTGAAGGCAGCGGGGCCAAGGTTGGGACCATTTTCGTGATGTCACGAAAATGGTTGGTTTGGGCAGTGGCGCGGAACGACCTGTCGAAGACCTGGCGTTGACCCGTTATGCGTGTTAGCTCATTGCCCAAAACGGTGATCCCAGCAAGCCGGAGATCGCCTTTGCGCAAACCTACTTCGCGGTGCAGACCCGCAAGCAGGAGCTGATCGAGAAGCGCATGCTGGATGTCGCTCGCGTATCCGCGCGTGAGAAACTGACAAAGTCCGAGAAGAAGCTTTCGGGGATCGTTTACGAACGTGGAGTGGATGACCGTGGTTTTGGCATCCTGCGTTCCAAAGGCGATCAGGCACTCTTCGGTGGAGCCAATACCAGTGATATGAAGCGAAGACTTGGCGTTCCGGAGAAACGACCCCTGGCGGATTTCCTTCCGACACTTACCATCAAGGCGAAGGACTTCGCCGCCGAACTAACTGGTCACAATGTCGTGGACAAGGATGTGCATGGTCAGGATCCCATCATCCAGGAGCATGTGGACAATAACGCCGCAGTGCGCAAGATGCTCGCGGAGCGCGGCGTGAAACCAGAAGAGCTACCGGCAGCCGAGGACCTGAAGAAAGTGCAACGCAGATTGGTGGGAGAGGAGAAGAAGTTGGTGGAGGCGGGGAAGAAGAACAGATCAGGCAACAATGGCTAAGAAGAAGATCATTGGGACCTGTAAGCTTTGCTTGAAGCCAGGTCAGGAACTACAGAACTCTCACATCATTTCGGAGTTCTTCTACAAGCCGATATATGAGAATGGACGGTTTCAGATATTCTCTTCGAACACGACCAACTCATCGCGGATTGAACAGAAGGGGCTCCGCGAGCATCTCTTATGCTGGAGCTGTGAGCAGAAGCTCGGTAACTGGGAGAAGTACGTGAAGGAGTTACTTTTTGATCGCGCGCCACAAGGCATCGATCATGGTGATCGGATGGAATACCCTGGAGTGGAATACTCCCAGTTCAAGCTGTTCCAGATGTCTTTGATCTGGCGGTTGGGAATTACCAAGCATGATCGATTCAGCAACGTTGATCTTGGACGGAAGCACGAAGATCGACTTCGGGAAATGTTGGACCGTTCGGATCCGGGAGAGCCGTACGAGTATGCCTGTTTCACTGAACATGTTGCATACAGTATCCCTGAGTATGGTAGTGTGATTCTTCCACCAACGAAGGGGGCGAAGAAATTTCAGGGCCATCCGTGCTATCGGACGGTTCTTGGTGGTATGGTCTGGTGCTTCTTTGTATCGAGTCACATGGCGCAGTTCCCAAAGCCAGAGATTTTCCTTTCCAAGTCAGGCGTACTTCCTGTTTGGAAGGAATCTCCTTCGGCTAGAAAGTTCGTTCGAGAGTGGACTGCACCGATCATTGCTGAGCATACAACTGCATAGACGACATCGTTGGCCTCTATGCGTTCACTGCACATGCGGGCCAATGAAGAACGCCGATGTGGATCCCTCCACTTCGGCGTTCATCCAAAATGTCACTCCGAGCTTGCCCCGGAGTCTCGTCGGACGATCAGTAGCAATACTTCCCCTCCGCGATCATCTTCTTCGCGATCGCCTTACGCAGTTCGGCCGTGTTGAGGTTCGTCGCCTTCGTGAAGCGCTTCGCACCCATCAACATCGCACGTTGCTCATCGCCATCGGCGAAATTGTTCACCGCTTCTTTCGCGTACTTGTGAATGCGGTCAGCAGCATCGTGAATGTAAAGCTGGGTCATCGCGATCTGCTCTTTCACGCTATCCGCGCCTTTCATCTCAACCAACTTCAAGGTGCGTAACAACACACTTTCCGCGAGGTAGGTGTCGATCACCATGTCAGCGATGTGCATCAATGTCTCCTGGTGCTTCGCCAATTCCAAGCCCAGCTTCTGTGCGGCGCCACCGGCCACCATCAGCACGGCCTTCTTGAAGTTCGCCACCATCCGCTTCTCGTCGCCGAGCAACGAATCATCCGGCTCCGGCATGTCGGGGATACCCATCAGATCAGCGGCAACTTGCTGCGCAGGACCCATCAGATCCAGCTGACCTTTCATCGCGCGCTTCAGCAGCATGTCCACCGTCAGCATGCGGTTGATCTCGTTCGTTCCCTCGAAGATCCGGTTGATCCGGCTATCGCGATACGCACGCTCCACAGGGCTTTCGGCGCTGTAGCCCATGCCGCCATAGATCTGCACGCCTTCGTCGCACACGTAGTCCAAGCACTCGCTGCCGGCCACTTTCAGGATCGCTGCTTCGGCTGCGTATTGCTCCACGCCTTTCAGCAATGCTTGTGCATGATCCGCACCGCCGGCCTTCAGGTCCTCGATCGCGCGCTCCATGTCCTGGCTGCAACGGTAGGTCGCACTTTCCACCACGTAGCAATAGGTTGCTTGGTCCGCGAGCTTTTGACGGATCGCACCGAAGCTGCTGATCGGACGACCGAACTGCTGCCGCTCGTTGGCGTAGTTCACGCTTTGGTCCACCACGGCCTTCGCACCGCCCAGCGCCGCGCCCGCCAACTTGATCCGACCGATGTTCAAAATGTTCACCGCGATCTTGAACCCGTTCCCGCGCTCGCTCAGCATGTTCTCCACCGGCACTTTGCAGTCGTTGAAGAACACCTGCCGCGTGCTGCTGCCCTTGATCCCCATTTTCTTCTCCTCGGGATTCAGCGTGATGCCGCCGAAGTCCTTCTCCACAATGAAGGCGCTCAGGTTGTCGTCCTCCTTGCCGGTCTTTGGGTCCACGATCTTGGCGAACACTGTGAAGATGTCCGCGAAGCCACCGTTGGTGATCCACATCTTCTGGCCATTGATGATGTAGTGTTTGCCGTCGTCGGTCAGCACCGCTTTCGTGCGACCGCTGTTGGCATCGCTGCCCGCGCTGGGTTCAGTGAGGCAGTAGGAGGCCTTCCATTCGCCCGTGGCCAGCTTGGGGACGTACTTCTTGCGCTGTGCCTCGTTGCCATAGTACAGGATGGGTAGCGTACCGATGCCAGTGTGCGCCGCGATCGCCACGCTGAAGCTGTGCCCGGCACCGGTCACTTCGGTCACCAGCATCGTGGTCACGAAGTCCTTGCCGAAGCCGCCCAGGTCCTCGGGCACCGAGATGCCCAGCAGTCCCAGTTCGCCCGCCTTGTCCAGCAGGCTCGGCATCAGCCCCTCTTTCAAGGAGTCGATCTCATCCAGTTGCGTCCACACGTTCTGTTGCAGGAACTCGAGGGCACTCTGCGCGATCATGCGCTGCTCCTCGTTGAATTCCTCGGGAATGAAAATGTCCTGCGGTGCGCTCTCGCGGATCAGGAATTCGCCTCCTTGGAGGGCCTTTTTCGTTTCGGTTGCCATGGTGTAGATCAGATGATGGGGCGATCAGATGATCAGATGCGTACGCCGTGGCCCTGGCGTAAGCGGATGATCAAAAGCCGTCCGGTGGTTTAACGTTTGTGTTGTAGTAGATGTTTGGGCGTGCCGGCGCCAAATGCGCGCCGTCGGGCTATTCGCTGCAAGTCCTCGGCCTGTTGCTTCGTCGTTCCTCCTCGCAATCAGGCCTGTGGGCTTTCCGCTGCTATCCCTCACGCGGAACAACGGCTGCGACCCCTCCGGGGTCGTGGCGACATGGGGACACTTCCTTTCTAATGGCTGTGACCCCTCCGGGGTCAGGCCTTCCACCTCAGGTCGTTCTTTGGATCTATTGTACCAGACCTTGACCCGCCATAGGCCCACCGCCAAGGCACTCGCCCCCAGAGGGGTCATAGCCTGTTGCATTTGTTCCGTCACGGAGGCATTCGACCCTGAAGGGGTCGCATCCGTTGTTTGCGGATACGTTTCGGCTACTTGCGGATATTTACGGATATGTCCGACCTCGAAAGTCAGTTGGTTACAATTTGTAACCGACTGCAACTGGTAACGATCTGTTACCAGTTGAGGTGATCGATCCAACCGGTTACGATCTGTAACCGGTTGCCCGTGCTCCATTCCAGTCGGTGACGATCCGACACCGACTGGATCCCTGCCCACAGCCCAGTTCAACTGGTGACGACTTGTCACCGGTTGGAAAACGAAGTTGGATATGTTCCTGGAGGGGGTCATGATTTCTTCGCTCGCTTCTTCGGGGCGATCTTCTTCTTGCTCGGCGGCAGGAAGTTACTACCCGTTACTACGGACTTTCCAGTTCGCTCCTCCAGTTCAAGTCGTGCCTTCTTTGCAATACCGCCGCCTTTCCTCGCCGCCACCTTGTTCTTCGGCATGCCAACGGCCTGCTCCGTCTCGGCGATCTGCCGCGTGCTCATCTCGGCCAATGCCGTAAAGATCAGTTCGGCCTCGGTCATCCCGCTAAGGCGGGACAGGTTATGGTCGCGGAGGTTCTGGGTCTTCAGGCCTTTGATGGTCTTGTGGTCCTTCACGGTAACGCCGCTCCACTCCTGGTGGATGATGTTCGTCAGGATCGCGAACTCTTCGCCTTCCTTGATGTCGTGGTCCTTCCAATAGTCTGTGAGGCTGCCTACGGCAGCCAGGCTTGTTTGCGCGCCTGCCTGCCGTAGGCAGGTTTCCTGGCCCATCCCCGCTGAAGGCGGGATGAGACACATGCGGAGTCTGATCCACTTCTCGCTAGGACGATTCCAATGCCAGTTTCTACGGGCGCTATGTTTTCGGCCATTTCCGATGCGCTCAAAGCCCACCCTCGCCAGCCAGAGCTTGATCGGTTCGGCTTTCGGGCTTGGAACGGATTGGACCAGTCGCAATAGGGTCTCGGCGGTGGCCACATCGGTGAGGTACTTCTTGCCGTCGGCGGCTTCCAATTTCAGTCGGTGACAATTTGTCACCGACTGACTTCCTTCCTTATCCAGCCTGCCTTTCAGCTTGTTCCAGTACTTGCGTGCGGTCTGGTAGTCGGGTTGGTCGATGAGGACTTGGATGATGTCGATCACCGAGAACCACCACGTCTCCGTGGCATCATCATAGAGCCGACGGATCTGATGTTGTTCAAATAGCGTGGAGGAGGGTAGCAGGGCGCTCATGCTTTGTAATCCGAAGCTTTAGTGAAGGATTGGATTCAGCGGGTGACGGCTTTTTCGCCAACGCGCATTGAAAAACATACGCTGTGCCTACTCATTGTTTTTGTACCAGTCGAAAGAAGTCTGGGTAGTAAGTACGTAGGTGTTCGAACGCCAGCGCTTCACCACGGTCGTACTCCTTTCTATCGGACAAGGCCGGAAACCCTCCACCCGTGGAACTGGCCCATGCGTGCCGGGCATAGGCGAAAGTATCTACGTGAGCAATGTGGTGCCCCGCATTCATGACATCATGGAACCATTGGGTTCCTGTATCCATCCCAAATGATGCTCCGATCGGCACGGCATCTCCAAGAGGCATCGTTGCCGCCCTTGCCTTGAGAAGATCAACCAGAAGTGTCCATTCGTTCACACGGCATTCCGGGAGCGGCCAAGGCTGGTCAGGATCAACCACTTGCGGATACCTGTCTGCACGGGCCCCGGGATACTGGCTGGAAAGCCTGAGCCATTCTGAGTAGGTCGGTCTGTACGACATGAATGAACTCGGCGAACAGATACCGGCGGCGCTCGCAGAGCAATTCCAGCATTGACCTACGGGACCCGCGGCCAGATGCCCTTGGAGGCGATCAAGCATGGGGGCCAAGATGTTCCCAGTGTACAGGACATCGTTATGCGTGATGTAGAGGTAACGTTGCCTGCTCTTTTCCCACGCATACTGATAACGCAACGACCACCGGAGCGGCCGAAAGCAATGTAGACCACGCCAGGGAAGTTGTGCTGACCCTAACCAGATAGGTGGACGATAGTACCTGACTCGATCACCGAGGTAGTTGCGGATGACCGTGAACTCCGCACCGAACGGCTGTTTACGTTCTTCAATGAACCAGATCTTAGCTATATGCTCCCCCGAATGCCGGAGAAGCGAAAGTAGTGTGACCGCTGTATGGTGCGGTTTGCCATACACCTGTATGGCAACATCGACGGACTCCATCAGATTCCCGAAGCGCGATCCATCTATGGTAACCGAACGCTTCATGACCAACGTGATCCCGCATTTCGCGTGAGCGATTGCAGCGGAGAGCCCACAGCGCGATAATCCGCGCGAGTCTTCGCGGAAAGCGAGTGGGCTTTTTCGCCAACGCGCATTGAACAACATACGGACAGGCTGCCGTGCTTGAAGTAGGACTTGCAATGGCCGTTCTTGGGGGTGGAGGTCGCGGGTTTCATAGTACTCGGATCAGTTCTGCATAGCGTTCCTGGAAGGAAGTCCTCGCGCGGCGCCATCCCGTTCCACAACCAGGGTAGCTACCCCATTGCCGTTCACCTCGCTTGTACTTCACCGTGTGGCCATCGCTCGATATCCAAATCCGGTGGCGCTTGCCACGTTTGAACACACCGATGTCCGTTGGCAAGCCCGCTTCGTTGAACTCTATGGCCTCGCCATTTAGTAGACCTCTTCGCAAATTGTAGAGTCCTTTGATCGATGAATCAGGGTAGAAGGCGACAGAGTCATACCGACTTGCAAGCGCCGTGAGATCTTGGGCTTCGACAGCGATTGCTGTGAGGAGTACTGGGATGGCAGCTATTGAGCGGACGGATTTCATGGTGCGTCAACGCACGATATCGTTCTCTTAGTTCAGCAACTCAAAAACACTCGCCGCACCTTGCCCCGTCCCCACGCACGACCTGTCCCGCCGTAGCGGGATCGTCACCACGCCGTACTTCTGCTTGCGGCGCCGCATCTCATTGAACAACTGCACGCTCAGCTTCGCGCCGGTGCAGCCCAGCGGATGCCCCATGGCGATCGCGCCGCCGTTCACAGCCTGTCCCGCGCATTTGGCGGGATTCACGATCCCATTGTCCATTGTTATTAGTTCAAGAGTTCGAACACTGATGCTGCACCTTGTCCGGTACCAACACACATGGTAACAACACCGTACTTCTGCTTCCGCCTTCTCATTTCATTGAAGAGTTGAACAGAGAGCTTCGCACCAGTGCAACCCAACGGGTGTCCCATCGCTATGGCTCCACCATTCACATTGACTATCGCGGGGTCCAGGCCCAACTCGCGGATCACCGCCAGGCTTTGGCTCGCGAAGGCCTCGTTCAACTCGAACTGCTCGATGTCCTTCAGCTTCAGGCCGGCCTTTTCAATGGCCTTCGGCACCGCCGCCACCGGGCCGATGCCCATGATGCGCGGCTCCACGCCGGCCACGTGGTAGGAGAGGAGGCGCGCGATCGGCTTCACACCGAGCTCCTTCAGCATGCGCTCGCTCACCACCAGCACGAAGGCCGCGCCATCGCTGGTCTGGCTTGCGTTGCCCGCCGTTACCGTGCCCTTCGCATCGAACACCGGACGCAGCTTCGCCAGGCCCTCGATCGTGCTCGCGCGCGGACCTTCATCCGTGTCCACGATGTACTTCTCCACCTGGCGTTTCTCCTTCGCATCCAGGAACACGCGCTCCACCTCGAAGGGCACAATGTCGTCCTTGAAACGCCCGGCGGCGATGGCGGCCAGCGCCTTCTCGTGGCTCTTCAGGGAGAAGGCATCCTGGTCCTCGCGGCTCACCTTGTAGTCGCGCGCCACGGCCTCCGCGGTAAGGCCCATGCCCCAGTACCACGTCGGGTGCCCCTTGCCCACCTTGGCGTTCGGCACAATGCGCCAGCCACCGAAGGGGATCGGGCTCATGCACTCCACGCCACCGGCCACAATACAATCGGCCTGGCCGCTGTGGATCTTCGCACTCGCGATCGCGATCGTCTCGCTGCCGCTGCTGCAATAGCGGTTCACCGTCATGCCCGGCACCTTGTCCGTGTCCAGGCCCATCAGGCTTATCATGCGCCCGATGTTCAGGCCCTGCTCCGCCTCGGGCGTGGCGTTACCCACGATCACATCGTCTATGCGCTCCTTGTCAAGCCCGGGCACGCTGGCCACCAAGTGCCGCACCACGTGCGCACCCAGTTCATCCGGACGGGTAAAACGGAACTTGCCGCGCGGCGCTTTGCCAACTGCGCTTCGGTATGCTGCTATGATGTATGCGTTCATGATTTCTTACGTCTGTTCGTTTGTTTGACCTTGCTCCAACTCGGTGCCGGTTCGAGGGCGATGCTGAGCGCGTGCCCCATGTCTTGGTACCTCTTCCTCGTCTGGTGAGTGCTCCAGATGTATGCGCTGGTGTATGCGCTCTCTTGTTCGGTTGAACTCCCCCCGATCCCGCTCTCATCAATGTCGATGATGCCCTCGGGCAAAGGATCGCGCTTGCGGTGTTTGGCCTCTTCTTGCTTGTGCTGCAATGCCACCAGTTGTTGCAGCGTTGGAACAGGCTCCAAGATCCAAGGTTGGGCATCTGCTTTCGCCTGGGCGCGGGTGATCTCCGCTCTTCGCTCATGGAGCAAGGCGCGGAACGCCTTCAGGTCAGCCGCTGACAGGTCGCCACCATCGAGGGTGAGGTCAACGTTCCGGGGTTCGAGGATGGGTTTCGCTTTCATTGCCCTTTGAAATAGCGTTCAACGAGTTCGGCCGCGCTCGTGGAGCCAATGAAGAGCCGGTCACCACGCATGACCTCAGCGCCAAGCGTGTCTATGTAGTGCTGGCGCAGCTTCGTCTTGGCTACGAAAGCTACAACGCCGCCATACCCGCGCAGAAAGGAGATCCGGCAAGCATGGGCCACCAGGTTCGGCGGTACACCGATGAAGAGCTTGCCCTTGCCTTGGTTGAATTTGGCGCTCTCCAGCAGGTGCATGTGGATGTGGTCGCCCTTGTCCTCCAAGCTGATCAACCCTTGCGGGATGCCAGGATGCGGCTCGGCGGTCAACGCGTAGACCTCGTGGTGCGGTTGTTCAAGCTCCTTGATCCAATCGAAGCGCCAGTCCTTGGCACGGATCAGTTTGTCCTCCGGAAGCACGAGCCCCACATGCGTAGCCACGGTCTTCCCGGTGGCAACTTCCTCGATCGAGTTCGTCAGTTTGTCGATCTCGATGTCGATGGTGCGGGTGCGTTTCTTCTTTGCCATGGCGACTCAATTCGCTATTGCGACTGGCGTTCCAATTCCCTCGAATTCGAAGGTATTGAAGGGTTGGGCGTGCCGGCGCCAAATGCGCGCCGTCGGGCTATGCGCTGCAAGTCCTCGCGCCGAAGACGGCGCTGTGGGCTTTCCGCTGCTATCCCTCACGCGAAGTGTGGGGGTATCTAAAGAATTGATAATAAATGACTTACAAGTACGTTGTTCTAATAACAAGGATAAGTAAGTTTGTCGCTTGAATTGGCCATTCTGCGTCATATGATTAGTCAATTCTTGGGACATGTGCAACTCGTTGACAGGGAGATGTTTGCAACTCTTATCAACGATCGATCGTTTGATCACTAACTTTGTACCCGAATCATGAGCAAGCACTTCATCACATTCCTTTCTCACACCTGTAAAGCAATTCCGGTGATGTTTGAGGGTTCGTACAGTCGTGGGAGCGCTGAGTATCATAAGAGACTTGCCCACTACTATCCCTCTGACGGAGTTATCGACATCGGTAGCTTTGGCTATGACTTGGCTAGTTATCTTGGCGACTACGCCACAGTGTTCAACCTCTATAAGAGGAACACTGCAAGAGCGATAGTTAAAAGTTCTAGCGAAGATTGCGAACATGGCGAAGCAGCACAGGAGGTTGAAAGGTGGGGCAGGACAGCGATTTGAGCTTTCTGAGGAGCTTGATGACAGGCTGATTCCTAGTCCAGAAGAGTTGGGCAGGTATGCCCAAGTTGATCCAAAACTTCCCGATTTTATTCGTGAATCTGCTGGAAAAGAATTGACATTCCGTCATAATATGCATGAGAAAGGCATGAAGCTGAGTTTTCGCGAACAAGGGCTGCAGCACGGATTGAATTATTTGGGATTGACTTTTGCCTTTGCTCTTGGGATAGCAGGAATTTGGTTTAGTTACAAGCTTCTTGAGTTGAACAAAGACATGCAGGGTACCATTTTCGGCGGTGTCATGCTTGCATACTTGATCTATCTTTTCGTTGGTGTGGCGAATAAGAGGGCAAAGCAACCTCCGCCTAATTCGCAATAAGTAGAAGTCTTGGCTTGTTCGTGAACCATCTATTGGACTGGTTCGCGTGAGCGATTGAAGCGGAAAGCCCACAGCGCGGTAATCCGCGCGAGGACTTGCAGCGGAAAGCGCGACCCGAGGCTTTGCGAGGGGCACGCCCAAACATCCACTATGCTTCACCGCGTTCATCAGTTGCGAAGCACTTTCCCAGTAGTGATGATCGACTGCAAGCGCTCCAGCGTCTTCCGTTGCATGCACAGTTCGAGGAACGCCTTCCGCTCCAGATCCAGCAGATACTGCTCGCTCACTTCCGTGATCTCGCTCAGATCCCCGCCGGCCAATACGAAGCCCAGTTTCTGCGAGATCAGTGTGTCATGCGCGCTGATGTAGTTGCCGCTTTCCATGCTGTTGGCGCCCACGTACACGATGCCCAGCGCTTCTTTGCCGAGGACCTTGATGTTCTTGCGCATCGGCGGCTGGGTGTAGCCTTTGTTGGCCATGTCCAGCGCACAGGCCTTGGCGTAGGCGAGCTGGTGCTGGCGGCTCACGATCACTTCGTCCTGGCCTTTGCGTAGGTAGCCGAGCGCGAATGCTTCGTGCCCGCTGGTGGCCACTTTCGCCTGACCGATGGTGAGGAAGCGATCGCGGAAGCGGTTGATGCGCATGTCGCCTTCGTGCAGTTCGTCGCTGAGGCGCAGCGCGAATTCTTTTGTGCCGCCACCGCCGGGGATCACGCCCACACCGAATTCCACGAGGCCCATGTAGGTCTCGGCGTGCGCCACCACTTTGTCGGCGTGCAGGCAGAGTTCCGTTCCACCACCGAGGCAAAGTTGGTGCGGCGCAGCCACCACGGGGATGGACGAGAGCCGCATGCGCATCATGGTGTTCTGAAATTGACGGATCGCCATGTCGAGGTCGTCGTACTCCTGCTCCACAGCCATCATGAAGATCATGCCCACGTTGGCACCCGCACTGAAGAGCGCGCCGTCGTTGTAGACCACGAGGCCTTTGTAACCGGCTTCGGCGAGGTCGATGGCTTTGTTCAAGCCTTGGATCACCTCCGCGCCGAAGGTGTTCATCTTGCTCGACCAACTCACCGCGAGGATGCCGTCGCCGAGATCGCGCACGGTGGCATTCTTGTTCTTCCAGACGATGCTGCTCTCGGGCAGGTCGGCCAGTACGATCATGCCTTCCGCACGCGGGATGGCCTTGTAGCTCTTGCTCGCGGCATCGTAGTACATGCGCTTGCCGCCTTCCGTCTTGTAAAAGGACGTGTGCCCCGCAGCGAGCATATCGGCTACCCATGGTGACACCGCAATGCCCGCGGCCTTCATGGCGTCCATCGCCTTCTTCACGCCCACCGCATCCCATGTCTCGAATGGCCCCAGTTCCCAGCCGAAGCCAGCGCGTAAGGCATCGTCGATCTTGTACAATGCATCCGTGATCTCCGGAATACGGTGGCTCACGTAAGCGAACAGCGCGTGGAAACTCTTGCGGTAGAATTCACCGGCCTTGTCTTTTCCATCGTAGAGGATGGTCATGCGCTTGATCAGGTCGTCCTCCTTTTTCGCCGCATCCATGGTGGCGAACTTGGGCTTCACCTGCGGACGGTATTCCAACGTCTTCAGGTCGAGCGCCATGATCTCGCCCTTGTTCGCGCGGTCCTTGAAGAAGAAGCCCTTGCCGGTCTTGCTGCCGAGCATGTCCTTCTCGACCATCTTTTGCAAGTAGCCGGGGATGGTGAATAGCGCGTTCTGCTCGTCCTTCGGGCAGTTGTCCTTCACGCCCTGCGCGACTTTCACCAGCGTGTCCAAGCCGACCACATCCGCCGTGCGGAATGTCGCGCTCTTCGGACGACCCAGTGCAGGACCGGTCAAGCGATCGACCTCTTCCACCGTGAGGCCCATTTCTTCCACCAAATGGAACAGGCCCATGATGCCGAACACGCCTATGCGGTTAGCGATGAAAGCCGGCGTGTCCTTGCAAAGCACGGTGACCTTGCCGAGCACGCGCTGGCCGTAGTCTTCAAGGAAGTTCAGCACCGCGGGATCCGTGTCCGGACCGGGGATGATCTCCAGCAATTGCAAGTAGCGAGGCGGGTTGAAGAAGTGCGTGCCGCAGAAGTGCTTGCGGAAATCTTCGCTACGTCCTTCAGCGATCGCGTGGATCGGAATGCCGCTGGTGTTCGTGGTGATCAGCGTGCCGGGCTTGCGGTGCTTCTCCACGTTCGCCAATACCTGCTGCTTGATGTCCAGCCGCTCGATCACCACTTCGATGATCCAGTCGCAGTCCTTGATCTTGGCAAGGTCATCATCGAAGTTGCCGGTGCTGATCCGATTCGCGAAGGCCTTGTCATAGATGGGAGAGGGGTTGCTCTTCAGCGCGAAGGCCAGCGCTTCGTTGACGATCTTGTTCCGATCCGGTCCCTCTTTCGGGACGATGTCGAGCAACAGCACCTCGCATCCCACATTGGCGAAGTGGCACGCGATGCGTGATCCCATAACGCCGGATCCGAGGACGGCTACTTTCTTGATGTTACGATTGGTCATTTACCACGAAGTGTTTGAAAGGGTTGACCGCAGAGTGCGCGGAGGACGCGGAGGAATGCTGATGAAGCCCAAGACGCAGCCCACTACATCAGCGTATTTCATCTCTGCGTTCTCTGCACCTCTGCGGTTCATCGTATTTCTGCGGTTCAAAAGAGTTGTTCCTGTTCGAGAATGCGATCGAGCTCCACCATTACCTGACGGAAGTTGTTCAGCTGTGTCTTTGTGAAGCGGCTCTGCACAGCCTCGTTGAATTGGATCACGGTATTGCGGCTCACATCGCGCATCTGCTTTCCTTTCGGTGTGAGGTGGATGTGCACAACGCGCTTGTCCTCCTTGCACGGTATACGTTTGATCAGGCCTTCCACTTCCATCGTTTGCAACGTGCGCACGAGGCTGCGGCTCTCCATGCCCATCTTGGGCCCGAGCTTGGTGCTGGGCGTACCCTGTGGATCGATGCTCAGCAGGATCTGTCCGATGGCCATCGTGCCACCGTACTTGTTCGCTTCGCTGTTGTAGATGCGGGAAATACGGCTCCACACTTTGCGGATGGGAAAGTCGATCGTTTCTTCAGGCTTCATCACAGGTTGACTTCGGCCACCAATGTAATCAGATAAAGTATGCGTGCATACTATTTAACGAAGTTTCATTTCGAAGCTCGAAGGCATCGTTCTTGTCCATTCGATACGCCAACTTCACCCCATACGCATCCTAACGGGTCGTCCACATCCTACTGCACGGCTGTGCTCCTTGGAGCATGTAAGAAGGAGGAGAACGACGACCGGCCACAACGTCTTCCAGCCGTTGGATGCGGAGGCCGTGGTGGATATGGGCATACGTGGTATGTCCCCAACGATCCAGTAGAGTAGCGACCCATAGGTCCCTGAACTAGCTCCACGGTCCCTTCACTTTCCTTCCGTGTAGGAATACTTCGCCATATCGCCCGTTGAACCCCGCGTATCCCGCCTTGCATGAAGAAGAAATGACGGCGGATGGCGAGTCAATGAACTGAGCGGTCATCGCACTACGACGGTTTCTTCACCGGTCGCTTGTGTCCATCCAACCAAAGCGCCAAACCTTCGTCGCGATGGAAGGTAAAGCGCAAACGCTCGGCCGCGACCACTTGATCCATACCTCCGGCTTGATCGTCGTAGAGGTAAACGCTATCACAGGCGAATAGGAATACCGCCGTGTCCCCACTTTCGCAGTAGCGCATGTACGGAGCCACGTTTCGGCGTTTGAGCAGCGAACTATCGCCCTCTTGAACCCGCTCCGGCAAGGCCACATCCAAGAAGCCATGGTCGGTGAATTCCCAGTCCAGTATCATCAACTTCTGGCCCCAGCTTTCCTTTTCGCCGAAGTTCGCCAAGACCCAAAGAGCATCGGTCGGTCGCACGCTATCCAACGCGAAGAAGGTCGGTAGCATGGTCCAGCTATCGTAGCCGGGAGATGACGTGGCGATCCGCTCCACCGTACTATCCGCAGTGAACCGGTACCTGTACAGCCGCAACCCTTCGAAGGTCTCTACCACGTTGGATGCCACCATGATGAAGGTGCTATCCCCGAGGTCGAACGTGGTTTGGGTCAGCAGGGTATCATTCTGGATGTTGTCATCCACGGTACTGAATTCGTATGGCTTCGAACCAGGTACCACACGTTCCGCTACTTCGCTCGGCGGTGTGTCACATGCGACGAATGCAACGCATGCAGAAACGGCGATCAGCACATGCTGCAAGGTCATCGCCGTTCAAGGGTTCCGGAGCCCGTGATCCGTTGCTCCACTTTTGGGTTTCCACTGTATACGATGTCTCCACTCCCCACAATGGATGCATCGAGTTCATCCACAGGATGCACGTGGATATCGCCGCTTCCGGTTACCGTGGCTTGCACACGGGTCGCGGTCATGGACGCGGCATTGATGTCTCCACTGCCTTGGATCGAGGCTTCCAGTACCTGGCAGGTGCCGTGCATGCGAATGTCACCCGAACCTTGCACGGTCGCACTGATACGGCTGGCCTGCACCGGTGTAACGATGGTGCCGCTGCCTTGCACTTCCAGCGAAAGCACGTCCACGGTCAAGGGGTCTTTTACCGTTACATCCCCCGATCCTTGGATCCCGATGTGGTCCAACCCGGACGTGACGATGCGAACAAGGATGGTCTCATCGATGTCGACACACTTCTCGGTGGTGATGGTCCAGACCCCATCCTTTACCTTGGTTTCGATCAGGTCGGCGATGTTGCGTTGCGCGACCACCTCTACTTTCTGATCCGCCCCGGTATGCACTTCAACGTTGATGGATCCGTGGACCTGGATCCCCTGAAATGCCGTCACGTCGATGACGTGCGTTGCGACCGACCCGGTACCATCAACGCAACCAACACCGCATGCGTGGATCAGTGGTAATGCCAGCATGAACCAATGGCGTGTGAGGAACGATCGAATATCCATCATGGTTGCCTGTGATCGACCCTACAATAGGCCGATCAGCGTACCAAGGTAACGGTCGAGTTCAGGATCGCCGTGCCCCATGTGAAGGAGTAGAAGTAGATCCCGGAGGATGCCTGTTCGCCCGCAAAGGAGGTTCCATCCCACCGCAGATCACCTCCGGGACTTTCGAACAGGAGTTGGCCATACCGGTTGTAGATCCGGAGTTCGGCGCACGGCCCCAATAACTCGTCATTGAGGGCGGTGAATTGGTCGTTCACCCCATCGCCATTCGGGCTGAAGACGTTCGGGAATTCGACATGCGATGATTCCAATTGGTCCTGGGTAAGATAGGTGGTGGAGAAGGTGACCAACTCGCCATTCGCATCCATGCGGTCCAAGGTCACGGTGAATTCCGTACCGAATGGGAAGGTGCGTACAGGACTGGCCAGCGTGCTGATTCCTCCGTCGCTGAACGTCCACGCATAGCTCACGGCATCGGTCCCGGAATAGGAGAAATAGCCGGTGACCAGATCACATCGCGGTTCGAATCGCACTTGGATCGGAGCGAGTTGTGAAGTTCCGGTGTTCGACACTGCGAAGAGCAAGAAGGCCACGAAGCAGCGTGATGCCATGGTCGGGAGGGACATGCGGTGCTTTGGGACGATCAGTACGGACATGGATACGGCCAAAGGTGGCGGAATGCGCTTCTACTGGTAAGGCATGCACCCTAATTCTGCTACCATGCGGGTGTTGAAAGCTCAACCTGTCCAAGAAGCGAACCTTTGGGCTTTCTGCTGCGTATATCGCCACTATTCACTGTTTTGTCGATGATGATCAACCCTTCGACTTTCGTTTCGTAGAGCATGCGCAACGGCGCTTCCAAACCGGACCCTAGGCATTGGGCCAATGACCTGTTCGTGCGATCAGCACGTGGAGGAGCGTGTGATGTGGTATTCGAATACGCCGGGCCGGTCGATCGGAACAAGCTGGACGAACTGGTCGAGATCGCCGAAGCACGATCCTTGGCCGTGAGGGACGGGGTTTCCATTCGAAAGCGCTTGTTCAATGTGCTGGTGGAAGGTCTCGAGAATATCCATCGGCACACGCCCATTGAGTTCGCGGACAGTGGCTTCGCCTTATTGGAGCGGCGTGATGGCCATTACCGGGTCGTGATCGGAAATACGTTGCCGGCCGCCTCTGCCGCATTGCTATCCCACCGGGTGGAAGTACTGAACGACATGGATGAGGCTGACCTACGTGAATGTTTCTTGAAACTGCTCGCCAATGAAGGCCGCACCGAACGGGGTGGGGCCGGTTTGGGGCTACTGACGATGGCCCGCAAGAGCGCCCGCCCTATGGTGGTACACAGCACAGCGCATGACGATGCGACCGTGCATTTGGCGCTCGAGCTCTCCTTGGATTTCGCTTGAGCGATGCTCAACCCGCAGCATACGCGGACAAGTGATCGCACAATGGACCCAAACGGCCATTCTCCGCGATGGTGGCACGGGCGATCATCCCTTCGGGATCTTCCCGCAACAGACTTGGTAGAACACGTTCGATCAAGTCACGTCCGAAGGCTTCCGACGCATCGCGAGGTAGTTCACAGGGCAAATTGTCCACGGACATCACGGTGATGGTGCCTGGTGTCCCCGCTGCGACCTCCGTTCCATTGGATCGATCATAACCGAAGAACGGAGCCGCGATGGTCGTTGCACGCAAGGTGCTATCGATCGGGCCACCAATGTCACAACTGATGTCCGCGATCACGTCCAACGTCAATTCCTCGTCCTTCAGATCACTACTGCTCAAGATCTTCGGTCCCCGTGGATCCCAGAAATGGCAGGCCAGATAGATCTGCGCTTTCTGGGCATATGGCAGGAAGTTCGCGCGATGCCCGCTCGGGTCATGGTGGAATGCGGCTTTGTCGAACGGTCGACCGTCGGTTCGCTGGTAGAGGTCCGCCGAACCAAGCACGGTGTAGGACGGGGCAGGATCGCTGCCGGACAGGAACGCCTGTGGCGTGATCCGTGCTACACCAGCACGCTCCAGCACACCCATGGCACCTTTACCGACACGTCCGCCACCGGTGAGAACGATCCGCAGGCCTTTGGGCAACGGGTAGGCGTGCAGGTGCCGTTCCAGTTCCTCTAGATCGTGGCATTCGTGCGCGGGTTTCAAGACCGGACCTCCATGGATCAATTGCCAAGCCCGCATGGCGTTGTACGCGCCTACCACGCCGGCCCAATAACCGAAAGCGAGCACCCGTTCGCCGTGTGGGTTCGTGAGCAGCTCGTGGTCGATCAAACGGATCTTGCGGTCCAATACGGTCCGCAGTAGTTTACGGTTGTGCGGTTGCTCCTTGATGGTGTGGCTGAAGAAGAGGTAGGCCTTCTCTGCCAGCAGCATGTCCAACGGCACTTCCTTCACACCGAGAATGAGGTCGCGGTCCCCCAGATCATCCACCAGCGGGATCTCGAAGACCTCGTATTCCGCGTCGCTGAATGCGCGGACACCGCTCCGTTGAACCACGAGGTCAACTTCCGGGAAACGCTGCATGACCTCCTTGCACTGTGCCGGGGTCAATGGAACACGGCGATCCGCTGGCTGCTTGCCTTCACGGATAACACCGATCTTGTTGTAGGGTATTGCCATTTCGAGGGGCGACAAATGTAGGATTCCCGGTCAGGGCGATCTGCGGAATTGCGCAAGCCCATACCGTATCTTTGCACCAGTTCTTTGGTATTTCTCGGGGCCGACATGGATTCGACAGCGGCTTCGTGATGTGTGTAAGCATGCCGGGTGTGTGGTGCGACCCGTATCCCAGTGCCACAATGCTGTAACAGGCAACAACGACTACGCTCTCGCAGCTTAATAGCCCAAGGCTATTCGGCTTAATTCGCGCGAATAACAGTACCGCGAACGAGTACCTCTCGGGGAGGCCCGTCAACCTCCTTCCCGGCTTCGAGGTGTCATCATGGAAGACTGGCCTGTGCGGTGGTCCGAAGCACAGGTAAGACACTGGACCTAAGTCGACACTGGGGTGCCCTTCCCCAGGTGCCGGTCGAAAACCAATGAAGAGGCTACGCATGTAGAAAGCCCATGTTGCGGTCGTTTGGACGAGGGTTCGATCCCCTCCGGCTCCACCTTCGCCTCGCCGAAGCACCGTTCTGCGTAAGCAGGACGGTGCGAAGGCGGGCTTCGCCCTTGTTTGGCATTCGCTTGGGATCTGGTTCTGCGGCGAGGCTACGGCGGACGCGGTCCACGGGATCAAGACCAGGTACTCCACAGCTTATTCAACCCATGAGGTCATGCAGGTGTGCGCTTGAAGTAAGTTCGGCCTCCCGATCGTTATGCCCGTGAGGCGATAGTGAACAACGTCCCTTTTTCGAATGGAATTCCCTTTCCATGTCTACATACTTCGAGGTACCCTGCAATGCGCTGATGGTCACTACTACGTGGGCTGTACCAGCGACCTGACCCAACGAATGGAACGGCTCGCGAATGGCGGTGTTCATTTCACAAAAAGTCGGCTTCCAGTAGTCTGCATCGCCGCTTTCGGGTTTGCCGATAAGTACAAAGCTTTCGACTTCGAGAAGTACCTGAAGACCGGTTCTGGTAGAGCCTTTATGAGCAGACATTTCATGTGATGCGGGTGATCTTTCGGCCCACAATAAGAAAGCCCGCTGATCGGCGGGCTTTCTTATTGTGGGCGGGTTATTACTGCTTGGTTCCCGTGTAGGTACACGTGTTCCCGCTCAGGTTCAAATTCAAGCTCAAGAGCAAGCCAGATAGTTGCCCACTACCGCTTATGGTCGTGCCACCACTGATCGTTTGGGTAGCGATGCTCACGCTCGAGCCGCTGACGGTTCCGACCCATGTATCAACGCCATCGCTGAACACCACACTTGTGATCCCGGCGGCGCTCGATGTAACGGTCATCAGTACGGTGCCATTGGTCCCTGGGCATGAAAGGGTTCCGTTATAAGAGCCAATGAACTTGCCCCGGACTTCAGTTCCACAAGTGGAGCCCTCATAACCTGTGGCACAGGAACAATTTCCGTCCGAGCACGTGCCGCCGTTCAAGCAGGTAACGTTTTCACAGGGATCCGGGTCGTCCTTCTTGCAAGAGATGAATGTCGTGGACATGGCCAAGGCCAAGATCGCAAAGCGGGTGGTGTAGGAATTCATGGGTTCGGGTTTTGGTTCTTTGAGAGGATATCGAGAACCACCCGAAAAGGTGAACGATCGGACCAGAAGATGCATGGATATTGGCCTGTCGGCGGAGCAAGCCAAAGGACCGTGCAGTGGTCCAAGGCAATGCGAATGGTATCCTAGCGCGAAGTTGTTGGATCGGATCGGACCTCAGAAACCGACCCCCACTCCACCACTGAAGATGGGCCCTTGGTTGAAGTAGATGCTGTTCGGGTCTTGGATCAGATCGAAGAGCACTTGGAGGTAGATGGAACTGCGACCGCCGAGCGATTGCACGTAACCCGCACCGACCAACAGATGCGGCACCCATACCCGCGGGCGCACTTCAGTGAACGCTCCAAAGCGATTCGCTTCCACGTTCATGTGCAGAAACTCCGTGTGAATGTATGCCTGCGGTATGACCCGGTACCTGCTGAAGATCCGATATCCGTATGCCTTGAAATCATAGGGCGGCGTATACCGGTTGTCCCGAAAATACCAATAGCTCGCGCCGAGTCCAGTGGATAGCTTGCCTTCCTTGTCCACCTTGTAACCGATCAGGGGATCCAGTTGAACCGCCGTGACCGTTCCGAAGGAGAGACCAACGCCACCTCCGAACCAAATGCGATCCCGCAATGGTCGTGTATCCTTCGGCTTGGTGGTGGTGTCCTGGCCTTGCGCCACGGCACGCGTGCAACCGAGCGTACAGAGCATGACGAACGGCACGTATAAGAGGATGCGATTCATGCGTTCGAAGTTAATGCCCGCCTTCGGATCGCTCTAGCGCCGTAGTTCTTTTGGAAGTGTACTGCGAGGAGCGAGCCCCGCACGAACATCCAACTCAAGAATGCGGTCCATACCGCAAGCAGATGCCAATCCATAGCATCCGTCACCAGTATTACGGGGATGAACGCGCCGAAGGTGGCGATCAACAAGACGTTGCGCAGCACCTTTCCGAGCCCAAGTCCCTTGTAGATCCCATCGAAACCGAAGGCTATGGAATTGATCGGTTGGGTGATCACCACCATCCAGAATATCCCGTGGAATAAGGTCAGCACAGCCACATCGGTCGTGAACACGGTGCCGATCACGGTATATCCCACTGCGAAGAGTACGGCGAGTGCAAATCCGATATACACGCTCTTGCGTACCACCAACCAGCTCATCCGGTACAGGTCGCTCCAGTTCCGCTCGCCGGCCAGTCGACCCACCAACACGCTTCCTGCAGCGGCATATCCATCGATGAAGAAAGCGCTGAACAGCCAGAGCTGCATGGCGATGCTGTGTGCACCGATGTACGCTACGCCATATCCGGTCGCGAATCGATTGCCCATGTAATAGCAGATGTTCAACGCAATGGTCCGGGCAAAGAGGTTGCCGCTCAGTAGCCACAATCCGAGCAATTCCGGATGATGCCATGAACTCGGGAACAGCGGGAATGGCGTATGCCGGACCATGATGAAGACCGCCGTGCCGAACATGACCACTTGCGCGATCAGGCTGGCCCATGCACTGCCCGCGATGCCCATCCCTTCGATCGCCCCGAAACCGAATATCAACACCGGATTCAAGGCCAGGTTGACCCCCGCACCCAGGATGCTGATCCACATGCCCCAGCGCATGTTCTGGATCCCCCGGAACGCACCAGTGATCACGAAGGTGGCCAGCACGATGGGGTAGCCATAACTGCGGATGCGGTAGTACTCCACCGCCTTCTGCAGGATCTCGCCGTCAGCGTTGTAGAGTTTGAAGATGGTTTCGGCGAACACATTCGTCAAGGCGAAGAAGCCGATGCCCACGACCACGTTCATCCACACGGCGATGGGGACCAACTCCCGTACGGCATCCACGCGTTGCTCGCCATAGTATCGCGCAACAACGGCCAGCACGGCACTGCGCGTTTGTGCAAGCACCCACACCACCAACAGGAAGAAGCTACTGGAGATACCGACCGCTGCGAGGTCCGCTGTTCCCAGCCGACCGACGAATGCCGTGTCCACCAAGGAGATCACCGGTTCGGCAATGCCGCTGATGATCGCCGGGATCGCCAAACGGTCCAGATCTCGGTGGGTTACGACGCGGGGTACTCGATGGGCCATCTCCTGCTGAACAGCGCGGGCAAAGATGCACCCTCGCTCAATGTTGCGCAGAAGAAACCTGGTACAAGTACCACGGAGCCGCACCTTCATTCCACGTGTACCAACGCATCAATGTTTCCGTGAACGGTGGTGCGGTGGCTGTCATTCGGTCGATCGTCGAACCGTTCCGTTCCGCGAAGAGATACGCTTCTTCCCGATGCGCGATAAGGAGATCAAGCACTACGATCGAGGCTTGTTCATCCCCTGGGTCGATCAGCACTTCCTCGATCCCATCCGGCTTATAGAAGGCCGGAAACTCGATCCGCCATGCGTTCTCCGGGGGGATGAGATAGCCCAATCGCAACTGCTTTTCCGTTGTTCTTCCGTAAAGCGCTTTCGCGAGCACTACACGGCCTTCTCCTGCCGGCGTGATCATCACCACGAGCAGCCCGGTCAGGTTCATGGCGATCAAGATCACCGTCCCCATGCGCACCAACGGCCGCATCCGCGATGAAGGAAAGAATCCGGCCAGTTCAGCCGATCCGAGGATAAGGATCAAGGGAACGAAGTCCGCCAATGGATAAAGGAAGCGCAGTTCTTTGTGCGGAATGAAACTATGCACCACGATGTAGGGAAGCGCACACCAAACCGCCCAATGGCGCGGTCGGTAGAAGCAAAGCGCAACGAACGCAAGCAGGATCAGCGCACCGATCGGCGGTATACCATACTTGATGATCCAAGGTGGATAGTAGTACCAAGGCAATTCATCGAACCGATGGTCCGGATCACCGGCGAAACCCATCTGCAAGTACCTCCACGTGCTTGAGGTCGGTTCACCGTAGAATGCTGAATCCAAGAGTACACCAATGGCCAGCACCAGTGCGATACCAGCGAGCAATGCTCCCACGGAGCGAAATCCTTGCTTGCGCACCATGACCATCCATGCCAAAAGTGAAACTACGATCAACCCCACAGGCGGTCGGCAAAGGATCGCAAGGCCCGCGAAAACTCCTGCACGCAGGGCCCACCACCTCTGTTCCTCGGAGAGCAGGATCGTCGAAACGAAGCAGAGCAAGAAGATCCCCGACCAGCCCTCGCTACTGGATCGCACATGCAGAAAGGGTAGGAACCAAAGGAAGTAGGAGAGGAGGATGAAGGCCTTTCGATAGCTATCCGGGACGGTCGGCAAGGTGACCCGCACGAACCCGACGATGGCGACCAATGCCAAACCAGCGGTCAGGAGCCGCAAGAAGAAAGCGCGAATGAAGGGGTCCTGAACACCGAATGCACCAGCGGCTTTGAAAACCACGACGGCGATCCAGGGCTGAAACGAAGAGCGTATCCTAGTATCGTACTCCCACGGTAAATGCGCAATGGGCAACTCGCCCAACTTGGCTTGCGCGAATGCAACGATCTGGAAGTGCTCATCGGCACTGTGGTAGCCCGTGCTACACCACGCCGTAATGAGGTATGCCACCACGGCGACCAAGAAAATGTTGCGTTGGAATTGACTCACTGCACGAAGGTCCGGAAAAGAGAACGGGCCCCGAAAGGCCCGTTCAACTTTGAATTTGTATTCAATTCTATGCCCGTTCCAACTCCTCCCGCAACGCAGCCATGAATTTCTCCGTGGTGAGGTAATCGTTCGTCGTCACTTTGTCACCGTGGATGCAGACGGCGAGATCTTTGGTCATGTGGCCGTTCTCGACCGTCTTCACGCAGACCTGTTCTAGCTTGGTCGCGAAGTCGATCAGGGCTTGGTTGCCATCCAACTTGCCACGGAATGCTAGTCCGCGTGTCCATGCGAAGATGCTGGCGATCGGGTTGGTACTGGTGGGTTTGCCTTGCTCGTGCTGGCGGAAGTGGCGTGTAACGGTGCCGTGTGCCGCTTCGGCCTCCATGGTCTTGCCATCGGGCGTTACCAGCACGCTGGTCATCAAACCGAGGGATCCGAAGCCTTGTGCAACAGTGTCGCTCTGTACGTCGCCGTCGTAGTTCTTGCACGCCCACACGTACCCGCCGCTCCACTTCATCGCGCTGGCCACCATGTCGTCTATCAAACGGTGCTCGTACACGATGCCGACCTTGTCGAACTCGGCCTTGAAATGCTGCTGGTAGACATCCTCGAAGATGTCCTTGAAGCGACCATCGTATTTCTTCAGGATCGTGTTCTTGGTGCTCAGGTAGAGCGGCCATTTCTTCTGTAGCGCCAGGTTGAAGCAGCTGTGCGCGAAGCCTTCGATGCTCTCGTCCGTGTTATACATGCTCATGGCCACGCCGCCTCCTTGGAAGTCGTACACATTCCAGGTCTGCACTTCACCACCATCCTCTGGAGTGAAGGTCATGGTGAGTTTGCCCTTGCCCTTGATCACCGCATCCGTAGCGCGGTATTGATCGCCGAAAGCGTGGCGGCCGATCACGATGGGCTTGGTCCAACCGGGTACCAAACGTGGAATGTTGCTGATCACGATGGGCTCGCGGAATACGGTGCCACCAAGGATATTGCGGATGGTGCCGTTCGGGCTTTTCCACATCTGCTTCAGACCGAATTCCTCCACACGCGCTTCATCCGGAGTGATCGTAGCGCACTTGATCCCAACACTGTGCTTCTTGATCGCGTTGGCCGCATCCACGGTGATCTTGTCGTCCGTCTTGTCCCGACTTTCCATGCCCAGATCGTAATACTCGATGGGTACATCCACGTATGGAAGGATCAATTGGTCTTTGATCCATTTCCAAATGATGCGGGTCATTTCATCGCCATCCAACTCCACTACGGGCTTGCTCACCTTGATCTTCGACATGCTATTGTGTTACGTGTTTTGGTCTTGTGGATCCCCGCCGCGAAGGTAACCGGTAGAGAATGGCCTTCGTAGATCGAATGGACCAAGCTATCACGGATATTGGTCGGGGGTGGCAGCACCATTGGCACCGCGTTGTGTACTGCGAATGAACTTCCCCATTTCGTAGTATTCTTTTCGGAAGATCTTTCCATCATTATCGAAGTAGATGTACTCGCCGTCCGGGAATCCATTGGTGTAGTGCCCCGTGTAACTGATCTCTCCGTTCGGTCTTAGCATGTTCCATTCTCCATGGGGTCGACCATTGATACAATTCGTCGTGTAGCGTGCCCCGGACTGGTATTCGGTCAGGTAGTCGCCATTGTACAAGGCACCAGTAGAGTCCCGAAGAACGCGCTCGCCGAATAGCTTTCCATCCCGGTATTGTTTCGTCCATTCCACTTGGCCATTGGGATAGTAGCTCGTACTTCGGCCTTGAGGCCATCCGTTCCGGTTGGTTGACTGCACTTGCGTTTTTCCGTTGGGGTAGTACACGTATTCCGCTCCATTCCTCTTGCCTTTCTTGTAGGTCACCAAGCGCGTTTTAGTGCCCGTACTATCGAAGTAGATCATCGGTCCATGTACAAGCCCTCCACGGTACGAACCACGACAGACCATTCTGCCGGTCGTGTCGTAGAGGACCACTGCGTTCACTGGGATGCCCTTGGCGTCTCTCTGTACCACCCAGTACGTGCCATTCTTGACCTCTGTCGTATCGGTGGATTGTGCGCAGAGGACGATCGCACTGTGCAAACAACAAAAGAGAATTGCCACCCTCATTCAATGATCACCTTATTCACAATGGATCAGATGACCTGACCACGTGTCAGTTCAACCCAAGTCCAGGTCCAAAGCCTCACGCAGATTCAACAAAGCCGGATTCTTCTCGGCCATCAGCTTGAATTTGTCCAAATTGGTGTATCGCGGTTTCACCACGGCTTCCAACTTGGTCACCACAAGATCCAACCCTGGATCGTCGAGTTGTCGACGCAGGTTCCCAAGTAGCTCCGGCTTTTCCTCGCGCATGTAATTCTCCTGCACGGTATTGACAATGGTGAAGCCGATCTGGCTAGGGCCAAGGATGGTAGGTTCGTTGGCCATCAGTGTGGCATGCAAACTGTCGCGACCATTCTTCTTTAGGCGGAGGGCGTAGTCACGCCAAACCTGCAAAAGAAGAGCAGCATTCACTTTTTTGGAGGAGGCCGGCATGCCCGTGCCCATGTCCGCCTCTAACTCACGGGTTGGTGGAGCTTCCGCAATTGCTGCGGTCACCGTGTCCTTGATGCTGACCTGATTGGCCAATTTGCGTTTGGGAACATACTTGGCCTGAACAGGTTTCGGATCTGACTCAGAAACAGTAGCAGACCGAGAGCGTGGTGGTGGGGAAGACGAAGGTTCAGCTACCACAGTTGAGGCGGCTGGAGCCGCAGTCAGGTCAGGACTTTTTTTTTGAGCCGATGCCTCCACGGCAGCGTTCGGAACGGCGTTGATCCTGCAGAGTTGGATCAACATCAACTCCACCAACAAACGTGGTTCCTTGCTCGACTTGTATTGGCTGTCACATTGGGCCAAACGGTCCAAACCTTTCACGAGCAATTCGCGATCCACTTGTTGGGCCTGCTCTCCATAGCGCACGGTAAGTTCCTCGCTCACCTCCAATAAAGGAAGGGTGCTGGGATCTTGGCTTACCAAGAGGTCCCGGAAATGGTGTGCCAGACCGGACACGAACAAATGTCCATCGAATCCTTGCTGCAGAATGGCGTTGTATTCCACTAAGGCCGCCGGGATATCGCCCCGCACGATGCTTTCTGTCAAGCTGAAGTAGTGCTCGTGGTCCAACACGTTCAGGTTCTTCACCACGTCCGCATACGTGAGCGTGTGGCCGCTGAAACTCACCAATTGGTCGAAGATGCTGAGCGCATCGCGCAGTCCACCATCCGCTTTCTGCGCGATGACGTGCAATGCTTGCGGCTCCGCTTCGATCTTTTCACTCTTCGCAATGGATGCCAAATGCCGACTGATATCCGAGATCGTGATCCGGCGGAAATCGAATACCTGACAACGGCTCAGGATGGTGGGAATGATCTTGTGCTTCTCGGTGGTGGCCAAGATGAAGATGGCGTAGGAGGGTGGTTCCTCCAATGTTTTCAGGAAGGCGTTGAAGGCTTGGGCACTCAGCATGTGTACCTCATCGATGATGTACACCTTCTTGGTGCCCACTTGCGGGGCGATGGAGACCTGGACGATCAGGTTCCGAATGTCCTCTACGCTGTTGTTGCTGGCCGCATCGAGCTCGAAGATGTTCAAGCTATGGCCCTCGTCGAATGTCTTACATGGTTGGCACTTTCCACAGGCCACCAGATCATCGCCCAGGTTCTCGCAGTTGATCGTCCGTGCAAGGATGCGCGCGCAGGTGGTCTTACCTACCCCACGCGGCCCGGTGAATAGGAAGGCTGAGGCCAAATGCTTGCTCCGTATGGCGTTCTTCAACGTTTCGGTCACCGCTTCCTGCCCCACCACCGTATCAAAGGTGGCCGGACGGTACTTTCGGGCGCTGACGACGAATTGTTCCATGGAGGTGGCGCGAAGATAACCCGACCTTCGTAGGTGGGAAGTGATCTACCGTCATCGTTCAAAAGTCTTGATCCTGTGCTTGGACAAGGTCACGGTAAATGGGCGCAAGGGGAAGATCCGATCCCCAAAGGGGGGCTGGTAAGCCATGTTCAACCCTCGTAACGCTCAATTTATCAACAGGATGCCTTACCTTCGCGGCCCAAATCAACCGAAAGGCATGACCAACCGGTACGAAACCGTCTTCATCTTAACTCCCGTTTTGTCTGAGGACCAGACAAAGGAGACGGTTAAAAAGTTCAAAGACCTGTTGAAGGCAGGCAGTGGTAAGGTCCACCATGAAGAAAGCTGGGGCATGCGCAAACTTGCGTATCCCATCCAGAAGAAGTCCACGGGCTTCTACCACCTGATCGAGTTCGAAAGCGAGCCTGCGCTCGTGGCCAAGCTCGAGACCGAATACCGCCGTGATGAGCGGGTGATCCGGTTCCTCACCATCGTGATGGACAAGCACCACCTCGCTTTCGCGGAGAAACGTCGCACCAAGCGGAGCGCGAAGAAGGAGACCGTAGAACCAACGAACGCGTAAACCATGGCAGACAATAGCGAGATCCGGTATCTCACCCCGATCGCCATCGAGACCAAGAAGGACAAGTACTGTCGCTTCAAGAAGATGGGGATCACCTACATCGATTACAAGGATGAGGAGTTCCTGATGCGTTTCGTGAACGAGCAGGGCAAGATCCTGCCACGGCGCCTCACCGGCACCAGCCTCAAGTACCAGCGCAAGGTGGGTCAAGCCATCAAGCGTAGCCGCCACCTGGCCTTGATGCCATACGTGGCCGATATGCTCAAGTAACCCTCAACGCTGCACGACCATGGAAGTCATCCTGAAACAAGACGTTGAGCATCTCGGCTTCGCCGATGATGTGGTGAACGTGAAAGACGGTTACGCCCGCAACTTCCTGCTTCCCCGTGGCCTCGCTGTGAGCGCTACGGTGAGCGAGAAGAAGCAGTTGACCGAGACCCTGAAGCAACGCGCACACAAGATCGCCAAGATCAAGGCAGAAGCCGAGAAAATGGCCGAAGGCTTGGGTGATACGATCCTGAAGATCGGCGCTAAGGCCGGTGAACAAGGACGCATCTTCGGAAGTGTCAATACCATCCAGATCGCCGATGCCATCCGTGCACTCGGCTTCGACGTGGATCGCAAGAGCATCAAACTGAAAGGTGAGGCCATCAAAGCACTCGGCAAGTACGAGGCCGAGGTGACCTTCCACCGCGACGTGGTGCGTACCATCCCTTTCGAGGTGGTGGAAGAGTGATCCTCAATAGTGCGAAATTGAAGAAGGGGCCGCGAGGCCCTTTTTTCATGGGACGGCATTCCTTCCATTATTTTGATGCCCTAGCAACCCTTGGATGCGTTCAGTTCTGATCCTGATCCTCGCCGGTCTCCAATGCACACTGGCACACGCCCAGCCAACTCCTGCCTTGATCGGCTATTGGCACAATTGGAACGATGGGGCTGCGCCGTACCTGCCGTTGGATCAGATCGATCCACGGTACAATGTTGTCGCGGTTTCTTTCGCAGAACCGGTGGTCGGAAGTGGTCATGCGATGTCATTCTCCCCATCCGGGAATTCCGTTGCTGAATTCATCGCGCATGTGGCTCAGCTCCGCGAAACAGGAAAGGTGGTCTCCATCAGTATCGGCGGGGCCAACGCGCCGGTCCATTTGGATACGGATCAGGAACGCGACGAATTCGTGACCAGCATGATCGGGATCATCGATACATACGGATTCAACGGTATGGATATTGATCTGGAAGGCTCCTCTGTGTCGATCACCGGCGGAACGATCGCGATGCCTGTCGATCCGACCATCGTGCGCTTGATCGATGCGATCGCTTCCATCATGGCTGCCTATCGGGCGGAGAATGATCTGAAGTTGTTCCTCACCATGGCTCCTGAAACGGCGTATGTGCAAGGTGGAATGAGCGCATTCGGTGGTCTTTGGGGTGCCTACCTACCTGTGATCCACGCTTTGCGCGATTCGATCGATGTCCTGCAAGTGCAACTGTATAACAGCGGTAGCATGTTCGGCTTGGACGGTGCGCTGTACATGCAGGGCACGGCTGATTTCATGGTCAGCCAAACAGAGGCCGTGATCCAAGGCTTCTCCACTGCTGGTGGGATCTTCGAAGGTTTGCGCCCGGATCAGGTCGCCGTAGCGCTTCCTGCTTGTGCCAATGCGGCAGGCGGAGGCTATGCGGATACCGCTGTGGTCTTCGATGCCGTCCGTTACCTCCTAGGTCTTGGTCCGCAACCAGGGGCTTATGTCTTGCAGCAAGCTGCGGGTTATCCTGATCTCCGTGGTCTGATGACCTGGAGCATCAATTGGGATGCGGCATCCGATTGCAATGGCTCGTACTCCTTCGCGGAGAACCACGAACGGATCTTCGGCGATCTTCCGACAGGGTTGAAGGAAATTGTTGGATACCGATCGACAGTCTTCCCCAACCCCGCCGACCAACTTGTTCAAGTGCGACTACCCGCGACGACGATGGGCCGAGTGGTCGTCTCCATTGCGAACGCGTTGGGGAGATCCATGCGGGAAGAAGTGAGTTCAGCAACGGGGCTGATCACGGTATGGATCGGTGATCTCGAACCGGGCATGTACACGGTGCGCGTGTACGATCGATCCGGCTGCATCGGATCCACCAAGTTGCTCGTTTCGCGTTAGCGATCACTCAGCCGTTGTTCTTGAAACCCCTAATGAAGGCCACAGCCGTGCCCACCAATGCGATCGGCACCCACGGAATGGTGAGCCAGGTCCACCGCAACAGTTGGTAAAGCAACGTGGGAATGGTTGCGATCAGCAGGTACCAAAAGATATCCCTGCGGGTCCAGCGGATCACTTCGACAAAGGTGGATCGATGTCCCGCGTGCATGGTATATTGGAATTGATCCGAAGGATGCCAAAGTAGGTCCATTCAACGTGGCGGCGCCGATGTTCGTTCGCAGCACGGGCCATAGGGATGATGTTCGTAACCCACTTCATCCGGAATCCACCTACTTTTGCCCTCGTGAAACGCATCGTAGCCAGTTCTGTCCTTAGCGTGTTCATCGCAGTGATCCTGGCCCCTGTCGTCATTCTCGTCGAATTCCATGTGCATCGTGCGTCGATCATCAAGGAGTTGTGCGTGCAGCAAGACGTGGTAGAGGCGATGCGTACTTGCCACGGCGAATGCCAATTGAGCAAACGTTTCAAAGTGCTTGAGCACAACGCCGAACAAGAGTTCCCTGGGGATCGGATCGAAAGCCGGTTCGAACCCAAAGTGCCGGTGGTCGAAGAACGACCAGCTTGCGTCGAAGATCGGTCTGCGACCCCTTATCCGGAGTTGATCGTGCAACCGTTGGACCGGTCTATTCCTGCCTGTGAGCCTGTGCCTTGGATCTGAACAGGACAGCCTGCCTCGGCTATGGCCAGACGCGGGTATTCTGTAGGATCCAATTCATTTGAACAATGATCAGAACATGGGCTGCATGGCTTTGGCTATGTGTGCCGTTCACCGCCACAGCATGCGATGTATGTGGCATATTCCTAGGTGTGCAACCGAACGATCGGCGAAGCACCATCGGCTTGTTTTACCGCAGCCGCATCATGGAGGGTATTACACAGGTGCCACTAACCTCTCAACTGCTCCCGAAGCATGGTGGGCATATAGAGGTTGGGGTGCCATATGTGACCGTGCCGATGGAGGAGATCGTGACAGTAGCCGAACTGCGGGCCGACCTTCGGTTGAGTGAACGGTTCTTCCTGCTGGCAAGCGTTCCGCTCACCAATACGTACCGCGGAATCAATAACTTCCAAGTGTTGGATGCGTATGGAATGGGAGACCCTTTCGCCATGATCCGCTACCAGCTCGCTAATACCCGAGATATCAAGGACCACCGGTACGTCCATCGGTTCCTGGTCGGTGGTGGGGTGAAGGCGCCGCTCGGAAAGAATGACCTCCAGATAGATGATGTGCCCGTGAGTCCCGATGTGCAATTGGGCACTGGCTCGTGGGATGCCTTGTTCTCCGTGGAGTACTCCGTCCGCCGAGGTCGTACAGGAGGTGGTGTCAGCGGGTTGGCTCGTTTCAACGGGTCGAATTCCGTGGGATATCACCTTGGAAATGGATTCAGCTCCACGACAGAGGTCTTCCATCGCTTTGGTACCGATACCCTCAGTTTCGCACCAGCCCTTGGTGCTTATGGCGAATGGATGGGGCTGGATCACGTGCAAGGTGTCGCTGACCATGGAACAGGTGGCCTCACCGTATTTAGCCATGCCGGTATACGGGTGTGGTGGAAGCGAATGTCTTTTTCAGCGTATTACCAGCATGCCCTGCTGAACCAAGTGGGCGAGTTCATCACACCCACCCAACAACGCGTTGTGGTTGGGCTTACGTTCAACATCAACAAGAACTAACACTCCAATGAAACTCCAACAACTCACTCTGGTCGCTTTATTGACGCTGGCGATCACCGCATGCAAGAAGGATGATCCGGTCACGCCGACCCCTTCTGACCCTACGCCGACCACGGCAGCAGTGAAGGTCAATTACACCTTCGTGAATGGGACTTCTGCCTTCGACCCCAATGTGACCTTCGATGACGGACAAGGCAACGCTGTTCGCATCACCAAATTGAAGTTCTATTCGCATGATATGCACCTCACTGATGACGACGACAATACCGTTGCTGAATTCCACGATGACATTGTGCTGGTGGATGCCTTGAATGCAACGAACGAATTCGAGTTGGGAACCATGACACCAGGCCATGTACATAACGTGGCATTCGAACTCGGCTTGGATAGTGCCTCTAGCTACGGATACCCGGATCAGATGACCGCGCCTGCACCGCTGGACGATAATGATATGACCTGGTCTTGGAATACCGCAGCGGGCAGGATGTTCGTCAAATTCGAAGGATTCGTAGATGCCAATGGGAACAACACCATGGATATGGGTGAAATGTTCCAGTATCATTCCATCGGTGCGGCCATGATGCCGATGCATGCACACATGCACATCCACGGGGATATCGCCGCAGGATCGACCTTCAACATCGCTTTGAAAGTGAATGTCCTTGCACTCGTGAACGGACTGAACCTCTCGGGCATGTTCCACGACGATGGCGCAGAGAACCAACAACTCTTGCAGAACCTGATGGTGGCAACGACACCACTCTAGCCGATTTCAGCGATATGACGTGCGGGGCCGCCGGTGGTGGACCCGTACGTTGCGTTCATGGCATGACCCAATTGGGCTACTCCATGGTACTTACCTTTGCGGCCCGAAACCACAAGCAATCGCCTACAGATGTCCCAGATCTTCGACCTCGAAATGATCAAAGCGGTTTACGACCGCTATCCTTCACGCGTGGCGGCTGCACGCAAGGCGCTCGGCAAGCCGCTCACCCTTACGGAGAAGATCCTCTATGCCCACCTAGAGGAAGGTGCGGCCACCAAGGCGCTGAAGCGTGGCGAGGACTATGTCGATTTCGCACCGGACCGCGTGGCCATGCAGGATGCCACCGCGCAAATGGCGCTCTTGCAATTCAAGACCACGGGACGTACCACCGTGGCAGTGCCCAGCACCGTGCATTGCGACCACTTGATCCAAGCCCGCGTGGGAGCCGAGAAGGACCTGCAGGAAGCGCTGCTGAAGAGCAACGAGGTATTCAATTTCCTGGAAAGCATCAGCAACAAGTACGGCATCGGGTTCTGGCGTCCCGGCGCGGGCATCATACACCAAGTGGTGCTGGAGAACTACGCCTTCCCCGGCGGCATGATGATCGGTACCGACAGCCACACTCCGAACGGTGGCGGATTGGGCATGTTGGCCATCGGCGTGGGTGGTGCGGATGCCTGCGACGTGATGAGCGGACTGCCATGGGAGCTGAAAATGCCAAAGGTCATCGGCGTAAAGCTCACCGGAAAGCTCAGCGGATGGGCCTCCGCCAAGGATGTGATCCTCGTTGTGGCGGGCATCCTCACCGTGAAGGGTGGCACAGGCGCGATCGTGGAATACTTCGGCCCAGGCGCGGAAAGCCTGAGCTGCACCGGCAAGGGTACCATTTGCAACATGGGCGCTGAGATCGGTGCCACCACCAGCACTTTCGGCTACGACGACAGCATGCGCCGTTACCTCAACGGAACCGGTCGCGCGGAATTGGTGAAACTGGCGGATAAGGTGGCCGAGCACCTCACCGGTGACCCCGAGGTGTATGCCGATCCGGAGAAGTATTTCGATCGGGTGATCGAGATCGACCTCAACGAACTGGAGCCGCATATCAATGGCCCATTTACACCGGACCTGGCTTGGCCGATCAGCAAATTCGCCGCGGCGGTGAAGGAGAACGGCTGGCCCGATAAACTGGAAGTGGGCCTCATTGGCAGTTGCACCAACAGCAGTTACGAAGACCTTACCCGCAGTGCATCCATCGCGCAGCAGGCCGTGGATAAGAAGCTGAAGACCAAGAGCGAATTCACTGTGACTCCGGGTAGCGAGCAAGTGCGCTTCACGGCGGAGCGCGATGGCTTGTTGGCCACCTTCGAAAAGATGGGAGGCCTAGTGCTCGCCAATGCCTGCGGACCGTGTATCGGTCAATGGGCGCGCCACAACAAGGATCCGGAGAAAAAGAACTCCATACTCACCAGCTACAACCGCAACTTCGCCAAGCGCAACGACGGCAATGCCAACACCCACGCCTTCGTGGCCAGCCCGGAGCTGGTGACGGCCATGGCCATTTCCGGCAGCCTCAACTTCAACCCGCTCACCGACGAGCTGATGAACGAGGAAGGCAAAATGGTGATGCTGGACGAGCCGAAGGGCATGGAGATGCCACCCAAGGGTTATGATGTGAAGGACCCCGGCTTCAAAGCCCCCGCCAAGGACGGCAGCAGCGTGGAAGTGGTGGTGAAGCCGGACAGTGACCGCATCCAATTGCTGGAACCGTTCCCCGCATGGGACGGTAAGAACATCACCGGCGCGGTGGTGCTGATCAAGGCCAAGGGCAAATGCACCACCGACCACATCAGTATGGCCGGGCCATGGTTGCGCTATCGGGGTCATTTGGACAACATCAGCAACAACACGCTCATCGGGGCCATCAACGCCTTCAACGGCGAGGCCAACAAGGTGAAGAACCAGATCACCGGTGAATACGGTGAAGTACCGGCGACGCAACGTGCGTACAAGGCAGCGAAGCAACCCAGCGTGGTGGTGGCGGACCACAACTACGGTGAAGGCAGCAGCCGCGAGCACGCCGCCATGCAGCCACGCCACTTGGGCGTTACCGCCGTTATCGTAAAGAGCTTCGCCCGCATCCACGAGACCAACCTCAAGAAGCAAGGCCTACTCGGGGTCACCTTCGCCAACGAGGCGGATTACGACAAGGTGCAGGAGGATGACCGTATCGACTTCACCGACCTCACGGCATTCGCGCCCGGCAAGCAATTGACCGTGGTGCTGAACCACAAGGACGGAACGAAGGACACGATCACCTGCAACCACACCTACAATGCCCCGCAGATCGAATGGTTCAAGGCCGGCAGCGCGTTGAACCTTATCCGGGCACAGCAGAACGGGTGATCCGTCGCGATCCAAATGACGAAGAATTGATCATTGACTATATTACCGAACCAAAGTAGATTGCTCCACCAGAGCACTGGACAAATCGAGAACCAACAACACACCCATGAACATGAACATCAAAATGATCTTGGCCGGGTTGGCCCTATTTGGCTTCACGGCGGTCTCCGCTCAGGAGAATCTGATCTCCGCAGGTTTGGAGGTTGGCCTTCCGTTGGGAAATTTCGGCAATGCGACCTCCTTCGGAATTGGTGGTTCATTGGGGTTCGAACTACCGGTGGCGGATAATATCGGTGCGGTCGTTCAAGCTGGTTTCATGAGCTTTTCAGGAAAGGACCAGAGTTATGGTCTGGTCACGGTTGAAGGAGGAAATTGGACCATGATCCCTATTCAGGTGGGCGCGAAGTATTACTTCACGAACGATCAGGAAGGATTCTATGCCATGGGTCTGGTCGGTATCCATTCAATGAGCTACAAGATCCCGGGATACACCACCACTTTATTTGGGGTTTCAGCCACCACACCAGAGCAAAAGTTCTCGGATACGAATTTGAGCTTTGCACCTGCGATAGGATATGTCGTAGGGGAGAATATCGATGTGGCGTTGCGCTATCAGATCATCTCCGGGACCGGTGGGAGTTCCTCCTATCTCGGCATCCGAGCGGCGTACATGTTCGGCCTCTAATGACCGCTGGCTGTGGCATTGAAAGGTGGGGAAACCCGCCTTTCTCTTTGGTGGACCGAGCTCCGGCACGGTCTTCGCAATTCAGCCCGTCGTGATCCGAAAGGACATGTAACTTGCTCCACATTGATCGAACAATGAGAACACTTTTCCTTTCCCTTGCCGTCATTGGCACTACCATCACCTTCGCTCAAGATTTCGACTTGGACCGCAACATGGTCCCGAACGGGGATTTCGAAGCCGTTGAAGGCAAGAAGCTGAAGCGTGCTGGAGGCATCATCTACGCAACAGGATGGGGTTCGCCCACCAAGGAGAACGCGGACCTGTTCAGTGAGGGCGCGACCGTGGAGAGCAATGTTTCCTCGCCCAAGAACTTCGCCGGTGAGCAATCCGCACTGAGCGGGATCAACTATGCGGGTATCCGTATGTGGAGCTACCAGAACAAGGAACCCCGTTCGTACCTCCAGTCCAAGTTGGTGAAACCCATGAAGAAGGATTCCCTGTACTGCGTGCGCTATTACGCCACCCTTGGTGATCTGAGCAAGTACTCGACCGGGGAGTTGGGCGCATACTTGAGCAAACAGAAGGTCGAGAAGGACGATGAAAGCAGCCTCACCTACGAAGTGAAGGTTCCGAACCTGCGGACCAAGTTGTACGACGATATGTTCAGCTGGCAGGGCGTATGTGGTGTATACAAAGCAGATGGGTACGAGCAATACCTGATCCTCGGAAATTTTGCGGCGACCGAGAAGACCCCGAACGCGAAGACCAAACGTCCACGTGGCGAATCCCGGCCGCAGATGTTCAGTGCCTATTACTACATCGATAATGTGGAGGTGTATCCGATCAAGAATCGTGGGGAATGTACCTGCGAGCAATTGGACAAAGCCGAGAGCGAGTACATCTTCAGCTGGAAAGGCACGAACAACCCCAGTTGGAGACCCGCAGAGAAAGTGGATAACCAAGTGTTCTACTTCAAGCGCTTCCAGCGCAGCTTCGATACGAGCATGGAAGAACGGTTGAACCAGATGGTGGACAACATGGAATTGGATCCCACGATCAAGGTGAAACTCGTGGGCCACATGGATGCCACGGAAATGGAACGGACGCGCGTACGACCTGACCTGCTTGAGTTGGCGAAGGAACGTGCAGCAGCAGTTCAGGATGCTCTGATCGAGGCGGGCATTGATGCCGCACGGATCTCTGTTGATGCCAAGGCTGGTGATGTGCCCGTCGATAATTCCGGTACGGACCTGGGCATGAGCAAGAACCGTCGGGTCGAAATTGAATTGGTGAAGTAGGGCTCCGACACTCGGCGTTGCAGCGGCTGCCTCCGCGCTTGTGGTGCAGTCTGAGGTAGACTTAGTGGAGAGGTGCAAGGTGCAGAAGTGCAGTTCGAGGTAGACTTAGTGGAGAGGTGCAAGGTGCAGAAGTGCAGTTCGAGGTAGACTTAGTGGAGAGGTGCAAGGTGCAGAAGTGCAGTTCGAGGTAGACTTAGTGGAGAGGTGCAAGGTGCAGAAGTGCAGTTCGAGGTAGACTTAGTGGAGAGGTGCAAGGTGCAGAAGTGCAGTTTGAGGTAAACGTAGTGGAGAGGTGCAAGGTGGAGAGGTGCAGTCTGAGGTAGACTTAGTGGAGAGGTGCAAGGTGCAGAAGTGCAGTCTGAGGTAGACTTAGTGGAGAGGTGCAAGGTGCAGAAGTGCAGTCTGAGGTAGACTTAGTGGAGAGGCGCAAGGTGGAATAGTGAAGTCATGTTGCTTGGGGTAGGTCTGGTGGAAGAGGGCTGCGGTCCTGCTTTCTTTGGTTAGCTTTCCAAAAACCAACACCATGGCTGTTTTCAAGGACTTTGAAGAGATCATTGCTTGGCAAAAGGCCATCGATCTCTCCGTCATCATCCATACCAAATTCCGTGACCACAAGGACTTTGCATTCCGTGATCAGATCCACCGTGCGTCGATCTCGGTCTCGAATAACATCGCTGAAGGTTTCGATCGTGGATCGAACAAGGACTTCAGACGTTTCCTAAGGATCGCAAGGTCTTCTTGCAACGAAGTCCGGTCCATGGTGATACTCGGCCAACGATTCGGTTACTTCACCCCGCAAGAAGTGATCGAGATCCGTGGCCACTGCATACATCTGAATGCGACCATATTCAATTTGATGAAGGCCATGCGTGAAGATCACCTCAAGAGCATTGCACCTTGGCTGATCCCACTGGGCTATTGGGTCGGGTATCTCTAGCATCCATGACATTCTGCATTCAACCGCCGCGAGCCGTGACACCTGCATGGCGAACAGTGTATCCTGCACCCCTCCTCAGTGCATCACTTCACATTGCACCCCGCACCTCTGCACCTTGCACCCTGCACCCTGCACCCCGCACCTCTGCACCTTGCACCTTGCACCTTGCACCCTGCACCCTGCACCCCGCACCCCGCACCCTGCACCCTGCACCCCTGCACCTCTGCACCCTGCCCCCTGCACCCTGCACCCTGCACCCCGCACCC
>Ga0209063_1000236_pt1 | contig 51803 bp, 39 predicted proteins | sample KloWWTmeKNB19Kit_FD_187177 | JGI IMG/M metagenome (GOLD analysis project Ga0209063, IMG submission 187177) | Active sludge microbial communities from Klosterneuburg, Austria, studying microevolution and ecology of nitrifiers - Klosterneuburg... | ecosystem: Engineered > WWTP > Aerobic digester >... | reverse complement strand
TGCCTATGACTATCTTGGCGTCCCCGACAGTGCATTGCTTTTTTATCAGGGTTCTATTGAAATTAAAAGAAGGTTGAATGATATTGACGGCATGGCTGCAAGCAATATGAATATTGGTGTTCTTTATTATTATCAGAACGATTATACAAAAGCTGTAACATATTATGATATTGCCATGAAGCAATTCAAACAGGTGGACAATGAAAAAAGAATTGCAGGCATTCTCAATAATTTAGGAACGATATACAGAGAGCAGAAAAAATATAAAGAGGCTATTGATGTGTTTAATCAATCGTATGCTTTAAAGGTTAAAATAAATGATAGTACAGGGATGTCGAATGCGTTGGGAAATCTTGGTATTGTGTATCAACACATGAAGCAATACGATAAAGCTGAACAACTGATGATGCAATCGCTGAATATTGACATTCGTAGCAACAATAAATATAACCAGCTTTCTTCCTATGTAAGCCTTGCAGACTTAAAACTGCTACAGCATAAATATGAAGAAGTAAAACAACATCTTGACAAAGCTATTGAACTTGGAAAAGGTTTAGACGCTGCCCACTATATGGATGATGCCTATAAAGTATATACACGACTTGATAGTATGACCGGGGATTATCAATCGGCATTCCGCCATATACAATTGCAATATGAATTCAAGAACAAAGTGATACAGGATGAACGACAAAAACAGCTGGATCGGCTTGAAACCGTTTACAGCACAAAAGAAAAAGAAAAAGAGATAGACCTGTTAAATGCGAATGCGCAGATTAAAAACCTACAATTGCAAAAGCAAAAAAAACAACTGTTCACCTTTATTGCTATTTCTGCTTCTCTATTAGTCGGGTTAATACTTTTTGTAATTGGCTTCCGCTCTATCAGAAGAGCAAAACGAGAATTGCAGCAAAAGAATGAGATTATTAATAATTCGTTGGCTGAAAAAGAAATGCTGTTGAAAGAAATACATCATCGGGTAAAAAATAATTTACAAGTTATCTCCAGCTTACTTAGCGTTCAGTCAAGATATATCAAAGACGAAAAAGCTTTAGAAACAATTAATGAAAGTATGGAACGGGTAAATGCTATTTCCATTCTGCACCAGGAAATTTATCAGAATGAAGTGCTGCGTGCCATTAATGCTAAAAATTATTTTGAAAACCTTAGTAAGGGCTTACAACAAACATTTGACCCAGATAAAAAAGTTGATTTACATTTAGGGCTTGATGATATAATGACCGATGTCGACCAGCTCATTCCGCTAGGGTTAATCGTAAACGAATTGCTTACAAATGCCTATAAATATGGTATTACTAATACAGCCCCTTCCATCTGGCTTACAGTTCAGCAATCGGATAATAAAATAAGAATAAATGTACGGGACAATGGCATCGGCTTTGGTGAAACTATTCCCGGCACAGGAGGAACATCATTAGGATATAAGCTAATAAATATGTTTACTACTAAGCTAAAAGGCAAATTGATAGTAAAAAATAATAATGGTGCCGATACCACCATTGAATGTGAAATAAAAAAATGAATAAAAGCATAAAAATATTAATAGTAGAAGATGAGCCATTGATTGCTGAAGACATTAGTGGCTTTCTGTTTGCTGAAGGTTTTACTCATATTACTGTTGTCTATGACCCACAATCAGCTATTGAAGAATTGGAAAAAGACAACGCAGATATTTTACTATTGGATGTAAACCTTAATGCCGAATTATCAGGAATTGATTTAGCAAAGAAAGTCAACAACGATTACCACTTACCCTTTGTTTACATTACTTCGTATTCAGATACTCCCACTATTCGTGAAGTAAAAGCCACGCATCCTGTAGGCTATATTTTAAAACCATTTAAGGGAAAAGAAATAGCGGCTATTCTTGAAATCGGATATGAACTGTTTTACACTTTCATTGGTAAACCCGATGACCTTGACATGACCCGCCTTAAAAGAATTACAGAACAGGAAATGACACAACGAGAGTTGGATGTATTATTAAAAGTAGCCGAAGGAAAAACCAATCAGGCAATAGCAGATGAATTGTTCATCTCACTACACACTATTAAATCTCATCTTAAAAATATTTTTATAAAATTAGATGTAGCATCCCGTGCCGAAGCTATTGTTCTGTTGAATAAAATAAAAATCACTCCTTAGAGGGGTAAAGTCATTGTTTGCTGTTAATAGCTTTACGAAAGCAAAACACAAACAATGAAAAAGATAACCATACTCCTTTTAACGTTATTATCATTACAATCATTTTCACAACAATTAACTAGTTATAATTTTTCTAGTGATGGATTTGATTTAAGTGCCAGCTTTCCCCGCAGGCCATCCAAAGATTTCAACCACACAAAAAATTCAAAGTCTATTACACTAACTGAAACAGAAAATGGAATTACGTATGCGCTAATAGTCACTAAAACCGAATCGGCCCAGGTGGCTTCGCTGTCGGTACAAGAAACAGTTGATAGACTTTGGTCTAAAGCAGAGCGGAGAGATGTGCAACAACCATCTTCTGCTGCTGGTGTAGCAAGCACAATGCTAAAATACGTTTCGGAAAAAGGTGCTTATATCATCAGTCACACTTTTGCATCGGGTCTACTTATTTGTCAGGCTATGGTATTGCAAAAAAATAATTATGCAAACGAGAATATGGCAAATAGTTTTTTCAATTCCATTACATTTTCAGGCAATACCAATAATAACCAGAGCAGTTATAAGCAGTCGTCCCCAGTGAGTAGTAGTGGCAATAATTCGTATGAAAAAAACCAACGGGTAGAAGTATGGGATGTAAAAAACAATAAATGGTATGGAGCCATAGTATTGAAAGCAAATTACAATAAAACCTATCGCATTTCTTATGATGGGTATGCGGATAACTATGATGAGGATGTATCTGCGGATCGAATCAGGAAAGCAACAACTGCTACTGTTCCCGGCAATATCCCTTATATCGTTTTAAAAAGATTCGGCAAAACTAATATCGATGGCAACCTGAGCATCGGTTATATAATGGAGGACCTTTCGTGGGCTACTACCAGTCAGCTGGCTTGCTGGCCTAGTATCCGGGATGTAGAGTTCCAAGGCAGGCATGTTGGTTATTGGTTTGACTTACCAGAAAAATCAATCGTAAAAATTACAGTAACACCAAAAAGAAAAGACCGCCGTATTAATATTTATGGTTACGCCGGTTTTGACTTAAAAACAATTCCTCCACAAATTCCGTTCACTAATATTTGCGAAGCATCGCATCCCGAGTGGATAGGGCAACCTGATTTTAGTATACTGAGTAAACCTCAAACAATTCAATTTAATACAACTACCCGCCGCACTACAATCTACTTTGCTGTGGCAGGTGCAAGAAATATGTTTGATGGCGATTACACCATTTCAATTGATATTGATTAAGCCTTAAACTAAAACCGATGAACCATCTGAAACAAATTATTTGCATTACCCTACTGACTGCATTTTTCATAGCCTGTAAAAGCAAAAGTGGCACTACAAAAGGAAGTAACTTAAAAGGAGATGACGCCAAAGCATATCTGGCAGGCACAAAAGAAAGTAAGTACTGGCAACTGGAAAGCGGTCATGATTATTATGAGTATATTCAATTTGAGACCGATAATGGTGCCATCATTCCAAAAGGAACAGAAATTACTTATGAAGTAAATGGCGACAACCTTACTATGAAAGACTACAGCAATCTTTCTTATAAAATATATGAAATTAGCGATGACATATTAGTAATGGTAACTGCCAAGCAGGATACGTTGACCTATATTCACATCGACACAACAACAGATGAAGCCAAAAATCACCCATTACTCGAAATAAATCCAAAATGGTTAAAAGGCCAATATGGGACAACTTGGAGTTTTTCAACAGGCGATAAAATATACTCATATATGAACGATGGGCGGATACTTGATGCAAAAACACTAACTAAAATAGCCGATTGGAAAATAGACGGCTCTAGTTTACAGTTTGGAGATAATAAACTTGTTATTAGCCGCTTATCTCCAATTTTCTTTGATTACGAAGCCTTTGGAATACCAGTAAAAATGAATTATCTGTGTGAGGCAAGAGCAGATGGCAAGCCTTCTAGATAACAATCATATACATTCTATAAAGCAGAAGTCTTGCTGGGGCAGGGCTTCTGCTTTATAGCCATTTTATTATCAATTTCCTCAATACCATATTTTAAGCCTATCTTCATAGACTTAATCAATAAACACAATACAATGAGCGACAAAAATCAAGGGGTAGTTAAATTTTTCAACCCTGAAAAAGGCTTTGGATTTATCAAACATGATGATTCAGGCAAAGAAACATTTGTTCACAGCAGTGGACTTATCGACCAGGTAAACGAAGGCGACAAAGTTGAATTCGATTTACAGGAAGGTAAAAAAGGCATGAATGCTGTAAATGTAAAAAAAGTAGGATAAGATATTTTTAAATAAATAACTAATTCAAACTAAAAGACCTCCGATAAAACGGAGGTCTTTTTATATTATAGATTAAGGCTTAATTAAAATCTTCTTCTGTTTCCATTGCCAGAACTACTTCGGTTATCACTGGAAGTTCTGTTATTGCCACTACTTCTTTCAACTTGACGAGGTTGTTGAGCTGCTGGCCTGCTTTCAGTTCGCTGCTGTGGAGCTTGTCTTTGTTCCATTTGTTGTCTGGGCTGTTGTTGTGGTTGCTGCCGCTCCATTTGTCTATCAGGTTGCCTTGCTGTATTATCTCTACGTTCAAACTGCCGAGGCTGTTGCTGCGGTGTAGAACGAGGTTCTTCTTGCTGACGAGGCTGTGTAGATGGCATCGTTCGTTGCCGCGGTGTCCTCTCCATTTGTTGCGAAGGCTGTCGTTGCGGCCTGTCATTTTCAACTCTTCTTGTATTGGGCTGAGTAGGAGTACGATCGCTAGGAACACTTCCTCTATCACTCCTCCGGTCAAATCTTCCGTCACTCGAATTATTATTACGAGGAGATGTTGAAGGATTGTTTCTTTCAGGTTGTCTTGTTACCTGTCTGTTGTTTCTATTATTCGGGCCTTCATTAGTTCTATCAATATTTCTTCTGTCTGGAAGATTATTACCACGGTTATTTATATTGTCATTTGGTCGTCCCCTGTTGTTACGAACGGTAGCATTATTATTTCTATCGTTCCTGAAGTTTCCTTCTCTTCTTTCATATCGTTCAAACTGACGGGGTGCAACAGTTCTGTTACTATTATTATTCTGTCTTACGTTCGGACGATAAAATGACACTTCATTACCTCTGAAATTTGATCTTCCTGGAAGGTTAGATTGTCTGAAGCGTACAGGATTTATTCTACCTGTATATCTTTCAAATTCTACACGTCTTGGACCAGACCCGAAACCATAGTTTCCACCGTAGCGATAATTATTAATAATAATATTTGTCTGATTTATTATTGTAACGTTTCTTCCACGGTCTACGTAGTAACGATTTATGTAAGGAGAAGCGATATGACGTCGCGGAGCAAAGCACCAGAAATTGTTAGGCGGTGAATAGCTACCAATATTAAAATTAACGTTGATGTTGATACCCGGTCTTATTGGTGCCCATCCATAATAGTCACCACCATCTCTCCAGGCTACCCATGCAGGCGACCATTCATAACCAGGTACCCAATACCATCCATAGTATGGGTCATTATCCCAACGACCATAATGGAACGGAGCCCATCCCCATTCATAATCAGAGACCCACATCCATTCGTAATCATCTGTCCAAACCCAATGTCCATTGGTGCTGTAGGGTTGAAAATCCTGATCTGCATCAGGCACCCATACATATCCTTGACCGGGATAATCTATCCACTGGCCATGAGGACTGAGTTCGTCATAAAATGTTTGATAAGAAACATCACGGTTGTTGTCATAATTATTATCATCATAATAATTATTATTGTTGTAATCATCGTTGTACTGTGCAGACACATTACTAACGGTGGAACCAATAAGAACCATGAAGCAAGCAATAGCTGTAATTTTCAAGGTGCGTTTCATGTTAAATGTTTTTGTAAAAAATAATGGCATACGGAACTGTTTTATTGTTCTTTCTAAATCCATCTTTTTGATGCTATTATTATGCCATTGGTGGTATTACATATCAAGACACAGGCTTTTTAAGAAAATATTGTGTTAACTGTTAAAATAAAAAATGGGCTGCTCGTAAAGAACAGCCCATTCAATCATGTTAAGCCTCGAAAAATATTCTATTTCACATTAACCATAATAGATGCCGCTAGCTTGCTTCCATATGAACGGTGCAATCCATCAGCTAATTGCAATGTAAGCTTATGCTTTCCTGGAGTTAGTTTCAATTCATATTCAGTTTGTGCATTACCAAAATGTATGTTCACAGAATCTTTTGGAACGATTGTACCAATTGCTAATGAATCTGGGCCATCGATAATCAAATGATGGTGACCTGATGCTGGTCTTATAAGTCCTGCTGTATCTATTTCCATTGCCTCAACACCCATTTGCAAGGTAAAAGGAGAAGAAATAGTTGCATTGTTTTTCAAATTGCCGAATACAACTTTGGCTCCTTCAGGAATAGCAGGTATAGGAGGCACATTGCCTGTTGTGGTTGTTGAATGATCCATCGTGCTGTGATCCATTGCCACTGTATCTTCTTTTGTTTCCTTATCATCAGCAGAATTATTACAAGAAGCCAGCACTATAAAACATATAGCAGAAAAAAATAATTTCATTTTCATTTTTAATAATTTAGATATTAAAGGTATGAAGAAAAAAGTGTTGTATAATTTACCGCTTATCAATTACCAATAGTATTAACTTTAAATAAATTCCATTTATGGACCAGCAAATTATAAACCTTTACGACGAGTACACACATAAGCCATTAAGCAGACATGAGTTTTTAAAAAGGCTTGCCATTCTTGCCGGAGGTACTGCGGCTGCAATGACTATTTTGCCATTGCTGGAGGTTAACTACGCAAATGCAGCTACTACCAGTTCGGAAGAACTTTTTACAGAGAGAATTGTCTATACAGGTATTAACGGAGATATGCATGCCTATGTCGCTCGACCAAAAGAGAACAAACCTTATGCAACTGTAGTTGTAATCCATGAAAATCGTGGGCTCAATGTACATATAGAAGATGTAACAAGAAGAGCTGCAAAAGCTGGTTATCTTGCTATTGCCCCAAATGCCTTGTCCTCACTTGGCGGCACTCCAGAAAATGAAGATGAAGCGAGAACTAAATTCCAACAACTTAAAGCAGAAGACAGTTTGCAAAATTTTATTAAAGTCTTTGATTACTTAGGTACGAGAAAAGATAGCAATGGCAAGTTTGGCTGTGTTGGATTTTGTTGGGGTGGTGCCATGGCAAACAGTCTGGCAGTAAATGTTCCTTCGCTAAAAGCTGCTGTACCTTTTTACGGAAGACAACCTGCTGCTGAGGATGTATCTAAAATAAAAGCAGCCATTCAAATGCATTATGGCGGATTGGACGAGAGAGTAAACGCAGGCATTCCAGCCTATGAAGAGGCTTTAAAGAAAAATAATATTTCTTATGAAGTACATATTTACGAAGGTGCGAATCATGCTTTTCACAATGATACCGCTCCTACCCGATACAATAAGGATGCAGCAGAATTAGCTTGGCAACGGACTCTTGATTTTTTTGCCAAACACCTAAAGTAGTTTTTCTTTGCGTATGCACCTGAAAGATTACTATGCCATACTTGAAATAGAAACTTCAGCATCTGCAACTGAAATTAAAAAATCGTTCCGGCGGCTTGCACAACAACTTCATCCTGATAAAAACAAATCAGACCCTTACGCTTCAGCCCAATTCCATGAAATAAAAGAGGCCTATGAAGTATTAACTAACCCTTCCAGAAAAGAATACTATTTACAACAACGCTGGTACAACCAAAGCATTGGAAAAAAGAAAAAACAGGATGCCATAACACCTGTTACCGTTTTGAAACAATCACTGGAACTTGAAAAATATGTTTCGACACTCGATACATTTAGAATGGATAAAGAAGGCTTAGAGCAGTACATACTTGAATTGCTTTCAAATGATACAATCAATAAACTAAAGCATTTTAACGAACCAGACACTAACTCACAAATTGTTCAAATTACATTAAGAACAATTAACGCATTACCACCCCGCTATTCCAAAACTGTACTATCTCAACTGCAAGTGTTTGCAGAATTTAATGAGAATTCCCTTAGGCAAATTCAATCTATTGCTATAAAAACAAACAAAAAACACCAACGGGAGAAATATTCCCTTCTGATTATAATTGGTATTACAATAATTCTTTGTTTGCTTATCTTTTTGGCTGGTCGTTAGGCTATCTTTGCAAAATGCATTATGTGTCAGTCGAAAATTTATCTAAAAGTTACGGAATTCAACCTCTTTTTTCCAACATCAGTTTTCATATTGAAGAAGGCGATAAAATTGCCCTTGTAGCAAGAAATGGCACAGGAAAATCTACTTTATTAAAAATTCTGTCCGGGTTAGAAACTGCAGAAAATGGAAAAGTATGGGTAAACAAAGATGTTGATGTAGTTCTGTTTGAACAAGAACCTGTATTTGATGAAAGCAAATCAATACTTGATAATATTTTCTTTCATAATCATCCCATCATCAATGCCATCAAAGAATTTGAAGTGGCCAGCGAGGAAGAAGATGTAGATAAACTAAGCGATGCCATCGGAAAAATGGACGATCTCAGTGCCTGGGATTTTGATACCAAAGTAAAACAGGTATTAGGTAAGTTGAATATACATCATCTTAATCAACCAGTGGGTACACTAAGCGGTGGACAGCGAAAAAGAGTAGCACTTGCAAAAACGCTGATTGATATTGGGTTTGAACATAAGCATGTATTACTAATAATGGATGAACCGACCAATCACCTTGATGTGGAAATGGTGGAATGGTTGGAGCATTATCTGGATAAGGAAAATGTAACACTGCTTCTAGTAACCCACGACAGGTATTTTTTAGACGCAGTATGCGATGAGATATGGGAAATGGAAGGCAGTAATCTTTATACACATAAAGGAGATTATCAGAATTACCTGGAGAAAAAGGCTGCAAGAATAGAAAGCGAAGCATCCAGTATTGATAAAGCAAAAAATTTATATAGAAAAGAACTCGAATGGATGCGAAAGCAACCCAAAGCAAGAACTACAAAAAGTAAAAGCCGTCAGGATAATTTTTATGTAGTGGAGAAAAAAGCCAAAGAGCAACTTGTGGATGAACAACTACAATTGGACATGAAGATGAGCCGCCTTGGTGGAAAAATAGTTGAACTTAAAAAAGTATATAAAAGCTACGGCGAAAAAGTTTTATTAAAAGGCTTTGACTATACTTTTAAAAAAGGTGAAAGAATTGGTATTGTAGGAAAGAACGGTGCGGGCAAATCTACTTTTATAAACATACTGCAGGGATTAGATAAACCAGACAGCGGTAAAATAAATATAGGCGACACTGTCATATTCGGAAATTATTCGCAAACAGGGCTTGAAGTGAAAACCGATATGCGGGTTATTGAGTTTGTAAAAAATATTGCAGAGCATTTTCCGTTGGCAAGCGGTGGCACATTAAGTGCAGCACAGTTCCTGCAATTGTTTTTGTTTGATCCTGATAAGCAGTATACTTATATCAGCAAATTAAGTGGTGGAGAGAAAAGAAGGCTACACCTACTCTCAATCCTTTTTAGAAATCCAAACTTTTTAATATTGGATGAGCCAACGAATGATCTTGACCTTCCTACACTTGGCGTTTTGGAAAATTTCTTAAGCGAATTTCCTGGTTGCCTGTTAATTGTTTCGCATGACCGTTATTTTATGGACAGATTGGTCGATCACTTATTCGTTTTTGAAGGAGAGGGCATGATAAAAGATTTTCCCGGCAATTATTCTTTGTATAGGGAGTCTATAGTTAATGGCATATTGCCACCGGAAAGTAAAGGCTCAATCGTTTCTGGTAAAACCGAGAAAAAAGAAGTACCAATAGAATCTGAGCCAAAGAAAAAAGAGGAAAAAAAACAATTTTCTTTTAAAGAGAAAAGAGAGTTTGAACTTTTAGAAAAAGAAATAGATGACCTTACCAAAGAAAAAAAAATAGTAACGGAAAAACTTAATAATGGTGACACCCCTTTTGAAGAGTTACAGAAACTATCTGTAAGAATTGGAGAAATTACCCAACATTTAGATGAAAAAGAATTTCGTTGGCTAGAGTTAAGTGAAATGAAAATCTGATTTTCAATGCAAAAATCCATTTGAATTTGATGGCTATATTGCAATAGAATATTATCTTTATCGACACCTTACCGAAACTTCATTCTAATGCTTAAGACAGTATTATTTATTTTTATTTTGGCTATATCGGTTTCCTCTCCAGCCAGTCTTCATCCTTATAAATCGTTTGCCGAAGAAAAGAATATTTATATAAATGTTGATGAGATCGGCATCATTTCAATTGGCCGAGATACAGTTTCAAGTGATGAACTGGCGAGGTATATACAAGAAAGGCTTTTCAAAAGCTATATGGGAACAGGAAAAATGTATAGTAAAATAAAACTAACGAAAACAGATGGTCAGGTGCCTGAAATGGTAATGGAAGTTGTACTCACTGAAATTAAAACCGGACAACAAAGAGCTTTAACAGAATTATGTCTTCAAAAACATAAAGATTTTTTTGAGAATATATCAGAAAGACAGCAGGCAAAACTCAAAAAACAATTTCCTGTTTTATTTCAAACCCATTATTCCTGAAATAACTTTTATGAAAAAAATTAATCTTATCCTCCTTCTGTCTATTATTTTTTCATCCGCCTCATCACAAGTCATAAATGTTGAAAGCTCCAGAATGCAATCTGACACTGTTGGCTGGAAAGGAGGAGTAGGAGCTGCAGTATCATTAACACAAAACACAGAAAAAATATTTCAGCTAAATCTGGAAGCACAGTTACAATATAAAACCAGCAAAGACAGAGGCATCTGGCTTATTCTGGGTAATCTTGGTTTATTAAAAATCGGAACCGACAGGTTTGTTTCTGACGACCTTCTTCATCTTCGATACAATAGAAAAGTAAATGAATGGCTTCGCTGGGAAGTGTTTGGCCAGTATCAGAATAATATTGTTACACAAATTGATTCCCGTACACTTTTTGGAACAGGTCCAAGGTTCAAACTTTTCAGTTCTCCGAAATTCAGATTATATGCTGCCAGTCTATTTATGTACGAAAATGAGAAAGAAAGGACAACTCCTGTTATTAAACACAATGATTTTCGGAACAGCAGTTATGTGTCTTTTACCTGGCTGCCAAGAGATAATATAGAAATGATAAGCACTACGTACTTTCAACCTTTGTTGAAAAAATTAAGCGACTTCCGAATTCTTAATCAAATTGCATTTGCTGTAAAGGCTACGCCACATTTAGGTCTTGAAGTGAAGTGGAATTATTTACATGATCGTTTTCCGGCTGGCAATGCGCCAAGAACTACTTACATGTTTGCTACAGGGCTACGGTATGATTTATAAGCATTATTCAATAAATTTTGAATAGGCTCTGCTTGAATAATATTGATATTTTTTTGAATCAAATTTTGTTCCACATAATACCGAATGAATAAACCCATTCAACTCTACTTGTTGTGTATGATAGATTCCTCTGTCTCTGTTTATCTTAAAATAAAACTGAATTCTTTTATTCTGATTCTTATAAATGACAAGACTGTCTGTTGTTGATTTTGAGAAATTAAAATCGCTTTGTAAATGCTTCAGAAATAAATGACTGCGATACCATGTGCCGCCAGTAGCCGACACAAATGGTTTTCCGTTATACAATGCAATGCTGTCATTATATGCAAATACATTTAATGAAGCTCCTTTTACTTCACTAAGCCAATTTTTAAATTTTGAGTAGTAACTGCTATCGTATCCATAATCACTATCCAAAAAACTGATCCTTCGTACCGACACCGGAATTTTATCAACACCTTCCAAATAACCCAAGATAAAACTACCACCGCCGCTATGTCCATTCAGATAAATAACCTTTTTGTAGCCTCTTACAATACCAGTTAATGAATCAACAAGATGTGGTATCAATACTTTGAAATCGGGATGTTTTTGTTTCCATAATGGCCAGCTCTTATAATCATTCTCGAGATAGATTACAATGAAGTTGCTCTTCTTCACTTGTATTCGAATAAAATCTGTTTGTGCTTTAATGTGCTGAATGTTATAATGCCAGTCGTCCCCAGATTTCATATACTTACCCATTGTTTGTTCTGTTGTATTGCCATTCGGTAAAGCATAAAAGATTACAACTGTTTCCTTAGAAGGCAATATTCTATCTGGCTGATCAATAGTTACCTTGATGTCATTATGAATACGAAAAGAATCTATTCCCTTTTGGAGTGATTGTGAACGAGCCTCTTTAAAGGATAGAACTAAAACCAGCAATATAAAAGATGGGAGAAAACTCAAAAAAAATAATTTCACTAAAGTTACAGCTATGTTTTAAACCTTTGATGCAAACACTATACTCTTTGTTTTGCTTTCTTAAGCAAATCTTCCACTTCTATTTTCTCCATGCATTTAAAATGTCCAAGCGGACACTTTTTAAATCCAATTTTAGAACAAGGCCGACACCAAAGTCTTTTTGTTTCCAACACTACATCTGCAACAGGTGCATCGCCATAATAAGGTGTCATACCAAAAGCTGGAACAGTATTTCCCCAAAGTGAAATGATTTGTTTTTTAAATGCAGCTGCAATATGCATTAAACCAGTATCATTACTAATTACAAATTTTGCTTTGCGAATAAGATCAGCACTTTCATTCAATTTAAATTTTCCGCAGGCATTGTAAATTTTTACGGTATCAGTTGAAGCTATTTCATTTCCTGCGACTGCATCTTCTGGCCCACCTAATAATATTATAGGATGGTTCATTTGTTCACAAAAGGCCTTCCATTTATGTACTGGCCATTTTTTTGTTCCCAAGGCAGCTCCAATTACACAGGCTATATAACCTGCTGCATGAGATGCAGGAATATCATGTCTTTTTGTTTCTTCATCTGGCGAAATAAAATAGTCAAGCCCAGCACCATCATTTTTTACTCCAAGGGTTTCAACGGTTTTTAAATACCTATCAACAATATGAACTTTAGGAAGAAAGTTAATTTTAAAGGCAGTAAGAAAATATTTCTGAATATTTAATTTATAAAAAGAAAAAGATTTGACTTTTAATGCCTTCTTTACTCGAAGTGTTCTTGTGTTATGATGAAGATCGATAATGTAATCATATTGTTCTGTTTGCAATTCTTCAATCATTAACTCCCAGCTGTGAGCCAGTAAATGTACTTTATCTAAGTATGGGTTATTTGCAACAACAGCATAAAAATTACTCTTCGTTAAAAAATGTACTTCTGCATCCGGCACCTGTTGTTTAAGACAACGAATAACCGGAGTAGTGAGTACAATATCACCAATGGAAGAAAATCGAATGATTAGAAATTTCATTTTTAATTATTCTTCAACAAAGTTTAAATCCTTATTAAAAGTTTCTTTGGTCATTATTGCAGCAACAATAGTAATCAACATAATAATAATACCCGTATAAATTCCACCATTAACGTAACCGACTCCTTCTATTCCCCGAATCCATTGAAAAAGCGGAAGAATAAAAATTGCCAACATGCCACGAACCATGTTCGGTATAGTGGTAGCTGCCGTTGCTCTCAGATTGGTACCAAACTGTTCTGCTCCCATCGTTATAAAAATTGCCCAGAAGCCAGTACCAAAGCCCATGCCAGCACATATCCAGTACATTTTTGCTGCAGAACCATTCCATTGAATTGTAAAAAACAATACCATGAAAATGGTAGTGATAAAATAAAAAAGAAATAAAGCTTTTTTTCTACTCTTCAACCATTGACTTATAAAGCCAATTAATATATCGCCAATAGAAATTGCCACATATGCATACATGATAGATTTCCCGGGATCAATTTTTTCTTGAATGCCCATAGCTTTTCCAAAATCATTGGAGAAAGCAACCAGCACACCAATAACAAACCAAGTTGGTAAACCTATGAGTATGCTTGTAAAATATCTTTTAAACCTTTCCTTTTTATTGAATAGCATAAAGAAATTACCAAGCTTCACTTTTTGCTTTTTCACATCTTTAAACATCGATGATTCAAACACAGATACCCTAAGCAGTAATAATAATAAACCCAGACCACCTCCTATATAATAGCAAGTTCGCCAGTCAAAATTATTTTTCATAATGAATGCAACAACTGCACCCGTTAATCCTATACCAGCTACCATTGAAGTAGCGATGCCTCTTTTTTCTTTTCGAATTAACTCGGAAACCAATGTTATACCAACACCAAGTTCACCAGCTAAACCTAATCCTGCAAGAAAGCGGATGATTTTATATTGCTCAACATTCGTTACCATGCCGTTGGCAATATTTGCTAACGAATAAAAAAGTATTGAACCGAATAACACACTGAGGCGGCCTTTTTTATCGGCTATTACACCTGCAATAATTCCTCCCAACAACAAACCAATCATTTGCCATTGTAAAATTGCTTCACCATCAATTTTAATTTGTTCTGGAGTTAGGCCAAGAGATTGTAAGCTTTCAACACGGATAATGGCAAATAATAGAAGGTCATAAATATCTACAAAGTAACCAAGTGCGGCCACTATTACAGTCATTGAGAAAATCCCATAATTCTTATCACTCATACTTATTATTGAGCTACATCAGTAGTGGGGTTATCGTTCTTATCGTTTTTATTCTTTTTTGAAGAGAGTACTTTAATTAAAACAGGAGCAGTCGTCACTAATACAATTCCCAAAACGATAACCTCCAGATGTTCTTTTAGATCAAACCCAAATTGGATAAGGATCCATTTTTGTAAAAAATAACCGGCAAAGATCATGGAGAATACCCAAGCTATACAACCCACTACATTAAAGAAGTGAAATTTCTTTTGATCCATTTTTACTATCCCAGCTACTATCGGAACAAATGTTCTTATAAAAGGTAAGAATCTTGCACCCATAATCGCTAAGCCACCATGCTTTTCAAAAAAATCATGTGCCTGATGCAAATATTTCTTCTTAAATAAAAAACGGTCTCTCCAGTTGTACATGGCCGGTCCTACTTTTTTACCGGTCCAATATCCTACAGCATTACCTGCAATACCGGCCAAAGAGATTAAACCAACGAGAGTCAGCAGGTCTATCCATTCATTTTGCACATGCCCTAATCCAATCAATTTATGAAACTGATGAGCAAGGCCTGGAACTATTTCACCGCCTGCTTTTTCAATTTTATGGGCAAATATTCCTGCCACAAATAATAAGGAATCTCCTGGAAGAAAGAAGCCTACAAACAATCCTGTTTCTGCAAATACTACAAATAATAATAACCAAAGTCCACCATTCTCAATATAAAACTGGGGTTGCAATAAGTTTGTCCAGTGAAAAGCTTCTAATAAAATAATGTCCATAATAAATTAAAATTAAAATGTTGTATCCTCGTCTCTGATAGCATCCGAAGCCTTTTCGGAAAATGCCAAAGCTTTTTCATCATCAAACTCTCCTTCCCATCTTGCAATAACACAACTGGCCAACGTATTACCAATTACATTTACCGAAGTCCGTGCCATATCCATCAATTCATCAATACCATAAATTGCCATTATGGGCCATATCGGAAAATTAAATGTGCTTGCAGTTGCTATCAAGATTACAAGAGATGCTCTTGGTACCGCCGCTACTCCTTTACTCGTAAGCATCAATGATAATCCAATCATAATCTGATGACCATAGGACAAATCCATGCCTGCTGCCTGCGCAACGAAAATCGAAGCCAGCGAAAGATATAATGTTGTTCCATCGAGATTAAAAGTGTAGCCCGTTGGAATTACAAACGAAACTATTTTTCGAGGTACGCCAAATTTTTCCATATTCTCCAATGCTTTTGGCAAAGCAGAATCTGAACTCGTTGTTGCAAATGCAATGGAAACCGGTTCCTTAATGGCCTGAATAAATTTCTTTATTGGAATCTTAGCAACAAATAATGCAATGGGTAATAGCACCAAAAGTAGAAATGTTATAAGAGCTAGATAAAGAGTTATTAATAGTAATGCCAGATTTTTCAAAATATCTATTCCCAGATGTCCAACTGTAACCGCTATTGCTGCACCAACACCAAAAGGAGCAAAGTACATAACAATGTTGGTGAATTTGAACATCGTTTCTGCCAGACTTTCAGAGAACTCCAGCAATGGTTTTTTCTTTTTTTCATTTAGCATGGCCATTGCAATTCCAAAGATGACACTGAAGACAACAATTGGCAACACATTGCCTTCAAATATTGATTTGACAATATTCTCTGGGAAAATATCAATGATATGATCTTGCCAGCCTTTAGGCGTAACAGTTGGTAATTCTTTTAATAAACTTTCAGGAACTTCAATACCAACTCCAGCCTGTGTAATATTAATAAAAACCAATCCAATAAGTAAGGCAATAGTTGTAACAACTTCAAAATACAACAAAGATTTCCAACCCATTCTACCTACTTGCTTAAGGTTTGAATGGCTTGCTATACCCACCACCAGTGTCGCAAATAATAATGGAGCCACAATCGTTTTCACCATTCGCAAGAATATCTTGCTGAGGAATTGTAAATTTTGGGAGAAGGCTGGAAAGTCGAGTCCGATTTCAACACCGACAGCCATAGCAACTAAAATCCAAGTAGTCAATGATTTTTTGAACCATGCAAAAATGATTAGAGTCGTAACAAAAAACCACCGTGCCACCTGTAAAACAATAGGGTCAAAACTTACCCAGTTATTATAATGAAAAAAATGAAGGAGGGCAATGAGGGTAAACGAACTCAGAGCAAGAAGACCAGCATTACGTTTATTCATAAACATTCTTAAAAGTCGTCAAAGCTAATGTTTCATCTTAATACAATAAAATTGCTTGTTCAGTATCTTTATAACTATCCTATAGCTTCTTTGGGTTCTTCCAATTTATTTAGTGATTTTGCAATTATTGTTGCTACAGTACAATCACTGGTTACGTTAGCCACAGTACGAACCATATCCAAAGGCCTGTCTACCGCAAATATCAATGCCAATCCTGCTTCAGGAATTCCGGCTTGCGCCAATACTATAACCAGCATTACCATACCGGCACTTGGCACTGCAGCCGAACCAATAGAAGCCAACGTTGCCGTTACAATGATTCCTAATTGCGCCATCAATGACAAATCCATTCCAAATGCTTGCGCAATGAATACGGCAGCAACAGCCTGATACAAACTTGTTCCATCCATATTTACTGTTGCACCAATTGGTAACACAAAACTGGTTATTTCATTGTCCACTCCCACCTTATTTTCAACTACATCCATAGTAACGGGTAATGTTGCTGCACTTGAGCTAGTTGAAAAAGCCAGTAACTGTGCAGGAGAAATTTGTTTTAAAAATTTTCGGGGATCTCTTTTTGTAAATAAATAAATCAACGTTGGATAAAAAACAAAAATCAATATTAAAAGACCTCCAATAACTGTAAGGGCATAAGCACCCAAAGCTTTGAAAATATCCATACTTGGCGATTCTGCCACCAAAGAAGCCATCAATGCAAATACACCAAAAGGTGCACCTTTCATAATCAGGTCAATCATTCTTAAAATGATGTCATTAAAACTGTCAAAAAAATCCTTGAATGGTTGCACCTTTTTTTCAGGTAAAGTGATCATAGCAATGCCAAGAAACAAAGCAAAGAAAATTACCTGTAGCATCATTTTATTAGATGATGTTGCGGCAATGATATTTTCAGGAATAATATCTTCTAAAGCCTGCAAAGGACCCGAACCTTTTTGTTTATTAGCTTCAGTTTGTTTTTCCAAAGCTTGCCCACCATAGGTAGTAAGCATAGCGGTTCTTGTTTCTTCAGAAATTGATTTACCTGGTTTTACTATATTAACAGCTATTAACCCAAGGCAAACAGCGAAAACCGTGGTGAATAAATAAAAACCAATGGCTTTAAAACCCATCTTCGATAATTTCGAAATATCCTTTAAATCTGAAACGCCTTTTACCAATGAAGCAAGAATCAATGGGACGGCAATAAGTTTAAGCAGATTGATAAACATATTACCAAAAGGTTTTATCCAATCTTTGGTAAACTTTACACCCCCTTCAAATTGAATAGCCGCAACTGCAAAAAGCACTCCGAGCACCATGCCTCCGATTATCTTTACATACAAGGGAATTCTTTTCATACAGCAAATTTTTGATTCGAGATTAACGGAACTATTATTTGAGTTGGGAAATTATGACATTTTGGTTTGGAATCAGCGTATGAGACTATTGGTTTCTCCTGATTTGTGGAATTAATGTAAGTAATTAGAACCACTGATATATTTATTTTAAAATAAACTACTGTTTATTGCTGTAAATTAAAATAAGTAGATAACTTAAACGCTTAAAACTAAACAAAACCAATGAGAAAATCTGCTCGCAAAGTACTGGCTCTTCTTGGGCTTTTCGTACTTCCCTTCATCACCTTTGCGCAAGACATTCCGGAAAAAACAAAAGGACTTGATCAACGTATCAATGAAGGCTTTCAGCCAATAACAGATGCGTGGAGTAGTATTGTTTTTTATGCTGTAAATATAGGTGGTCAACAAGTACCGCTGGTAGTAATTCTGCTGGTATGTGGTGCCTTATTTTTTACTCTTTACTTTGGTTTTGTCAATATCCGTCGTTTTGGATTGGCAATACAGGTTGTAAGAGGCAAACATGATGATCTTGAAAAAGATGCAGCAGATGTAACTCCTAAAAATTTAAACGTTGTTGGTGGAGATATTGTTGATACCATTAAAGATGAATCCAAGCATGGAGAAGTAAACCATTTTCAGGCATTGGCTACAGCAGTATCTGGTACCGTTGGTTTAGGAAATATTGCCGGTGTAGCAATCGCCATCGCTATTGGCGGTCCTGGTGCTACTTTCTGGATGATTGTTTGTGGGCTCTTAGGTATGAGCAGCAAATTTGTAGAATGTACACTCGGTGTTAAATACCGTGACATAGATGCAAATGGCGTTGTGTACGGTGGACCGATGTATTACTTAACAAAAGGATTTAAGGAAATAAAAATGGCTGGTCTTGGAAAGGTTCTTGCTGTTTTATTTGCTATTCTTTGTGTAGGCGGTTCCTTCGGTGGTGGTAATGCGTTCCAAAGTAACCAGGCGGCACAACAGATAGTGGCGATGACAGGTATGCAAGGTTCTTCTGCCGGATTTATTATAGGTGTTATCCTTGCCATCATTACTGGCATTGTAATTATCGGTGGTATAAAAAAGATTGCTAAGGTTACTGAAAAGATTGTCCCTTTCATGGCAATCATTTATATTATTGCATCCCTTATTATCATTTTCGCAAACTTCAGTTTTATTGACGATGCATTTAGAATGATATGGAATGAGGCATTTAATCCAAGAGCTGGACTTGGCGGACTAATGGGTGTGTTGATTGTTGGTTTTAAAAGAGCTGCTTTCTCTAATGAAGCTGGCGCCGGTTCTGCTTCCATTGCACACTCTGCAGTAAAAACTAAATATCCTGCATCGGAAGGTGTGGTTTCTTTATTAGAACCATTTATTGATACGGTGGTTATCTGTACCATGACTGCATTGGTAATCATTATGTTTAACAGAGAAGGAATTATGTTCCCATATGGAGGTGATGGCAAAGGTTCTGTAGTATTAGAAGCTACTGGTGTAAGTGCAAGCGGCGTTGATCTTACAACATTGGCATACAACGATGTGATTCCGCATTTCTCCTATGTACTTACTGTTGCCATTGTGTTGTTTGCATTTTCTACCATGATTAGTTGGTCGTATTATGGTTTGCAAGCATGGAAGTTTCTTTTTGGCAGAGGAAAAATTGCAGATCTTACCTATAAATTATTATTCCTTTTATTTGTAGTAATCGGAGCATCAATTTCTCTATCGGCCGTTACCGATTTTTCAGATGCAATGATTCTGGCAATGGTATTTCCAAATATGATAGGTTTGTTGTTTCTGTTCCCTAAAGTAAGAGATGAAATGAACAGGTATATGAAAGCGATCAAAGAATCTAGAACAAAAAAATAAAAATAGTTTATGAGTTTATTTGTAAGAAAACCGATGGATGCTTTAATGAATGAAGCTGCAGAAACAGGAGAACACACATTAAAGAAAACATTGGGGGCAAAAGGATTAATTGCATTAGGTATAGGTGCCATTATTGGTGCTGGTTTATTTTCAATTACAGGGATGGCTGCTGCTAATCATGCAGGACCAGCTATCACTATTTCATTTATTGTTGCAGGCTTTGGTTGCTTGTTTGCAGGTTTATGTTATGCAGAGTTTGCCTCTATGATTCCTGTAGCAGGAAGTGCCTATACTTATTCTTATGCCACCATGGGTGAATTTGTTGCCTGGATCATTGGATGGGATTTAGTTCTCGAATATGCAGTGGGTGCAGCAACAGTTGGTATTAGCTGGAGCCGTTACTTAGTAAAATTTTTGGAAGGATTTAATGTACACTTACCAGTAGAATTAACTGCCGGACCTTGGGATGGAGGAATTATTAACCTACCTGCGGTTTCTATTATTGTGTTGATGAGTTTGCTTTTAATAAAAGGAACAAAAGAAAGTGCTTTTGTAAATGGAATCATCGTTGCTGTTAAATTAGCAGTAGTACTTACATTTATTATTTTAGGCTGGCAATATATTAATAATGATAATTTCAATCCATATATTCCTGACAATACCGGAAATTTTGGAGATTTTGGTTTCAGTGGAATTATCCGTGCAGCAGCTATTGTGTTCTTTGCTTATATCGGGTTTGATGCCGTAAGTACTGCGGCTCAAGAAGCTAAGAATCCCAAACGAGATATGCCAATTGGTATATTAGGTTCTTTAGCGATATGTACAATATTATATATTTTATTCGCCCATGTAATGACTGGTGTTACCAGTTATAAATCATTTGCTGGTCAGGATGGAATAGCTCCAGTTTCAGTAGCAATTGAGAATATGGGAACAGCAAATGCTGCCGGTGTAATTACCCCGGATTATCCTTGGCTTAACAGAGCTATCGTTGTAGCAATATTATTTGGTTATTCTTCTGTTATCTTAGTAATGTTGATGGGACAAAGCCGTGTATTCTTTAGTATGAGTAAGGATGGTTTGATACCAAGAATATTTTCAGCTGTTAATCCTAAAACACAAACACCAGCAAAGAGTAATTTACTCTTTATGGTTTTTGTAAGTGCTTTTGCGGCGTTTATTCCAGCAAGAGTTGTTGGTGAAATGACAAGCATTGGAACCTTATTCGCATTCATATTAGTTTGTGCAGGAGTTTGGGTAATGCGTAGAAAAATGCCTGAATTACAAAGAGCTTTTAAAACACCATTAGTTCCATTGGTTCCAATATTAGGAATAGCAGTTTGTTTATTTATGATGGTATTCCTTCCTATGGACACTTGGATTCGTTTAATTGTTTGGATGCTGATTGGTATGGATATCTATCTTGTGTATGGTGCAAAGCATAGTCATTTAGGAAATGGTACAGACAATAGGAAGGGTATGAAGATTGCAAGAATTACAGGATTGTTACTTTCATTACTACTGATCGTTGTAGGTTTCCTTCACCAAAAATCTGTTGGTTTTGATACGGATAGAACATTATTATACATCTCACTTGCAATTGCAGCAATACATTTGGTATTATTTGCAAGAAAATTGGGTAGAAAAGAACCGTTGAGTTAATAAATTCAATTATAAGAGAAGCCGTCCTGTTTATACCGGGCGGTTTTTCTTTTACTCCTATTGTCTTAAATTTGCAATCCCAATTAACTATTTAACTAATACCCAATAAACCATACAATGGGAAGAATATTTGAAGTAAGAAAATCATCGATGTTTGCCCGCTGGGATAAAATGGCAAAGAACTTTACCCGAATCGGTAAAGAGATTGTAATTGCTGTTAAAGCCGCTGGTCCAGATCCGAATTCCAATGCAGCATTGCGTCGTTGCTTTCAGAATGCAAGAAGTGTAGGCATGCCGAAAGACCGTGTGGAAGCTGCTATTAAAAGAGCACAGGGTAAGGAATTAATCAACTACGATGAAATTTTATATGAAGGTTATGCACCGCATGGTGTCGCAATACTCGTAGAAACTGCAACTGATAACCATGTAAGAACTGTGGCGAATGTAAAATCTCATTTTACTAAAGGGCATGGTACAATGGGAAACAGTGGAAGTGTTTCATTTCAATTTAATAAACTCGGTGTTTTTAAATTAAATCCGGAAGGTTTAAATGCTGAAGACCTTGAATTAGAATTAATAGATTTTGGTTTGCAGGAATTAGGTGAAGGAACAGGAGAAAATGGTGAAGACATTTTAGTGATCCGTTGCGGCTTTACTGACTTTGGCAATATGCAAAGTGCTTTGGAAGAAAAAAAATTGAATCCAATCACTGCAGAATTAGAATGGTTGCCAACTGTAACCGTACCTCTTACGGATGAGCAAGCAGAAGATGTAAGTAAGCTTATTGATCGCTTAGAACAAGATGAAGATGTGCAGAAGGTGTTTCATAATATGGGATAAGAACTGTCTTCTCTCTGAATGTCCTAGATAGTAATATATTTCACTGTCTTCCAGTAAAATATTATGATGCTCCCATTACTATTATGATTTTTTTTCTGTGCCTATTTTCTTATTATTTTTTCATTACCTTACTAACTAATACAAACAAGGAACTCTCTCAAACATTCTTCACAGTTAGTACAGGAATTATTATATCTCATTTCATTGTCTTATTTTTCTAAATCCACTGTTTTTCATTTTTTCTTCTGTAATATCCCTGTTCTTCAAAATCATTGCTACATCTTTGCTATTGAAATTGAATGTAAATTCTTCTTGCAATGCCGGCCATTGTTCTACTGGCTCCAAATTGCCCCAGACATCAAATGCTTGTGCATACATTTTTACAACGATTTTATATTCTCCATTTTCTTCAAACTTCTCAGGACGTATAAGACCATATAAAGGAGTTGAACATAGTGTTGAATAATCAAAACCGGGAGTACCACCCATAATGGTAGTATATTTTGCAGGATCAGATAATACATCAAAATTAAAAACCTTACTATTTTTATCTTTTTGCCTTACCAGGCAAAAATTTCCGGAAGAATTAAACCCTTCTTCTTCTCCTTTATAAAATATATAGACCCGGTACATTAAATGACCATCTGGCTGCTTACCCTGATTCTCTGTTACCCTGAAGGCTTTGTCAATCGTTTCTTCATCCAGCTCCATTCTGCCGTATATGTAATCAGCCGAAGTAAAAGAGCTTTTGCTTCCCGTATTGCTTGTGGTAAATGGTTGGTTAGAAAAATATATTTTCCCTTTTACTGTATCAGTTTTTCTGGGATATGTGTATGATGTTAAACCGAAGAGAACCGGAATAATCATAATTGTTATTAAATTTCTCATACTACTCTTTTTTAAATAAAAATTATTGTCTGATTAACTGTACAGCTTTTTTCATTTGTCCGTTGTTCCATTCTATTACAAGTTGGTACATACCAGCAGGTAATTTTTCCATAGCAACATTTACCTGATTATTACCCTGTAGCAAAGCTGTTGTTTGAGTTTTTATCAATGCACCTTTACCATCAAACACTTTTATTATCGCTGTTGATCTGCTGTTTGTATTAATATTGACAAATACCATGTCTGTAAAAGGATTCGGCCATACTTTCAATTCATCATTAACAGCACAGGACGCTTTCAGAATGCTTGTGTACTGAACTTTTCCATCTATATCATACTCGGCTACCCGATAAAAACTATTTTGAACAGGATTATTATCAATAAACGAATAGCTTCTTTCATTACTGCTGCTACCAGCTGCGGGCACACTGCCAATTACCCTCCAGCTAATGCCATCTGCACTCTGCTCAATATTAAAATGGCTGCTGTTTTGTTCCTGTGCCGTTTTCCAGTTAATAACAACATTATTATTCTCACACTTTACATTAAATAAAATGAACTGTACGGGCAATGCATTATTAGGACTAGATAAAGTCCATCGGGAAAAAGAATTGATTCCTGTTTTCTCAACATAATTGCTGCTTGCATTTCTTGATGTAAATCCTTCGTTTGTCCAGTTTATATTATTCGGACTTTTCCAAAACACCAATGAGCTTTCATTAATCGAATTTAACTCTGCATCAAAATACTGAAACCGCAGTGTGGCATTGAGGCCGGTGTTAGTAGTAACAGGTAAGATATCATAATAACGAAGCACACTGCTTCCCAAACCGCTGCTGTTTACCTGAGATTGATGCCCTCTTGCAATTGCTACCGTACCCATATTTACCGGGGAACTAATGATGGCTCCAAGGTTACCGGGGTTTGCAGCTACAGGTGCATTAAGTGTTGCTGTAAATGTTACCTTACCTCCGTTGAGTCCGACAACACGGCTGTTTTCATTTTCACCATTTAGCACTCCGGAGTTTCCCAAACCAAAGTTGAAACCATTCAAATCAAGAAAGCCTGCTATAAAATTTACTTGTTGTGTTGCAAGTGTGAACCTTTGTAATACCACAGCGCTACCGGCAGTTTTATTTATTTCCAACTCATGAAAAATAACTGAAGGACCTCCGCTTCCGCTGATAGATGAAGATGTGTTTCCTGTAAACAGCACTTTGCTGGTGCCCCGGGTAAAAGTTCCATCATTAATAAAATCGGTATTGTGAAGCGTTAATTGTACAGGGCCTGATAAATAAAATTGTGTTCCGGATGTAATAGTAAGTTGTGCATTAGTTGTATTAAAATACAGCAATAACAATAACGGCGATACAATTTTATTCATAAAACATCTTTTACCTGAGTTCATAAAATCTTTATTTCAACTATGTTAGTTTACTTTTCCAAAAACAACTTTGCCGCTGTTACTTGCGTAACGAGAAGCCCCGTTTAAAAATCGCTTTGTGCTACCATCGATAGCTGTAGCGCTGCCAAAAACATCCCCGGCACTTCCAGCCGGATCAATTATGTATTGTACTTTTTGCCATCCTAATCCTATTCGTTGGTAAATAATGGCGGAGCCCTGGTTTTGGTTTGCGCCTATGTCATCTGTACCCCATCCAACCATAGCAAAGTCACCCGATATGGCAACATTGCTACCAAAATAATCCAGATCAACTGCGGCAGCATCTGTTATTTTTTGCACTAGTATCCATGCAGTTCCGTTATAATAATAGATATGGGCAGATCCTTTGTCAATCACTGCGTTCACATCATCATAAGGAGAACCAATTATGGCATAGTTGCCCGAAATAGACACACTTGACCCAAACCGATCATCAACTCCACCGACAGCTTCAGTAATTTTATTCATCAAAACCCAACTGCTGCCATTATTCTGATAAATACTGGCAGAACCCTGGTTGGCATTTCCTCCCACATCATCCAGAAAAGCTCCTACAATAGCATAGTTACCTGCTATAGAAACGCTATAGCCAAAATCATCACCGGGTTGGCCGGTTGCATCTATTATTTTTTGCTTAAACACCCAACTGGTGCCATTGTATTCATAAATACAGGCTGAACCTTGATCTGGTCCACTTCCTAAATTATCCCGGTATGTACCCGCTATGGCATAGTTACCTGAAATAGATACCGAGTAACCAAACCAGTTATTGGCAACACCCGTCGGATCGGTAATTTTTTGGATGAACACCCAACTTGTTCCATTATAGAAATAAATGTTCGCAGAGCCCTGTTCAAGGTTTCCACCAACATCGCCTCGTGGAGTACCCACTATGGCATAGTTACCCGAAATAGATACGCTGTGTCCAAACCAGTCGTTATCAGCCCCTGCAGGATCAGTAATTTTTTGCATAGTTCCCCAAGAGTTGCCATTATGCTGGAATATGCTGACAGAGCCTTGTCGGGCATTAGCTCCTACATTATCAAAATAAGCTCCCGCAATAGCATAGCTACCTGAAATGGATACGCTGTATCCAAAATAATCACCATATTCACCTGTGTCGTCAACTACCGGGTTGTACTCTGATATATTATTATTACTACAATCGCCCCAACTACCAAATCCTACACTGCTGTTTGTAGATTCTTCCTTCATTGCATTCCATCTGTTTGCACTTGCATTCCAATAATAAAAACCGGGCACTATAGTATTAATACCGGTGCCCGCCGTTGCAGTATTGTAAACTAATAAAGCATCAGCCGGAGTAGTAACTGGTGTTGCTGCATTAGCCGCCGTTAATGCAATGCGGGGAACAAGCATTCCTTTGTTGGTGCTTTGCACATCCAGCATGGCGCTGCTGTTAGGTGAGGTAGTGCCAATGCCTACGTTTTGTGCATAAATATTCATTACAAACATTATGCAAGGCAAAAGGAAAAGAAGTTGCTTATTCATACTGATTTTTATTTTTTTGTTTCAAAACTTTTATTTCATTTATTGCATTAAAAAAATTACTTCTTAATCAACTATACCAAAACTTTGTCCACCGGTAATATTTGTAATACTATTTCCACTGCCACCAATAACTGCTTTACCTGCTGCACCGCCTGGTGATGTTCCAAAATAAACTGTCCCATCCAGTCCTGCCTGTGCTCTTCCACCTCCATTACCTCCGGTATAGCCACCGCTTGCCCCTGCGCCACCACTACCGGCAGTTGTTGACTGCCCTGCTGTTCCATTTTGACCTTGATAATTAATTGCACCTACACAACCTATTATCGGAGAACTTGTAAAAAAACCGCCGCCGTTTCCAATTGTCCCACCAACGATTCCGGCTCCTCCTCCTCCTCCTCCCCCATAACCAGTGTTAGCAGCAGTTCCACTGCTTCCTCCTCCTCCTCCTCCTCCGCCAGCAACAATTCCATAATTATTTACATTGATAACAACTCCGGCTTTGGTGCTTATTGCCGGTCCCGCATTTTGTCCGGGAATTGCAGCCATATAATAAATTTCAAGTGGATAACATCCCCTACTGATAGCACCATTACCTCCTTTTCCTCCAGCACCGGCTATAGTGCCGTTGTTATTAATTGTAATTGTCGCATTAAAAGGCATTGAACTAAAAGATAAAGCTGTATCACCGGTGTTGCAACCAGTTATGCTAACACCTGAAGCAATATTGATAAGGTATTTTTTTGAAGGAGCCCATTTTGCATATGTATTGTAGAAATCAACCTTGCAAGCGTTTATAGTAATATTGATAATTACCGATTGACAATCGAAACAATAACAGTTCCATACCTGGTTTGTCAAATCATAATAATTAAGACATCTTTCATCTGTATTAAAAATGTGCAACCCATCGGGAGGATTTTGTATACCATTACGCTGGCCAGTGGTAAGCCGTGGGAATAATATTCCTTTATCTGTAGCTTTTATTTCAAGAATAGCTTTGGGATCAGGTGTAGTAGTACCGATACCTACACTTTGAGCATACATATTCTCAACAAACAAGAAGCAAGGCAAAAGAAGAAGAAGAATTTTCTCTTTCATTTTTATAATTTGTAAGATGAGTTTAGAATTAATCACAAAAATTAATTCTTTGATAAAAGTCAAGAAGAAAAAAAGAGAAACCAATCCCCCAATGGGTGAATTAAATTCCGATAGCTATCGGATCAGGCAAGACCTTTTTGAATAGCTTTTGTTACCGCTTCGCTGCGGCTAGCTACATGGAGTTTTTTATAGATATGCTTTACATGTGATCGTACTGTTTCGTAACTGATAAAAGCTTTTTCAGCAATAACAGGATAACTATCACCTTTTACCATCAATTGCAGTATTTCCTGTTCCCGGTTGCTGAGTTGGTAGTCTACATCATTGGGTGAAACAAGAATTACATTTTTATGGGCAAAGAAACCGAGTATTTTTTTTGCCACACCGGCACTGATAGGTGCGCCGCCATTAAATACATCGGTTATCGCTTCCAAGTATTTATGTGGAGGATCTGTTTTGAGTATATAACCGGATGCGCCGGCACATAGCGCAGCAAATATTTTTTCATTATCATTAAACACCGTTTGAATCAGAATTTTGATTGGCGGAAATTTTTCACAAATATTTTTTGTTACCTCTATTCCGTTTAATCCCGGCATTTCAATATCCATCAACACAACATCTGGTTTACTTCGGTTGATATCGGTTTCCCATCGATTACCATCGGTAAAAATTCCGCAACTGGTATAACCAGGTGTACCATCAATAATAGCATGCAATGCATCCCGCAACAGCTTATTATCTTCAAATATGGCTACCCTAATTTCCTTCATTACAATTAAAGATGAGTGAATTTAATAGTATTATCTGTCACCCATCAGGTGATTTTAAAAATAAGTGAAACTTTTGTTCCTTGCCCCGGTAATGTTTCTAATAAATATTCACCCCCTGTATCTTCTGCCCGTTGACGCATATTTACCAAACCGTTTCCATTCTGCAGTTTTGCTTTATCTATGCCTTTTCCATCATCGGATACAGCTATTTCAATTTTTCCTTTTTCTGTTTCATGCATGTGTAATTCAATAACGTTTGCGTGGCTATATTTTACTGCATTATTAATTGCCTCTTTGCAAAACATATAAATATTACGACGACTTTCAACCGGCAGGTTTATATTGGCCAGTTTAGGTGAAATTGAAATTTTTACTTCCATACCTTTTATCTCAGCCATATCTTCCGCATACTGCTCTAACCGTTCTATCAGTTTTTGTAAAGAATCTTTTTCGGGATTCACCAACCATACTATATCACTTAACTTCTCCACCATTTCAACAGCCGATTGCTGAATATTGTTCAGGGATTTTTCCACTTCCACTGTTTTTGAAGTCAATATCTGTTCTCTTGTTAAATGGCTATACATAAGAATACCACTAAGTGTTGATCCAACTTCATCATGCAACTCACGGCTGATACGTAGCCTTTCCTTTAAAATTTCCTGTTGATTCTGCAATTTTTTTCTTCGGATATACCGGTAAAGTGAATACCCGCTTATCGCAAGAATGACAGCAATGCTGCCATATATGATTTTCTGCTGCTGGTTTTCTTTTGAAGCAAGCAATTTATGATAAGCAGCTTCCTGTTCAAGTAACTCTAATTTAACCTGATTTTTTTCGTTTTCTTTTTTTTCATTTTCAAGATTCAATGCTTGTTGAGATGCATCCAGCTTATTGATTTCATATTGCTGAGATACAAGTGCCAGTTCCTGAGATTTTTTTACCCCTTCCAGCAGTTGCTTTTCTATTTGTTGATTTCTCAATTGAAGAAGATAAGTGTTGGCTTCACTTTCCTTTTCAAGTAATTTAATCATCTGTTCTTTTTTCTCCGATTCGTAGCGGGTAGAAACTTCCGTAATCATTTTTTGTTTTTCCAGTGAAAAAACAGATTCTTTTAATGAAGAATATCGCTGAAAATATTTTAGCGCCGAATCCTGTTTGTTTATCAGCTGAAATGCGTTTGACAATAATAGATCGGCTTCCATGGCATCTACCAAAGCTTTTATTGAAATGGATAATTGTGAAGCGAAAGTGAGGTGTACGATTGCACTATCATATTTTTCTAGTTCAAATTCTGCTTTTCCAAGGTTAAAAACGATAAATTTTAAATCGGGATTATCAACAGCAACCTCTTTGGTTTTTCTATATGCATCGCTTAAGTATTTAAAAGCCTCTGGATAATTTTGCTTTTCATATTCCTGAATTCCTTTTAACTTGTCCAGGTTAAACCAGCCCCAGACATTATTTAATTGTTTCGCCAATATTTCAAATTCCCGGATAGCGGAATCAGCACTGGTAAAATAGTGTAGCTTGCTTAAGCTGAGTGTATAACTACTCAGCCTAATTAAAATATCAACCTTATTTGCAGAAGCAGGCTTGTTTTTTAATCCATAATTCAGATATTGAAAGGCTTTCGGAAAATTTCGCAAATCCAGAAAAGCTTCCCCCAACTCGCAGGCAGCATTAAAAATTTTAAACCCTTCGTTTGATTTTTCAGCTAGCATTAATGATTTAAAATAATAATGAGCAGCGCTGTCAAAATCTGAAGTGTTATCATGACTCCGTGCAAGCCAGTAGTAAGTTCTGTACAGATTATGCTCATCACCGGCCCTATTTAAAAAATGAGATGATAACCAGTAATTTTTTCTTGAAATATCAACGTTGCCTGCAGAATGCTCAACTGTACCCAACTGCCAGTAAGCAATACCGAGAAAAGAAAGCTCTTTTTGGGCCATAAAAATTTTAATAGCTTCAGAAGCATTTTTTTTTGATTCAGCTGTAAGTCCCCGGTAAAACTGAGCAAAAGATAAAGCAAGGTGATACTTTCCTATTCCAGTTTTATAGTCATCCTTTTGGCTGAACTCTTTTATTTTTTCGGCAAAATAAAGAGCTGAGTCAATTTTTAAACCATCTGCATATTTGCGGGAAATATTAAAGCATACATCTGCTTTTGACCTTGTTGAGCTTGCCGTTTTTAATTCATTTTGCAAAGCAGCGAATGTATTCTGTGCAATAATTGAGCAGCAGCAACAAAGTATTGTTACAAAAATTATGAAATACTTATAAAATCTGTTTATTATCATTACGCAGATTGCCAGAATTGCTCTTGAAAATAAGGTATACCAAAAAATATCCTATACCTCAATGGGTGATTTAACCTACTAATGTAAAATACAAAATTTTGTTCAATGTATTAAAGCCTGGGCGCAGGCTTATACCGATGAGCAAGCTGAAGATGTAAGTAAACTGATTGATCGCTTAGAACAGGATGAAGACCTGCCTTCGTTATACTACGATAGGCAAATATGCAGAAAGTTTTCATAATATGGTATAAGGAAAGAGGATCTCTATTAATTTCAGGCTCGTCTAATTAGCTTTAATTGCATCCACTACTTTATCAATATTCAACATGCCATAATTAAAAACATGTTTTGATCCGTCATTTAATGTTATAATTGCTTTTTTTGCCAGAAAACTCTTTTCAGCCTGTACATCGGTTATATCTTCTTTGTTTATTTCCAAGTAACCTTCACTACCCCATTTAGCAAACAATGCTTCTGACAATAGTCCTTTTGCCGATACATCAAATTGTGCGTCGTATAATAATCTTTTATTTGTTACTGTTAGTTTACCATTAAACTTTCCTCCACCAGGCGGCATGTATAAAATTGTCCAGGTATCAATTTTGTTCTCTTCCGGGTGTAATTCAAATTTCATAATTTTTAATTTTTGTGACAAAAAAAATCTCTGCTTTGAATATAGTATTCTTACTTGACTATTTCAAAAACATGGCAAAGGAGGTTTAAGTTATTTGACCCATTAGAACAGGATGAAGAAGAGCAAACTGTGTTTCATAATATGGTATAGCTTCTAAAAATTTCATTTGTAATAAGTACTATTTTTATATAGTCAGGCTTCATTAGCTAATCAAGCCCTTCATTGATACAATAAACTCCCTTTACACTTATTATTTCAAATCTTCGTTTATCTCTGTTAAAACGCCATGCCTGTTTGGCTGGTTTCAAAAATTCCTGAGTGGGTGACCATTTAACCAATGCAATAATTTCTACATTCTCAACCCTATTATGTCGACATGAGGTTGTATAAAGTTGCCAGCCTTTCATTACGTTTTTAACTTCTAACACATCTATTATTCTTTGACTGTCTAATGCTGTGTCTTCTTTTATACTAAAAAAACAAATCCATGTACTACCTCCTCGAAAAACATCTGCTATAATCATTTCAGGATCATCAAGAGGTGAAATAACACTACCACTTTGGAATTCCCAACCCTCTAGTCCAGGAATGTTTTTTGAATCTAAATAAGTTGTTCCGATTAAACCTTTTTTTGTACCTGCATATTTACCTTGTGCTGAGCAATAGGTAGACACAATGAGAAAAAAATATAATAACATATATTTCTGCATAACTATAATTTAATATGTCATTGTATGTATACCTACATTTAATGAGAAAACCGCTGATTCAATCTCGTATTAAATTTCAGAATCCTACCTCCATATTACAATCAATTAAATCAGTATTAATGTCCAAAACACTGCATTAAATAAAAGAAAAAAGATAAGTAAGCCTAGGTGTTCTTTTGATTAATTGGTTACATGAAGCGCATCTGCAATTGCAGTAATATGCTGTTCAGTTCTTTGTACACCTGATGGCACCCCATTTCGCATGGTAAATGGTGCTGCTTCCCGGGTTAGCAATCTTCCGGCAGTCCAATATAAATCTACCCACACTTCGGGTAATTGCCCTTCAAATAAAGCCCTGAATTCTGCTTCCGATTGTGTTCGATAATATGTAAAATAGTCAACTAATGCGAGGGGGTATAAATAAGGCATCGCTGCCCTTGAAACAGCAGTTACATCTTGTACAGTAAGGCCAGCTGGAAGTGCTTTCTCACAAAAGTTTTCAATAAGTTTTGCAAATGGGCTAATTTCACTTCCTCGGGGTGTGCTAACAGAAACGTCTCCGTTTGTTTGCCGTAAAGCCTGAATATATTTTAAATATCCAACTTTTCTAGAATATTCAGCAGCAATAATTCCCATTATATTTTCATTGTGTATTATAAACTTTGAACTTAAATCTGCAATTCGATAGAGGCGATAATTAGTAGCTACAGATTGATCTGCTGGTGGGGAGGACATAACAGTACCATTACCCGGTGGGTTTGTGCTAGATATTAATGAATAAAGCCAAACATTGGCAGGTATATGCGATGGTCTGTTCTTTTCAACTATTACACCTTCATTGCCTGCAAACCAATTAATTGCTGCTGTACGCTCAGCCCTGCTATAAATATAAGTAAAGGAGTTAGCAATAGCTTCCTTATAGGTCGCAGTGATATTTGGTATCAACTCATCAATAAAATGTATGTTATCAGATCCATAAGAAAATGATTGTCGTAGTGACCTTACATACCAAATGTGTTCTCTTCTGTCAGTAGGATCCTGAGTGTGGTATAATTCATGCAAAAAAGTTCTTCTACCGGCTGCAATACCACTTTGCCTGAAATATTCTTCACCAAGATATATTGCTCCAGATACTGTATCTGCAATTCTGCCATTTAAATAGTGCCTTGCACAAGGCCATACAGAATTAGACGAGGATGCACAGAATCCATATGTTCTTTCAGCTGCTTGTGACATGGGTCTATTAAAATCATTAAAAAAATACATATTGACAATCTTATTATTGAATCGAATTATGCTAGCAGTATATCTTTGCAAATCTGGCATACCGCCTGATGAAACCGGTTTAAATAATTGCTTTAGAAACTCTGCACAACGATCCATGTTACTATTACCGCTAGATCCAAAAATATTTGCATTATTTATTATTGAATTTGCTGAAATGGCATTTATAACACCAGTAGTATCATTAGGATTTGAGAGATAGAATACTCTTACTTTGGATAAAATATAATCCCTATCATTTGCTTGGCCAAAAACATTCGCTTGTATAAATTGTATCACTACTAAAATGAGAATAAGTTGCCTTTTCATACACGAATTTTTTAGTTAAGGATTTAATATTGTATTCAGTTGATTCCGTATTTGATAAAAAATTGCATCATTTCCAGGCGGTATTGGAATAGCAGATACGGCTTGCATTATATCATTGGTATATAGATTAAAAATTTCAACTGGAAAGCCGGCGCCTACTGAAGTAGTAAATTTTTCGTAATTGAACTCAGAATTTCTATGTGTAAGCAAATGAACCATCGCTATTGGCAATAAGTATGTTTTATCGCTTACCGGATGGCTTGCTAATTGTGCAGGTGTATTAGAGCCCATTGCAATCCTGCACATATTTTCAAGCATTAAGGTAAATTTGGTTCTACTTCCTGCCGGGCTATATTGCTGAATGGTCAGTTTAACAGCATTAATAAACTTTGATAATGACCCAATATGCATATAAGTATTATAAATCAATGCTTGGGTGATTTCATTTCTGATCTTGTAATTTTCTGCACCATCTTCTCTTGTAGCAATATTGGAAAAATTATACCAACCATAAACCTGGTTCGCCGTTGAGCCAACAGCACCTTGAGGAAAAGAAGTAAGAGAAGCTCTTAAACCAGGAAAACCTGTAGATTCAAATAACCAGAAAGATCTGTTTGTGCCAGAGAAGGTTCCTGCGCCAATTTCTCTTTGAACCGCCATGGAAGGTCTTACATACCATTTATAAAGAAATCGCTGATAGGCCGTATCAAAACTAGATGAAATGGCATGACTTATACCCTGATCGGTTACATATCTTCTATCCATTACGGAAGTAAAACAATACGACCTCTGATTTCCGAGTGTGGGTGCCATAAAACTAAATCCTCCATTGTGATGCAAGGTTCTGTAGCTACTTACCTGCAAAGAAGTAACAAGTTCTAGAAAAGTTAATTGTAAAACTTTCAATGAACTACTAAAATGATACTCCCCTAAATTAATACTTCCTGCTTCTGATGAATTTTGCGGCCCAAAAGTTCCTGGCCAAATTCTCAATCCACCATTTTCTCTTAAAGTATCAAAAGCTTGATACGTTGAAATAAAATTCAAGGGCACTGGTGTCAATGCATCATTGATGAAATAAATACTAATGATTTTATCTTTAATTTTTATAAGATTATATAGCCAATCTTGTAATAAACCATTTCCGCCGGTCTGTCTGTTTTTGAAAATACTCAATAATAATCTTGCACTGTTACTCATTCTATTATTACCACCTCTTCCAAATAGTACGCCGTCTGTGTTATTCTGAATGGTTTGGGGTGATATCTCATTCATTGTAAATGCAGATGTTGCCATACTAGTTGTGCCAATATAATATATCTTAATTTTTTGTTTTAAGTAATCAACAACTTGGGATGGAGGAACAGCCTGGGCACTAGTTTCCTGTTTTGGTATAACAAAAATTAAACAGTTTAAAACGAGTGCAATTAAAATTATTCGTCTTGATATCTTCATAAGTGATTAATAAATTTAGTTAGGTAATACGTCTACAAATAAATCATCAAATGAAGTTTTCTTTCTACCAGACTTTTTAACTTCATTATTTTTCAACTGCCAGTCTATCTCATATTCATATTCCGACGCTCCACTTGGAAGAATAAAATCAATTGTAGCATTATATACCAGTTTACCAATGTTTAAACTTACTTGTTTAAACTGCTCGGGTTCATTTGCAATTTTATAATAAACCCTTACAGTTACACTTCTTATTCCTTTATCCTTTATCTCCTCCGGATCTGCAATAACATTAACTGTTTTTCTTTTTACTGGCGCCTTTAATGGGATAACCGGATTAACAGATTTTGACCAATCATTTTCTACTGTAGCACCACCAAAGAAATTCCAAATGGTTTTGTACTCATAATTTAACCATGTGCGACGGTCATTATCACCTGGCATCCATCCATACAATAACTTAAACCGATTACCCTCACCACTAAAATTTCTTCTGTCTACTCTAACTTCCTTTGTTGTAATAGCTCCGCCAGGATGAGTTTTCTTCATGCTTATTGTTACATAATTAATAAACTTGTCAAAATCCTGTGAAATTTCGCCGTCAATAAAAGCAACTATTTCTCTTTGTGTGTAAAGAGGGTCATTGAGATTAATTTCCCGTATACAATCTTTACAATTAATTTTTCCAATATTTCCACCAAAGACTTCAGTTAATGAAGTAGTAAAATACGTTTTTGCTTCGGCGGTGTATTTGCCGGTATGTTTTACTGTCTTTTTTTGATATGATGCAACAATATTTATACTCTGTAAATCCTCTGTTTCTTGTTGGTTTGGAGTTTGATCAGGGATGGGTTCACTAGCCGGTCTAATATTTCTTGGATTAGTTAAAGCTGATCTGCCTCTATCTGCGGAGTCTGGTCTGCTGGTTGTTTGAGGTACTGGTGCATCTCTTAATGCAACTCCTGTTGATGTAGAGTCGCTATCTTCTTCAGTTGTTGTTGTACTTCCAGTTCCTCCTGTATTACCACCTGTATTTCCGCCTGTTCGCTCCCTTTCAGCTACTTCTCTTCTATAATTTTCTTCTCTCCTCCTTCTATTTTCTTCATCAGCATATCTTCTTTCGTCCCGGTTTCTGTCTTCTATAGTATTATTATTACTGCGCTGTCTTTCTCTTTCACCATTTAATTGAGTAGTTGCCCGGTCAAGATAACTCTGACCACCGTTTAAAGGCTGTGCAAGATCATTCCAATTGGGAGAACCTTCTCTACCAAAAGGAACAAAACACATATCAATTAATTTGTTAGTAAGTACATCCTGTAATCTTTGCAAATTTGGATCTTCACCTATTTGTGTCACTTTTATTGATCCATTTTCTTTTAGCTCCTGTACTGCAATTCCTATTTCTGCTTGTAAAACCGGAGTTGCAACTCCTACATTAAAAATGTCATGATTATATATCTTATCCCATTCCATTTCTATTTTAAACTCAACTGGTGATTGGTAACCAGCCAAAGTCATGCTTAAATTAAATGAGATATCCGGAGTAGAAGATTTTAATGATTCTTTTAAAATCACCGCATCGTCTTTATTTAATAAGAATGAAACAGCCACTTTATCTCCTTCCAAAATTGGGGCAGGACCAATACCGAGTACTCTGCTTTGTACGGCACCTTCAGGATTTGCAGCATTTGTTATTACGCTTTTATTGATTAGCGCCATAGTGCCTCCTCTGTAAATTAGAGGACCAGTTATTTTCCCTCTTGGATTAACTTTACGTAGCTCCTGCTCAGCCTCTTTTAATTCATCCGGCGTTACAATTAATCCAACCATTAAGTGAACATATCCACCACCATTTCCTATATTGGACACATCTTCACTATTTCCCGAAGAAACATTTTGCACAAAATGTATAAATGAAAACTGGGGCCGCCCCTGATCATCAATACCCAGCCTTACCTTATTAGGTAAATAGTAATAAGTATCCGGCGATTCCAATACAGGAAATACTTTTAACGGCCCGGCTGTAACGGGCTTGTCTAATAATATTCGCTGAACAAAATCTTTTTGTGCAAACAATGATTGTGTTGCACCTATTCCTAAAAATAGAATACTAAAAAGAATTTTACATTTCATATAATCCTGTTTTAAAATAAATAGTAACCAACTTAATTTTTAACTGCCCCCAGAATATCTTTAAATCCATCTAGCACTTTATCTTTTGAAACTTTACCATCAGGACCAGGAGTTATGATAGCTTTAGCCATGTCAATTGCTTTAATAAATAAATCAGATGATTTATTAGCTAGTTCTTCTGGTATCACGGCGTATTCATAACTTTCAGAACCACTACCACTTACTTTTGGACTCCAAGGCAGGGCTAATTTACCTTCTGTTGTATGGTAAAATATCATTCGATATGCATAACCTCTGACTGCTTTATCAATAAAAATAGTTTTACTGGAAATAGGTTCATTCTTAGCCGGTGATACACTGATATTCTCTTCTATTTCTTCCCCAAATTTGCTATACCTGACTTGCATAATAGCCCGGCTAATTCCTAATTCTTTTAATTTCTCCGGATCTGCTTCAAACTCAATTTTATGTGCTGTGATTGGTAAATCTAACGTGGATGCCTGCATAGACCCAACAACATACTGTGGATTTTGAGGGAATTTTATCCCCCCTTTCATACTCCATTGAGTCCTGTATTGATACATTTCAGCATTCTTATCGTCACCCGAAGCATAGGTAATTCCTGCTACACTCCCTTTTTTTGCAATATCATCTTTAGTAAAACTAATCGTACTGGTAAAATGATTTCCGGAGTTGCGTTTTTTTAATACATCCACAGTTACCAAATCAACTTCATTCATATCAAACATTTTCAAAACATCTGATCCAACTTGAAATCTGATATCCATATGTTTATAAAAGTTATCATCCAATAATACGGATGCTACACAATTCTTATTATCTTTTGCAGAATTATAAAATGTTTTAAGATTTTGGGTAATGGACAATTCCATTGGTAAAGAAAATGTATAGTTTATTGTTATGACTTCTTTTTTCTTAACCAGGCTTTGTTCAATTCGTTTTACATTAAGATAGTATCCATATGCACTATTCTTTCCTGGCAAATATTCCTTTTCTTTTTCTGAAGGTGGTGGAGGTGGTTGATCCGTTGCAGGTGTTGTAAACTTACTCATAAAAAGCTGAAAAAACATTTCTGTAAGTTTCTCAGAAGTTGCATTACTTACAGGCCCTTCATTAATTTCCTGAGTAATCACACTATTTTCCACCATTTTATTATAAAGGCTGTGAAATTCATTCCAACTTTGGCTTTCCTGAACAGAATTCTTTGATTCAACTCTCCTGTACTCGGCTGTTACTTTATCCTCTTTTATCATTTTCGACATCTTCTCATAATCCACCGTTATTTTCCCTGACAATCCAGTAACCTTTAAATAATATTTATAAAGTAAGTTGACACTCAAATCAGTTATAGAATTTGCTTTTTCAAATGTAGCAGCCATTAATTGAGCGCCGTATTTATTGAGATTTGTTGCTACCGCTACTTTACCACCCTGGTATAAAGGAGCTCTGCCGGAAGTAACCAGGCTTTTAGTCATTCCCCCTTCTTTGTTTACCACTGCTGAGGTAATAGTAAAAGATTGAGCATCTTCCGCACCAAATAAATCAACAGGGCCTTTTACTTTTGCACCACTTACCCGAGCATCTAATTTGGCCTGTACCTCTGATAATTGCGTTTGCGTAAATCCTGTTTGCATAAGAAAATGCATTAACGCCCCGTTTACACCTCCCTGATCTTCTCTTTCATTCGTTACATATTTCAAAAACAAAAAATCAGGAACTTTAGATACCGGGTCCTTTGATAACATTATTTGTGTTGGCAAATAAAAATAATTCTTTGAAGGTTTAGCAGTTGAGCCTGAACCCGTCAACTGAGCATAAAGTGTAATTATTGTACCATCATTAAGTGGTATGGTTTCTTTAGTATTAAAATCCAGATTTTGTCCGACGGCTGGTATACTACTTATTCCAGACAGTAACAGTAAAATGAAAAACTTATAAGCCAAAGTTCTTCCGTTTTTTAGTTGCTTAATCATAATGTTTCTATTTAAGGTTTTAATGAGCTGCTTTTTTATTAAATAATTTATAGATAACTCTTTGCCCGAAAAATGTTCCGTTCATTTTATTTCCCGCATCTTTAATAATCATAAAACCGGGAGTGTCTTTCATACTACGGTATAATTTATTTGGTGTTGAACTCCAGCCTAAACCAATAAATTCTTTGGCCTTAAATGAAAAGCCAAACTGATTTTCCAAAACCTCAATCACAAAATCACAGCAATTGTAACGACGGCCATTAAAAGGTTTATTTAAAACAATTTTTTTATCTAATATTTTTCTCAGTTGCTGATCCTGGCTCCAGGTAGTCGAAATTTTCAAAATCCCGTCAACCGGGTAATATTCTTTATGTGGTATCCCCTTCTGATATAATGTGGACACCGTTATTTCATTTTCTTTTGCTATGGGTAATTTATAATACACCCCTTCAATATTTTTCCCGGTATTCCATACACTAAACTGATCTTCATTTGGCCAAAAATCATAATAAAGTAACTCTGAATTTGCCTGTGTGTCTATTTTTTCAATCTTACTGCCATTGATCACTTCCTCCAACACAACAAAATTATACTCAGAAACAGCAATACCAACATGACCAGTTTTACCCTGATAGGTAGCATAAAATACAATATAAACATTAGCATAGGACTTTACTTCAGGCTGTAGCAAAAAAAACAGGAATAATAAAACTAATATATAACGTTTCAAGTTCATGAATCGGGTATATTGTCTATGAATAATATCTCTGTATCATTTACGCCATTATAAATTCTTTCTGTATTATTCTTAAATCGCCATCGAATGTTGTACTTATAATCGTATTGCCCATTTGGAAGTGTTACTTCAAATGATTTTTTGGTGAGATCTTCCCCAGGTCTTACTGTAAACTCTTTTGTATGTATATCACCCAGAAACGGATAATCTATTTTTACTGTTATAGCCCGGACATTCTTCTGCACCAAAACCTCCTGTTCTGCATCCACTTTTATAATTTTTCTTATATAAGGTACAAATATGTTTATCATAGAATTACTTTGCTGTTTCCAGTCTGTCTGATAAGTTTTACCCCCTAAAAAATTAAACTGCGCCTTATACTCATATTGTAACCATTTTTCCCGATCCAGATCGCCGACAGAATTATAAGTCATCATTAATTCTTTGTTGCTCTCCAGTGTTCCTTTTTTAATTATAACTTCTTTAAAAGTAGAGCTCCCATTCTGATGTTTCTTTCTTAATGTAATGGTTACATTGTTAATCATTTTCTCAAACTCTGGAATAATAGATCCATCAATCCCCACAAAAATTTGCCGGATTTGAAATTCCGGATCATATAAAGAGATTGTTCTGAAATAATTTGAATCCGCACCATATTTTTTGAATAAGTCGCCCATATTAAAAGTAATATAGTGGTGACGTTCAGTTGCATTTCTGCTGCTAAAATCCAAAACAGATTTACCACTCATTTTTATATCTTTCCTTTTATATCCAAAATGCGCCCCTAAAGGAAAACCACTTCCACTACCACCACCACCACTACTTCCAAGAACACTACCAAGCATTCCAGCTAGACTATTCTGATCTGTCGCAGGTACTTGTTCAGGCTGCACTCTTTGAAACATCATCTCCGTAACTTTTGCATATGCTTCATCTACGATTTTTTGCATTCGACTATCTTCTCCAACTACATCTAATTTAATTGCACTAGTACGCCTGAGTTCTTCATAAATTTTTTCAAGCTCAGCACTTACAAAATAAATTTGCACACCCCCACCAATTTTTTCATATTTCTGGACTTCAGCCCAATCCACAGTCATTTTCGCATTGTAAGCATCCAATAAACCTGAGAATGTAAGGTCAAATACAATTGATACATCAGGAGTATTTGTTTTAAAACTCTCCAATAGTAATTTTGATCTTTGCGGATCCAACTCAAATGAAAGAGCAATCTTGCTTCCTTGCAAAACAGGGGCGGCACCCATTGCCAGCAACTTTTTTTCTGACTGTCCGTTGTCTGGATTAATGATAGATGATATCAAGGCATATCTTCCTTCTTTAAATATAATTGGCCCTTTTATTTGCGCTTCATCATTATTTAGTTTTTCCCTTAAACGTTCTTGTGCTTTTGCAATTTTTTTTTCATCTGTGTTGTATGTTACCAGAAAATGTAGCACACCACCACCTCCGGCATCAACTAGTGAGTTATCAGTACCAGAATTGGAAACTGCAGTCGGGTTAACATACCTTATAAATGAAAATTGTGGCTCATTTTTATTATTTGTACCCAACATCGACTGATCTGGTAGGAATAAATACTGATTAGAATCAGTTACAAGCGGAAAACACCAAATACCCTCAAGCTTTAAACCCCTGTCAATAGCTATTTGCTGAGCCCAACTTACTTGACTTAAAGTTGAAAATAAGGCCAGCACAAACCATTTATATTTGAAATTATTTTTTTTCATTTTTTAAAGTCTTCCTTTGCCGGTGGCTGCATAAAAAGATAAGATGTACTTAGTAAACTCATATTAGCCTTGTGCTGCCCTCTTCTTTTATTATACCAGGTATTCTGATAAACTACAGGTGCATCTAAATCATGATAAAGACTAATCTTACTTGTAGCACTTTGATCTGTGGCTCTTAAGACTACATTTTTGACTACTTTTTTCTCGCCTCCTAACACTGAAGCAAAACTTACGTTGACAGATGAAATACTATCTGATACAAATTGTTCTCTATCACCATCTATTTCAATAAATTCTTTTACTAAAGGCGGGCTTAGTGGTATACTTGCATCTGCAGTACTAATCCATTTATTAATTTCTTTAGGATATCGTACTACATCCTGTCTTCCTTTAAAACTCCAAACCACCTGGTATTCATAATTCAACCAATCACTATTCGTAATGCCAAGTCTTGGATAAGTAATACTTTTAGAAGTAATACCCTTTTTTAAATCATCTCCATTAATCATTATCTGGCTTGTGACATCCTCCTGGCCATTACCGTATTTTTTTCGAAACACAACTGAAACAAAATTGATGATTTCATCAAAGGCATCATTAAATTTAGTATCCAACTGAAAATTTATTTCTCTTTTCTGAAAATCAGGATCATCCATATTTACAATCCTGAAATACTTTTCATCTTCTCCCAGTTCAGCATAAAGTCCTCCTAAATTTCCTGCTGTATGAAAAGGCACTTTAATAGTAGTTGATTTACTGAGATTCAAATAAAATTTCTGCGTACGGATGTTTTTAATGTCTTTCATCACATACTGATTATCGGTAATGTATTGAGGGTTTGTATTCTTTTCTCTTTTTGGTGAAAACCATCCCAATATTGGCAAGGAGCCCATTACATCACTCATGGCATCTCCGATATCACTTATAACCTGGCCAGATTCTGTTTTATCTCCTTGCCGCCCTCTTGGGTCAAATCCCAAATTCGGGTCTACCATTTCAGGCTCTTTACTCCAACCGGTTTTCGTGTCAAACATTATTTCGGTTAATTTATTAGTAATCAAACTAAGTATACCATCCATATCACTCGTCTTAATTCCCAAGCCTGCAGATCTGTCAAATACTTCAACTTTTAATCCACCCTTTTTTTGCAAGTCATCAATTACTTGCCTTATTTGTTTTTTATTATACCCTTCCTGCTTTGCTGTCATTTGACTAAAGTGAGAATAGATTACATTCATTTCAGCTGTTACTATTGCATTATATGCTCTTACTGCAGCTTCATAATAGCCATGCAGAGAAACTGAAACGTCTGAGTTTGGACCTGTAAATGAATTCCAAAGTAAAGTAGCACCATTTTGATTTAATAAAGAAGCTACTGCTGCTTTCGATCCAGGAGTGAGAGGAGCATAACCGGAAGTTACTACTGTTCTGGTCATTGCATTTTCTCCTTCTTTATTGCTTAATATAGCTGATACTATATCAAAACTTGGAGTTACAATTTCTGGATCATCTTTTTTAGGTTGCATTAATGGAACAGGACCAGCTATTCTAGCACCAGGACTAATTTTTCTTAGTTCTTTTTGAAGAGTTGAAATCAATGTATCTGGTAAGTCAAATCTTATCAATGCATGAAACAATCCACCACTCTTCTCTGTTTTTTCTCCTACATATTTTAAACATAGAAATTCAAATGTGCCATCTTCCTTAGTTGAAAGACGAGGGTACTGTGGTAAATAATAATAATCTTTATCATTATTTCTATCTTGCAATAATGTAACGCCTTTTATATATACGGCCCCTTCATCATATTTTACCTGTGCTTGTGCATTTTCAAAAATTAATATGCAAATAATAATCAGACAATTAAATAAATGCTTCTTCATATATTATTTTTTTATTCTTCTATTTCAACTTGCTTTTTATGAATTATTTTTTCAGGCGGGGAAGTGATATTAATATTTTCGGTCCAAGATTTCCGCTCTACCCATTCCGATGTTTCTACTTCGCCATCTTCACTAATTTCCTTCACCCGGTAATAATATGGCTTGTCAAACCTTACTGCATATAGAAACCGAATAAATTTTGAAGCCTGGTCAGGTTGTGATTTTTTAAAAGTATGAAATACCTGAATAGTAGCCCCATTGATACTGGTAGCTTTTATTTCAATTTTTTTTGCATAGAGATCGTCTCTAAGCTGACCGCTAAAATCGAAACAGTGTACAGATAACAGTGGAAATTTGGCAGGTACTTTTTCATTAATATCAATTGATTGAATATGTTTAGCCTGATTCGCCGGATCAATTTTAACGGGAATCGCATCAGCCATTACCATTAAAATCTGCAGTGTACTGTCCTCTTTCTTAATTTCATTACGAAGCTGATCTTCAATTTCCTTTTTAATGTCCGGGTTTGTACTCGTAATTATTAGCTGGTCCTGAAGTGTGTCAGAAAAAATCGAGAAATAAGCATAGGAAAAACTCATTACTGCTTGACTTTTCATTAGCGCTGACTCAACTAATTGTGCATCATTGTCAGATAATCTGAAACTTATAGTCCGCTCAGACCAATAACTGGTATTAACAGTCGACTCTTCTTCAGAATTTTCTGCCATCCCATTGCCTATAGTTTGGACCGAGTCTGAACCGGCAAAAACCAAAATCGATGAGAACTTTTGAACTGGTATCTGCTTAACATCCGATCCTGGATATAATGAAGCAATTTTATTCTTCAACAACCTACTTTTATTATGAAAAGAGGTATCCAATGATATTGTGAATTGAAAAATATTAATAAACTTTTTATTGCCTAAATCACCAGATGCATTAGTTCCGGTGTATCGCATTTTCAACAAATTAATTAATGGACTGCCATCAGCAGATTTTTTCAGTTGAAATGCAGGTGGCATTGAATACATAATTTTAGCATTCTTCTTATCCCGAAAAACAGATTGTCCGTCTATTTTTATCGCATTAGCAATTACAGGTTGAGCAACTAAACTGCTATGTAGCATATATTGAAACATAATAGAAAATAAAATTATTCTAATTGCTAATACCACTGTTTTCGTTTAGTTAATCAGTTATTCAATCCCGGAATGATTCCGATAAATAATTGTTTTAATTGTGTTTTACCAAGATAATTTTCTAATTCATTACCCGGAATCCATGTATTGGAAGAGTAAAAATCACCGTCCTTCGAAGCTATAATAATTTTATACTCGTATTGCAAACTGCTGCTGGCGGGTAAATACAATGGGCCAGTTGATCCTTCATTGACAGATTGCGTTAATTTTAAAGAGGTAAATTCTTTAACGGTTAATCCTTTTGGATCACCCTGCGCACTTCTCAAAGTAATCATTATTTGAGAAGCATTAAGAGAATCAAAAACTACCGGCGGAATGCTGAACTTTATTTGTTGCGCCCTGGTTCCGGAGACACCACCCGTAACAGCGTCCATTACTTTTGTATCACATTCATTACATTCCTCTACATTATATTCAATCCAAATAACTGATGATGGGTCGTTATCTAACCAAGTGGGAATTGTAATACCGGTAAAATTTACTTTTGATTGCGATGGAACCAGCGTATTGTTTAAAGTCCAAGAGTAAATTATTGGCTTAGAACCACTGACTTGTTTTTTAAGGATATGAATATTTTTTAATTTCAACGGATAAGGAGTCTCATTTTTCCAATGTTGAGTTCTCCATAAGTTAGGTATAAGATTCATTTTACCAAGAGTTCTTATATCTGCCAGGTTTATAGTAGCCGGAATTTGCTGATCTACGATATCCTCATCTTCAGGTTGTAATATTACTGAAGCGCCAATGCCCTCTCTTGATGTAATTGCTGCTTGTATAAAATCCTTTGTGGTGGCATCCGTTTGCCAGGAAACCCGGATATCGCTGTTTAAGTCTGATATTCTTTCTGTGCTTATTTTATCTTCCGGAATATCATATTGTGAGCCTAGTGTATTTTGAAAAGTAAACTGTGGATTTTCTCTAAGAGGTAAAAAAGCAAGGGTCTTGAAATCGGGTTTTAATGATTTTATAAGTTCTTTTACAAATTCCCTTTCTCTGTTAGTTATCCCAGCAGAAAGTGTTGCTGACATCCTTACCGGGGCTTCACTCCCTTCTGCTGCTTCTTGAGCACCATAAAGTATTCTAAATTCATAACCCTTTTCAGCTTCAGATTTTGACTCCCATAAAAGATGATAATCTGCTGGCAGAATATAATATACGCCTGAATGAACATTTTTATCCGGAAACACATTGATATTAATATTTGAAATGTCCTGTGGCCGCCTGAAATCAACATCAGCGCTTAAACCATCCATCAGATAAAATGAATTTTTATCAGGGCCTTTTGGCGCTTTATCAGCTGGATTACCGGCGGGAGGTAATAATGCAAACTGTTTTAATGTAATCAAATTCGTATTCAAGATTAATGGTCTTATCTCTCTCTTGAAAATGTCATTAAAATTCAAAGTAGGCCGGCCATCATTATAAACATAACTCCCTGCAACTCTTAGAGTCCCATCGGGATTTTCAGTTATATAGATAGTTGTTCTTTTAAAACTTAAGATATATTCTGCCCGGTAAGTTGATGCGGAAATTTTAATTAGTGGCTTCTCCCCCCAGTCACAGAGTTGTGGAGAACATTTTCCAAACGCTTTTATTTTGCTTTCACCGGTTATATTGATTTTAACTACTCCACCCACTCCACCCGTTTCATTCACATTAACCCAAGACCCAGAAATTGCATAAAATACATCACTAAAATTTTTGTACAACCTATTCATTGAACTACCGCCACCACTTGGAGGGCTTAGCCTTTCAATTGTTCTGGGATTTAAATAAGTTTTACTTGGATCAAAAAGAATTGTTTTTGATGGCACATAATCTTTAACCTCATTAGTAAGCTTTACTGCCTGGCCTATTGGAACAGGCCTGATGTCAATGACAATATTGGAATTATTGACAGTGCTTTGCCATTTTTTGTTCAGGTTAAATATTTTGACATTCCCGGTAGAATTTTTCTTCTTCGAAATATCAATCCGTAAATATGGAGACTCTAAGGTCGTATTATCCGGAACAACCTTGTTCATCTCTATGATACATTCTGCTACCGACGGGTTACTTGTCTGTAAGAATTGAAAGATTGAAAATTGGTTCTGCTTTTCCCTTGAAGCACCCATAACACTCACTGCAAAAAAGCCATTAGCATAACCTTTATAATACACTCTGACTTTCAAAATCCGCTCCGCATCCTTCAGTACTACAACGCTGTCAATTTCGCCACTTAACTTATTACCGAATAAGGCGCCAATCCCGGATTCAAGTAATGAACTCAAATCCTCAGACCTTAATAACTTTTTATTCTCTAACCCACTATAATTTTGAGAAAACAAGGAAATTGTACAACTAAGGCTGGCAATTAAAAGAAATGATTTTATAAGCATATGTTTCAATTTTTAAAGTTGAAATGCTACTTAAGCCTAACCAATAAAGAATAAAAAACTCTATTGACTGAAAAAATTAACCATCAGCAAGTTATGATAATTTAATCAACAATATTGACATTTTCCACATAGCTTTTAACAATAGGTAAAAAGACCGAGCCTAATTGATAAAGGTTGCAATTAGCAAAAATTGACATTTCAATAAAAAGTAAAAAAATACTCTGAATATATTTAAGCAACTATCCTGATTCCAATCACTACTCTAAAATACCCTCTGACACGGAAATACGACATCAAAGAATTCAGTAATTTAGTGTTTATTCAATTTTATAGTTAATGAAATACAAGCTATTATATCTTAACCTGTTATCCATTACTTTCTTTTTCAATGGTTTTAGCCAAATTGGAAAAAGAGGAATTGACTTAGGTTCAGATTCTACAACTGTAACTGGAAATACATATGCAATCATTATCGGAATAAGCCAGTATAAACTTGTGCCTTCATTACAGTTTGCGCATAAGGATGCCCAGGCTTTTGAAGATTTTTTATTGAGTGCTGCAGGGGGCAAAGTTCCCAAAGCAAATATTGAAACTTTTCTGAATGAAAATGCTAACAAAAATAATGTGGCAGATGCAATTTCCATTATTGCCAGAAAAGCCAAGCCGGGGGACAGGGTTTATTTCTTTTTTGCAGGACATGGAGATATGGAAGACTTAACACAAATTGAAAATGGATTATTGCTTTTATACAACAGTCCGCATGGCAATTACTTTGGAATGAAGGATGATGTGCTCGAAATATTGGATTTAAAAAGGTATTTATCTCCTTTGTCTCAACGAGGAACTGAAATGATTTTTGTCGTTGATGCCTGCCATTCGGGAAATTTAAAAGGCGGTGTAGAAGGTGTACAGCAAACAGCAGCAGCCTTATCTGCATCATGGGGAAAAGAATATAAAATTCTTTCTTGTCAGCCCAACCAACTTTCGCTTGAAAGTAAAGAATGGGGCGGCGGCCGTGGTTTATTTTCCTTACAATTAGAAGAAGGAATGAAAGGACTAGCCGATAAGAACAATGATAACAAAGTGAGCTTTTCAGAGCTACAACGATACATTACTGATCAGGTAGCAACATTTAGTGAAGAAAAACAGATTCCTGTAATTACGGGTGACTTAAGTAAACCTTTTGTTGTAGTTGATCCATTAGTTTTAGCCTCGTTAAAAAAACAAAAAGCTGAAAATTACCCTTTGCTGGCGGTAGCCAATACAAAAGGTTCAGAAGAGAAATATGTTGATTCATTGAATCCCGAAGACAAGAAAGTCTATTTATCTTTTAAACAGAACCTTGAAAACAAGAATCTGATATGGCCAAAAGACACCAATGCATTATTTGATTACAGGGTTTTTATAAAGAGAAATAAAGACAACCCTTTAACACCTGCAATGCGGCGTAATCTAGCAGCAGCATTAAACGAACGATTCAACACTATTGTCGGGCCATTGTTAAAAGGAGAAACAAGTTATTCTACGAGGGATGAATGTTACTATGCTGCAGCAGAATTAGACAGCTGTCTTTCATTATTAGGAGAACAGCATTATATGTTCCGCAACCTTAAAGCCCGGAAATTATATATGAATGCCATGTCGCTGACCTGGGCATTAAGTGAGAACGAATATAACATCAGTTGGAACCCTACCATTCTTAAAGCCATTAAATACCTTGAAGAATCTACTGAACTGGAACCAAATGCAGCTTATACACTAGGTGCCTTAGGTATCAGCTATAGTTTCATGTTTGAATATGACAAAGCTGACAAAGTTTTTCAAAAATATTTAGATCTTAGACCGAATGATATTTCTGCTAACTATTCATTGGGATTAATTTATAATAAACTGAAACAGTATGATAAGGCAGAAATCATTTTTGAAAAATTAGTGAAAGTGCATCCCGATAGATTATTAATTATGGAACAGCTGGCCAAGACCTATTCATACAATGAAAAAAACAATAAAGCCCTAGCACTAATAGACGAAATCATTGCTTCTGAACAAGGGGAAGCACAAGGCTATTTCGACAAAGGAGTATATTACTCACGGCTCAGTCAGCCAGACAGTGCTGTATACTATTACAAAAAATCTAAAGAATCCAATATCGTCTATACTGGCATTTGCGACAATAATATTGGTCATGTTTTCTTTGTTTCAAACCAACTCGACTCAGCCCGAAAATATTTCAATGCTGCATTAGCTTTCGATAGTACTTATCCTCATGCACATTTTAACCTTGGCGTAATTGCAGAAATGGAAGGTGATCTTAGTGAAGCGATGAACCAGTTTATTTTAACCGCTGATTATGCTACTGCTTCTCTCGAAGGTTTTATTACAAATATGCAGCTCTATTATGGTAAAACTTATTCTACAAATGATAAAATTGCTTATAGTGATTTTAAAAAGAAAGTATATATAGTAAACATGCAATACTGTTCGTATGTTTCAATATTCTATGCGTATATCCGTATGCCAGATTTAATTGACAGCACAGATATTATTAATAACTTTTTTGAACTCTTGCTTAATTATAAACAGGAAGATGTATGGACATGGTATCATCATGCCTGTTGGAAATCTTTGCAGGGAGATAAAGAAGCGACAATGGAAAGTCTTGAAAAATCAATGAAACTTGGTTTCGGTGATTATTTTATGTTGACAAATGATAACGACCTTAGCTATATTCGAACAACGCCAGAATTTTCAATAATGATGAACAAATATTTTCCCGATAAATGGAAAAAAGATCAGCCTTCTAAGACAAAGTAAAAATTACTTAAAATACCCATTTATGGGTAGAGCTTTTGCAATTTTTAGTACTTATTTTTATAGCATTCATAGATCAATTAAAATTGAATAAATGAAACTTCTACTCTCCTTTTTTGCAACAATTCTTTTAAGTAGTCAGATTCTTTTCGCCCAGCCTCCCACAAAAGAGCCTGTAAAAAAAGCATTGGTAATTGGAATTGATACCTATTCGCCGCCAATAGGATCTAAACAAGCAAAATCCACAACTAGGCCTCCAGAAGCATGGAATGATTTAAGTGGTTGCAAAAATGATGCAGAAGCTATGAAGGAAATCCTTGTCAGCAAGTTTGGTTTTGCAACAACAGATGTAAAGGAATTATATAACACCAAGGCAACCCGTGCTGCTATACTTAGTTCATTAAACGATTTATTAAAAAGTACTCCTGAAAATGGAATAGCCGTTGTTTATTATGCAGGTCATGGCAGCCAGATAAGAAATTCGATGGCTCAAAATGATGATGATGGTTATAATGAAACGATAGTACCGGCTGATGTCTGGAGAAAAGATACAGTTGATATAACTGACAAACAGGTATCAGCAATCTTTGGTGAATTTGTTAAGAAAAAGATTAAGCTAACTGCCATTTTTGATTGTTGCCAGAGTGGTTCAATGGCAAGAGGTTTATTCGAAGGAAAGTCGAGGTATATTAACAGGAACGAATATGATTTGAAAGATGCAAGCAACCCTACACCACCGGAAGAGATGACCAATTCCGGATATCTGAGAATATCTGCATCTCAGGCAGATGAAGTAGCAAAAGAACACATGGATGACAATCCGAATGTGCCCATTGAAAAAAGGACACATGGTGCTTTTACACTTGCACTTATGAAAGTATTAGATCAGCAGTCTGCAAAAGCCTCTGCTCAAAATATATTCACCGCTGTTAGAGCCATCATTAAAAGTTTTAGCAAACCGCAGGAGCCGGTAATGGCAGGCGACCCAACAAGGTATAATGAAACCTTATTTGGAATTGATAAAGCTTTATTATCGGATAATGTTTCCTTTCCGATTATGTCTTTACTGAATAAAAAAATAATTCTGCAAGCAGGCTATGCCTCTGGTGTTAATCCTGATAATGAGTTAACAGCTGTGAATGATTCGACACTTAAGATAAAAATTGTCAATATTATGAGCCTCAATCAATCCGAAGTAACAGTGATTGCCGGTTCTGCAGCAGCTATAAAAGCAGGAATGAAGTTTACAGTAACCAATTGGGTAAGCAGTAAAGCCCCTCTATTGAAAATCTATATCCCAAAAAGCAGTTATACGTATGATGAGATAACCAAACAGGCGTCTGTAAATATGCAGTTGAAACAATCTCCGAATGTTAAGTGGAGTAGCAAAATTGAAACTGCAGAACCGGATGTAACAATCAACATTCAAGACAGAAAAATAACTGCAAGGGATTTCACTACGAATACAAACAATATTATTCTGAAAGATTTTAGCGTAGCTGAAACAGAGAAACTGGCAAAGGGAAAATCATTGTTTGTAAATATGGCGCCGCCAAAGAAGTTACAGGATATGATGGTTACTAAGTTTTCTGAATATAAAACTATTCAACTGGTGGAAAAACCGGAAGATGCAAATTATGTTTTGTATGGCACATTGGATGTTAATAACAATGTTGCCTATGGATTGGTAAAAACAGACTTTTCACTTCGTGACAGCCTCGGCTCTATGCCGGTAGATGCGGGTTGTTACACACTTGCAGATAATTCT